>Ga0209810_1002628_pt1 | contig 20947 bp, 20 predicted proteins | sample Coa_R1_7_FD_187159 | JGI IMG/M metagenome (GOLD analysis project Ga0209810, IMG submission 187159) | Surface soil microbial communities from Centralia Pennsylvania, which are recovering from an underground coalmine fire - Coalmine... | ecosystem: Environmental > Terrestrial > Soil > Unclassified... | reverse complement strand
AAGCCGGCGAGCTGGCCCTGCACAGCCGGCTCGACTTCACTCGCCGCTGGTCGGCCGGCGAGCGCTGGGAGGGCGCCGACCACGCGCTCGAGCTGCAACCCGAGGGCTCGGCGGCCTGAGCGCGGGGCGCCGCGTGAGCCCGGCTGGCTCCGGGACGCACGTAAGACCCGGCGGGCGAGCCGCCTCTCACTCCGTACTGGCAACGACGGCGACCTCGAAGTGGGGAGACGATGACGCTCGCGACGACCATCAGCTTCGCAACCTCGGCGTTCGCGCCGATCGCAGTTGGCTTCTTCGGGCTCGGAACCGGGTACCTGATCTACGGGCCGGCGGAGCTGCTCGGATTCCCGCCTCGCAGCCCCAGGGTCGACCTGTCGATCGGTATCTGGGGCGTCTGGATGCCGGGCCTCATGCAGCTGATCGCAGGCACCTACCTGTTCGTCGGCATGGCCTGGTTCGGCTCCTTCCGGCAGCCCCTTCTGTACGCGGCCGCACTCGCGTTCACCGCGTACGGCGTGCACTGGTTCGCGATCGGGATGGTACGGCTCTTCCGCTCGGACGCCCGGCCGAGCGCGGGTATGTGTATCGCCTACCTGCTGATCTCGATTCTGGGGATCGTCGCGTTCTTCAAGGGCGGCGACAAGCCGGTCGGGGGCCTCTTCATCGGGCTGACCTGCATCTACGCCGCCGACTTCTTCGCCAGCCTCTTCCCGACGCCGCCGGCGCCGGCCGCGGCTGCCGCGGGGGCCACCGACCCCGCGGGTTCGGGGAGCCCGGCCGGCCGGGCCCTGCAGCGCCACCCGCTCGGCACGCTCGGCGAGCGTGCGCTCGGCTTCTTCCATCTGGGTACCGGCTTCTGGCTGATGTACCTGACGTGGGCGACCACGCTCAACTTCGCGAACGGGTTCCATCTCTGGCTGTGAGCCGCGCGCTCCGCGAGCGGCGGCCCGGCTGCTGAGCGCAGAGCGCTGTCGTCGGGCTAGCTGACGCGGCGCCGGATCGCGACGCAGCAACCGTCCGCGCAGGGGTCGCGCTCCGCGACCCGACCCTCGTCGCCGGCGCCCCGGAGCAACCCCTCGACGAAGGCCTGGTTCAGGCCGCAGACGAGCTCGGGGTCGCTGACCGCCAGGGCGTGGAACGGACAGTTGGCGAGCCTGACCGTGCCATCCGGGTCGAGCAGCGGCTCGTAGCCGCGGGCGGCCAGCGTGGCCTCGAGCGCGTCCGCCGAGGAGAGCTCCTCGCCGAGACGCCACCCTCGCTCGTACGCGATCTCGCGCACCGTCGCGAGGAGCTCGGGCCCTGCTCGGTCGACGGCCTCTGCGAGCAGCCGTGCGAGGAAGGGGTAGTCGCGGGCGCGCGTTCGGGCGCTCAGGGCCTGCGCCGGCCGGACGTACCGCTTGGCCGGGCGGCCGGCGCCCGGTCCGGCCCGGCCCGGCGGACGGGCGAACACGACGTCGAGAAGGCCCGCCTCGGCGAGCCTGTCGAGGTGATAGGCGGCGAGCGGCCGGCCGATGCCCGTGGCAGAGGCCGCCTCGTCGCGGGTGACGGGCCGGTGCTGGGCGGCGACGTAGTCGTAGAGCGCGCGCCGTCGTTCCTCGGCAAGCACAGCGAAGGCGGCGACGTCGCCGAGCGGGTCGGGAGCGGGTTGAGGTGGCACTTTCTAAGCGTAGCAACGTTTGACTTTAGAGTTGCCGACCTCTATAATCAAGGTAGGTTAGCTATTCAGGAGGTTCGACATGGCAATGCCCAGCACCCACGCAGCTACCGAGGGGACCTCGCCGGAGCGTGCTGCGCGCCTCGACGGCGCAGTCCAGCCGCTTCGCCGGCACCCGTGGCGCGACCCGTCCTACCAGGCCTACGTCGTGCTCCGGCTGGCCTTCGTCGCCCTTCCGCTGGCGATGGGGATCGACAAGTACTTCAACTCGATGGTCTACTGGCCGCAGTACCTCGCGGGCTGGATCAACCACATCCTGCCCGGCACCGCGCAGCAGATCATGTACGGGGTCGGCGGCGTCGAGATCCTCGCCGGCGTGCTGGTCGCCCTCAAGCCGCGCTACGCGTCCTACGTCGTCAGCGCCTGGCTGCTCGGGATCGTCGTCAACCTGTTCAGCTCGGGCAAGGGCTTCTACGACATCGGCGCCCGCGACCTCGTCCTGATGGTCGCTGCCTTCGCGCTCGCCCGCCTCGCCTCGAGGTGGGATCCGCCGCTAGCGCTGGAGCGCCGTCTCCACCGCGCTCGCTGACGCGCGCGAGCCGCCTGCACACGGCGAAACCCCGGCGTCCTCTTCGGGGTCCCAGCGCCGGGGCTTCGCGTCGTGCGTGCTTGACTACCCGCAGCGGCGCCGTGGGAACTATCGGATCTGCGACAGACGGCTTCCGGCGGGGCCGGCGCAGGACGAGCGCGATCCACTAGGGTGCAACCGTCCCAGCGGTAGAGCGAGCTCCGCACAGAACCGCTCGCTCGGCGTCCTCGTTCGTGCCCGACACGAGGAGGATACGTGGACGTCGACGGGCCGCTCGCTCCCCCTCGGGCCTGCGGCCGCGAGCCGGACTCGGCCGAGTGGCTTGGACGCCTGCGGGCGAGGGGGGCGGTTCGCGACCGGGCCATCCGGCGGCTGCACGAGCTGCTGCTGCGGATGGCCTACGCGCGCCTGCGGGCGTGGCGCGGCACGGAGGCGTGTATGGTCGACGAGCTCGCCCTGGAGGCTGCCGACACGGCGCTCGTCGCGGTCCTCCGGCATCTCGACGACTTCCGCGGCCAGAGCCGGTTCACGACCTGGGCCTGCCGGTTCGCCCTGACCGAGGTCTCGGCGGCGATGCGCCGGCGGCGCAGGCACCGGCGAGAGCTGCCGGTCGAGCCGCAGACGATCGTGCGCTTGACGGGCTCGACCGCGGGCGCCGACCGCGACCTCGAGCAGCGGGAGCTCGTGCGCTGGGTCTGCACGACGATTAACGAGGCGCTGAGCGAGCATCAGCGGACCGTGCTGGTCGCCCTGGCTGTCGACGGCGGCTCTCCGGCGGCGCTCGCCGCCGCGCTCGGAACGAGCGAGGGCGCCGTGTACAAGAGCCTCCACGACGCGCGGCTGAAGCTGCGCCGGCGACTCGCCGCGCGCGACCTCCCTGGCGGGGAGGAGGGACGGGCCGACGCGGGCGTGGCCGGCGGTAAGAACTCGGGCCGCGAGGCCTCCAACGGGCTGAGACGATGACGGCAGCGATCGGAGAAGGCGGACGCTGATGGCGGCCCGGCGGGCGGTCTGGCCGGCCCTCGAGCAGCTGCGCGGAGACCCGCTCGGCCTGGGCCGCGCCGCGCGATCGCGACGCTCCGAGACGCTGCGCCCGCGGACAGACGGCTCCGAGCGCGTGGTCAAGTCCGTCTGCCCCTACTGCGCAGTCGGCTGCGGCCAGCGGGTCTTCGTCCAGGAGGGCGCCGTCACGCAGATCGAAGGCGACCCGGACAGCCCGATCTCGCGCGGCCGCCTCTGCCCCAAGGGGGCGGCGACGAAGGGGTACGTGACGAGTCCGTTGCGCGAGTACACGGTCAAGTACCGGCGGCCGTACGGCACGCAGTGGGAGGAGCTCTCGCTGGAACGGGCGATGGACATGATCGCCGACCGCGTGATCGAGACGCGCCGCCAGACGTGGGAGGAGACCGACGCCGCTGGTCGGGTGCTGAACCGGACGCTGGGGATCGCGAGCCTGGGCGGGGCGACGCTCGACAACGAAGAGAACTACCTGATGAAGAAGCTCTTCACCGGGCTCGGGGTCGTCTCGGTCGAGAACCAGGCTCGCATATGACACAGCTCCACCGTCCCCAGTCTGGGGACGTCGTTCGGCCGAGGTGGAGCGACCACGTTCCAGCAGGACCTGGCGAACGCCGACTGCATCGTGATCATGGGCTCGAACATGGCCGAGTGCCACCCGGTGGGGTTCCAGTGGGTGATGGAGGCGAAGCTGCGGGGCGCGAAGGTCATCCACGTCGACCCGCGCTTCACCCGCACGAGTGCGATGGCGAACCAGTACGTGGCCATCCGGGCCGGCTCCGATATCGCCTTCCTCGGCGGGATCGTCAACTACATCCTCGAGCACGGGCGCGAGTTCCGCGAGTACGTCGTCAACTACACGAACGCGCCGGTGATCGTCGACGAAGGCTTCCAGGACACCGAAGACCTCGACGGCTTCTTCTCCGGCTGGGACGAGGCGAGCGGCAGCTACGACACCGCGACCTGGCAGTACGCGGGCCTGCAGGTGCGCGGCGCGGTCCAAAGCGACGAGACGGTCTGGGCCGCCCCGACGGGCGAGCGGCCGGGACGGCTCGAGCGGGGCGACCCGCCGCAGCTCGACCCGACGCTCGAGCATCCGCGCTGCGTCTTCCAGCTTCTCAAGCGGCACTTCAGCCGCTATACGCCCGAGCGGGTCAGCGAGATCTGCGGCTGCTCGGAGGAGCAGTTGCTCGAGGTGGCGGAGGCGCTGTGCGCGAACTCCGGCCGCGAGCGGACGTCGGCGTTCGTCTACTCGGTTGGCTGGACCCAGCACACGGTCGGGGTGCAGACGATCCGCACGGCGGCGATCGTCCAGCTCCTGCTCGGGAACATGGGTCGCACCGGCGGCGGGATCATGGCGCTGCGCGGCCACGCTTCGATCCAGGGCTCGACGGACATCCCGACCTTGTTCGACATCCTGCCGGGCTACATCCCGATGCCGCACGCGCACCGAACGCAGACCCTCGCCGAGTTCGTCGAGGCGAACGCCTCGCCGACGGGCTGGTGGGGCCGGCTCGACGCGTACATGGTCTCGCTGCTCAAGGCGTACTTCGGCGCCCGTGCGACGCCCGAGAACGACTTCTGCTTCGGGCTGCTGCCGCGGATCGACGGCGACCACTCCACCTACCAGGCGGCCCTCGACATGATCGACGGCAAGTGCAAGGGGTTCTTCCTCTTCGGCGAGAACCCCGCCGTCGGCTCGGCGAACTCGCGCCTGCACCGTTTCGCGCTCGCCAGCCTCGACTGGCTCGTCGTCCGCGACCTCGTGGAGATCGAGAGCGCGAGCTTCTGGTACGACGCGCCGGAGCTCGAGACGGGCGAGCTGAAGAGCGAGGAGATCAAGACCGAGGTGTTCCTGCTGCCGGCCGCCTCGCACGTCGAGAAGGACGGGTCCTTCACGAACACGCAACGGCTGCTGCAGTGGCACTTCAAGGCGGTCGAGCCCCGCGGGGACTGCCGCTCGGACCTCTGGTTCACCTACCACCTCGGGTTGCGGATCCGCGAGAAGCTGCGCGGCTCGACCGACCCGCGCGACCAGGCGATCCTGGCCCTGGAGTGGCATTACCCGACCGAGGGGCCGCACGCCGAGCCGAGCGCCGACGCGGTGCTGCGCGAGATCAGCGGCTGGGATGCCGAGGGCCGCGCGGTTTCCGGCTTCGGCGCCCTGAAGGCGGACGGCTCGACCACCTGCGGCTGCTGGATCTACAGCGGCTGCTACGCCGGCGAACGGAACCTGCCCGCCCGCAAGAAGCCGGGCTCCGAGCAGGACTGGGTCGCGCTCGAGTGGGGCTGGGCCTGGCCCTCGAACCGCCGGATCCTCTACAACCGGGCGTCCGCCGACCCCGAGGGCAAGCCCTGGTCCGAGCGTAAGCGCTACGTCTGGTGGGACGAGGAGCAGCAGCGGTGGGTCGGCTACGACACCCCCGACTTCACCGCCGACAAGCGCCCCGACTACGTGCCGGACGAGGACGCGACCGCCGACGCGGCGATCCGGGGCGACCGGCCGTTCATCATGCAGGCCGACGGCCGCGGCTGGCTGTTCGTCCCCAGCGGCCTGCGCGACGGGCCGTTCCCCACCCATTACGAGCCGCAGGAGTCGCAGGTCCGCAACCCCTTCTATGGGCAGCAGTCGAATCCGGTCCGCAAGCAGCACCGCAGCCGGCTCAGCCCCTTCAACCCGGCGGCAGGCGAGTCGGGCGCCGACCGCTACCCCTACGTGCTGACGACCTTCCGGCTCACCGAGCACCACACGGCCGGGGGGATGACCCGGACGGTTCCCTACCTGGCCGAGGTGCAGCCCGAGATGTTCTGCGAGGTCTCGCCCGCGCTCGCGGCCGAGCGAGGCCTCGAGAACGGCGGCTGGGCGACCATCGTCACCGCCCGCACCGCGATCGAGGCCCGCGTGCTCGTCACCGATCGCCTGCGCCCGCTCGAGGTGGGCGGGCGGACGCTGCACACGGTCGCCGTCCCCTGGCACTGGGGCACGCGCGGCTACGCGGTCGGCGAGTCGGCGAACGACCTGTTCGGGCTTGCGCTCGACCCGAACGTCCTGATCCAGGAGGTGCGCGGAGCGACCTGCGACATCCGGCCCGGCCGTCGCCCGCGCGGGCCGGCGCTGCGCGCGCTGGTGGAGTCGTACCCGCACGAGCCGGTGCACGCTCGATGAGCGCGCTCGAGCTGGGAGCCCAGCCGCTCGGCTGGCCGGAGAGCTACGGCGAGGACGCGCAGCCCCGTCTCGGCTTCTTCACCGACACCTCGGTCTGCATCGGCTGCAAGGCCTGCGAGATCGCCTGCAAGGAGTGGAACCTCGTACCGGAGGACGGCTTGCGCTTCTCGGGCGAGTCGTTCGACAACACCGGCTCGCTGGGCGCGAACACCTGGCGCCACGTGGCCTTCATCGAGCAGCGACGGGTCGCGACCGGCGGCGACGGCGGCGACGGGGTTCGCTGGCTGATGAGCTCCGACGTCTGCAAGCACTGCACGCACGCCGGCTGCCTCGACGTCTGCCCGACCGGCGCGCTGTTTCGCACCGAGTTCGGGACCGTCGTCGTGCAGCAGGAGATCTGCAACGGCTGCGGCTACTGCGTGCCCGCCTGCCCCTTCGGCGTCATCGACCGCCGCGAGCGCGAGCAGCTCCCCAGCATCGGCGACGGCGAGGTGCACGGGCTGGGGACGACGCACAAGTGCACGCTCTGCTACGACCGGCTCAAGGACGACATGGAGCCGGCCTGCGCGCAGGCCTGCCCGACGAAGTCGATCCAGTTCGGGCCGCTGGACGAGCTGCGTTCGCGAGCCCGGACCCGTCTCGAGCGGCTGCACGCGGAGGGCGTGAGCGAGGCGCGGCTCTACGGCGACGACCCGTCTGACGGCGTCGGCGGGATGGGGGCCTTCTTCCTGCTGCTCGACGAGCCAGAGGTGTACGGGCTGCCGCCCGACCCGGTCGTGCCGACCCGGCAGCTTCCGCAGATCTGGGGCGCCGCCTTCGCGGCCGGGGCCGCCCTGCTCGGCGCGGTGGCCGTAGCGATGGCGGGCAGCCGGGAATGAGCAGCGACGGCTTCCGCTCGTACTACGGAAAGCCGGTCGTCAAGCGGCCGGTCTGGGAGCCTGTCATCCCCGCGTACTTCTTCGTCGGCGGCACCGCCGGCGCCGCCGCCAGCCTCGGCCTCGCCGCCCGCCTGAGCGGGAACGAGCGGCTGGCGAGGACCGCGACCTACGTCGACGCCGCCTGCATCGCCGTCAGCCCGGCGCTCCTGATCGCCGACCTGGGCCGCCCGGAGCGCTTCCTGCACATGCTGCGAATGTTCAAGGTCACCTCGCCGATGAGCGTCGGCACCTGGATCGTCAGCGCGAGCGGTCTCGCCAGCGGGGCCGGCGCCGTCCTCGAGCTCGCCGGCCGCGGGCCGCGGGCCAGGCTCGCCGCCCAGGTGGCGGCCGGTCTGCTCGGCCCCTTCCTGTCGACCTACACCGCCGCGCTGCTCGCGGACACCTCGATCCCGGTCTGGCACGAGGCGCGGCGCGAGCTGCCGTTCGTCTTCGCGGGCAGCTCGGCGGCCAGCGCGGGCGGCGCCTGCGCGCTGCTCGCGCCGCCGGGGCACGCCGGCCCGGCCCGGCGGCTCGCGGTCGCGGGCGCTGCCCTCGAGCTCGCGGCGGGCCGGGCGATGGAGCGCCGGCTCGGCATGCTCGCCGAGCCCTACCGGAAGGGCGCCGCCGGATTCCTCGCCGGCGCCGCCAGGGCGCTGACCGCCGCCGGCGGCCTGACGATGCTCCTCACCGGCCGCAGCCGTCGCGGCGCCGCCGTCGCGGGCGGGCTGCTGCTCGCAGGCTCCGCCTGTGAGCGCTTCAGCGTCTTCCGCGCCGGCTTCGCCTCCGCCGACGACCCCAGGTACACGATCGTCCCGCAGCGGCAGCGGCTCGAGGATCGCGGCGCGTGACCGACCAGAGACGCCGAGCCGAGACGCCCATCGTTGTCTAGTCACGCGGCCAGGCGGCCAGAACCGGCGCCGGCCAGCACGACGGAGCTCGGCTGGCTGGACGAGCGGCGCGCGATGCACGGGGAGCAACGCCTCCTGTTCGGCGTCAGCGTCGTCCCCGCGGCGGACGCGATCGCCGAGATGCGCGCGGTCGCGCTGCGCGCCGACGCGCTCGGGCTCGACCTCCTGGGCGTCCAGGATCATCCCTACCAGCGGCGGTTCGTCGAGACCTGGATGCTGCTCGCCGACCTCGCCGCCCGCACGCGGCGGATCCGGCTCTTCCCGGACGTGGCGAACCTTCCGCTGCGGCTGCCGGCGCTGCTCGCGAAGCAGGCCGCGTCGCTCGACATCCTCTCCGGCGGCCGCTTCGAGCTCGGCCTCGGCGCAGGCGCGTTCTGGGACGGGATCGCCGCGATGGGCGGGCCGCGCCGCTCGCCCGGCGAAGCCGTGGCGGCGCTCGAGGAAGCGATCGAGATCATCCGCCGTGCGTGGGGCGACGAGCCCGCGATCCTCGTCGACGGCCGCCACTACCGCGTCGCCGGGCTGCATCCGGGCCCGCCTCCGCTCCACCCGATCGAGATCTGGGTCGGCGCCTACCGGCCGCGCATGCTGCGCCTGACCGGCCGGCTGGGCGACGGCTGGATCCCCTCATCCGGCTACGCCCCGCCGGACGCGATCCCGCCGCTGCAGCGGCTCGTCGACGAGGGAGCGGCCGAGGCGGGACGCGATCCGTCGACGGTGCGGCGGATCTACAACCTGATGGGCTCGATCTCGAGGCGTCGCAGCCGGGAGCCGTTGCAGGGCGACGTCGCGCAGTGGGTGGACGAGCTGACTCGCTACGTGCTCGAGCTGGGCTTCGACGGCTTCGTCTTCTGGCCGGCCGAGGAGCCGCTGGCCCAGGTCGAGCGCTTCGCGACGGAGGTCGTGCCCGCGGTGCGCGAGGCGATCCGGCGCGAGCGCCGCTAGGGACGCTCGGGCTGGTCGAGGAGCCCGCGCTCTGCGAGGCTCGCGAGCAGCAGGTGGAAGTAGACGAGGCCGGCGAACGGCTGCCAGGGCCGCACCACCTGCCGAACGGCTGCGTAGTCGAGCGGGCCGGGGACGCCGAGCCGGCGGGCCAGGTTGTTGCGGGCTCCGACGTCGTCGCCGGGGAAGACGTGCAGCCGCCCGAGGCCGCGCAGGAGCGCGTACTCGCCGCTCCAGCGGCCGATGCCGCGCAACCGCGTCAGGGCGCGGAGCGCCGCCTCGTCCTCGAGCGGCTCGATCGCGTCCGCGTCGAGCGCTCCGCCGACGGCCGCCTCCGCGAGCTCGACGACGCTGCGCGCCTTGGCGCCGCTGAACCCGAGCGGGCGCAACGCCTGCGGCTCGATCGCGGCCAGCACCGCCGGCTCGGGAAACGCATGCCCGCCGGCGCGCTCGAGCGAGGCTCCGAACGCCTCGGCGAGGCGGTTCAGCAGCAGGATGCCGACCGTCAGCGTGAGCTGCTGGCAGGCGATCGCGTTGACCAGGCACTCGAACAGCGTGGGCAAGCGGGGCGGCTTGAGGCCGCGATAGCGGCCGGCGAGGGGAGCGAGGAAGCTGTCGCGGGCAGCGAGCCGGTAGAAGGCGGAGAGGTCGAGGTCGAGCCCGAGCAGGCGCGCGAGCATCGCCCGTGCGGCTCGTTCGGCGTCCGTCCCGAGCCTCGGCCCTCGCAGCGAGACGGTCAAACGCGGCCGCTGCGGAGGGCCGCTCTGGGTCGCGGCGAGCTCCGCGAGCGTGTCGCCGAGCGCCACGACGCGTCGGTATGTCCGGCCGTCCCAGCGGTCGACCGCGTTGCCGGGGCGGCGGCGGAGCGCCCAGGCGGTCAGGTCCAGGCGGAAGGGCGGCTTCGCCCCCGTCTCGAACGTCCGCTCCTCCACGCCTGCGTCAGCCGGCCCGAACGGCGACCGCGCTCGTGGGTCGCGAACGTCCCCTCGCCTGCGCCGGGGTGCGCTGCCTCTCGCCGCCGCCCGCTGCCGCGCCCGTCCCGCCCGGCGGGGATCTACGCGGCTGGCAGCAGCCGCTCGAGGCTCGCACCCTCTGCCTCCTCCACGGGGACGCCGTAGACCGCGAGCGCGGCACAGAGCCGTCCCGCGTCGCGGCCGCCGGCGGCGACGTACAGGTGCGCCGGGTAGGCGAGCTCCGCGCGCCAGCCCCGCTCGCACTCGACGACCCGTCCCCAGAGGAGCACGCGGCCGACGACGTAGCGAGCGGGCTCGCCCGCCAGGTGCTCGAGCAGCAGGTCGGGGTGGGCCGCGTACAGACCGCAGGTGCAGCGGGCTTCGGGGGCTTCGTGGCCGGCCCCGCGACGGCGCCCCAGGCGCCCCAGCGGCCACGGGCCGCGGGGTGCGAGGCAGGTCGCCCGCAGCGGCACGCCCGCTGGCCAGGCCGTGTCGTGGAACAGGCTGCGCAGCCGGATGCCCTCGGGCGTCTCGACCGGCAGCCACAGCCGCCACGCAGCGATCGCCTCGGCGTAGTCGGGGGCGCGAGCGGGGGAGAGGCTCATCGCGCCGATCCGTTCAGACCGGCGGGAGAGGGCTGGCGAAGGGCGAGCGGCAGACGGCGAGCGACGATCGCGACCTCCGGTTGCGGTCGGACTCGAGGACTGGCGGCTCCTGGGTCGCCGGCTGGGACAGCCCAAACCGTAGCGCAGCCGACGCGGGCTCGTCACGGTTGGCGGCCGCGTCCCGGGCTCCGGCGGCATCGATGGCCGAAGCCGTGGACGATACGCTGTCGGTCGTGCTCTGGATGGCCGGCGCCGTGATCGACCTGAACGCGCCGGGCCGCTACTTCCATTGGTCGATTCTCGTCATCTCGGCCGCGAACCTCGGCGTCATCGTCGGCATGCTGCTGATCTTCGGCCTGGCGCTGGCGCTCCCCTTCGCTGCCGGCGAGCCGCAGGAGCAGCCCGCAGCGCCCACCGGCCAGCGGATCGCGAGCGACGCGGCCGAGAGGGGCGCGTCCTGGACGGGACGGGTGCGACGGGCCGCCTTGCGCTGGCTGCCCCCGGACAAGCTGCTGCCCGAGCACCAGCCCTCCTACGTCGCCTCCTGGATCTACGTCTTCGGGGTCGGCAGCCTCGCGGCGCTCGCCATGGCGATTCTCTCGGGCGCGCTGATCGCGCTCGGAGGCGTCGACTGGTGGCACACCAACCCCGTCGGCCACTTCTTCAACAGTCTCCACCTGTGGAGCGTCGAGCTGTTCATGGCGCTGATGGTCATCCACCTCTGGGGCAAGTTCTGGATGGCCGCCTGGCGAGGGCGGCGGGCCCGCACCTGGATCAGCGGGATGCTGGCCTTTCTCGTTTCGATCGTGGAGTGCTTCAGCGGCTACCTGTCCCAGCAGAACTTCGACTCGCAATGGATCGCGACCAACGGCAAGGACGCCTTCAACGCCGTCGGCGTCGGCGGCTTCTGGAACGTGATGGATTTCGGGCAGATGCTGCTCTGGCACGTCGTCTTGTTGCCGCTCGCGCTGACCGGGATCGTTGGCCTCCACATCGTGCTCGTGCGCTATCGCGGCGTCGTCCATCCCTTCCCCGCCCGCCGTGGGCGCGATCCGCTTGGACTGCCCACGCAGTCGGCTCGGCCCTACGACCGAAGGGCGGTGCGGGCGGCGGATGCCGAGGAGTGGCGCGGTCCGGTTCGCCGCTACGACCTCATTCGGGAAGCCGTGCTCGCGACCCTGGTGGTCGCGCTCGCCACGATCGCCCTCGCCGCCATCTTGTCGTCGCCCGACAAGCCGCAGCTCACGCTGCGCCAGTGGGCTGCGGCCGACCCGGCGGACTTCGTGGCCACCGCCGCCTCGGAGCTCGCGGGCACGTCGTTCTCAGCCACGTACGGGCCCCCCTACAACCACGGCGACGGCGCCGTGCAATCGCTCCTGATCTCGTGGCAGCGGATCGCCGGGATCCTCGACCCGATCGACCCGCCGCGAATGTTCGTGCTCGACCCGCTCCAAGCCGTCGCCGGTCACGACCCAGCCCTCCGGCGGGCGCTGACCCGCTGGAAGACCGCCCCTGCCTCGGAGCGCGAGCGCTGGGCCAGCGCATACGCCACCGCAGCGTCTCGGCACGTGGCGTTCACGCCGACGGGTGCGCCGGCGGTCGCCGCCGGCAACTACGGTCCGGTGCCCGAGCTGATGTCCGCCGAGCTCACGCTCGCGCGCGCCGGCGGCCTCGACGCCAGCCTGCTCGCCCGCCAGCCCTTCTACGGCACCAACTTCACCCGGCCGCTGCTGTTTCTCGCCGACGGCGCGTACTACGGTCAGCAGGCGACGGCCGAGCACCTGCAGGGCAGTCAGTGGGGGGTCATGAACGAGACCGGAAGCTACCCCGGCCAGCCCTGGCTCTGGCTCTACCAGCTTTGGTACCACGTTCCGGGCCTCGAGACCTCCACGAGCATCGACCTGATCGCCGTCTATCTGACCGGTCTCGCGACGCTGATCCTCGTCCTCGTCCCGTTCATTCCCGGTCTTCGCGCGGTCCCGCACGCGATCCCGGTCTACCGGCTGATCTGGCGCCGCTACTACCGCGAGGCCGAACGGCGCCCGAGCTGAGGCGCGCCAGTCGGCTGATCCAGTCGCGGCTCGCTCGGTGCAGCCGGCCGCCGTACCCGCCTCTGCGCTCGGGTGCTCGCTGCGCCGCCGCTCAGAGGCGTCCGTCTGGCTCGTCGCGCCAGCGGATCGACGACTCCACCTCGACGACCCCGGGGATCGCGGCTGCGAACGCGGAGACGAGCTCGGCGTCCGTCCGGGTGGCCACGCTGCCGCCCAGCTCGACCCTCCCGTCTCGCACGGCCACGCTGACCGCTTCGGGCGTTGCGAGCCAGAGGGCTCGCTGCAGGACGTCTTCCCGGATCTCGCGCTCGATCTCGGCGTCAGGGCGTGCGAAGGCGCGGACGAGGTCGGCCCGGCTGAGGATGCCCACGAGCTTGCCGTCGCTGTCGACGACCGGGAGCCGCTTGATGCCTTCCTCGAGCATCTGCGCCGCCGCCGCCGACAACGACCTCCAGGGGGCGATCGTCTTGGCCGGCGCCGTCATTGCCTCGCCGGCTGTGCGCGCCCGCGGCTTCCGGTCTCCCCGATGCGGGTCGAGCAGGCGGGCCAGGACGCCCTTCCGCCGCTCTGGACCGCGCTCCTTGATCAGGATGTCACCCTCGGAGACGACTCCCACGACGTCGCCGTCGTCGCCGACGACCGGTACGCCCGAGATCCCATGTTCGACGAGGATGCTCGCTACTTCCCGCAGCGGCGTGTCCGGCCGCACCGTCACCACGTCGCTCGTCATCGCGTCACGGACCTTCATCGTCTTCCCTCCTTCTCCACGATCCGAGCATGCGCACGCGGCGCCTCTCCCGCATCAGCGGCTAGCCGCAGCACAGATCCGGGCAAGTCCGCAAGCTGCGGCCCGATGCTCGCCCGCGACGGCTCAGCACTCGATGTCGTCGTCCGCCCACGTCAGGTTCGCACGCACGGCCACCACGCCCGGCACGCGCCTCGCAAGCGCCTCGAGCGCCTCCGCGTCCGCCCGGCTCTCGAGCCTGCCGGTGAGCGTCACCTCGCCCTCCGCGACCTCGATCTGGACGCTGCTCGGATCGAGCCAGAGACGGCGCGCGACGACTTCGGTGCGGATCTCAGCCGCGATCTCGGCGTCGCTGCGGACGAAGGCTCGCACGAGGTCGCCACGTGTGACGATCCCCACAAGCGTCCCCGCGGCGTCGACGACGGGGAGCCGATGGACGCCGCGCTCGAGCATCAGGCGGGCGGCGAGCTCGAGAGGACGGTCGCCTTCGATCGTCACCGCAGGCGAGGTCATCGCCTCGCCCGCGAGCCGAGCGGAGAGCTTCGTCCCTGCGGTCTCGGCATCGCCCGCCTCCTTGAGGACCACGTCGGACTCCGAGAGGACTCCGAGCACGCGGCCGTCGCCGTCCACGACCGGCACTCCGGAGAGCCTCTGTTCGGCGAGCAGGCGAGCGGCCTCCTTCATGGACGCGTCGGCCGGCACGGCTCGCACCTCGCGGCTCATCGCATCTTCGACCTTCATCGCGTCGTCCTTTCCGGTTGGGGGAAGCGAGCGCTCGTCCCTCGCTTCGCGCTCGCCACGGCTGAGGCGCATCTGCCGCGGGCCACGGCGGCGATCAGGTGCGCCCGTGAGCGAGATCCGGCTCGCGGTCGACCTGCCGACCGTGCCGGATGACGGCGTCGCCGGCCGGGGTGAAGATGCTCTCTCGCCCGTCGTCCCAGCGGACGCGGTAGTGCTCGTGGTCGCCGGCGCCGATGACCTCGAGGATCTCGCCGATGCGGTTGTGCGCCCCCAAGCGGGGGCCGTGGATCTCGATCAGGTCGCCCGCCTGGGCGCGCATTCCCTTCGTCATGTCCGCCTCCTTCGCTGGTCTTCGTGGACAGGATCGGGCCGAGACGGCGGCCGGCCATCGGGATAGCCGCTGATTCGGCCTCCGCGCTTTCCCGCGGAACGTGCACGGTCGCTCCGCCGGCGTCAGCCGGCAGGCTCGATCCGCTGCGCGGTGCTCCGTACAGACCCGCAGCCGGCCGCGGTGTTTCCGCGGATGCACGCGCTCGCGGGCGGCGGCATGCTGCCGAGCATGGTGAACACCGGGCCCCCGATCCGCGTGCTGATCGTCGACGACCACGCGGTTGTTCGCGCCGGGTTGCGTCTGCTCCTCGACGCCGAGCCTGACATCGAGGTCGTCGGCGAAGCAGGCAGCGCCCAGGAAGCCGTCGACAAGAACTCCTCGCTCAGGCCGCAGCTCGTCCTCCTCGACCTCGTCCTGCCCGACGAGAACGGCATCAAGACGGCGCGGCGGCTGCTCGAGGCAACGCCGGCGCTGAAGGTGCTGGTGCTCTCCATGCAGGACGACGCGCGCTACGTGCGCGAGGCGTTCGACGCCGGCGCAGCCGGCTACGTGCTCAAAGACGCGGCCGACGTCGAGCTGGTCCAGGCCGTGCGCGAGGTCGCCGCGGGCGGCCGCTACGTGCACCCGGCGCTGGGCGCGAAGCTGGTCGGGGCCGAGGCGACCGAGCGCAAGCGGGCGGAGCGAGGCCCGCTCTCCGAGCGGGAACGGGAGGTGTTGCGACTGCTCGCGCTCGGCTACACGAACCAGGAAGTCGCCCGTCGCCTGTACATCTCGGTGCGCACCGCCGAGACGCACCGGGCGCACGTGATGCAGAAGCTGCGGCTGCAGACCCGGGCCGAGCTCGTGCGATACGCGCTCGAGCAGGGGCTCCTGTACGAGGAAGCCGTCATCTAGCGAGGCGTCCCTCCGAGGCTGGGTCGCCCGCTCCCGCCCAAGCGAGCCCGCCGCGTGCATCACGGCGCCGGGAGCGGCCGCCGCCGAGATGCGGCTGAAGAGTCGCCGCCGCAGCGTTAGTCGGGATCTGCCGCGGGCAGCAGCTGCCGGAGAAGCGTGCGGGCCTCGTCCACGTCCTCGTGGGTCGCCGGCTGCTCGAGCGCGCGACGGGCCCGGAGGAGCGCGCGTACCAGGCCGGGACGCCTGTCGAGGTCGAGCGAGAGCCGATCGAGCAAGCACCCCGGGGGTAGCGCAGCGCCGCCGGGTTCGAAGAACGGGCAGCCGGCGCTGCAGCGCCTCACGACGCCGACCCGCTGGTACAGCGAGCAGATACGGACGCCAGGGCCGGCGCCTGCCGGATCCGCTGTCGGCGCGGTCGGGCGACGCAAGACGCAGCGACGCCCGAGCCGGCCCTCGACGCTCGCGTCCGCCACGGCGCGGGCTCGCTCGCCGTCCGCGGGGTCGTCGAGCCGGGTCAGGAGCGTCATCGCACCCCGAGTGTCGAGCCCCGGCACCTGGCTGCCATCGTCGATGCCCCGGAACGGGGTACGGGAATCTACGGATCTCGCGGCCCGCTCGGCACGTCTCGCGGCCCGCTCGGCACGCCGCCGTGGCGGAAGAACCACGCCTTACCGAGCTCGGCGAGCACGAGATACGTGGCGGTCATCGTCGCCAGGATGACGAGAAAGAGTGCCGGCAGCTTCCTGAAGCCGAGGGTGTGCGCGAGCGGTGAGTACGGCAGGAGCAGCCCCACCAGGACAACCGCGAGCGTCGTCGCCAGCAGCAACCTGCTCGGCCGGCTGCGGACGAAGGGAACGCGACGGGTGCGGATGACGAAGACCACGAGGGCTTGCGTGGAGAGCGACTCGACGAACCAGCCCGAGCGGAAGAGGGGTGCGTGCGCGTGGAAGATCCAGAGCATCACGCCGAACGTGGCGAAGTCGTACAGGGAGCTGATCGGGCCGAAGAACGTCATGAAGCGCCGGATGAATCCCACGTTCCAGCGCTCGGGGCGCGCGAGCAGCTCGTCGTCGATGCGGTCGGTCGGGATCGTCAGCTCCGAGCAGTCGTAGAGGAGGTTGTTGAGCAGGATCTGCGAGGGCAGCATCGGCAGGAACGAGAGGAAGAGCGAGGCTCCGGCGGCGCTGAACATGTTGCCGAAGTTGGAGCTCGTGCCCATCAGGACGTACTTCATCGTGTTGGCGAAGATCCGCCGTCCCTCGGCGACGCCGTCCGCGAGCACGCCCAGGCTCTTCTCGAGCAGCACCACGTCGGCGGCCTCCTTGGCCACGTCGACCGCCGAGTCGACCGAGATGCCCACGTCCGCCGCATGGAGCGCTACCGCGTCGTTGACCCCGTCTCCGAGGAACGCGACGTCGTCGCCGTTTCGCCGTGCGGCAGCGACGAGCGCCGCCTTCTGTTCGGGGCTCACCCGCGCGAAGATCGTCGTCTCCGCGACCAGCCGCGCCAGCTCGGAGTCGGAGAGATCCGCGAGGTCGACGCCCCGGGCGACGCCCTTGACAGGAAGGCCGACCTCCTGGCAGACGTGCACGGCGGTGCGCTCGCTGTCGCCCGTCAGCACCTTGAGCTCGATTCCGAGCCGGCGCAGCCGAGCGATCGACTCGCCGGCGTCGCGCTTCGGCGGGTCGGCGAACGCGAGGAACCCGCGCAGCTCGAGGTCGGCCTCGTCGTCCTCCGTGTAGGACGCCTTCGCCGCGACCGCCCGCTCGGCGAGCGCGAGCACTCGGTAGCCGTCGTCGAGCAGCCGCCCGAGCGTTTCCGGCGCCACGGCTGGGACGTCCACGCAGCGGGTCAGCACCTCCTCGGCGGCGCCCTTGCACAGCAACCGCCGCTTTCCTCCCGCTGAGTCCAGCACGATCGAGGTGCGCCTCCGCTCGAACGTGAAGGGGAGCGTCGCGACCCGTCGGGCCTCCTGGAGCTCCGCGGTCGCGACGCTGGGGTCGAGGCCGTGCCAGATCGCCAGATCGAGTGCGTTCCCGAGCGGCGTTCCGCCATGCTCGACGTGCAGGTCGCTCGCCAGGAGCCCCAGGCGCACGAGCTCCGGCGCCGGCGTGCCGTCGGGCCCGACCGCCTTCCGCAGGCGGATCTCCCCCTCGGTGAGGGTGCCCGTCTTGTCGCTGAACAGGACGTCGGCGTCGCCGAGGTCCTCGATCGCGACGAGTCGTTTGACGAGCACCGAGCGGCGCGCCATCCGTCGCGCCCCGGTCGAGAGGCTGACCGTGACGATCGCGGGCAGCAGCTGCGGTGTCAGACCGACTGCGATCGCCAGCGAGAAGAGGAGCGCGTCGAGAGCGGGCTTGCCGAGCGCGGCGTTGGCGATGAAGATGAACGCCGTCAGGCTGGCGGTCACCCGGGCGAGAAGGCCGGCGAACGAGCTGAGGCCGCGCTGGAACGCGGTCGGCGGCTGCGGCTCGCGCAAGCCGCCGGCGACGCCGCCGAGTCGCGTCCGCATGCCCGTCGCGACGACGACGCCGAGTCCGCGACCGCTGCGCACGATCGTGCCCATGTACGCGCAGGTAGCGTGGATTGGCCCGTCCGTGTCGCTGCTCGCCGCGACGAGCTTCTCGGCCGGGTACGCCTCACCGGTGAGCGCCGCCTCGTCGATGGCCAGCTCGCTCGCCTCGAGCAGCCTCAGGTCGGCCGGGACGACATCGCCGGTCTGCAGGAGACAGACGTCGCCGGGCACCAGGGTCGCGGCGGGCAGCTCGCGCACCGCGCCGCCGCGGAGCACGCTAGCTCGGCGGCCGGTACGCGCACGCAACGCCGCGAGCGTCTGCTCGCTCCGGTACTCGTTCACGAAGCCGAGCCCGACCGAGAGCGCGACGATCGAGAGGATGATCCCGCCGTCGGTCGGCTCGCCGACCCCGATCGAGACTGCCGCCGCGACAAGGAGGAGCCCGAGAAATGGGCTCCGCAGCTGGCCGAGCAAGACGGCGCGCCTCGTCCGGCCCGAGCGCTCGAGCTCGTTCGGCCCGAGCTGCTGGAGGCGTGCAGCGGCCTCCGAGCCTGGAAGCCCGTCGAGGGTCGTCGCCAGCTCGCGCAGGACGGCCTCGGGCTCCAGGCGCGCCACTCGCTCGAGGGTCGCTTCCGGCCGGTAGCGCGCGGCGCCGGACGCCGCCCGCGGGCCGGCGGTGGCGATCGAGATCCGCTTCATCGGCCTGCTCCTTTCCTCGCCGCTGGCGGGTCGCCTGCCCGTCGCCCGCTCCTGCCGGCTCGAGCATCGGCCCTCCTCGGCTGGCCGGCATCCGGCCGTCCGCTGACCCGGAGCTCCGGGGAAGTACGGCCTTCTCCTCACCCGCGCGGCGTCTCGTCAGCTACGGAAAGACCGCAGGTCCATCCGTACTGCCTACGATGCGCGACCGTCTCGCCGCTGCCATCATCCGGGGCATGAACAAGATCGTCGTCGGTGTGGACGGCTCGGCCCAGGCGATGGAAGCCCTGCGCTGGGCGATCGCCGAGGCGCAGCTGCGCGGCGCGGCGCTCCAGGTCGTGCACGCGTGGCAGTTCCCTGCTCCCGGCATAGGGCCATTCGCCGGTCCCTACGACGGCGAGCTGATCCAGGCGCTGCGCCGCGACGCCGAGGAGCTCGTCGAGCGGGCGCTGGGGGAGGCTGGCGTCCCGGACGGGGTTCGCGTCGAGCAGACGGTGGTCGAGGGAGCGGCGGCGCCGACGCTGGTCGAGGCGGCGGACGACGCCGACCTCCTCGTCGTCGGCTCACGCGGCCACGGCGGCTTCAGCGGGCTCTTGCTGGGCTCCGTCAGCCAGCAGTGCGCCCAGCACGCGCGCTGCCCGGTCGTGATCGTCCGCACGCATGCAGACGGCCGGCGCTGACGCGCGGCTCCGCGACGGTGTTCACTCCTTCGCCGTCGTCGGGTCGGCCGAGCCTCCGCTCGCAGCCGTCGTGGAGGAGCTCGTCGACGCCCTGCGCGCCAACGGCTTCACGGCCGCCGCCGACGCGAGCCGGGCCGACCTGGCGCTGAACCTCGTCGACCCCGGGCGGCCGCGGCCCGTGCGCCGCCGCTCCCGCGGCACCTTCGTCGCGGCGCTCTGGAGCCGACCCGATCTCCCACTCGACGTCGGCGACGGCTTGCGGGAGACCTACCCGATGCTCGTCCGCGCGCTTGCCAACGTCAGCCTCTGCTACGTCCCCGGCCGCGGCGTGTACTTCACGACCATGGAGCGCGGGTACTACCTCGTTGAGGCGCCCGACGGCGGTCTCGGGTCGGCGGTGCTCGACCGGCTGCGACCGCTTGCGACGGCACGGCTCGTGATCGACAACGAGTTCCGCGCCGACCTCGAACCCGAGCTGTGGGCGGGAGACGAGCTGACCGCGGAGATCGGGGAGGCCGGCCGGCGGCTCGACCGGCTCGGCTTGCTCCCGGCGCCATTCCCGGTCGAGGAGCTCGTGAGCCGACGCGACCTGCGGCACATCGAGCGCCTGTACACGATCGGCGGGCTCTCCTACGGGAACCTGTCGGCTCGGAAGGACAGGACCCGCTTCTGGATGAGCGCGAGCGGCGTCGACAAGGCGAGGCTGCGCGAGCCGGGCCGTGACATCCTGCTCGTCTCGGGCTACGACCCGGCGGCGGAGCGGATGATCCTCAGCGTGCCGCCAGAGATCGAGCCGAGGCGGGTCTCGGTCGACGCGATCGAGCACTGGATGATCTACCAGCAGAACCCGGACGTCGGAGCGATCCTGCACGTCCATGCCTGGATCGCCGGGATCCCGGCCACCACCATCAACTTCCCGTGCGGCAGCGCGGAGCTCGCCGAGAGCGTCGCGGCGCTCGTCGCAGCGGCGCCCGAGCCGACCCGAGCGGTCGTCGGCCTCCGCAACCACGGGATTACCGCGACCGGCACGAGCTTGAGCGAGATCCTCGACCGGCTCGAGCCGCACCTCATGCCCCGGGTTCCGATGACGTGAGGGCCGTTCGGGCCCGCAGCTTGCCGCGACGCGCCCTTCGGCGCCTGGTGGAACGCACGCACGCCTCGTCGACCTCCGCAAACGCGTAGGAAGCCGCGGGAAGATCAGTGAATCTCCCGAGGCGCTGGAGCCAACCGCCGGGCATGCTGACGGTGCGCAACGAACGGATCGTCAGTAGGACGAAGCTCGAGCGGGAAGCTGGCAGGCAGAACCGACCGAAGCCTTTCTGCTCGAGGGGACGAACGCGACACCGGCTGATGCGAAGGTCAGTCGAAGGCCCGCGGAGAGCGGGCCTTCGACGTTCGCCAGCTCACCGCCGCAGCGTCCGACGGACGGAGGCTTCTTCACGGGTTTCCCGCCCGGCGGTCAGCGCCAGGAGTGGATCCACGTCCGGTCGCCGGACGCTGCCGGCATGAGCAGGACCGGCCAGTGCGAGCCGGGGTCCTCGGA
>Ga0209810_1002622_pt1 | contig 20987 bp, 17 predicted proteins | sample Coa_R1_7_FD_187159 | JGI IMG/M metagenome (GOLD analysis project Ga0209810, IMG submission 187159) | Surface soil microbial communities from Centralia Pennsylvania, which are recovering from an underground coalmine fire - Coalmine... | ecosystem: Environmental > Terrestrial > Soil > Unclassified... | reverse complement strand
GCGGCATTGGAACACGGAAAGCTGCAGCCACTCGCCATAGCCTTGCATCATCTTGAAGACGCGTCGCCACCGCTTCGGTTCGGAAATGTCGTAAGTGACAATAAACAAACGTTCGTCTGTCATCGTTCATCCGTCATCGGCAGCACTCAACGCGGCAGATAATGCGGATAACTCTGCAATTCCCCAAGCAGGAAGCGGGAAAGCAAGCGCGCTTGCACCAGCAGCATGCGCCGCATGCTCAGCTGATAGCCGAAAATCGGGTGCGTGGTTTCCTGCGAAAGCCGGCGCTCAAGCGCTTCAACAAAGCGGCGGCGGCCCGCTTGCGTCAGCGCCGTGCCAGTCACCGCCACAACGAAGTCGTTCGGCCCTATCTCGCCGGTATTCACCACCGATAACACAACGGAATCGGCAATAATGGGTCGGAACGGTTCCATGAGATCCAGCGCCAGCGCCGGGCGGCCATAACGCGGCGCGTGGTAGAAACCGCGATAGGGGTCAAGCCCCACAGAAGCCAGCGCAATGGTCAGATGCCGGGTAAGCATCGCATAGGCCAGCGAGAGCATCGCATTCACCGGATCCGTCGGCGGACGGCGGTTGCGCGCCTCGAAGCGGAACGGCGCCAAGGCTTCGGCTCCTTGCTTGTTTTCCGGCTGCTTCAAAAGGCTTGCAAAGGCGCGGAAGTAAACCGATGCCGCATCGCCTTCCACGCCGAGCAGCTGCGTAAGCCGTGTTGCACCTTCCGCAGATCTGCGCGCGGCCGAGAGCCGATCAAGCACCGCCTGGCGCTCTTCCGCCGGCCCGCGCCAGTTGCGGCGAAGGATGGTTCGCTGGTTCGCAATCTTCGCCGCCACTAGTTCCTTGGCAAATCTGAGACAGGCGGCCTCGTCGAAACTCATGCGGTATTGCGCGGTGCGTACCTCGACATTGCGATGGCCGATGCCGTGGGCAAGGCCGCGAAACCAACCGCCGTAACTGTGAAAACTAACGGGAATCTCGCGCTCGAGCAGCGTCGCAAGCGCCGGCGTGGTGATCGAGACATTGCCAAAGAGTGCGACATCGGAAATATCGATCAAGCGCACTTGCGTCTCGCCCTGTTCCTCATCGGTAATCTTAAGAACCTCGCCTTCTTTGCTGATCCGGGCGCGTTGGGATTGCACGATGAGCGGCAGCGCCTCGTCCGGAGGAACAGCGATCGGGCGCGGCGCGAGAGAGGAGCCCGCAAGTGCGCGCACCTCATCCGGCAGGCAGACCGTTACGAGCGCACAACGGGGGCATTTCGGGCTGTCGGCAAGCGGGGGCGGGATGCGGCTTTGCGAAACCGTCAAGCGCAGCGCGTTGACCGCCTCGCGCGCCGCGGCGCGGAGAGTATCGTCCAACACAATGCGCACGCGCTCACGGCTTTCGGCATAATAGATGGCGCCTTCCGCGACGCGGTAGCCGTGTTCTTCCAAGAGCAGCGCCTGCAGGCAGACCTGGATGCGCTCCGGCTCATACGCGCCTTGCGCCACGTGCGGGCGTTTGCCGCGCTTGTAATCGATGGGTGTGACGGCGCCGTCTTCCGCCTCGACGATATCGAGCTTGGCGATAACGCCGAGTGTCGTGGAAGAGAGCGTGAGCGAGCGGCTGACGATCTTCTCGGCCTCCGGCGCACCATCGCCTTCGAGGGCCTGCGGCGCGGGCAGCGGCGCATTGGGCTTGTCGAGGCGCGTATGAACGCGCTGGCCTTCGACCGTATCGCCCGTTTCCGCCCACTCGCCTTGCGTCCACATAAGGTAAGCAAGTCGCGGGCAATAGACGAACTCATTGACCATGCGCGCGGGAATGAGCGGCGTATCGCCGCTCACCGGCGGCGCAGGAAGGTGAAGTTCGAGCTGGGCTTCGGCCATGGTGCTTGCCTCCCGGCCCTATTCTATTCCTCTGCCGCAAACAGCCCGCCGCCGAAATGCCGATCGCGGCCCAAGACGAGGGGACCGGCCACAGCGGGGCGAAAGACAAGCCGCGCATGGCCGAATACGCCCAAACCCCGCTTGCCATTAACGTCTGTGATTTCAACCCGTGGACGGGGCAATCCGGCGCGCAGACATTCCGCAAGAAGATCGGCTTCGAGCGCGGCGGCGGCATCACCAAGCCTGGCATGCCGTGTCATGCAATACAGGGTTAGGCTCTTCCACGTCCGGGACGGCGCGAGCAACGGATCCTCCGACGGATCCACGAAGCTTGGAACAAGAACGAGCTTTCCGGCCGCGCCGGCACGCAACTCTCGGAAATCTTCCAGAGCATCCGTGAGCAAAGGAAGATACCGCTCGCGCTCCTCCCGCGAAGGATCGCGATGTTCGATGATATGCGGGGCGAAGATCAGCAATCGTGTGCGCGGGGCATCGAAGACAAAAACCAAATGCTCGTGCCGGCCGGAGCGCGATGCAGCACCGTCGGCCGTATGGCCCGTGAAAAAAGCCGGCAACTGCTCCCGGCCGGTTTTGCCCTGCACGCGCGCCATAACGGCCCGACGCAGGGCGCGCGTGAGCAAGCGGGGTTCGGCCTGATCCGCCAATCCATCCTTGATCGCAAAGGCAAAGATACCCTCTGGGCGTCTGACCGGCGCCATAAAACCAAGCCCCAAATAACGACCATCACCGATCAGAAGCGGGCCTCGAACCGCTTGCGCGAACGCGATTTCCACATGCCAAAGCCGCTCTTTGGCAAAACGCGTTCCCGCAGCAAAGGCTTCGGCACGCTTTTCTTTGCCTTCGAACGGTTCACGCTGAACCCTAACCGCTTGCACCGGCACATCCATACCGGCGTGGCGCAAGGCCTGCCGCACCGCAAGGGCGGCTCTTGCGTTTTCTTGCGCCCGCTCGGCACCGCCTTTCGCTTCTTCGCGCATCCGGCGGGGATCGATACGGCGACGTGCGGCGCGCTCCGGCAGCGCGGCAGGCGTGACGGTGCGCCAGAGCCGCGCCGCCGGTGCGTTTTCCATACCGTAATGTGCGAGCATCGTGCGGTCGGCCGCCGAAACCAGCCCGATGATTTCGCCGGTCTCCTTGTCACTCCCGATGACAACGCCCGAGAACGCCCAGGCGATATCCTCCGTTGCAATGGGGCAATCCGGCGGGATCGTCACGAGCACGCGCCGGATTGAACGGTCCGTTTGCGCATGGCCGATGGAAGGCAGCGGCGTGATGCGGATGCGTCGCGCCTTGTCGGCATCTTTCGCGTCACGGCCGATGAAGACTTTTTCGATGCAGATTTCGCGCTTTGCGTCTTCGCGGCGCCACGTGGAGGTTTTCAAGCGCTGCGCAGCCAAATCCCGGATCTTTTCGGTAAGCGTCACAATACGGTCGAGGGGCTGAGGCACGAAGGCATCGCCCTTTTTGATTTCGAATAGAAGAAATGTGTCGGGGCTGTTATAGGGGACCGGCCTGAAGTTCGGCTTCGGCGCCTGCGCGAAAAGCTGTCTGTTTTCTTGCTCGATCGTTTTGAACCGTTTCCGCATTTTCTCGAAACGCCTCATAAGGCTCGCCAGCGAACCGGGATGGGGGCATAACAGCGTCCTGCCGCTTCCGCCCTCGTTCGGGCGCCATAGCCTGCCGCCATGTGCGCGTAGGCATGCCGCAAGCTCGGCTTCATCGGCGATCATATCACCGATCGCCCACGCCATGTCGATGCCGCGGCCGAGTTGATAAAGATCCTGCGCGATCGCGCAGATCGTGCGCGCGTGCCGTTCGGCCTCGGTGCCATTCGCGAATGTCCAGACATAGACCAACGGAACGGCGGCATCAAACAGATGCGGGCGAACGGTCTTGCCTGCCCGGATTTCGCCGACCCGGGCGGGGTCGCCGCCGACGGCGTCGAGATCGTTATTCGGAACAAACATGTTGAGCGAACGCACCGCATAGGCCGATGGCGCGGCAATGCACGGGGCAGCCAGGCTTTCGAGCCATTCCACGGCCGCAACCACTGGGCCTGACAATTTTTCTCCACGCGCGGCGCCGGCAACCAAAGCCTGAAACAGCCGCGCGGGCGAGGGGGGCCAATCGCCGCTGCCGTGATAGCGGCCATCGTGATAGCGAACAGAAAGGAGAAGGGCGGGCATGGTTTAAGCCTGCGGGCTTGCCTTCGGGGGCTTTTGCCTTTTCTTCTCTAACTCCTTCAAATCGGCCTGCGCCAATTCCTTTTTGAAGCTGACGCGGCGGTCCGACCCCACACCGAATTCCTTTGCTGCCGCCTCGGCGTACTCGCGGGCGATGCCGGCAGAAAGATCGAGCGGCGTGCGGCTGCCGTCGCGCGCAACGACAAACCATTGCGCAGGCACTTCCTCATCCGGCACCAAGAGGCAGCCCTGACGAAGAAAGCCATCGAACGGCGCGGTGGCGGCCACCAGGGCAAGGCCGAGAATATATCGCCGCAAATTCCGCGCGTTCTCCCCGTCAAGCTTGCGCAAGGCAATCAAATTCACCGTGATCGTGCGCTCGATCGGCCCGCGTGCAACGACGCCGCCGTGCTCGCCCGTTGCCGGCACATGCACGAAACCACGCTGCGCCAGGGGGCTCTCCTTTTTGCCTTCCGCTTTCTCCTTGTCCTCTTCGGAAAAGACATCTAGGGCTGCATAATCCAGCGCCGGATTGTATTGGGCGGAGCGATGCAGCACGTCCACATCCCAAGCCCGAATGACCGACTGGACGAGCCGAGGCAGTTTGGCTTGTGTGTCGCGTGAATCCCATACACCGAAGACGAGCGATGTCGGTGCAAGCTTCGCCAATTGGGTTGCATCGCCGGTGTCGAGAAAAAGCTTGAATGCGTTCTGTGCATCATCCTTCAAATCCGACGCACGAACGACGGCATCGCCGAGGCGGTGGCCTGCTTCCAGGATCGACACCGTTTTTTGATTTCCGTAGGCAATGTCGATCTGCGGCACAAGTTTGGCGAGCGGATTTTCCGGCTCGCCCGGCTTTGCCGCCTTGAAAATCGGCTCCATGCGGTTGGCCTGGCTGCCCACGCTATCGATCGTCACAACCTTGGTGCCATCCGATAACGTATCGATGTTGTAAGGGATTTCGCTGTTTCCCATGGCATAGGTGGGCGGAAAGATGACGCCGCCTTCGCCTTCCACAGGCAAAAGCTTCTGTTTGCACACAAGGGCAACCGGGCCTTCTTTATTGTCGGCCCAATCGTTGATAGTTTGGAATGTCAGCGATGTCATGCGTGCGGCTCCTCTTGAGCAAAAGTGACGACTTTGTTCTTTCCGGATAAATTCAATTCGAAGCGGAATTGCCGCAACGGAACGGCGGGTAGAATGCCGGCCAGCGCGGCGCGCGCGAGCAGGATCGGCAAGCGAACGCCCCAAACGGCGTAGCGAACCTGCCGTACTCCCATTTCGATAGGGCGGGCATTTTGTAAGCCCCAAGCGGCGAGGAACTCCACCACGGGAGATGCTTCAATCGCATGCTTATGTTCATTCGGCGAATAACCGGCATCGATGGCGGTCCACGCTCCGCGGGGGTCGAAATTGAAGCTGCCGCCCATAGGAGTTAGCACATCGAACGGCGCCTTGATCAGCGCTTCCCGATCTTCCTCCCACAATTGCGCGAGACCTTTTGTCTTTAAGTCACCGAGTTGCCCATTGGATTTTTGCTTTTTGTTCGGCTTGGCGCGGACGCCTTTGAGCATCGCGCACGCAATAGCGTACGCCGAGCGATTGCCGGCATAGAGTTTGAAACTGTTCCGGCTCGATCCATCGGCCCAATGGTCGAGTTCGACAATGGGTTTATTCCCGCCGCCAAACCTGATGGGGCGCGCCATTCGGTCATCGGTTTTCGCAGGAAAAGTGATGGAAAAATCCAAAGAAGCCTCTGTACCGGAAGATTGGTCGCTATCCTCGTCGTCTTCCGCTTCCGCCTCTTGAACATCCCCCCCTTGCGGAGGGGGCCGAGCGCTGACGCCTTTCGGAACGTATTGCTTCGGTTGTGCTTCCGCCAAGAACGCAAGAACGGCTTCGAACGGATTTTGCGCGCCGCCGGCGCAAAGCCCGAAGTGCACGTTCGTGGTGTCGGACCAGTCGAAACCACCCTCGGCATCGCCGAGCAGGGTTTCGGCCGCCTCCATGAACCCGAGACAGGCGAAAACCTGGCCGGGATTGAGAAGATCAACGGGGATCGATGCGTGCGCCATCAGTTTTTCTCCGAGCGTACAGGGCGAAGAGATGCGTGTCTGTCGTTCTCGCGCGAAGCTTGCTGATCGGCGGCGCGCAGCAGCGCCTCCCACCAGGCAAGCCCCCAGGGGCCCCAGCGCTTTTGCAGCCGCGCGAAACGCAAGGCGACATCGCGGGCGCGCGCTTCAAGCGCGGAAGGCGGAGCGTCTTCACAACCGCGCGTTTCGATCACCGGGCGGGCCTGCCCATGATGCGCGGCGATGAGGTGCAGTACAAGCGCGCGCCACTCTTCCGGCAAGGCTTGAAAGCGGGCGTGCGCTTCCGCGAAGGGGAGCGCGCCGAACTCATGCCGATAGCCATCCAGAATTGCGTGATTGATCGGACCGCGCGTTTTCGCGAGCGGAACGGAGAGGCCGAATGTTCTTGCGTCTCGTTCCGCGTTGAACGCGCGCTGCCAGCGCGAGGCTCTCTTGCCTTCGTCATGCAGCAAGGCAGCAACCGCCAGTGCTTCCGCGGCGTGGCCGGAAAGGCCGATCCGTGCGGCGATAAGCCGCGCCTTCTGTTCCACCAAATTTTGATGCGCGAGGAGCTCCTGCGGGTGTGAGACGGAGCGTGCATCTTCCGACTGCGCAATATTTTGGTAATGCTCGACAATGAGCCATTCTATCGGCTCGCCTTCCGTATCGCGCTTCACAACAAAGTTGTTTTCGAAACCCCAATCGTCTTCTTCGCTCAGGGTTTCCTCTGCCGTTGTGTGCCGTACTCGGAATTCGACTTCTTTGCTCCAAGCTTCATCGGTGTCGGCCGTGGGGAAAAGATCATCGCTTTCCGAATCCAGCATGCCGTCTTTCAGACCGCCGAAGCGCGCATCCAAAACAACGATCTTCTGCGACAGTTTTTCCAGAAATTTTTGCAAGGCCTCGCCTTTGCGCTCCTCGGCGATGTCCTTCAGCGTCAGGTGGTCCTTGTATTCGGCGCTCGGTGAGAGAATCAGCGCGACAATGTCATCTTCCCGCAATTTTTCGACGTGCTGCAAAGAGGCCGACGTTGCGCTTTCACTATCAACCGATTGCGCTTCACCCTTGGCGGCCAACGCAGGCGCATCCGGCGATTTTCGCTTGAGGATAACGTTTGCCCGATGATGGAGCCATTCGGCAACCCGATATGTCTCCGTTTCCAGCATCTCGCTTTCATGCGGCGGCGCTGCTTCGAAAAACGTTGTGATCTCATTCCTCTCGGCGGAGGTGCGTGGCCAGCCGGCAACGCCCGCGCACACAGGCATGTGGGTGCGCCAAATAACGGTGGTCTGCGGGTCTTCCTCGACCCAGCCGCGCAACCACGGTGCAATGGCCGGCCGGCCGGGATGTTGCTCGAGCGAGGTCATCGCCCAAGCATCAACCAACGCGCGCGTCAACTTCGGGCGTAACGGTTCCGGTGTTGTGGCTTCTTCGATTTTCTTACGGAGCGCTTCGTCGGCCTCGGCTCGCAATTTCAATTCGCGTATGGCTTCGGGGCTTGCGCATCTTCCGCCTTCGCGTGCCGGCAGCTCTTGAAGCACCGCAAGCGCGCGGTAGCTTACTCGCGCACGTATTTCCTGTTCCGTCGGTGCTTCGGGCTTTTTCGGTTTCGGCTCAGCGCCGTGGACGACAACGATTTGGGCATCCCCATTGCCGCGGCGGTTGACCCGTCCCAGCCGCTGCACCATCCGTTCCCAGGGAACGAGGTCGCAAACCATATGATCGGCATCGAGATCGATACCGACTTCACCCGCCGATGTCGCAACCAAGAACGCCGGCCTTACCGGGGGCTGAGAGCCCGCGAGAAAGCCGTGACGTTGCAACCATGCCTTCGCGTGCTCGCGCTCTCTGATGCGGCGCGCGCCGACAAACAACTCCACATCCGCTTTCCGCTCGGCGCCCTTTCCCTCGGGTTCGGAGAGTTTGTCCAGCTTGGCCTTTACCGTTTCCGCAACCGCGCGGCTATCGGAGTACACAAGGCAGCGGATCGGCAGGCAGCGGATCGGCAATTTTCCGTTTTTCGAAAGATCCCAAGCGCGCTTTGCCAACTCTTCGGCGAGCGCATCCTTCTTGTCGTCGATGGCGATGCAACGGAGGAGCTTTTTCGCGGAAAGGCGCTCGTGGACGATTCCGTCGGCGAGATCGTCTTCTTCGAGCGAAAAGGTGCTTTGCGCGGCGTTGCCGTTCGATAGGGGTTGCGCACGGCCGGTTGCCGACAGCGACAACAGCAGGAATGGCGGAACGCATTTGGCATTGCCATTGTCGCAAGGCCCGAATTCATCCGTTCCGTTCGCGATATGGGCAAGCAGAGCCTCGAACGGAGGGACGAGATGCGCCTCATCGAGAACGACCAATGTATCCGCGCCGAGCAAGCCCGCGTGATAAGGCCGCATCTTGCGCGAAACCCCGTAGCCTTCGAAGAGAAGCCGCGAGCCGATCATATCGACCGTGCCGACAATGATCGCCGGAACCGTGGGATCCTCAAGCCATTCGCGGTTATCGACGTAGGCACCGCGTAACGTGGAGATCGGTAGCGCTGCTTTGTCTAACCCGAGCGTAGCCTTCAGATGTGCGGCACCCTTTTCCAAGGCGTTGCGGAGCTTTTCCGCTTCTTCCGTTGCCTGATCGACCACCGCCCGCCGATCGACGACATAGACAAGGCGGCGCGGGATTGCCTTGCGGACATCTTCGCCGGCAAGCGAGCGGGCAATGAGCCAGATGGCCATCACCGAGGTTTTGCCGAGCCCGGTGGGCAAATCGATCGCCTGCGGGATATCTCCGGTTATGAACCGTTCAAACAGCCGCTGCTGCCACCGCATCGGCGAATAGCCGGTGAGGCAGTGAAAACTCGTCTTGAAAAACTCAGGCGCCATGGTCATTTATTTCGCTACAGTCCCGTGCTTGATTTTCGGCTAGTCGCTTTGCGGTAGCGAATCGTTTGCCCGAAAGCACTTCAGAAATGCGTCCCTGGTTGGTTCCAAAGAGGGCCGCGATTTGGTGCTGGGCTAGGCCCAATGAGTGCAGGCGCCAAATTTCCAAGGTGTCGGTGAATGTTAAGCGCTTTGAAGTCATAGCTTGCCTCCGCATTTTTCTTCTAGAAGGTAATAAGAAAAATTCGGCGCGTCAAGGAGCCGGGAAAAAATCCCCGGGAAAAAATCCCTTGATAGGGAGCCATTCGGGCTTTATCAGGGCGTGCCGGGCGGAAAATGGACATCTCCGCAGCCAAGCTGCGGCCTCATTGAAGTTTACCATCTAGAGGAGGCCGAAGCTTCCTCTTAAAATTTCCGCCCGGTTCCAAAAACGCTCCCCGCAGTGTGTTGCAAACGGCCGAACGGACGCCTGATTGCGGGCCGCAAATGCCTCCCGAAATACCCTCTTGATCCTGTAGCAGCTACAGGGTCTAGCCTGCCGCATAATCGAGGGCGCAACGAGCCCTCCAGGCCAGATCAGAGGAGTAGATAGACCATGCGCGAACAGCAAAAGACGGCGCTTCAGCAAAAGCTTACCAGGCGATCCCTCGGCGGCTTCTTCGCCGCCTGTGCCGTGCTCGCCGCTCCATACGCGCCTGCATGGGCCGCACCGAAAGGCGAAATGGCGCCGATGAATGCCCCCGCGCCCACCAATGAATATGCCGCGGATGCGCCCTTCTTGGCCAACGGCAAGACGATGAACCTGCAGGCCTTCAAGGGCCAGCCGATCATGCTGTGGCAGGTGGCGACGTGGTGCAAAAGCTGCGCCGCAGGGCTTAAGACGATGGCGGAGAATCTGGACCTGATCCATGCCTCCAACCTCAAGATCATCATCCTGCGCGATTACCAGAACGGAGGCTACCCGGGCGAGGATATGGAAAAGTTTGTCGCGGCGAACGCCCCGGCCCTGCTCCATGATCCCCATTTCATCATCGGCGAGGATACGGAGGAACTTTTCCGGCGCTACAACCCGCATCACTACGTCGATGTCTATCACTTAATCGGATCGAACGGGCAGATTGTCGCAATTTCTTCGGTGCCCTCCGCAACGTTCGAAAAGATCAAGCAATTCATTAAGGCGGAGGGAAAATCATGAGCGGCGTGCTCTCCGAGCAGGCAAGCATCGTCCCGCGCGCCTTGAGGCTCGCGCTCGGCTCCCGGCGCGCAAGGCTGGCAACAGGCCTGGCTTTTCTGGTTTTTGTCGCTTTGTACGCGATGATTTTGCCGGCAACCTATACCGGCGGCGCCATCGGGCTGGTCTCGCTGCGGTTTCTCGATTGGGGGATGTTTGCGCTCGCGCTTCTGATGGGGCTGCTGCTGGCGCTGACGCTGGCCTTGGGGGTTTATGGCTTTCGCAACGGCGCGGGGGCGAAGCCCGCCGGGAGTGCCTTGGGCGCCGTTCTCGCAATGCTTCCGGCCTTGCTCTGCTGCTCTCCCATATTGCCGCTGACACTTTCGGCAATCGCCGCGGCCCTTCCGGCCGCGGGCGCATTGGGCATCCCCATTCAAGGGTTTATCGCAACGCATGAGTCGGAGATTTACGGCGTTGCCGCGGCGCTGATGGTCTGGGGCCTCTACGGCAATGCGCGGCGCGTGCTCGCGTGTTGCTATCGCCCGTCCGCCGCCGGGAAAGGGGCCATGGGCGCGGAGGGATCCGCCTGCTGCCATGCCGATGCCGGCTGTGAAATTCAGACCACGAACGTAAGGACATAACACAATGACCGATTGCTGCACTCACCAAGAGACCGCCTGCAGAACGAGCCGTGATCGTTACGATATTGCCGTTATCGGTGCAGGCTCTGCCGGCTTTTCCGCCGCGATCACGGCGGCCGAACAGGGCGCCCACGTGGCTTTGATCGGCTACGGAACAATCGGCGGCACCTGCGTGAATATCGGCTGCGTGCCCTCGAAAAATCTCATCCGCGCCGCCGAGGCCGTCCATCAAGGCAAGGCTGCATCGCGCTTTCACGGCATTGCGGGCGAGGCGCGGCTCTTGGATTGGCGCGCCGTAGTGCGACATAAGGATGAACTGGTGGATGCACTCCGACGGGCGAAGTACATCGACCTTTTGCCCGCTTACAACACAATCGCCTATCGCGAAGGCAAAGCGCGTTTCGCAAATGGCGGCATTACGGTGGACGGAACGCCTCTGCAGGCGGGCAAAGTGATTATCGCCACCGGAGCTTCGCCCTCGCTGCCGCCTATTGCCGGCATAAACAGCGTTCCCTACCTCACCAGCACAACCGCACTTGCGCTGGAGGCGCTTCCGAAATCGCTGCTCGTGATCGGCGGCGGCTATATCGGCTGCGAACTTGGCCAAATGTTCGCGCGGATGGGCGTGCATGTCACGATTGTCGACATCGTGCCGATCCTCTCGACCAGCGAGCCGGAAATCTCGCAAGCGCTGGCCGGCTATTTTCGCGAGGAAGGCATTGTGGTTCGCGAGCGGATCAAGCCGCAATCCATCCGCCGCACCGATCACGGCATTGCGCTCGAGATCATGGCCGACGGCAAAGAGGAGACTATTGAAGCCGAACGGGTGCTGGTCACCACCGGCCGACGGCCGAACACCGACGGGATGGGCCTTGCCGAGGCCGGCATCGCTCTGCTGCCCAACGGCGGCATCAAGGTGGATGAGCGGATGCGCACCAGCAAACCGGGCGTCTATGCCGCGGGCGATGTGACGGCGCGCGATCCCTTCGTGTACATGGCGGCCTACGGCGCGAAGATTGCGGCCCTCAATGCGCTCGACGGCGATCGTCTCGTTTACGACAATACCGCTATGCCCGCCGTCGTCTTCACCGATCCGCAAGTCGCAAGCGTCGGCCTCACCGAAGCGCAAGCCCGCGCCAACGGGCTTGCGGTGAAGACTTCCGTTCTCGCTCTTGAGCAAGTACCGCGCGCGCTCGCGGCGCGCGATACGCGCGGGTTGATCAAGCTTGTGGCCGAAGCCGGAAGCGGCAAGCTCCTCGGCGCGCATATTCTGGCGCCGGAGGGTGCGGATTCCATTCAAACCGCGGCGCTCGCCATCAAATACGGCATGACCGTCCAAGATCTCGGCGCAACGATTTTCCCCTACTTGACCACGGTCGAGGGGTTGAAGCTCGCCGCCCAGACATTTGAGAAGGACGTAGCCAAGCTTTCCTGCTGCGCGGGATGAGGGAGGGGCGACGCCAAATGAACCAATTCTGATGCCCGAAAGCGACGGGAATATTTGCCGATGCGTCGGGATTCTGCCCACCGCGTAGGACATTTTCAGCCTATGGCAAAAAACGGCTTATACCCGCCCTCACACTCTGGGAGAGAGGAAGTGTCGGTTGTCTGATGAGGCTTTGGTTTGGCGGCATCACACACGAACGAAACGATTTCTCCGCACGAGGGCTTTCTGCCTGCGGCGCTCGTTTTATGCGGCGGTGGCAGCCGAGGTGCGATGGAGGTGGGATTCTACCGAGCGCTCACCGAGTGCAGCATAAAGGCGGATTTCATTCTCGGCAGTTCCATCGGCGCACTGAACGGTGCCTTTATCGCCGGCGGCATGACTCCTTCCGAGCTGATTCAGCTGTGGCGCGAGTTTCGACTGAGCCGGGCACTATCGATCAATTGGGCGTGGTTGCTCCACCCACGTCGGCGTCCTGGGTTCTTCAGCTTGGCTCCCCTGCGGAATCTGCTGAGGCGAACTTTGCCCGTGACGCGTTTCGAAGATCTCGTCGTGCCGTTGACCGTTGTCACCACCGACCTTGAATCCGGAAGCGCTTACTACTGGCATGGGCAGGGAGATCTCATCGAGCCGGTGATCGCTTCGATGAGCCTGCCAGGGATATTTCCGCCAGTCGAGCTTGATGGCAGGTTGCATGTCGATGGCGGTGTGGCCAACAACACACCTCTGGATAAAGCACACGAGCTCGGAGCCCGATCTGTCTACATGATCGAATGCGCGTGCGCAGAGCGATGCCCGCGTCCGCTGCAAGGTTGGGCGGACATTCTCATGCGGAGTTTTTCCGTCGCGCTCGATAGCAAGTATCACGCCCAGCTGATGCACTTTCACGGACATATCGAGATCCACACTGTTCGCCCGCAATTGGATCGGGAGGTCGATCTTTTGGATTTCGATCATACCGAACATCTCATCGAAGCAGCTTATCGGCAAACACGCGAACATCTCGCGCGATGGCGAATGCATCAACAATAAGTTTGCAACCTGCTGCAACTCCGGCTGCCTCATACGATAGAGAAGGATCCCTTGACATGGCTGAGCAAAGAAACAAGCGGAAGCGGATAATGCTTGCCCTGCAGGGGGCGGTGGCGGCCGATGGGTTCGAGAAGAGTGGCGCGAAAGGTGGGAGGGAAGCGCTGGCTGGATGAGCATTTCAGCGATCTCGGCGGCTGATCAACCCTTGATCTGTCGGCCTGGCTAGGCTAAGCGGCGCACGCGCCGAATACCTTTTGCAGCCGCAGAGGCTTGCGGTGGCTACGCGATTGCGTTCCCGCCCGCGGTTCGATAACTTTTCCTGCCGCGTTCCCAAGCAAACAGCGAAGCGCGGAAGAAGTTCAAATGTGTGAGCTATTTTGCCTCTGCAGCCGCGTGCCGACCCGTGCGACCCTCTCTCTTCAGCGCTTTGCCGAGCACGGCGGTTACGGCCACTCCGCCATCGACGGCTGGGGTTTAGCGTTTTATGACGGTCCCGACGTGCGGCTTTACAAAGAACCGGAGCCGGCGGCAAACAGCCCCTGGATCAGCTTCATTGAAGAGCGGGACTTGCCCACGCGCTTGCTCGTTTCGCACATCCGCCACGCCACCCGGGGTGCGCTCTCTCATGCTAATACTCATCCCTTTATGCGCGAGCTCGGCGGCCGCCAGCATGTTTTCGCGCATAACGGCCGTCTGGATGAAATTGGCACGCGCTACGCCGGGGTATGGCAGCGGTTTCGCCCGATTGGCGAGACGGATTCCGAAATCGCATTCTGTATTTTGCTCGAGCGGATGGCGCCGCTCTGGAGCGGGCGGGGGTTCCTTCGTTGCAAGAGAGGCTTGCCGTCGTTACACGCTTTGCGGACGAGATGCGTGCGCTCGGGCCGGCCAATTTCCTTTATGCCGACGGCGACGTTCTTTTTGCGCACGGGCACCGGCGCACACAAATCAACGGCGAGATTGCCCCGCCCGGGCTTTGGTATCTCCAACGCCGATGCGCATGCGATGCCGATGCGCTTTCCGCGCCCGAAAATGCCGCTGCGCAAGCCGCCGAGCAGGAACTCATTCTTATCGCGAGCGTTCCGTTAACCGCCGAAGCCTGGACCCCTTTCGCCGAAGGGCAGGTGATGGTCGTAAAAGACGGCGCGATCGTGTCTGAATTGGGGGCCGGCATCGGCGGCAAGGGCGAGTATCGCTCTGCGTGAAAAGCGCTCGGCATGCATTACGAAATCGTATCATATCAAAAAATCTTGCTTACCTGTTCGCGGAGGCTGATGGTTTTCGCGCGTTGGGAATCTCTCGAACCACTCACCATTCCCAACGGCGCTTCTTTTGAGGATTTCCGATAGACTCGTTCTTATCTGGGCCGTCGACCGCGTAAGGTCGAACATCGCAAGAATAGCGCGGAGATGCTCATCACTGTTCGCTTCGATATTGCCGGTTTCCAAGATGTAGCGCCCGACATACCGCAATTCCCCCGGCGGGATTTCCTCGAACGTTCGCGGCCCGCGGTGATGATGAGCGGCGTTTTGGTAAAGGCCGCCGTCATGAGAATGCCCATAGCGTTGCCAAGACCGGCGGCGGTATGGAGATTGACAAGGTCTGGTTTGCGCATCACTTGCGCATAGCCGTCGGCCATGGCGACGGCGGAAGCTTCCTGGAGAGCGAGATGGTGCGTGAAGTCTGTAGGGAAGTTCTTGAGAAAAGTTTCTTCCGTCAAACCGGGATTGTTGAAGGAAGCGGCGAGGCCGAGTTCGCGCAGGAGCGCATACGTGGCATCACGAACATTGGCCATGGGGGTGAACTTCCTCCGAGACAATGAATGCTTCCGAAAAGAATGCCATCACGGTAATGGATTTCCGGCAAGTGTGTGATCTAAGCGCGGGGACCCTCCGCCTTGCGACGGCCCGATGTGGTCGGTTCAAGCCTCTACGTTTTCTTCTCGCTCATGCTGTTGACCCTGCGAACGCCCTACCGCGATCTTGGTATCCCTTGGCTCTGGATGGCCTTTGCCTCTCTCGAGATAATCCTTGAGGCTGAGGAGGAAGGTCGCCCATTTGGTGCTGCGGTGGTGCATGAACTCGATCGGCTCGCGCTAGCCGTTGTGACGGAACAGGACGAAAGTCTGCTCGTCGCGCCATTCCAGGCGAAAGACGAATTCGGCCCCCACTCAATCCTCAAGCGAAGCGGAATAACGCCACCGTACGAGGTACGTACCGGCAGCAAGAACATCGAATGTATTTCTCAGCAAGAACATCGAATGTATTTCTGCGAAACGGCAACGTTCTGCCTTCCGATGCATCGCCGTGGGTTTTAGACGACCACCAGTTGCGGGCGCCCGTTTCCGTCGTCAGGGCTTAAAGAACCCGCGCGGGTTCGGCGGCGATGCTGACGCGATGAAGAACGCTGGGCGTGTGAGGCTCCTTCGGTTTGAGGCGAATAACCGTAGCGCTGCTTTTATTGGAGATCGATGTCATTAAGGGTAGGTTTGCCCGTTTCGTTCTGCAGGTGTTGTTTGCGGCTTGGGTACATCCGAATTTCAGCACAGGCGAGGTCTCGGGCATGCATCGTGCTTCTCAGATCAAATTGGTCTGTCGCTCACTATTCCCGTCCCAAAACGACAGCGTCGGTCTCGAGTAACTATTTCGGGTTCGAAAGACGCTGCGGCCAGCCACCAAAGACGGCCCCAATGAACTGAGAGCACTCGCGCGCGATTGTGTGGGTTACGGTGAGTTTAACCACCTCGTCTACGGGTTCGATTTCGATGGTGCAGGGGGACCACCCCTCGGCCTTGAGTTCAGGCCGCAATTCGTGGCACCAGCAACTGCCTGGCGCGTCGTGTTGAGCCCCTCGCACAATTCGCCCAATGTTTGGCCGTTTCTGCGGTGCAGCCCATCGAGCAGCTTCCGGCGGCCAGCGTCCGCCAAGGCTCGAAAGACAGCGTCCTGGTCTTTCATCGTCTAGCATTGCGTAAATACGTAACCGTTCGGTTTCCTATCAATTGGCAACTTATTGGTTGCTCGTCGAGCAGCAAACGCAAGGGCCAAGAAATTTTTGTCGGCCGGCGCAAACGATGGCTGCTTGAGGCAGGGCTTTTAGTCGCCGTTGCCGATATGAGCGGAAACGATGTAATAGGGGGCGATGTGTGCTTGCCGACATGCGGCAAGCCGTGTGCTGGTCCGGCCATGCCCCGACCGTTTGCCAATTTATACACAACGAGCTTAAATTTTGGCTTTGAGGCGTGTTGACCGAAACTAGCCTATTGACAAGAGACCTAATCACTCCGATCGAGTGGTAATTTCCTCTTCCAAATCTCGGTATTCGCCGGTGTCCGGATTCCAGAGTATCCACGACCAATTGTGGCCAGTGGGTTGAATCTGATCGTGGGGAGCGAATGCATCAACCGAATCCGAACGTGGATTCCGATAACGGTAGAATAATTGTTTGTATCCTGTCCCAAAGAAATCTTTATGTATCGCCTCAATTATCTCACGCTCATAAATAACTCCATTCAAAAAAACGCTAACAATACTTCCTGGTTTATAGATTTGAAGAAATCCGTCGGGAACCTGTATCTCGCTGCGAGTGGGGATATCGCTTTCCACCAGCCCTGAAGCCCAAGTTCTCAGACGTGCTGTGATTTCATCGGATACGATAGCGTCTGGCCCAGCGAGATCGGCGGCACGATCCAGTTGACCAATATAGCGTTCAAATTGAGAGAATAACTCCTCAGTCAATCGAAGCCCTCCATAGACGCTGTCGTACACAACCACTGCATCTGTGACCCGCCGGGGGCCCGCATCGGTTAGGAGCGCAATGTTTGTGCTTGTTGCATCTACATCCTGAGGCGCGATGCTGCGATCGCGGGAAATAAGACCCAACAATCCTTCGCACACAGAAGCCCGAATATTTCTGTTTCGCGGATCGGTCCCGGCAAACCAAGGCTGCTCAATTTTAATCAATACTCCGGTAGTCCGGAAGTCGCGCTGCTTTCGCGACATGGCCGGGTTTTCGGCCCGAAGAACGCGATATAGAAAGCTCTTATTGCCGATCGTGTATCCCTCGACGCTTTCATTAACCTGGAGATGGACTTCTGCAACCAGTCCGGTAGCACACCGCTTGATTCGGTGCTCGACGATTCCGTCGGGTGACAAATCAACTGTGACGGTCTTGCGAAGAATGGGACGTGTAATGACGGGATTCTGCGCAACTGATAGGCGTATAAAACGATCGTAGCTTCCAGTGTACCATTCCAAGACTTTGTAAGCACAACCGAGATGCAAATAAATGGCGCCAGGATAAGCTTCTCGGATTGCTTGATTAGTTGCAATGGTTCCAATCCGTTTTGCAATTTCACGACTGCCTTCCTTTAACTCAAAGCTCGCTTCTCCGACTTGTCTCAGTGGATAGTTAAGGTGCGGGTTATCACTTCCGATCTGGGCGATGAAATCAAAAATGCGCGGCCGCCCACCGCCGGGTTTTGCAAATCTTAGTATCTCGTCGAATCCATCCGGCCATTTGACCCCGGCGGGGGGCCCACTCTTGTCAACGTCCAGTATCTCCATTTCATCAAGCAGACAGCGAGCATGTGCGAACTGGATATATCGGTTGCCAAGATACAAATGGGACGGCTCTACCGAGCTAGCGTAGTAATCCCTAAAAGTCTCTCCAAATCGCTTAAACGCGTTCGGGCCGGCCAGGACCAGAAACGTTCCCGGAGTTGTGCGTCCGATACGACCGATCCGTTGCCGAAAGGACTTTCTTGACTGAGGCACACCGACGTTGATGCCTATATCCATATCTGCAATATCAATTCCTAATTCCAAAGCCGACGTCGCGACAACACCGCTTAACGAACCGTCCCGTAAGGCAACCTCAATGCGCCGCCTGTCGTCAGCTTCATATCCGCTGCGATATGGCAATATCTCGGGTTTGTCTAGCGCTCGAACAATCCGTTCGATCCCCTGGCGGGAGTCATGAAAAGAGATAAAACGATGCCGGCCTGGAAGCGCAAGAATGCCTACGATGAGGTCCTTCACCGCTCCTTCGGCGGCGGCGCCATATTCTGGGCCGTCCACATGCAAAAGAACACGCTCTTGCTGAGGCGATCCGTTATCCTTCTCTTCGATGACTCTGTAGTTGAGACCGGTCAAACGAGTGAGATGTTCTGCCGGCTCGGCAATCGTTGCGGTGGCCGCAATTACCTGAAATTGTCTCTGTGTTCCCCGCAAAACACGTCGTCGCGCAGCAATTAGTCGTCGCAACAAAAATGCGACATTGCTTCCGAAAACAGACTCATAGACGTGCGCCTCGTCCAGAATCAGTAAGAATAATCGCTCCAGAAACCGGCGAATCATGCTGCTTCCTACGTGGCTCATTAGCCATGCTTGGCAGACATCCGGAGTCATCAGAATGATTCGCCCTCTCTCGATGGCGTCAGTACGTTCCGTTGGAAGCTTCATATCGCCATCGATGCGAACGACGTCTGCTTCTGTAAGCCCGATCGTCACTGCTAGCCGTTGCCAGCGTTCAAATTGATCGGCCGAGAGTGCCTTGAGGGGATAGAAAACCAGAGCCTTGGCTTCGCGATCATGCAGAATGCGATGGAGTGCATACAGTTGGAATATCAGAGATTTTCCCGATGCCGTTCCGGTGGCTACAACCACGTTCTCTCCGGCGCATAGATGGTGCAATCCCAATGACTGATGCTTCCAAAGAGTGGCATCCGGTGCGACCTTTGCTCTGAGGAAATCAGAGAGCGGACCCTGCATAATTTCAATAGGTAGGGGTGATCTCTCTTCTTGTCGTGCAGGAATTGCAATTGATTCGAGTACACTCAAATTTCGCTCGTTTATCAACTGCCATGCGAACTCCACCATCGCTGTCCCTCCCAGTATCGAACTTTATTTGCCTCCATTCGTTCAGCTGCTTGATATTCGATTCCGAGTCCTGTGATGCGCTACACCGAAAACACTTTCATCACTTTATTGTCGAGAAAGCTCTCCTTATCGCCGTCCGTATCGTTCGTTCCAAGCGCGATTGATACCGATCCGCTGCTTTCGGCCTCGCCCATTTGAGACTTGTATATGTCGATGCCGTTGGTTTTCATTTAGACTAAGCCGTCCATGGGCTTCTCGATACTGATGTTCGGTTCCCGAACACGTTGGGCAAAGTATTATCCTAACCGAGTTAGGCCCGGTAGCCGGGCTCTTAATTGACGCGATCGCCCCGATCCGCTATCCGCAATCGCTCGAATCGCTTGCCAAGCTCACGCTGCACAGCTGTGGTCTCGCTCTTAGCAGTCGCTTGCACCTGCGGGCTATCGGATCAGGACCGGTAACGATTCTTTCCGTTCCCCCGGAAGGGCTCGGCAACTGTCGATAAGTTAACTTTGCAACAATGCCAAACAGTAATAATGTAAAAATCACGATTAAGCAAGCCGTTCTTCCGTGTGGAAGACGAGATTAACGGTGGGTTTAGGTACGGCTCGTTTCCTTGCGCTACGGCACCCCGCTCTGGGATCCGGACCGGCGGCCGATCCGAAAAGCGCGCAATCAACTCCGGCCGCCGTGCATGGCCTTGGGGACGCCGGCAGCGCTGCATCTCGTTCCTTACCTTGCGCGTCAAGACTGCGCTTGTGCTTGATCTCAAGCTGCTTGGTGCTTGGCGACTGCCTCTGCATTTTGCCGGTTGCCAAAAGCAGATGCTGGAGAAACATCTCTTCCCCAACGTGACCGACTATGCGCGGTCTTTGCACGCTTCGCCTTGGAGTGGACGAAGCAATAACCTCTCTCCATACCCGCGACTTTTTGCGATCTGTTCATTAGCGTGCTCGCAACTCCGCGATGTTTTCTTATAGACCTAGCATCCTGTTAGGGATGTCCTCTGGGTTGAAAGCTGCAACAGGCTCAAGGGGATCGATTGGATTACCCCAAATGGCCCTTCGGTCTTCTTTGGGTAACGTCCAGAATTTCTTCAGTGCCGATGTGTTCGCGAAATGTTTCCATAACGCCTTATGACCGATGACACGGGCAAGTATGTTCCGCGCGATATATTCGGCGATTGCCTCTTTCCGCGCCAGTTCAAGCCGCTCGTTACGATCGCAATTTTCCAGATACTTGCTTTCGTGCAGATGCTCAACAGCGCTGCGGATGTCGTAAAGCGCGCCCATAAGATCGTGATGGCCACTCTCGATGAACAACTCCGACCGGCTCTTGAACTGTTGCTTGGTTTTTCCGGGATCCGGCAAGATCATGCCCTCGATGCAGCGGCAATACTGGTGGATCCGATCGATGAGCGAAGCATTGGCGCGCGCTTTCACATAAACTTCAAGAGTGCGAAACAAACGCCAGTGGCCGCCCCGAATCCGAGCGGTGGCTAACTTTTCGATATTTTCGGCCAAACGAGCAGCACACTGAACTTCATCATAGGCGATAGCCGGAAAGCCCGGCGGAATGATGCTTGGGATCGCCCTTTCAAGATCCTCCTGCCTGCGGATATCGATTTCGCCACCCCGGCGCGAACCGGTAAATGTGACGGGGTGCTGCGTTGTCGCAAAACGGCTCGCGAGGAGTAGCCCGACGTAGAATTCCCACACGCGCTGACGCAATATCTCATTTTCCTCATTCAGCACGTCGAGGGCGGACGACGCCTCCTTGCTTATC
>Ga0209810_1002620_pt1 | contig 20990 bp, 16 predicted proteins | sample Coa_R1_7_FD_187159 | JGI IMG/M metagenome (GOLD analysis project Ga0209810, IMG submission 187159) | Surface soil microbial communities from Centralia Pennsylvania, which are recovering from an underground coalmine fire - Coalmine... | ecosystem: Environmental > Terrestrial > Soil > Unclassified... | reverse complement strand
GCCCTGCCATGGGCCGGATCCATGTCGAGGCGTGGCGGGCCGCCTACCGGGGCCAGATGCCCGACAGCTACCTCGACAGCCTCGATGAGGAACAGCGGGGGCGGGAGTGGACGGACCGGCTGGCGCACTCGGCCGCATCGCCCCGCTCGGTAAGGCACCTGGTCAGCGAGGACGACGACGGTGTGATCGGCATCGCCACCCTCGGCTTCGAGCGGGGCGGGCGCGATCCGGCCCGGGGCGAGCTCTGGATGATCAACGTCGCCCCGTCGACGTGGGGCAGCGGGGTGGGTACCGAGCTGATCGCCGCCGCCGAGGCCGAGCTCCGGCGGATCGGGTACCACAGCGCCGTGCTGTGGACCCTCGAGACCAACGTCCCCGCCCGCAGGTTTTATGAGAAGCGGGGGTGGGAGGCGGACGGCGCCGTCCAGCAGGACGACTTCACCGGGGCGCCGCTGACCGAGGTCCGTTACGCCAAGCAGCTCTCATGAGCGCTCCGACGCTCAGGCCGTTCGCCCCTTGACCCGCCGGTCGGTAAGTGTAGACTGACCGTCGATCATGGCTTACCGATCCGAGTCGTTGCTGGCGTTGGGCGACCCGACCCGCCTGGCCATCATCGAGCATCTGGTGGAGCGGCCCCGAGCGGTGGTGGAACTGGCCGGCCTCCTGCCGGTCAGTCGCCCCGCCGTCTCCCAGCATCTGAGGGTGCTCAAGGACGCCGGCCTGGTGATCGACCGGGCCGTGGGCAACCGCCGGATCTACCGGGTCGATCCGGAGGGCCTGGCCAGGCTGCGCGACCACCTCGACCGGTTCTGGTCCCAGGCCTTGGCGGCCTACAAGGTGACCGCCGAGCAAGTCAGTGACGATCACGACAACGAGGAGGACACATGAGCCAGCCGTCGACAACGACCGTACAGCACTCGATCGTGGTGGACGCGGCGATCGAGAAGGCCTTCCAGGTCTTCACCGAGGACTTCGGGAGGTTCAAGCCGCCCGAGCACAACCTGCTCAGCGCCCAGATCGCCGAAACGGTCTTCGAACGCCACGTCGGCGGCCACCTTTACGACCGGGGAGTGGATGGGAGCGTGTCCCGCTGGGGCCGCATCCTCGTCTACGAGCCGCCCGACCGGGTGGTGTTCAGCTGGGACATCAGCCCGGCCTGGCAGATCGAGGCCGATCCGGCCCGGACCAGCGAGGTGGAGGTGCGCTTCGTGGCCGAGGCACCGGATCGCACCCGGGTGGAGCTCGAACACCGCAACATCGAGCGCCACGGCGAGGGTTGGGAGGGAATTCGCGAAGGGGTCGGTGGCGACCAGGGTTGGCCGCTTTACCTCCGGCGCTTCGCCGACCTGTTCGGCGGAGGAGCCTGAGCAGCCGACGGCAACCCGGTGCGGCGCTGACGCCGCACCGGTTGTCGTTCTTAGCCCGGAGTGCTGGACGGCCAGGGCGGCGGCCCCCTAGGGCTGTCGGAGTATGCGCCGGATCCGCTCGTGGGATACCCCGGAGGCTTCGGCCAGCCGGCGCAGGCTGAGCCCCGAGCGACTGCCCGCCCTGACCGCAGCCTCGAAACCGGCTCGGGCCTCACCGAGTTTGGCGGCCCGGTAGGCGACCTCGGCCAGGGACCCCCCCGACGAGTGGTCCCGCCTGCCCACCTCGGCCGACGGGAAGGCCAGCGCCTCGACGAGTTCTACGAAGGCGTCGTCGGACGGAAGGGGCTCATCGATCGCCGCCATCACCAACTTGCCCAGCGAGATGACCGTGACGAGGCGGGCCAGATCGGTCGGCGACAGCACCGGGGTGATGAAGCCGCCATCGGCCGCCCGGCGGACGGCGGCGGCGAGCTCATCGATCTTGACCGTCAGCAGCCGGCGGGTCCGGTCCGCCAGCTGCCGGTCACGCCTGGCGGTGACGATGACGTCGAGGAGCAGGATCGCTTCCCCGGACGGAGCCTTTGCCAGCCCCCGTCCCAGGATGGCCGCCTCTTCCTGGGGATCGGTTACGCCGGCCAGCGAGTCGCGGGCGAACTCCTCGACCGACTTGAAGCCGAGGCTCTGCAGGAGGAGGTCCAGCTTGCCGCCGAAGTGGGCATAAAGGGCGCCGGTCGTGACCCCGGCCCGTTCAGCGATGTCGGCCACCGTGGCCGCCTCGTAGCCGCGCTCGGTGAAGACCTCAACCGCTGCCCGAAGCAGGGCGGAGCGGGAGTTCGTCCGGCCGGCCCCCGCCTCGGCGGCGGGTACCCGGACCTCGGTCGGGGCCAAACCGGTCAGGACCGTGCCGGCGCGGTCGGCGTGAACCGGACCGGAAGGTGCTTGACCCCGCCGACCAGAGGGATCCCGTTGGCCTCGAGGTGGACCGGCGGCCCGGCGGGCTCGATGTCGCGGAGACGGTCGAACAGCTGCCGGAAGACGATCGAGAGCTCCCTCCGAGCGAGGTGGGCGCCGAGGCAGAAGTGGGGCCCGGGGCCGCCGAAGCCCACATGGGGGTTCGGGTCGCGGCGGACGTCGAACACGTCGGGATCCTTGAAAGCGGCCGGATCGCGGTTGGCGGCGCCGTAGAAGAGGACCACCTTCTCCCCCGCCTCGAAGGTATGGCCGGACAGCTCGGTCCTGTGGGTGACGGTGCGGCGCATGAAGGTCACCGGCGAGCCGTAACGGACGATCTCCTCCACCGCCGTGGCGGTGACTGCATCCATGTCGTCCTGCCAGAGCCTCCGCTGGTCGGGGTGCTCGCCCAGGAGATGCATGCCGATCGAGGTGGCGGTGCGGGTCGTGTCGTTGCCGGCCACGGCCAGGAGGATGAAGAAGGGGCCGATCTCCTCCGGGGTTAGGAACTCGCCGTCGATGTTGGCGTGGACAAGGGCAGAGGTCAGGTCGTCGGTCGGGTTCTTGCGCCGCTCGGTGGCCAGCTCGTTCATGAGCCCGGTGAGGGTGATGCCCGCCTCGAAGATGGCCCCGAAGGGCTCCCGTCCGCCGAGCATCTCGGGGTCGCCGGCACCCAGGATGATGTTGGTCGATTCGAGCACCGTGCCGAACTCGGACCGCGGGATGCCCATCATTTCGCAGATGACGAGGAGCGGGAATGGAGCCGCCAGGGCCGGGACCAGGTCGACCTCCCCCTTCTCGCACATCTCGTCGATGAGCTCGGAGCAGATGCGCTCCACCGAATCCAGGACGTCCTGGAGCCGTTTGGGGATGAACGACCTGTTCACGATCCCGCGGAGCCTGGCGTGGCGGGGGTCGTCCATGTTGATCAGCGAGCCGAAGAACTCCATTGCCTGTTCGGGCATGTCCTGGATGGCGATGGACCCCTGGCCCGAGCAGAACACCTTCGGGTGGCGGCTGATCTCGACCAGCTCGGCATGGCCCACCACGGCGTAGAAGGGGTGGCTGTCGCCTACGAAGCCCTGAAGCTCCACCGGGAAGAAAGGGCCGTTCTCCTCCCGAAGCGCCGACAGGTCCGCCATCCGCTCGTCCAGCGGCCGGCGCCAGAAATCGGAGCTGCCGACCGACAGCCCGCTGGGCGCGAGAGTGTCCACGTCCTCCCCCTTATCCTGCCGTCACTTGATCAGCGGATCCCTCGGCAGCCCGAGGATGCGCTCGCCGATCTGGTTGCGGGTGATCTCCGAGGTGCCCCCGGCGATCGTCATGGCCCGGCTGAAGATGAGCACCTGGTTGACGAAGGCGGCCGCCCCTTCGTTGGTGGCGATGCCGGGGCCGATGAGCTGGAGGGCGATGTCGGCCGAGCGCTGCATGTTCTCCGCCGACACCAGTTTGGTGACGTTGCCCTCGGGCCCGGGCTCGCCCCCGGCTACGGCCCGCGCCGCCGCCCGGAGGTTGAGGACCTTGAGGGTCTGGGTCTCCGCCACGTGGCGACCGACCGTCTCCTCCATGCCCGACTTCGGGCTGCCGTCCGGGTTGTGACCATAGTCGCGGAACAGGTTGACCAGGTCGAGGGAGATGGGGACGCCCGATCCCCCTCCGATGCTCACTCTCTCGTTCCCCAGCGTCGAGCGGGCGACGGTCCATCCGGAGTCCACCGGACCGACAACGTCGTCGTCAGGGACGAAGACGTCGTTGAAGAAGACCTCGTTGAACATCGACTGGCCCGAGGCCTCGCGGAGGGGCCGCACCTCGACCCCATCGGCGTGCATGTCGATGACCACCGTGGTGATGCCGTTGTGCTTGGGCACATCGGGGTTGGTGCGCACGGTGGCCAGGCCCCGGTGGCAGTACTGGGCCCCGCTGGTCCAGACCTTCTGGCCGTTGATGAGGAAGCCGCCATCGACCCGCGTGGCCCTGGTGCGGATGCCGGCGGCGTCGGATCCGGCGTCGGGCTCGCTGAACAGCTGGCACCACACCAGCGCGCCCTCGAGGGTCGGACGGACCCACCGGGCGATCTGGTCCGGGTTGGCGTGCTGGATGAGGGTCAGGATTATCCAGCCGGTGATCCCGTAGCCGGGCCGGTTGACCTTGGCCCGGGCGAACTCCTCGTCGATGACCAGCTGCTCGAGGGCCTTGGCCTCAAGACCCCACGGCTTGGGCCAGTGAGGCATGACGTAGCCGGTGTCGATGAGCCTGGCCCGCTGCTGATCGGCTGGCAGCGAGGCGATCTCCTGCGCCGCCGCCCGGATCTGGGGTCGGAGCGCCTCCGCTTCGGGCGGCAGGGCGAGGCCCATCTCCCGCCTGGTGCCAGCCAGCGACTGCCGGGTGACGGTCCGGGCGGCAGCGTCGCCGTCGAAGACGGCCGCCAGGGTCGCCGCCCGCCGCAGGAACATGTGGCCGTCGTGGTCCCACGTGAACCCGATCCCGCCGTGGACCTGTATATGGAGCTGGGAGTTCCGCAGGAACCCGGCCAGGGCCTGGGCGGCCGCCACCGCCGCGGCCAGGGTCAGCTGCTCCTCTCCCGACTCCACCGCCCGGGCGGCGTCCCACACGGCCGCGGTCGCCAGCTCCGAGGCGACGAGCATGTTGGCGCAGTGGTGTTTGACGCCCTGGTAGGTCCCGATCACCCGACCGAACTGCTCGCGGGTCTTGGCGTACTCGGAGGCCCGCTCGACGCAGGCCTGGGCGCCCCCGGCCGCCTCGGCCGCCACCAGCACCCTCGCCAGGTCGGTGGCCCTGGCGGCGACGCCGGCCAACACCCTGTCCGGACCGACCGCCACCGCCTCGGCGCTGACCCTGCCCGAGCGCCGGGTCGGATCCAGGTTCGACGGAACGTTCACGGTCAGGCCCTTGGCGGTCCTGTCGACAACGACGATGTCTTCGCCGGCCACCAGGAGGAGGAGATCGGCCAACCCCGCCCCCAGCACGATGCCCCCGTCGCCGTCGAGGCGGCCCTCCCGCAGAGTCAGGGAGCCCCCGACCCCCAGCGCCCCCGCTCGGGTCCCGTCGGCCAGAGCGGGCAGGAGCTCCTTGCGCTGGGCGTCGGTGCCGGCGGCGTCGATGACACTCGACGCCATGACCGTCGGCAGGAACGGCCCGGGGGCGAGGGACCGACCGAGCTCCTGCAGGATGACCACCAGCTCGGGGAGACCGTATCCCGACCCGCCGTACTCCTCGGGCAGGTGGAGCCCCAGCCAACCGAGGTCCACCAGGTCGGCCCAGAATCCGGGCAACCGCTCCTCACGAGCATCGAGGAGGGCGCGGGCCTCGGCCTGAGCACCGACCCGGTCCAGGAAGCTCCGAGCGACCGACTCGAGCTCCACGTGCGCGTCGGAGATGGCGATGGGCATGGTGAGAGCCTCCGATCCAAGGAACCCAAACGGACCGGCACCGTAGCAGCGTTACGGGATTGACGTACCGTCTGCGCCTACTGGCAACCATGCGGGCCGCCTGATGTCACGCTTCCTGACACCGCCGGAGGGCGGGCGACGGGACACGCTTCCCCCTGACCGAGGACGGACCGAGCCGAGCGTCATCGACTCCGTCTGAGTGATCAGGTCGGATCAACCGCCGAACAGCGCCGGTAGCAGGGCCGAGCGCCCCAACAGGAACAGGGCGCCGATGACCAGCGACGACAAGCCGGTGATGCCTCCCAGAACCACCTGGGCCCGCGGCGCCCGACGTACCCCGACCAGCCCAGCGAGCCAGCTGGCGGCGATGCCCACGTCGGCGAGCACCATTCCGGTCACGAAGGAGAACATGAGCACGACCGCCGCCGCCTTGGAGCCCGAGGTGGCCGCCCCGGCGAACAGGAGAACCTGGGTCGGGGTCTCCGCCCCGGTGCCGTGCAGCACTCCGACCGCGAACGCCGATCGCGGCGAGAGGTCGTCAAGGGGGTCCGTAGGTCCGGTCCCTCGGCGCCGGGCTCGCGCCCACGCCCGGCGGACGACCCCGACGACGAGCCGGATGCGGCCCGAATAGCGATAGCCGGTCCCGTCCCTCCCGAGCTGCCAGAGGACGAAGCCCCCGAGGGCGACGAGGGTGGCGCCCACCACCGACTCGAAGGCCCGATCGAGCGAGCGGGGAAGATGGAGCCCGAGTACGCCGATGGCAATCCCGAACATCACGATGACCGAGCCGTGCCCGAGGCAGTACCACAGGGCCAGTCCCAGGCGTCGGGCGTGGACCCCAACCGGGGCTCCGGCTTCTTCGTCGCCGGCGCCGGTGGCGGCGGTCAGGTCGGTGATGGCCGCCATGTGATCCCAATCGAACCCGTGACGGCATCCGAGCAAGAAGGCGGTTCCGGCCACGGCCAGGGTCGGCCAGGACAGAAAGGGATGGACAGCGGCCACGGGCACTCCTTTGACGCGAAGGACCTCTTGCTCCGTCGCCGGTTTTCTGGCTGCCGCCCGAGGGCGGATGACAGTAGCGCGACTGCGCCGGACTCACACCGGACTTGCCCGGTACGACGGTGAGCCAACTCTATTCGCTCACCCGGTGACCCGATCGTGTCGGGCCAGAACGGCGCGTGAGCGCCTGGCGGCCCGGCCACCTGGGGACGCGAGGCCACAAACCCGTTGCCCTCAGCTGCGTCGAACCCGTAGCTTCGGGGACCCTCCCATGGCCCGATCCCGCCCCCGGAGCCCGTGGTGGCTCGTGGTTGGGCAGCTGCGCCCCGAGGGTCGACGCCTTGGAGTGGTGGCTGCTGTTCTCCTGGTCGCGACCGTTCTTCCGTTGGCAGGGCCGGAGCTCATGCGCGCCTTCGTCGATGGAGCGATCGCCGGTCGTCCGACCGGCCACTTGGTCACCCTGGCGGCGGCCTACCTGGGTGTCGCCGCCACCTCCCAGGCGGTGGCGGTGGTGTCCACCTACCAGGCGAGCGGCGTGGCCTGGCGGACCTCCAATCGCCTCAGGGAGCTCGTCGCCGCCCACGCCCTCCGGCTCGACATGACCTTCCACGCCCGCCACAGCCCGGGGGAGATGATCGAGAGGACGGACGGGGACCTGCTGGGGCTGAGCGAGTTCCTCTCCGGCTTCGTGGCCCAGGCGGTCGGCGGCGCCCTGCTGCTGTTGGGTGCCCTCGCCGTGGTGTGGTGGACCAACCCACTGGCGGGTGCAGCCTTGACCGGCCTGGTGGTGGCGGGAGCGGTGCTGACCCTCCGAGCCCAGCGTCGTGTCGTCCCCATCGCCGCCGCCGTCCGTCAGGCCACCGCCGAGATGTTCGGGGGGATCGAGGAAGCCTTGGTGGCTACGGACGAGGTCCGGGCCAACGGGGCGGGAGGCCACATCGTCAACAGGTTCCACCGGGACGCCGCCCGCGTCTACCGGTCTGACCTCCAGTGGCAGGTCCGTGGGGGCGTCGTGCTCGCCGGCACCAACCTGTTGTTCGGGCTGGGAACGGCCTTCATAGTCGGCGTGGGGGTGATCCTGCTGCGACACGGTGCCATGACGGTCGGCACGGTGGTTCTGCTGCTGCAGTACTCGATGCTGGTCCGCTCGCCGGTCGAGGCGATCGTCGGCCAGGCCAAGCAGCTCCATGAGGCCGGAGCCGCTGCCGCCCGGGTCGGCTCCCTTCTGGCCGAGCGGACGGCGCTGCCCGAGCCGGCCCGGGCCGCCCCGCTACCGGCGGGACCACTGGGTCTGCACTACGAGGGAGTCTCCTTCGCCTATGGCGACGACCCTCCGGTGATCCATGACCTCGACTTGGAGATTCCGGCCGGGCAGTCGCTCGGGCTCGTCGGGCGCACCGGCAGCGGCAAGACCACCCTGGGCCGCCTGGCCCTGCGCCTCTACGACCCGACCGGCGGAGCCGTCCGCCTGGGCGGGGTCGATCTGCGCCAGATAGACACCGCCGAGCTGCGCCGGCGGGTGCGCGTTGTCACCCAGGACGTCCACCTCTTCGCCGCATCGGTACGGGACAACCTGAGCCTCTTCGACGACTCGGTCTCTGACGCCGATGCCTTGGCTGCCCTCGACGCTGTGGGCCTGGGCCCCTGGCTCGCCGGCCTGCCCGGCGGCCTGGCCACCGAGTTGGGCCAGGTCGGGATTGGCCTCTCCGCCGGGGAGGCCCAGCTCCTGTCGTTCGCCCGGGTGCTGCTGGCCGATCCGGATCTGGTCATCCTCGACGAACCCTCGAGCCGGCTCGACCCGGGCACCGAGGCGCTGGTGGAGCGGGCAGGCGCCACCTTGCTTGCCGGGCGGACCACCCTCGTCATCGCCCATCGGCTGGCCACCCTCGTCGACGTGGACCACGTCGCCGTCCTCGAAGGCGGCCGCCTCACCGAGCAGGGCCCCCGTGCCGAAATGGCATCCGATCCGGACTCCCGCTTCTACCGGCTGCTCGTCGCCTCCGGGGCTCCCGCGTGAGCAACAGCGCGCCCACAACCCCCTCCCCGCCCACCGGCGTCTGGCGGGCCGGCCGGCGCATCGCCTGGTACCGCCGCTCGAGGTACCTGCCCGGAGGGATGGCCTGGGCGACCAACCACACGCTCCCCTTGGTCACGGGGCTCCTCCTCAAGGCGGTCTTCGACGCGCTGAGCCGCCACCGGCCGGCGACGTCCTCCGCCCTCAGCCTCCTCGCCGTCCTGCTGGTGGCGGAGCTGGCCCGCGCCGGGGTCTTCTGGACGGCCATGGCCGGGTGGCCGTCGTGGTGGCAGGCGGTGGCCGCATGGCTGCGGGCCAACACGCTGGCCGCCGTGCTGGTCTCGCCGGGGCCTCCGTCGGAGCGGCTACCGGGCTCGGCCGGGGAGGCGATCAGCCGCTTCCGCGACGACGTCGAGGACCTGGTGTGGTTCGTCGACGTCTGGGTCGATGTGGCCGGCGGGATCGTCTTCACCGCGGCGGCGCTGGCCATCATGTTCTCGATCAGCCCGGTGATCAGTCTGATGGTCGTACTCCCCCTCATCGGGGTGATGGCGGGAACACGGGGTCTGTCGCATGTGATCCGCAGCTACCACCAGCGCATGCGGGAGTCGGGCGGGTCGGTGACGGACCTGGTGGCCGACCTCTTCGCCGGGGTCTTGACCATCAAGGCTTCCGGCGCCGAGGAACGGGCCGTCGCCCGACTCAGAGCTCGAAACGACACCCGCCGCACGGCTGCAGTAAGGGCTCAGCTGGCTCGTGACCTGATCAACACCGTCAGTGGGGTCAGCGTCAGCATTACCACCGGACTGGTGCTCCTGCTGGCTGCCGGCGCCATGCGGGCCGGGCGCTTCAGCGTCGGCGATCTGGCGCTGTTCATGAGCTACTCCGATGCCCTGACCGGACTGCCGCGCTGGGCCGGGCGCATGCTCGCCCGCCAACGGGAGGCTGGCGTCGCCCTCAACCGCCTGGGCCGGATGCAACCCGGCCGCCGGCCTGAAGCGGTGCTCGCCCCGCGCCCGGTCTACCTCCGGTCAGAGCCCCCGCCGGCGTCACCTGCCCCCAGCGTGCTGCCGCGGCTGGCCCTCCTGGAGGCCAGGGCACTCAGAGCGGCCCACCCCTCAGGCCGCGGCGTGTTCGACGTGGAGCTCAGCGTCGCTGCCGGCGGTCTCACCGTGATCACCGGTGCCGTGGGATCGGGGAAGACCACCCTCCTGCGCGCGCTGCTCGGTCTGGTTCCCTTGGACGGCGGCACCGTCACCTGGAACGGCGTCCCTATCGAGGACCTGGGTGCGGGGCTGTCTCCACCCCGGGCCGCTTACGTCGCCCAGATCCCGCGACTCATCAGTGCTCCCCTCCTGGAGAACCTGCTGCTCGGCTGGACTCCGATGACGGAGGGAGTCGACGAGGCGATCGCTTCGGTCCAACTCGGCCCCGACCTGGCGGAGATGACTCAGGGCCTGCAAACGACCATCGGGCCCCGGGGCAGTCGCCTCTCCGGCGGTCAGGCCCAGCGGGTTGCCATAGCCCGTTCACTGGTCCGGCGCCCGGACCTCCTCGTCATCGACGACATCTCCAGCGCCCTCGATCCTCCCACCGAGGCCGCCGTATGGGAGTCGCTGCGCCGCCAAGGATGCGCTTGTCTGGTCGTCTCCCACCGTCGTTATGCTCTGGATGCGGCCGATCTCGTCGTCGTCCTCGACCGCGGCCACCAGGTCGGTGCCGGAACGTTCGTTGAGCTGTCGGACCACCCCGAGCTGCGCCGGCTGGGCATGTTCGCCCCATCGACGCCGACCGGAGTTCCCGAAGCCTGACGGGCAGCTATGAGGCCACCGGCGGGGCCGTTGGCGCACTCCCGCGGCGGGTTGACGAATCGGCCGTCTCCCCATATGGCGGAGCGTTACCATGCCTGTCGGTGGCCAGATGGCTCGCGGTCGAAGAGGCGGAACCGAATTTCGCGGCCAGGGTGAGACGGCTCTTCGAGGCTGGCCGCCACAAGACGATCGCCACCCTGCGGGCCGACGGTTCGCCACGTATCTCCGGGATCGAGTGTGAGTTCGCTGGAGGGGACCTGCGCTTCGGCTCTATGACGGGGGCGAGAAAAGGGTCCGACCTGCAGCGAGATCCCCGGTTCGCCCTTCACGGCCCAACCTTCCACCCCACGGAGGGCAAGGAGGGCGACTGGCCGGGTGAGGCGAAGATCGCCGGACGCGCCGTTTCGGCCGGGTCGCTCGGCACCGATCAGGCAAGCGAGCAACCCGACGGGGAGCTGTTCATCGCCGACATCACAGAAGTGGTGATAACCCGGCTCAACGCTGCCGCGACCAGGCTTGTGATCGAGTCGTGGTCCCCCTCGCACGGTCTCCGGAAGGTCGAACGGGACTAGCGATGGCCAACCGGCCCGCCGTCAATAGGTTCTGGCTCCTGCTGGTGGCGGCCCTGGCGGGTCTGGCGGGCCCTGTGTCGACTAAGGCAGCCGGGGCCCAGACCGGGTGCCCGCAGGCCATTCGCACCTCTCCCAGCGAGCGGCCCCCGGTGGCCGTGCAGCCCTCGCGTGTCGGAGGTTGCGACGGGTACTGGATCGCGTCCACCGACGGCGGGGTCTTCTCCTTCGGTGCAGCGCCATATTTCGGCGCCGCGCAGGGCATGTCACTGGCTAGTCCGATCGTCGGCATGGTCGCGACCCCCGACGGGGGCGGGTACTGGCTGGTGGGGTCGGACGGAGGGGTCTTCGCCTTCGGCGACGCACGCTACCTCGGCTCCACGGGCGGCATCAGGCTCAACGAGCCCATCGTGGGCATGGCCGCGACTCCCGACGGGGGCGGGTACTGGCTGGTGGGGTCGGACGGAGGGGTCTTCGCCTTCGGCGACGCCCGCTACCTCGGCTCCACGGGCGGCATCAGGCTCAACGAGCCCATCGTGGGAATGGCGGCCACCTCTGACGGGGGCGGGTACTGGCTCGTCGGCTCGGACGGTGGAGTGTTTGCCTTCGGCGGCGCTCCCTTCGACGGTTCCATGGGCGCAGTCAGGCTGCAGAAGCCCGTTGTGGCCATTGCCGAGGACCCGACGACCGGTGGGTACTGGCTGGTCGGCGCGGACGGGGCGGTCTTCAGCTTCAATGCCCCCTTCTACGGCTCAATGGGAGGCACCACCCTCCACCGACCAGTCATCGCGGCGGCCGCCGTCGATGGCGGCGGTTATGACCTGCTCGGGGCGGACGGGGGAGTCTTCAGCTTCGGCCAGGCACGCTTCTTCGGAACCGCTCCCGGTCCGGCCGTGGCCGGGACTGTCATCGCCGTCGACCCTGGGCACAACGGTGGCAACGGTTCGGCGCCCGGCACGATCGGCCAGCCGATCTGGAACGGACGCTCGGCGGAGGCTTGCGACACGGCCGGCGCGGAGACGACTAGTGGCTACCCGGAGCATGCCTTCAACTGGGCTGTGGCCCAGGACCTGGCTGGCGATCTGGAGGCGGACGGCGCCAGGGTGATCATGACCCGCAACAGTGACGCGGGGGTCGGGCCTTGCGTTGACGAGCGGGCACGGATCGGGAACGAAGCAGGAGCCGACGCCGCCGTGTCCATCCATGCTGATGGGGGGCCACCGGGCGGCCGGGGGTTCACCGTTCTTGAACCGGTCGCCGATGGCATCAACAATGCCGTCATCGCCCCCTCCAGTGCCCTGGCCGTCGCCGTCCCTGATGCCTTCGTCGCCGGGGCCGGCGAGCCCGTCAGCGACTACTACGGTGCCGACGGGATCGAGGCCCGCGACGACCTCGGAGGCCTCAACCTCTCGACGGTGCCAAAAGTGCTGATCGAATGCGCCAACATGTCGAACGCCGCCGACGCCGCCCTGATACTCGAGGCCTCCTGGCAGCATCAGGCCGCCACCGCCATCGCCACCGGGCTCAACAACTTCATGGCCGGCCGCTGACCTTCCCAGGCCGGGCGCCGCCGCTGTCCGGTACGCCTCCTCCACCGCCCGGGGACCACAGGCGCGCTTGCCCGCCACCCCGCCGGATCCAGCGCCAGCGTCTCCCTGCGTAGGTAGCCGCTGGTGGCTACGGCCTGGGCCCAGGACTGCCGAACCGGCTCTCACCCTCGCTGCTGCTCCGGACAATCCCGGCTTCGTAGGCGAACACAACGGCTTGCACTCGGTCGCGAACACCGAGCTTCATCAGGATCCGGGTGACGTGGGTCTTGATGGTCGTCTCGCCAAGGATCAGTTGAGCAGCGATCTCGCTGTTGCTGAGGCCGGCCGCCACCAGTCGGAGAACGTCAAGTTCGCGTGGGGTGAGCTCGGCGATGAGCTTCGAGCCCGTCTGCGAGGACCGTCGGGCCGCCGAGAACTCGCTTACCAGCCTCCGGGTGATTGTCGGCGACAGCAGCGCATCGCCGTGGTGCACGTTGCGGATGCCGTGGGTGAGCTGGTGCTCCGGGGCGTCCTTCAGGAGGAAGCCGCTGGCGCCGGCGCAGAGAGCGTCGTAAACGTACTCGTCGAGGTCGAATGTGGTCAGGATCAAGATGCAGGGCTGGTGTTCCTGGCCCTCGGCCAAGATGCGACGGGTGGCCTCGATTCCGTCGACGTCGGGCATGCGGATGTCCATTAGGACGACATCCGGGCGCAGCTGGCGGGCGAGCCGAATCGCCTCCGCACCGCTGGCCGCCTCACCGATCACCTCGATGTCGGGCTCCGGGTCGAGGATCATGCGGATGCCGCCGCGGATCAGCTGCTGATCGTCGGCGATCAACACCCTGACCGTCACGCCAGAGCACCTATCGGCGCGAGGGGCAATCGGGCCCTCAGATGGGCATCGGATGTGCCGTCGGGGAGTACGGTGGAAACCTCACCTCCACAAAAGGCGATGCGGTGCTGAATGGAGCTCAGCGGCCAGTTCGCCAGGTTCGCTCCGGTGACGCTCAACTGCAGCTCGACGAAGGCGTCCGCGAACCGCAGTGTGGCCGCGACCGCGCAGTTCGTTTGCCCGGCCAGACTGTTGCAGGTGTCCTCGATGATGCGGTAGATGCCAAGTTCCACGCCGGCCGACACCGCTCCTGGCTCTCCGGTGACGCTGAACTCGACGGGCACGCCCCGTTCACGTGCCGCTTGGACGAGGGCGTAGATCTGGTCGATGCAGGGCTGAGGCAGCAGGTCCTCCCGCTCGTCCTGGCGACGCAGCACCCCCAGGACCCTTCGCATCTCGTCAAGGGCTTGGCGGCCGGTGACCACAATCTGCTCGAAGGCTTCATCGGCCGCCGTCAGGTCCCGGTCCAGTTGGGATCGCGCCACCTCGGACTGCACGACCATGGCAGAGACGCTGTGAGCGACGATAGTGTGCAGTTCGCGGGCGATCCGCGACCGCTCCCCGGCCACGGCAAGTTCAGCCCATACGTCGTGCTCCGCGTTCAGCCGCATCGCCGTGCGCTCAAGACGGAGCGAGTCGAGCCTTCGGGTGGAGACGGCGCGCCCGCACGCCCAGGCCACGGAGATCGTGAACATCGGACCGGAGTAGTTGGAGGCGCTCACGTGGTGGAGGAACACCTGCGCCAAGGCCGACGCCGACAGCAGGAGGCAGAGCCCCAGCCAGGCAACCCGCCGGCTGCCCCACGCCGCCACGGAGTAGGCGGGTATCAGCCCCAGATATAGGGCCGTGGCGATGGAGTTCCTCGGTGCCATCTGGCTGCTGAGTGCGAACGCCGGTGCCACGGCTATGACCGCGGACCACAGCGGCCGGCTGCGGCGCCATCCGCAGGCCGCGGTCATGACGGCCAGCGCGACGATGTCCCGCACCCGGACCGGCCACGAGCCCACGCGGACCAGGGTGGTTACCCCGGTCAACCCGAAGAAGGCCAGAGCGAGCACAGGATCGAGCCAGGGATGGGGCAGCGGGGGCGAAGTAGGTGTGTCGGCGGTGCCTGGCCGGGGCTCGGGTCGGGCTAGCGGAGAGGGTGTCAACTCCCGACCATCGACGGGGATCGCCGCCCGGACCACGAACCCCCCGGCGCCACTGCCCGCGTACAGGTCGCCGCCGTACAGGCTGACGCGTTCTCTCATTCCGACCAGTCCGTGGCCTGAGTGCCCTTTGTGTCCGGTGACCAGGGTCGGTCCGTGGTCGCGGACCTCAAGCGCCACCTCCCGCTCCCCGAAGCGGAGGACCACGTGCACCGGGGCGGAGGCGGCGTGTTTGATCACGTTGGTGAGGGCCTCCTGGGCCACGCGGTACACCGTGAGCTGCAGACCGGCGGGCACGGCGTACGCCTGCCCCTCAACGCTGAACTCGACCGTCAGGCCGGCCAGGCGCATACGTTCGATCAGTGACTCGAGCTGGGCCAGCCCAGGGGTGACCACATCCTCCGAGTCAGCCGGTCCGCGGCGGAGTACCCCCACGATCCGCCGGAGTTCCACCAAGGCCTCCCGCCCGGCCTCCTCCACGACCCGTAGCGCCTGCCTCGCCATTTCCAGGTCGTAGGGCGCGACCCGGCGGGCTCCACTTGTCTGCATGACCATCACGCTCACGGAGTGGGCCACGACATCATGGAGCTCGCGGGCCATCTTGGACCGCTCGTTGGCGGCCGCCAACCGGGCGCGCGCCGCCTGCTCAGCCTGGAGCTGGTCCACCGCGACCTCGAGGTCCCGATTGAGAGCCCGACGGGTAGCGAGAAGGCGGCCGACGGCGAAAGGCAGGATCCCGCTCAGCCCCCAGAACGCCACGTTGGCCATGCCCCCGCCGGCGCCAAGACCGGCGCGGCCCGGCGGGGTATCGATGCCCGTTGCCAAGCTGGCCGCTACCCAACAGACCGAAACGGCGAGCCCGGCCGCTCGGTCACGGGAGGTCAGCCGGTAGCCGAGGGAGAAGAAGTCCCAGACGACCGCCAGCTCAACGACCCAGGCATTTGCGCCGCTGAAGTCCAGCAGGACGAGGGCCCCCAACCCGGCGGCGGCGATGCCAGCGCCGGCAATCGCCCACCGGCGGGCACAGGCGACGGTGCCGGCGACAATGACTGCGAGGAGCGTCGCAAGCGGCCGGACCGGCTGGCCTGAACCGACCCCGGCCAAGGCTCCCGCTGACAGTCCAGCCGCCACCAACAGGTCCAAATGCCGCCAAACGGCCCGCGGCCCAGCTGGCAGCCCGTTGTAACCGGCCATATAGCGGACGGTACCGCCGCGACCTTCCCGCCGCATCCTCCGATCCTCCGATGGGCCTCCTACTCGAGTAGGACCCAGGATCATCCTGAGCGGCGGCCCGATCGAACTGGTGCGTGACGACAACCGCCGGCCCGTCCGGGAACCTGAGCTCTGCAAGGCACCACGGCCACAGGAGGACGAGCCCAGATGCGTCTGGAACGATGGACGGGATGTTCAGCCCTAGCGTTCGCAGCAGTCACGATCGGTGTGGTGGTGAGCGAGGCGGCCGGCCCCGACATCACCGCAAGTCCGGCTCAAGTGGCGGCCAAGCTCTCTTCCCATCGATCCGACGTTCTTGTCAACAGCGCCCTCCACACGGTGCAGGGCATCGCTGCCCTAATCCTGAGCGCGGCTGTGGCCGCTCTGCTGGCCAGCCGGAGTCGTCACCTGGCCGCCTACGGTGTGTTCGGCTTCGGCCTCACCACGGCTACCGCCTCATTGGTCAGCGCCGTCTCGAGCGCCACCGCGGCCAGCTCCATCCACCAGGTCACCGACCCGCAAGCGCCCTATCTCCTCTATCGAGGCGCCCAGGCGGCCGGCATGGCGGACACGATCTTCTTCGCCGGACTCGTCCTGGTCTTCGCCCTGGAACTGACTCGCAGCGCACTCCTTCCCCGCGCTTCCGCTCCAGCGGGAGCTGTCGTGGCCGTCATCTTCTTCGTCGGCGGCTTCGACTACCTGAGCCCTGACTCCGGTCCGCTCAGTGGAGTCCGCGCCCTCGGGGGCGTGTTGGCCGTCCTCTACATCCTGGTGACCGGGGTCGCCCTCCTCCGTCAGGGGGCGGCTGGAAACCCGGAGGGCCAACCGGCACGAGCCGGGACCGTTCAGCGCTGAACGCCTTACAGCTCGCCGTCCTGGTTATCTCGAGCCCCGTGAGGTCCTTGGGGCGGGTTGCATGCGAACCAACCCCCGGCGACCGATTGTGACCGGTCCCCGCCGCCGCCTCGGAAACGGCCAGCTCAGGCCTAATATCTGGCCGGGCGTGCGGGACGCCTCCGGTCCGCGGACAGGGCTGAGCCCACCCGAGCAGGACCACTCGGACTGATGTGGTCGGTGACCCCTCCTTTCGACCCGGCGCCGCGGACAGCAGGGACATGAAAGGAGGTCGTGTGACGACCGTCCCCCTCCCCGACGACCCGAGCCTCGAGCAGCTCCGGAAGCTGGCCAAGGACATCAGGGACCTGAGCCGGGCGGGCGAGCCGGGGGTCTTGGACCTGATCGGGCGTCACCACCCGGACGGGGCCGCCCCGGTGTCCCTGGCCGGAGCCCAGCTGGTCGTAGCCCGCCATCACGGCTTCGCCTCCTGGAGCGAGCTCAAGCACCACGTGGAGCTGATCCAGCGCTACCGCCGGGCCCCGGACGAGCTGGACGCCGACTCGGCCAGTTCGGTGGCCGACCGGTTCCTCCTGCTGGCCTGCCTCCGCTACGGCGACGATGACAGCCCATCTCGCTGGCAGCAGGCCGCCGAGCTGTTGAGGGCCCACCCCTACCTCACCACTGAGTCCATCCACGTCGCTGCGGCCGCGGCCGACGTGCAGGCCCTGGAGGGTCTGTTGGCGGACGACCCGGCGAGAGCCCGGGCCCAAGGCGGCCCCTACCGCTGGGAGCCCATCCTGTACCTCGTCTTCGCCCGCCATGCCCCTGACCTCAACGAGGCGGCCACCATCACCGCTGCCCGACTGCTGCTGGAAGCTGGCGCCGACCCCAACGCCGGCTACCTCTGGCACGGGCTGACGACCCCTTTCACTGCCCTGACCGGAGCGCTGGGCGCCGGTGAGGGCGAACAACCCGCCCACCCTCACGGCCTGGCCCTGGCTCGGCTCCTGTTGAGCGCCGGGGCCGACGCCAACGATGGCCAGACGCTCTACAACCGTCAGTTCCATACCGACGACTCGCACCTCGAGCTCCTGTTCGAGTTCGGGCTCGGTCAGGGCGACGGCGGATCGTGGCGGGCCCGGCTGGGACGCGCCGTCGACAGCCCATATCACCTCGTCCGGGGCCAACTGTGGTGGGCAGTCGTCCACGACATGGTGGACCGGGTGCGCCTGCTGGTCCGGCACGGCGCGGACATCCTGACTCCCTACGAGGCACCCGGAGGTCGCCCATCCGGCCTTCGCACGTCCCATGGCCGGACGCCGGCCGAAGTCGCCTCGATATGCGGGTGCCCCCGCGTTCTCGACTTCCTCCTGTCGGTCGGCGCGACTCCACCGGCCGGAGAAGGAGTCGACGGACTTGTCGCTGCCATCCTCGCCGGGGATACCGACACGGTTCGGCGGCTCAGGGTCCACGCCGAACAGGCGCGCGCCGAGCGTCCCGGCCTCGCCGTCTGGGCCGCCGCCCGGCGGCGTTGGGACGCGATCCCGATCCTGAAGGGCCTTGGTTTCGACGTCAACGCCCTGGCCCGGGCCGACATCCCCATGGAACAGCAATGGGAATCGGCGCTCCATCAGGCTGCCGCCAGCGGTGACTGCGACGCGGTCCAGATGCTCCTCGATGTTGGAGCCGACCCCAACCAACGGGACCGCCGCTTCAACTCCACCCCCCTAGGCTGGGCCGAGCATTTCGGTCAGGCCCAGACCGCGGAGATGCTGCGACCCCTGACCACGGATGCATGAGCATCCGACACGGGGCTGGTGACGCTGTTGGCTCGCCTGGAATCCTCCGGCCTTCCTCCTACCACCCGGCGGAGAACCGCTGGCAGGAGCTCGGACGAGGCGGCCAGGGGGGTGGTCGGCCTCCAGCCCCGATGCTCTCAGCACCCTCGGCAGCCGCGGACGCCCAAGGGGCCTCCAGTCGGATTAGTGATCCGATCCCCTGCTAGGAGGCGGGGGCGGCGATCTTTCGCACTCCCGCTGCCAGGATGTTCACCGTCGGCGCCACCCTGAGCGGCCGATGGGCTCGGACGCCCCGAGGCTGCGGCAGTAGAGGTGTTCGCCCCCCTTACCAATGGGGTTCTCTCCGCGGTAATGGCGGGCCCGGGGCGCGACGATGCGGCCCAAGGAAGGCGCGTGACCTGGGAGGCGAGATGTCCGACATTCGAGCAGAAGAGGAGCCGGAGCGGAAGGCCGCCCCGCCCGTGCCTCTACAGCTGAACCGGCCCGGGGGCGCCGCCCGCCGGGCCGGCATGGACGTCGGAGGTCTGGACGAGGTGATCGCCTCGTTCTACGAACTCTTCCGAGCTGGCGGGCACAAGGGGGGCCAGCTCGCCGTGTGGCGGAACGGCGAGGTGGTGTTGGAAGCCAGCGCCGGGCGCTGCGCCGACGGGCGGCCGGTCCCCCTCGACGGGCTGGCATGCATCCTGTCCACCACCAAGGCGGTGGCCGCCATCCTGGTGCACCACCTCCATGACCAGGGCCTGTTCGACTACGACGACCTGGTGACCAAACACTGGCCTGATTTCGCCGCCAACGGCAAGGACGACATCACCATTGGCCAGGTCCTGAGCCACCGATCCGGGTTGGCGCCTCCGGCGATGGCCGGGTACCTCGACTGGCCGGAGTGGTTCAGGCCCGGTGGGGTGGCGCCCCTGGTCGAGGCGATGTCGCCGGTGTGGGCGCCGGGGAGCCGCAACGGCTACCACGCCCACACCTACGGCTACGTCCTGGACGAGCTGGTCCGGCGGTGGACGCGCCGGAGCCTCGGCCAGGCCCTCAGAGACGAGATCTGCCGGCCCCTGGGCATCGACGTGCATATCGGCGCGACGACGGTCGAGCTGGGCCGCTACCTGCCCTTCTGGCCAGTGGCGCCGGCGGCCGCGGCTACGAACTTGGCGTCCCCGCCAGGCGCGGAGGATCACTTCTTCAACAGCCCGGCCATACTCGCCCTGTCGCTGCCTTGGGGAAATGGCATCGCCCGGGCCGCCGCGCTGGCTCGGCTGATGGGTGTGTATGCCTCCAGGGGTCGACTCGACGGACGGGAGATCTTCTCCCCGTCAACCTTCGAGCGGCTGGTGACGCCGACCAACGGCCCCGACGACGTGGACGCCATCCTCACCACCAAGGCGAGGTGGGGCCTGGGGGTTCACGTCGGGGTGACTCCGGGGACCCTGGCCACCAGGGGCATGCTGTTCGGCACCAGCGCTCCGATGACGACCTGTGGCCACATGGGCGGCAACAGCTCCCTGGCCTGGGCCGATCCCGAAGCCGGTGTGGCGATGTCTTTCATCTCCCTGCAGGCGCCCGCCATCGCCAACTACGAAGCGCTGTCCGACTCGGTGCGGGCCGCCTGCCGGTGAAACGACCAGGCCGCGGGATCGGCCGAGCCGATCGGGCGCCTGGAGGACGCAAGCACGGCACCGGCCTCCGGCCCTTGGCTCGTCTGGCACCTCCGGTACCGCCGCCAGCATCTCCTAGGCGGGCTGGGTCGTCGCCTGTCCGGCGAACGGTGGCCGCGTCGCGGAGCCTCAGGTGAGATGCCCGAACGAAAGCGCGTACGTGAGCGCCGTGAGGGTGAAGCCATCTGGCACCTCGCCGTCACGTATCGCTTGCCTGATGCGCTCGGTACTTAGCCACTCGATCCGTTCCGACTCTTCGGGGTCGGAAGGGTCACCCTTGTAGGTCGCTCCGGTGCCGAGGAACACGTGGAAGGTCTGATCTGAGACTCCGTTCATCGGGTGATAGGCGAAGAGCGGCGCCAATTCGGACACCTCCCATCCTGTCTCCTCAAGGGCCTCCCGATGGGCGGCGCGATCGGTCGACTCACCCGCTTCGACCCCCCCGGCCGGAATTTCCCAGCCCCATGTATCGGTGACGAAGCGGTGGCGCCAGAGCAGAAGCACACCTCGGCCGGCGACATGAACCACGACTCCGGCGGCCTCGCGCGGCATCCGCACGACGTGGTGTTCGAATCTCCTGCTCCCTGGAATCTCCACATCAGCCAGAACGAGTCGAACCCACGGGCTGTCATAGGCCACCCGTTCGCCGTGGACGATCCATTTCACCAGGCCACCCTAGGTCTCGGCCCGCAGGACATCGTTCCGCTTGACTGCCAGGTGGACAACCCGCAGGACATCGTTCCGGCGGCACCAGGAGGCTCCCTACAGGAGATCGTTCCGTCCTGGGGCGCTCA
>Ga0209810_1002615_pt1 | contig 21030 bp, 17 predicted proteins | sample Coa_R1_7_FD_187159 | JGI IMG/M metagenome (GOLD analysis project Ga0209810, IMG submission 187159) | Surface soil microbial communities from Centralia Pennsylvania, which are recovering from an underground coalmine fire - Coalmine... | ecosystem: Environmental > Terrestrial > Soil > Unclassified... | reverse complement strand
TACGACGTGCCGGCGGAGATCGACGGCGAGGTGGCCCGGCTCAAGCTGCAGGCCATGGGGGTGGAGATCGACACCCTGACGGAGGAACAGCGACGCTACCTGGAGTCCTGGGAGGAGGGAACCTGATCGGCAACGGCCGCGTTCGGCGTCGGACGCCCCGGCGCACCTGGGTCCTGGGCGGCGGCGGGGCGCGCGGCGCGGCCCAGGTGGGGGCCATCCAGGCCCTGTTCGAGGCCGGCATCGAGCCCCCCGCCCGCCTGATCGGGGTGAGCGTGGGGTCGCTGAACGCGGCCATCCTGGCCGCGTTCCCGTCGCCGGCGGGGGCGGCGATGCTGCGCGCCCTCTGGCGCGCCCGGACCGCCCGCGAGGTCTTCCGGGCCCATCCCCTGGCCTTTTTGCTGGGCCGCATCAGGCGGCAGCTGAGCGCCCTTCCCGCCTCCAACGTGACCCGCCTGATCGAGCGCGACACCTACCTGGCCGGGGTCGAGCGCTTCGAGGACCTGGAGGTACCGCTGTCCGTGGTCGCGACCGACGTGACCGCCGGCCGGCGGCACGTCTTCGAGCACGGTCCGCTGCAGCCTGCCCTCCAGGCCAGCTGCGCCATTCCGGGCGTGTTCCCCGCAGTCGAGATCGACGGCCACCAGTACGTCGACGGCGGAGTGGTCGACAACCTGCCCCTGACCCTGGCCGTCGAGCAGGGAAGCCGGGAGGTGCTGGCCATCTCGCTCATGGGCGTGGACGAGCTGGAGCAGCCCCCGCGCAGCTGGGGCGAGCTGATGTCGCGCATCATGCAGCTCACCCTCCACCACCGGATGCTCTCCGACTTCGAGCTGGTCCGCCGCCGCGCCCGGGTGGTGGTCCTGGCCCCCCTGCTGGGCATGGAGGACGGGCTGGACATGCGTCCCGACCGGATCGAGGACGTGATCCGGCGCAGCCGGGAGGCCACCCGCCGGTTGCTCCAGCGCCTGGGACGGCGGATCTTCCGGGAGTCGGGGATCCACTACCTCCCGCTCGAGCTGGGCGAGTCGGCCCCGGCGGCCTCGTAGCCGTTCCGGCCCGGGTGAGCGCGGCTCTGCCGCTCGATCCCGGTCACCCGACGCATGGTTGTCGAATGGTGATCGAATCGAGCCCGAGCCCGAAGCTGCCCCGGTCCGGCTCGTGACCGGGGACGAGGGGCTCCCCGTGCCGGTGGACGAAGAGCCGCCGGAGGCGGCGAGCCTCGGGGGAACGGTACTCGTGTGCAGTGCTCTGGACGGTGGTGCAACCGCCGTGATCGGCAACGTGACGGTCGCGGGGGGTATTCCTACGTGGACCAGGCGCTGGACCCCTGGAGCTCGCGCCCGCTGTTCGAGGCGCACGTATCCAGATCGACTCCGCTCAGAAGGTGCGCCACAGCCGTCCCACTGGAGACGCTACGGTGCCTGCCCGAGCCTGCCCGAATGGTTTCCGGCTGCTGACGCCTGACTTCCCGCTCGGCCCATCGTCCGAGTCCGATGCCGAGCCCCACCATCCCGAGCATGAGGAACCCCCCTTCGCCTGTCTGCAGGAGTGCCGGGCAACGAAGCTGGTGGAGCCCGTGGGGGAGGCACGCATGTACGACGCGGCGATGCGCCGCACCGCCTCGGCCACCAGCTCAGCGTTATCCGCGGCGAGGCGCGCGTCGGGCAACAGCAGCGTATCTTCGAGGCCGATGCGGGTGTCGTAGCCCAGCCGTACGGCGAGGTCGAGCACCGGCCAGGCGGCGCCTTCGGCGCCGTGCAGCAGCCGCGGCACGGCGATGGCGTGGCGGTCGAGTGCGGCGAGGATCTGCTGTGCCGTCGCCAGCGCGCTGGCGGCGGTCGCTTCGGGCGGCTCGACGAGCACGCGCAGGCAGGCGTCGGCCAGCTCCGCGGGGTGGATGGGCAGGCCCGGATGCTCACCGGGCGCACGACTGCCGTTGAGGCACGCCTGAATCAGCATGGCATCGCCCCTTCTGGGGGTTGGGTCCGCGCATTGGACCTACCCCGCTGCGACCGACGTCTTCATGGTCTCCCTGCGGGCGCGGTCTCACCCCACCGGGGCCGCGATGAGCCCCCGGTCCCTCACCCGGCCCGTCGCTCGAGGGCAACGTTGCGCGGCCGGCACGGACCTCGACCCGGGGGATCGGAGGTCGGATCGAGGCCGTCGGAGCCGCTCGGAGCGACCAGGGGGAGCTGCGGTCGGAGGCCCGGCCGGCTCACCTCCGGGTGCCGCGCGCCGCGTCGGCGGCGACGAACGCTCGCGCCTCCTCCAGGTAGTCGGCGCAGCTTGGCCGGTCGTGCGGTCGAAGCCGGATCCACTTCCGCATCGGCCGGCCCTTGCCGGCATCGAAGGGCCGTCCCCTCCCGTCGGCGAGGAGCGCCGCCACCCGCTCTTCGGGCAACTTGACGATCAGGTCGTCGTCACGGACGAAGGCGAAGAAGCGGCCCGCCGTCTCGAGGCCAGGGGAGTGGAAGATCCGGCCGTCCTCGGCTCGACCGGCCTGGACGAGCGGCCGGCTCGCCTCTTCGAACATCTCCCCGAGCGTCATGGCGTCACCAGGAGGGTTCGGGTGGCGGCGTCGAAGGAGCGACGGCCCGATGCCAGTCGCCCTGCCCGTACCGTGTGCCACGTGCGCATCGGGATCACAGCTGAGCCTCCGGCGTCTCGATTCCCACCCTGGAGATCGAGCAGACCTCGTCGCCGCCCCGCCACCGGCGGAGCAGGCAGTGGCCGCGGACGATCGAGCGCGGTTCCCGCCTGCTGGCGAGAACGGCGTCCTTCCCGTGGGCCCCACGAATGGTCCCCGCAGGAGAAGCCAGCGCCACGACGGAGGCGGCGGCGCCCGGGTCGCCGCGGGAGAGGGCCGTCAGGTGTCGGTCGACGACCCGGGCCAGGGTCTGCGTCCCTGACCTGCCCATCACCGTCTCCTCCTCGTATCGTTTGGCCCCTCCATGACACCGCAGCGTACCGGGATGGTCGCCTCACCCCGCTCCCGCGTGAGCATCCGTCCGAGGCCGGCAGCAGGGCCAGGGCTGGTCGGTGAGCGCTGGATGCTCCCGATCGTCTGCGCCCGCTCCGATCGCGGCTCGGCGGACGCCGCGCGAGCGCCAACGGTCGACCCGCGAACCGGATCGGGGCGATACGGTCGACGCCGACGGTCCGGCTCGGAGCGCCGGGGAACGGTCGTGGGGGCGGCTCGGGCCTGGCAGGGGCGATACATCGGCCGGGGGACGCCGCCGCAGCGCCCCCGGCGATCACGCCCGTCGGCCGTCGCGCCGGAGGTAGTGCGCGCCCGGCCCGAGCGTGGCGGCCTCGTCGTCAGGGTTGAGGAGGCCGCAGCGGTCGATGGAGAGACAGCCACAGCCGATGCAGGTGGTGAGCCGGTCGCGCAGGGCCTGCAGGGTGGCGATGCGGCGATCGATGTCGGCACGCCAGGTGCGGGAGAGGCGTTCCCAGTCGCCGCGGCTCGGCGTCCGGTCGGCGGGCAGTGTCTTCAGCGCGATCCGGATCTGCTCGAGCGGGATACCGGCGGCACGGCCGGCCTGGACGAGCGCCACCCGGCGCAGGGTGGCCCGGGGGTAGCGGCGCTGGTTGCCCCCCGTGCGGTCGGCGCCGATCAGGCCCCGCGCCTCGTAGAAGCGCAGGGCGGAGGGGGTGACGCCGCTGCGGGCGGAGAGTTCGCCGATCGTCAGCCATTCGGCCATTGACCTCAACCTTACTCGAGGTTTTAGGCTCGGCCGTGTGGCCAGGCGCTGCGCTCCCGTCGAGGCGTTCGATCCCAAGGGCAGGGGAGACGAACGACCGGCTGGCCGGTGCCCACGGCGGCAGGGGCCGCCGGTCCCCGCTTTCAGCGAAAGGAGTGCGTCATGATCCCTGTCGCGTCCAGGCGCCTCGTCCGCGCGGCCTCGCTGGCCGAGCTGCGCGTGGCCGGGCGGCTCGTCGTCCACCTCGACGGTCACGTGCTCTGCCTGTTCGCGGAGGGCGAGGAGGTGCACGCCGTCGACAACCGCTGTCCGCACATGGGCTTCCCCCTGCACCGCGGCACCGTCTGCGACGGCATCCTGACCTGCCATTGGCACCACGCGCGCTTCGACCTCGCCACCGGCGGCACCTTCGATCAGTTCGCCGACGAGCTGCGCCGCTTCCCGGTCGCGCTCGACGGCGACGACGTGCTCGTCGACCTGAGCCCGCCCGACGACCCGGTCGGGCACCAGCGCCGGCGGCTTCGCGACGGCCTCGAACGCGGCATCCCCCTCGTGCTGGCCAAGGCGACCCTCGCCCTGCTCGAGGCCGACCCGAGCGGCGCCGACGTCTTCCGCGCCGGCCTCGACTTCGGCGTCGTCCGCCGCGGCGGCGGCTGGTCCCGCGGCCTGACCACGCTCACCTGCTTCATGAACCTGGCCCCGTGCCTCGACCCGGGCGGCCGGGCGGCCGCGCTCTACCACGGTCTGGCCGAGGTCGCCTCCGACTCGGCGGCCGGCCCGCCGCGCTTCCCGCTGGCGCCGCTCCCCGGCCGGGCGCCGGCGCCGGCGCGGCTGGCGGCCTGGTTCCGGCGCTTCGTCGAGGTGCGCGACGCCGAGGGGGCGGAGCGGGCCCTGGTCTCCGCCGTCCGCGGCGGTGCCTCGCCGCGGGAACTGGCGGACATGCTCTTCGCCGCCGCCACCGACCACCGCTACCTCGACCGCGGCCACACCCTCGACTTCGTCAACAAGGCGTTCGAGGCCCTCGACGTGGCCGGCTGGGAGCGGGCCGAGGCCGTGCTCGCCTCCCTGCCCGCCCAGCTCGCCGGAGCCGAGCGGATGGAGGAGGCCAACGCCTGGCGGAACCCGGTCGATCTGGTCGCCCTGCTGGAGAGGGCCTTCGGCCGACTGCCGGAGGCGCTGGCCGCGGGCGGGCCCCGGCGTGGCCGCTGGCAGGGCCGTCGCGCGCTCGCCGACGTGGTCCTGGAGGGCGAGCCGGCGGCGATCATCGACGCCCTACTCGGAGCGTTGCGGGAGGGCGCGAGCGAGGCCGAACTCGCCTCGGCGGTGTCGCTGGCGGCGGCGACCCGGATCGCCCGCTTTCCGACCAGCAACGAGTTCGGGGACTGGGACACGGCGCTGCACACGTTCACCTTCGCGAACGCGGTCGAGCAGGGCCTGCGGCGGTCGCCGTCGTCGGAATTGCTGCGCGGCGTGCTCGACGCGGCCATGAGCGTCCACCTGGACCGCTTCCTGAACATCCCCGCGACGCGGCCGCCGGCGCCCGAGCCCGGTGCCGACCCGGACGCGCTCCTGGCCGGGCTCCCGCACCTGCTCGACCGGCAACAGCCGGTCGACGAGGCCCGCCGGCTGGTGGTCTCGTTCCTCGCCGCCGGCGGCGATCCGCGCCGGCTCGTCGCCGCCCTGGGCGCCATGCTGGTCCGCGAGGATCGCAACTTCCACACCATTCAGTGCGTCGAGGCGGCCGTGCGCCAGCACGAGCTGCTCGCCGGCACCGCCGACGCGGCCCTGCCCCTGATCACCGCCGCCGGCTACCTGGCCGCACACGCGGCCACCACGCGCTCGCAGCGTCAGACGTTCGAGATCGCGCGGCGGCTCCACCGCGGCGAAACGCTCTACGAGGACGAGGCAACCTGAACCGGAGCGCCGCCCCCGGCACCGGGGCTCCCGGCCTCCCGACGGGGGAGGGGCGACGGGTCCGCCGGCGGACCGATCGCCCCGCCTCTCGCCTCCAGCAGGCGCACCGCCAGCTCGAGCAGGAAACGCCCGTCCACGTCCTCCAGGTCCGTCCCGAGCAGCCGCTCGATGCGGGCCAGCCGATAGCGGAGCGTGTTCACGTGGACGTGGAGGGCGGCGGCGGCGGGCTTGAGGCGGCGGTTCGCGCGCAGGTAGGCGGCCAGGGTGGGAACGTAGCGGGTGTGGTGGCGGACGTCGGCCTGGAGCAGGGGCCGCAGGGTGCGCTCGGCCAGGGCGTCGAGCATGCCCGGGTCCACCGCCCGCGCCACCAGCCCGTAGAAGCCCAGCTCCTCGTGGGTGCGGACGCCGCCCTCGGGCGAGGCCCGGGCGACGTCCAGGGCCAGCGCTGCCTCGCGGTGCGACTCGGCGTAGTCGCCCAGCCGGCGGCAGATCCGGCCCAGCCCGGCCGCGAGACGGGCGCCGCCCAGCCTGGCGCCGGCGTCCCGCAGGACTCCCGAGGTCAGCGCCCGGAGTCCGGCCGTGTCCGCCCCCTCGGCCCGGATCAGCAGCACGGCGTCGCGGCCTCGCAGGTCGACGACCGGCTCCAGCCCGCGCCGGTCCGCGACCTGCCGCAGCACCTCGGCCGCCTCCCGGGTGACGAAGGGCGGCTCGGACCGGGTTCGCCCTGTCGGGCAGAGGCCGACGCGGAGCACCGCCCGGGCCACGCCGAGGTCGATCCCCAGCATCGCCGCCTGCCGGACGACGGCGTCCTCGTCGCCCAGCCGGCCGTGGAGGAGGTCGTCGAGGAAGCGGGAGCCCGGGCCCTGCTCGCCGTGAAGGAGGTCCTGGGAACGCAGCAGCCAGACGGTGACGAGGTGGGCGACCCGCTCCAGGCAGGCCCGCTCGTCTTCGTCCGGGGCCGGCGTCCGCGCCACCCCCAGCAACCCCAGCCGACGACCGCCGGCGTCCAGCGGGAACAGGGTCTCCTCCCCCTCCGACTCCCCCACCCGGGCGATGGTCCGGCCGGCACGGTCGCGGACGAAGGTCGTCGCCGCCAGCCGGCCGGCGACCACGCCCAGCGCCGCCTCCAGGCCGCTCTCCCGGGCCAGGAGGGCTGCCACCTCGGTCTCCAGCCGCCGCAGCTCCGCCCGCCGGCGCTCGACCTCCTCGCACCCCGTCAACCGCCGGTGCAGGGCCTGCCGGGCCTCGGCGGCGGTCAGCGCGGCGCTGACGAAGCGGGCGAAGAGGGTGTGCAGCTCGACCTCGGCGGCCGAGAAGCGCCGGAGCCGGTGCTCGGCCGCGTAGAGCACGCCCACCACCTCGCCGCCCGAGCGGATGGGGGCGGCGATCGAGCAGCGCAGCCCCTCGGCGTCGATCAGGGACTTGGAGAAGCGCTCGCGTCGGGGATCGTGGCGGTAGTCGCGGACGACCAGGGTCTCGCCCCGTTCCACCACCCGCCCCCCGATCCCCTGGCCCACCGGGAGGAGCCACCGGCGCGCCGTCTCGGGGTTGCGGAAGCCGGAATGGGCGGCGAGGCGGAGCACCGCCCCCTCCCGGACGGCCAGGTAACTGCAGCTCGTCCCGAGCAGGAGCCGGGCGGCCTCGTTGGCCCGCCGCAGGACCTCGGCCGGCGTCTCCGCCTCCTGCACCCAGAGGCAGGCCTCGGCGAACAGGCGCGTGTCACCATGGGACCCGGAGCGGCCCGCCATGAGCCCATGGTGCCCCTCCACTCCCGGGCTGGCAAGCCGGAGCCGTTGTCGCGGCCCGACAACCAGGGTCGAAGGATTTGTCGATCGCAGCCAGAGCCGTGCCCTCGGGAGGGCGGTATCGTGCTCCCCACCGATGAAACGGGCCGGCGCCTCCGGGCCTCCGGTCCGACGGACGGTGATGAGAGGAGGTCGGAGACATGGCGGTGGGGACGCGGACGCTCACCGATGCCGAGCGCCGCCAGCTGAAGATGTTCTTCGAGCAGACGCGGTCGCTGCCCCAGTTGCTCGCCACCTTGCGCAGCCGGCGGGTCGGGCTCGGGTATGCGATCGAGAGCGGCGAGCCCGAGGTGCGGGCCAGCGGTCGGACCCTCATCCAGGAGAAGGGGCCGCTGAGCTTCCGGTCGGCCCACGATCCCGTGCCCCTCAGCGAGACGGAGGAGGCGCTGATCGCCTGGTCGGCCTGCGGGCCGAACGGCATGGCTCACTGGGACATCGCCATCCACGGCGGCTTCCACGAGCTGGTCACGATCGCGGGCCGGACCGCGGCGGCCCCCGGCAACTCGTTCGCCCACGACCTACTGATCATCAAGGACGACGGGGCCTACCTCTACAACCCGGGCCGTGAGCGCTCGAAGATGGTCGAGATCGAGGGCGAGGAGGACTACGGCAAGGTGCTCGACTGGTACCGCCGCGGTCTGACCAGGATCCACGACGGCCGTCCCGACGTCGACTGGGGGCTGCGGGCCCCGGGGGCTCCCAACGCTTCCCTCTTCGGCCCCTACCAGTTCAACCTGAACCGCGAAGGACAGACCTGGTTCATCCCCATCACCGACGTGGGCTGGCTCTACTTCAGCGTCATCCTCAACATCTTCGACGCCTGGCACCTGTACTTCATCGACGACGCCACCCAGCAGCCGGCCGGGGTCGAGCGGTGGGTCGGTGAGGGCAAGCTCGAGTTCCCCCTCACCATCAGCCAGTTCGAGCAGTTCATCTTCCAGGTCGAGACCTACCCGCCCGGCTCCTACGTCCAGAACATGCGGCTCGCGGCCGAGGCCATGGGCCTGGGCAACTGGATCTTCTGCGGCTACTTCGACGACGTCCTGATGGGCGCCTACCCGGACATCGCCAGGGGCCTGGGCTTCCAGGCCGAGCCGCTCAACCCGAGGGCCCCGGCCGGATCGGGAGCGCTGAAGGTCTTCGGCCTCGGGGGTATCAAGGAGGCCACCTACGTACCCTCGCCGCGCTACCGCGATGGCCGGGCCGTGATCCAGGCCATGATGGACGAGAAGTACGGGCCGGGGGCCACCATGTCGCGCGGGGACGACAACTGGATGCTCACCCACGGCGGCCCCTTCAAGCCCGAGGTCGTGCGCCAGATCGTCGAGCATCCGGACGTCCGGGTCTCGGACTGGGCGGTCGAGGCCGCCATCGCCTACGTGGACTACTGCGTGGAGCGCTACGGGCAGTGCCCGGTCTACTTCAACCCCATGCAGTGCAACTTCGGGGCGGTCATCCACCACGTGGACACCGAGTTCTACGAGCGCTACTACGTGGGCGGCTCGATCACCCCGCAGATCCGCGACCACATGCGCACCTGGCATTCGTAGGGGAGGAGGAGTCGATGGAGTTCAAACAGGTGGTGGGCCGCCGCCGCTCGATCCGCTACTACCTGCCCTTCCGTCCGGTGGAGCGGGAGAAGGTCCAGATCGTCCTGGAGGCGGCCCGGCTGTCCTCGCGGGCGGTCAACGCCGACTTCGTGCAGGCAATCGTGGTCGACCGCGACCACCTGTCCGAAGAGGATCGCGAGAGTCTCAAGACCCCGACCACCACCGCCCAGCTGGACCTGGCGCCGGTCTGGATCTTCTGGCTGATCGACCCCACCGCCCCCCGGATCGGGCAGACCTCGCTGAAGCAACTGGTGGACGTGGGAGCGCTGACGCCCAGCCACGGCTGGAGCCACGCCTACGTGGACAACGTGGTCTGGCCGCAGGTGCTCCAGCCGATCCTGGCCGACCCGGGCACCGCCATGCTGGTGGCGGCGGTGGAGGCGGGCCTCGCCATCAACCAGGCGCTGCTGGCGGCCGTGGACGAGGGGCTGGGCACCCAGCTGACGGCGCTCAACGCCGCCAACGCCAAGCGCATCCTCGGCATCCCCGACCACCTGGTCCCCATCTGGATCCAGCTCCTGGGCTACCCGGCCGAAGACCCCGAGGCGGGAGGCCAGCGCCCCCGGAGCCCGTTCGAGCAGATCTACTTCGAGGGTCGCTACGGCCATCCCTTCGAGCGGGACGAGATGGTCGTGGAGCGGCTCAGAGCCGATGGCATGATCATGTCCGAGGCCCCCTATCCCTGGCGGAAGGAGGAGGTGAGGGCGCTGTCGAGGATGTTCGGGTTGCCCGAATGAGCGCGACCCCGATGCCCGTGGACCGGCTCGAGCGCCTCGCCGGCCAGACGACGGTGACCGCGTGGCTGCGCGCCTACGACGCGCACTGGGAGGTGAGCCAGACCGACGACCAGGTCCGCTCCAAGCTGGAGGTCCTCTCCCGCTTCTGCCTGGCCTGCGGGAAAGAGCCCGACGAGCTGGTGGCCTGGCTGTTCCGCGAGACCCCCGAGGGCCCCAGGATCCGGCTCAAACGGCGGCGCCGGGTGATGGCCCTGATCGACGAGTTCGAGCGCGAGAACGGCGGCCGTCCGGCCGGCAACGTGGTCCGTAGCTTTTTGATCCACAACGGCGTCGCCCTCTCGGCGGCCCCGCTGCGTTGAGGAGCGCGGTCATGGAGGAGGTCTTCGTCGCCGGAGCCGCCATGACCCGTTTCGGCAAGCACCTGGAGCGGAGCGCGCGGGAGCTGGTCGAGGAGGCGGTGGCGGCCGCTCTCGAGGATGCCGGCGTGAGCGCCCCGGAGGTGGGGGCGGTCTACGTCGGCAACGCGGTCGGCGGCCTCATGACCGGGCAGGAGTCGATCCGGGGACAGGTGGTCCTGCGCCGGACCGGTCTCTTGGGCGCCCCCATCGTCAACGTGGAGAACGCCTGCGCCTCGTCCTCGACCGCGCTCCACCTGGGCTGGCAGGCGGTCGCCGCCGGGATGCAGGACTGCGTCTTGGTGGTGGGCTACGAGAAGCTGTACGACCCCGACCGGCAGAAGTCGTACCGGGCCTTCAACGCCTCCATGGACCTGGAGGAGATGCGCACTCGCTTCCCCGGAGCCGGCGCCACCCGCAGCGTCTTCATGGACCTCTACGCCTCCTTCTCCGGGCCGGAGACGGACGGGCCGACGGCCGACGTCGAGGCGCTGGGCATGGTCTCGGTCAAGAACCACCACCACGGCGCCCTCAACCCCCTGGCCCAGTTCCGGGAGGAAGTCACCCTGGAGCAGGTCCTGGCCTCGCGGCCGATCGCCGGCCCGCTCACCCTGCTGATGTGCTCGCCTCTCTCGGACGGGGCGGCGGCGCTGGTGCTGACGGCCCGGCCCCGGAACCGGAGCCGGGTCCGGATCGCGGCCTCGGTGCTCACCTCCGGGCGAGGCGACGACCGCTCCAGGCCCAACGCCGCCGTGCGGGCGGTGGGCGCAGCCTACGAGCGCGCCGGGGTGGGTCCCGAGGACCTGGACGTGGTCGAGCTCCACGACGCCACCTCGATCGCGGAGCTGCAGCTCTACGAGGAGCTCGGCCTGTGCGAGAAGGGGGAGGCGGCGCGCTTGGTCCTGGACCGGGTCACCTGGCTGGGCGGCCGGCTCCCGGTGAACCCGAGCGGGGGCCTGCTGGCCCGCGGCCACCCCATCGGCGCGACCGGCGCCGCCCAGGTGGTCGAGCTCGCCTGGCAGCTGCAGGGGCGCTGCGGGCAGCGCCAGGTGCCGGACGCGAAGGTGGCCCTGGCCCAGAACGGAGGCGGCTGGGTGGGCACCGACGCCGCCGCCTGCGCCGTCCACGTCCTGATCACCTGAGGGGCCGGCGGTGGAGCGCGAGCAGGAGACCGCGATCTTCGCGAGGCTGATCGCGCGGCGGGCCGAGGAGGAGCCGGACCGTCTGGCCCTGATCTTCGAGAACGGCGAACTGCCGGTCGAGCCGGTGCGCAACCGGGACCTCGTCGTGCGCGGCAACCAGCTGGCCTGGGAGCTGCGGCGGGCGGGGCTGCGCGCGGGCGACCGGGTGGGGATCGTGCTCCGCAACCACCCTGAGTTCGTCTACGTCATGGTGGCCACCTCCAAGCTGGGTCTGGTCACGGTCCCCATCGATCCCCGCGCCCGGGGCGAGCGGCTGCGCTACTTCATCACCTTCGCCGGCTGCTCGGCGCTGGTGGTGGCCGACGCCATCCTCGCCGACCCCGAGGCCGCGAGGGTGATCGAGGAGGCCGGCGTCAGGACCTACGCCCTCTCCACCGCCGAGGGCCGGGCCCAGGGCCTGGGCGTCGAGGGGTGGCCGAGCTTGAACGAGGTCTTCGAGGGCCCGGAGCGCGAGGACGTGGGCCAGCACGTCGAGCGCCTCGACCACCCCTGGTTCTTGAGCTACACCTCGGGCACCACCGGCGACCCCAAGGCGATCGCGTTCGGCTACGACCGCATGCTCTTCTACCGCCTCACCCCGCGCTTCTTCGGCTACCGCGAGGACGACGTCCCCTACACCGGCCTCTCGCTGATCCACGGCAACGCCCTGGTGGTGACGTTGATGCCGGCCCTCTGGGGGGTGGTCCGGCGCTCGGTCTTCAGCCGCTGGTTCACGAAGTCGCGCCTGTGGGACGTCTGCATCGAGCACGGCTGCACCACCTGGTCCAACCTGGGTGGCATCGCCACCGCGATCTACGGTGAGCCCCCCGCCTCCCACGACCGGGCCCACCGGGTGCGGCTGGTGGTGAGCGCGGGCATGCCGCGGGACCTCTGGGAGCCCTTCGAGCGGCGCTTCGGGGTGAAGGTGCTGGAGTGGTATGGGACCATGGAGGGCGGGTTCGCCTACAACCCGCCCGGCGTGGGCCCGGTGGGGTCGTTCGGCAAGCCCCCGGAGGGGCTGATCGAGATGGACGTGGTCGACGAGGAGGACCGCCCGCTCCCCCCCGGCCGGATCGGGGAGCTGGTCACCCGCCCGGTCGGAGCCCCGGCCCGGTTGGAGTACTACCGCAACCCCGAGGCCTCGGCGCGCAAGACGCGCGGCGGCTGGCTGCACACCGGCGACATGTGCTGGAAGGACGAGCAGGGCTGGTTCTTCTTCGCCCACCGCAAGGAGGAGGGCGGGATCCGGAGGCTCGGGGAGTTCGTCTCCGAGGACGTCATCCGGCGGGTGCTGGCCGAGGACCCGGAGGTGCTGGACGTCCACGTCTACGGCGTGCCGGCGCGCAGCGGGGCACCGGGCGAGAGCGAGGTGGTCGCAGCCGTGGTGGTGCGGGACCCCGAGCACCTGGACGTGGCCGGGCTGTTCGGGCGCTGCGCCCGGCGGCTCGACCGCACACACCTGCCCGACTACCTCCAGGTCGTCGACGAGCTGCCCAAAACGGCGACGCAGAAGGTCCAGACGCGGGTCCTGGTCGAGCGGTTCGATCGCTCGGCGGAGGGGGTCTACCCGCGCGAGCGTGCCGGGAGGTGAGGGCCAGGGCGCGGAGGCCGCCCTCACCGTGCCGCGACGCCCATCGGTCCGCACGCCGCGAACGCCGGCTGCCCCTTCGCGCCGGACCCGGACCCAGGCCCTGGAGGACGGCAGCCCGGTCGGGGCCGCCGGCGGCCCCTGCTCCTCTGGCGAGAGCCCGCGGTCGCGGCTGGTGCCGGGATCGGGCGATGTAGCCCAGCTCACCGTACGCCGCCCGGGGCGGCCGCCCCGGCCGGAGGCCACGCCCCGCCCGGCGACCGCCTCACCTCGGCCTCCGCACCGCCGGTGTGGCACGGAGGTGGGCGAGCCCGGCAAGACTATCTCATGCACGTCGGCCATCGCCGGCGCCCACCCGAGCGCCGGCCGACCCCTGATCCCTCCCGCGATCCGCGCGGGCGTCCGCCGGCGGCCGGGAGGCGGTGACACCGGACGCGGCGGCCGCCATCACGCCCGGGGAGGAGGCCGTGCTGCTCACGGTCGTGGTCGCCTTCGCCTGGAACCTGGGCGCCCACTACACGGGCGCGACCATGGGGATGGCCTATGCCTCCCGGTCGGTCGCGCTCTGGCCGGCGCTGGCGATCGTCGCCCTCTTCGCGCTGCTCGGCGCCACCTTCGCCAGTGGCCGGGTCGAGCAGACGGTCGGGCTGCACCTCGTCGCCGAGCGCCGCGTGGACGCCCTCACCGCGATCGTGATCGTCGCCTCGGGCGGTGCGCTGACCATGTTCTTCAACTACCTGCGCCTTCCCACCTCGACCATCCAGATCCTCGTCTTCTGCGTGATCGGGGCCGCCACCGCGGCCGGGCTCGCCGTCCGGTGGGCGACGCTCGCCGAGCTGGCGGTGGTCTGGGCGGCGGCGCCGCTCGCCGCCTGCGCCCTCGGTTTCCTTCTCACCCGTGCGCTCGACCGCGTGGTCCCGCCGAAGGCGGCCGCCGAGCAGGCGCGCCGCCAGCTGGAGCGGCCAGCCGGACGCGGCGCCCCGTCCTCACGTCTGGCCGCCTGGTTCCCCGGCGTCGCCCTCGGTCTCCCGACCCGGCTCGAGGAGCACGCCCGGGCCGAGCGGCCCCGGCACCCCGACCTCGCCATCGCCGCCCTGCGGCTGCTGCCGTCGTTCCTCGTCGTCGTCGGCGTCTTCGCCTCCTTCGTCATGGGCGGCAACGACGTCGCCAACGCCACCGGCGCCCTCGTGCTCGTCCACCTCTTCTCCACCCGTCCCGCCGGGGCGATCGGGGGGACGGCCATGTTCGCCGGCGCCCTCCTCTGGGGCCGCCGCATCCTCGAGCGGGTCGCCTTCGACGTGGTCGAGCTCGACCTCGCCATGGCCAGCGCCGCCCAGGGCGTCCAGGCCCTGGTCGTCGTCCTCGCCGTCGGCCAGGGCCTCTTCACCTCCATGAACCAGGCCCTGGTCGCCGCCATGGCCGGCACCGGTCTCGCCCGCGGCCGCCACACCGTCCGGCGCGATCAATTGCTCGCCATCCTCGCCGGCTGGCTGGTCGGCCCCGCCGCCGGCTTCACCCTCGCCTACCTCGGCGAGCGCATCGCGCACGTCGCGGGCGGCTGAGCCCGGGGTGGAGGGCGGCGAGCGGGCGGCCCCGCGCCGCGCCGACCACGCCGGCCCGGCGGCGGATGTGCGCCGTGCCCCGGCCCGTCCGGTGCGCCGGTCGGATCGCATCCGCGCCGGCGCCGCTCCATCCGTTCGGGCGGCGACGGCGGCCCTAGAATGAGCCCAGTTCCGAAGGAAGGGCCCTGGCGCCTGGGGCCCGGCCCGGACGAGGTGGTCGGGCCTTGCCGGCGTGGGGCCGTTCGATGGAGGCACCCATGTCCGAGCACGGGCGGCGCACCGCCACCCGTTTCACCTCCGAGTCGGTCACCGAAGGACACCCGGACAAGCTCGCCGACCAGATCTCGGACGCCGTCCTGGACAGCATCCTGGCCAAGGACCCGCTGGCCCGGGTGGCCTGCGAGACGGTGGTGACCACCGGGCTGGTGCTGGTGGCGGGGGAGATCACGACCGACTGCTACGTCGACATCCCCCGCATCATCCGCCAGACGGTGCGGGAGGTGGGGTACACGCGGGCCAAGTACGGGTTCGACGCCGAGACCTGCGGCGTGCTGCTCAGCATCGACGAGCAGTCGCCGGACATCGCCCAGGGGGTGGACGTGGGCGGCGCCGGCGACTCCGGCATGGTGTTCGGGTACGCCTGCGACGAGACCCCGGAGCTGATGCCGCTGCCCATCGCCCTCGCCCACCGGCTGGCACGGCGGCTGGCCGAGGTTCGCAAGACCCGTCTCCTCCCCTACCTGCGGCCCGACGGCAAGGTGCAGGTCACGGTCGCCTATGGCGAGGACGGCGCCCCGGTGCGGGTCGAGGACGTGGTGGTGTCGGCCCAGCATCACGAGGAGGTCGACATCGAGCAGCTCCGCTCCGACATCCTGGAGCAGGTCATCGACCCCGCCCTGGCCGACGTGGCCCTGGACGACGGTGTGCGTTACCACATCAACCCCACCGGCCGTTTCGTGGTCGGGGGTCCGGTGGCCGACACCGGGCTGACCGGGCGCAAGATCATGGTCGACACCTACGGCGGGTACGCTCGCCACGGAGGGGGATGCTTCTCGGGCAAGGATCCGACCAAGATCGACCGGGCCGGCTCCTACGGGGCCCGTCACGTGGCCAAGAACGTGGTCGCGGCCGGCCTGGCCAGGCGCTGCGAGATCCAGATCGCCTATGCCATCGGGGTGGCCAAGCCGGTGGCGGTCCGGGTGGACACCATGGGCACCGGGAAGGTGGCGGACACGGAGCTCGAACGTGCCATCCTGCGCCTCTTCGATCTGAGCCCCCTGGGCATCATCAAGGAGCTGAACCTGCGCCGTCCCCTCTTCCGCTCGACCGCCTGCTACGGGCACTTCGGGAGAACCGACATCGAGGCTCCCTGGGAGGACACCCGGCGGGCCCCCGAGCTGCTGGCCGAGCTGCGATCGTGAGCCGGACCGAGTCGCTGGCGCCTCCCCGAGCTGCCCGTCCCGCGGGCGAAGGCGGCGGCTGCCCGGCGCCGGGCGCCGACCGGACCGGAGGCGGCCGGTGAGCGGCCACCTGTACGCGGTCATCCCGGCCGGAGGCGCTGGCACCCGGCTCTGGCCCCGCTCCCGACGGGGGGCGCCGAAGCACGTGCTGCCGCTGTCGGGCACGGGCAGGCCGCTGGTCCGGGAGGCCTGGGAGCGGGTCCAGCCTCTCGCCCGGCAGGTGTTCGTGCTCACCGAGGAGCGTCAGGTGGCGGTCATCCACGACCTCCTCCCCGACCTGGGCCCGGAGGGGCTGATCGTGGAGCCGGTGGCGCGGGGCACGACCAACGCCCTGGGCCTGGCGGCCATGACCCTGCTGGAGCGCGATCCCGAGGCGGTCATGGTCTCCACCGCCGCCGACCACGTCATCCGCGGTCTGCCCGCCTTCCACGACGCCATCCGGCGGGCGGCGGCCCTGGCCGAGCGCTCCCACCGGCTGGTGACGATCGGCCTCCAGCCGCGCTACGCCGCCACCGGCTTCGGCTACATCGAGGTCGGCGACGAGGTGGAGTTCGAGGGCCTCCAGGCCCTGGCCGTGCGGGGCTTCGTGGAGAAGCCGGACGCGGAGACGGCCCGTCGCTACGTCGAGGGGGGACGCCACCTCTGGAACCTCAACCTCTTCTGCTGGCGTTGCGACGTCTTCGTCGAGGAGCTGCGCCGGCACGGTCGGGAGCACCACGACGGGCTGCGCGCCGTGCTGGAGGCCAGGCGGGCCGGCGACGAGCGCCTGGCCGCCGAGCGCTACGCCCGGCTGCCGGTGGAGGCGGTCGACTACACGGTCATGGAGCGGACGGACCGGCTCCTGGTGGTGCCCGCCGGCTTCGAGTGGACGGACGTCGGCTCCTGGAGCGAGCTGGCCGGCCTGCTGGAGCGGGACGAGGCCGGCAACGTGGTCGAGGGCCCGGCCGTCCTCCTCGACGCCCGGGACTGCTTCGTGTCCGCTCCGGACAAGCTGGTGGCGGTGATCGGCATGGAGGGGGTGGTGGTCGTCGACACCGCGGACGCCCTCCTGGTGTGCCCGCGGTCGCGCGCCCAGGACGTCAAGCGTGTGGTCGAGCAGCTCGAGCGGCAGGGGAGAACCGAGTACCTTTAGGCGTCGGAGACCATGGCCGAGATCGGACGAGCGAACGACCACCGGGTGGACAAGCCCTGGGGCTACGAGCTGCGCTGGGCGGTCACCGACCGGTACCTGGGCAAGGTGCTGCACGTGAACCGGGGCGAGGCGTTGTCGCTCCAGTACCACGAGCGGAAGGACGAGTGGATCATGCTGGTGAGTGGCGTGCTCGACCTGGAGCTCGACGGCCGGGTGCACCGGCTGCGGCCCGGGGACACCGCCCACATCACGCCGGGCACGCGGCACCGGATGACGGCGGTGGAGGACTGCGACGTGTTCGAGGTCTCGACCCCGGACATGGACGACGTGGTCCGGCTCGAGGACCGGTACGGGCGGGCAGGTGTGCCCGACCGTGGAGGGGAGGCGCGGTGACGGCCAGGCCGCACCGATCTTCGGCGGTGGAGCCGGCCACGCCCTCGGCCGGGCCGTCGGCGCCCTCACGGCTCGGGCCGCGCTTCGTGGCCTTGAATCGGGCCCTTCGGGTCGCCGACGAGCCGGATGCCGTTCGAGCCGCCGTGGCCGGCATGGACGCGTTCCTGGACGAGCTGGCCACCCTGCTCGAAGGCGACGCCGGATCGTGGCCGCGCTCCGAATGGGCGAAGGTGCTCTCCATCCTCCTCACGCTGATGGCGGAGGCGCCACAGTACCGGCACGAGCAGGCCCCGGCCTCCGCCCCCCTGCGGGGCGAGCTGCCGCTGGTAAGCGGCCTTCGTCGGCGGGCGGTGGGGCTGGCCAGGCGCTACCTCCGTCTGCCCTGCTTCCGCCCCCTCGCGCCCTACGTCGAGCAGGAGATCGACCCCATGCTCGACGGCATGGACCCCGACCTGGCGCCGGATCGGTTCATGCCGTTTCGGGTCGTCCAGGTGGGGAACATCGTCGAGCGTCTGTGGTCCTTCCGGCTGCGCAGCGCCGATCCTTACCTCTCCGGCGGCGACGGGGAGCCGGGGCTCCTGGCCGAGATCTACGCACGCAAGTACCCCCGGTTCGGGACCTCCGGCATCCGGGCTCGCTGGAACGTCGACTTCACGGAGACGCGAGCCAAGCAGGTGGTGCAGGCCATCTGCGCCTTCCTGAAGGGCACCGAGGTGCCGGCCTACGTGGGCGCCGAGCCCCTGGAGGGCCGGCGCGTCGTCGTGGGCTACGACAGCCGGCGGCACGCCGAGACGGTCGCCGAATGGGTGGCCGAGGTCTGCCTGGGGAACGGCTTCCTGGTCGACCTCGCCAACCGCGACACGCCCACCCCGGCCCTGGTCTACTACCTGACCGAGCGTCTGGACCCGGACGAGGTCGCGGGTCTCGTCAACTGCACCCCGAGCCACAACCCTCCGGAATGGCAGGGGATCAAGTTCAACCCCCGCCTCGGCTACCCGGCCCCGACCAACGTGACCGACTACATCGCGGCCCACGCGAACGACCTCCAGCTGCTCGACCAGGGCGCGCTGGTGGGGTCGATCGCCGAGGCCCGCGCCGACGGCCGGCTCAGGGGCTTCGACCCCATCTCGCACTACACGACCTGGATCCTGAGCGCCGGCGTCGACGACGAGCGGATACCGGTCGACGTCGAGCGCATCCGGGGGTACTTCAAGGACAGCTTCGTCGTCGTGGACGAGATGCACGGCGCCGGCCGGGGGTACCTGCCGCGCCTGCTGGGCGAGATCGGCGTCCGGCATGTGGTGATCCACGGGGAGCGCGATCCGGGCATCCCCGGCCTGGATTACGCCAACCCCGAGGAGCCGTACATCGACGCCCTCAAGGAGGCAGTGCGGCGGTCGGGGGCGGCCCTCGGCATCGCCCTCGACACCGACGCGGATCGCTTCGGGGTGGTCGACCGGGGTGGCCGGTACTTCCGCCCCAACCAGGTCCTGCCCATGCTGGTCAGGTACCTGAAGGTGGACCGGGGGCTGCAGGGCCGGGTGGTCTCGACCCAGACCGGGTCGCCGCTGATCGAGGTCCTCGCCGGGATGGTCGAGGGCGGGGAGGAGTGGAAGCCCGACCCCGGAGCGCTGCCCGCCTACGTGAGGCATCCCTTCTACCGGCTGCTGGTCGGCGAGCAGTCGGACCGCCGCTACGCCAGCACCTTCCTGGTCCCGGTGGGCGTCAAGTACATCGAGGAGATCCGGCGGATGGACCGGTCCTACCGGGCGTTGAAGGAGCTGCCCGAGGGCTGGCGGAACGCCCTGCTGATCGGCGGCGAGGAGAGTTCCGGGCTCTCGACCCGGGGCCACGTCCCGGACAAGGACGGCATCTGGGCCGACCTGCTCCTCCTCGACATGGTGGCCTACTACGGCACCGTCCACGGGCTGCGCTCGGTCGAGGAGATCTGGCGCAGCACGACCGCGCTCCCCGGCTGCTGGGTGAGCTACGGCGGGCTGGAGTGGACGGGGTCGAACACGGGACGGGCCGACGTCGACGCCGTGGTCGAGGCCAAAGAGGGCCTGATCGACTACTTCCTGGACGGCCTGCGGGAGGATGGCGGGAGGGGGTTGGCGTCTCCCGATCGCTTCGCCGGCCTGCGGATCCGGTACCTGGGCGGTGTGCGCTACGACGTGGTCGAGCTGCAGCTCCGCGACGACGACGGGGATTGCCGCCACTACCTGAGGATCCGGTCGTCGGGCACCGAGCCGATCAGCCGGATCTACGTGGAGTCGAGCAGCCCGGAGGTGGCGCGACGCCTGAGGGAGGAGGCCCTCCGGACCCTGGAGCGGCTGTGCGTGCGGGAGGTGCAGAGGGCAGAGTCCGAGTGGCGGCTGGCGGAGGTCCTCGCTTACACGTCCCTGAGCGATGGGCTGCTCCAGGCGGTGCGACAGCGGGTCGGGGGGGAGAATGGCTTCACCCTGAACGGCATCGCGGACAAGCTGGAACGCTTGCGCCCCACCCTGGAGCGGCGGAGCCAGCGGACGGCCACGGCCTGGCTCGAAGCCCTGCGGCGCGCGGACGCGGCCGGCGGCGAAAGGGCCTGAACGAGCCGGCGACTGCGACCTGACCGCGGCGCGACCCGGGGTGGTGGCTCCGCCGAGCCCGGCCAGAGGGGACGGGGGAGGCCGGGGGCGTCGTGCTCCTGGGCACCGTCACGGCCTTCCTGCGGGATTCGGGCGACCGATCTACCCGCCGTGCGCTGCTGGTCCTGGCTTCGTGCTCGGCGGTGGCAGGGGCTGACAACTGCTGGCCATCAAATGATCGTGAGCGAGATCTGGTGATTTACAATGACAGCTCGTGAACCTGAAGCGGTGGGCCGAGCAGCAGGGCGTGTCATATCCCACCGCCCGTCGCTGGTTCCAGACCGGTCAGCTGCCGGTACCGGCGCGGAGGGTCGGCCGGCTGATCCTGGTCGAGGCTCAGCGCGACCGTGGCGATGCTGGCGGCAGGACCGCCGTGTACGCCCGCGTGTCCTCGGCCGACCAGGCGGCCGACCTGGACCGGCAGGTGGCGCGGGCGACCACCTGGGCCGCCGAGCACGGGCTCGCGGTCAGTGGGGTGGTGACCGAGATCGGCTCGGCGCTGAACGGGAGGCGTCGGAAGTTCCTGGCCCTGCTGCGGGATCCGTCCGTGACCACGATCGTGGTCGAGCACCGGGATCGCTTCGCCCGGTTCGGGGCCGAGTACGTGGAGGCGGCGCTGGCGGCCCAGGGCCGACGGCTGCTGGTGGTCGACCCTTCCGAGGTCGATGACGATCTGGTGCAGGACGTGACCGAGATCCTGATCCGCCTGTGCGCCCGGCTCTACGGACGGCGCTCGGCCGCCCATCGCGTGGAGAGGGCGATGGCGGCGCTCCAGGGAAAGCCCACGAAGGGGCTCCCCATCGAGGGGTCCCCATCGGAGCGAGCTCCGATGGGGTGCCCCGGGACGAGTCCCGATGGGGTCCCCAAGCCAGCTTCGTGGGACGCCCGCAAGGGCAACCCCGTGAGGGGTGCCGCTCGAGCG
>Ga0209810_1002614_pt1 | contig 21044 bp, 20 predicted proteins | sample Coa_R1_7_FD_187159 | JGI IMG/M metagenome (GOLD analysis project Ga0209810, IMG submission 187159) | Surface soil microbial communities from Centralia Pennsylvania, which are recovering from an underground coalmine fire - Coalmine... | ecosystem: Environmental > Terrestrial > Soil > Unclassified... | reverse complement strand
AACCATACGCCGGACGGCGTGCCGTGTAGACGACACAACCCCCGAGCGGGGGTTGTCGGGGCGGGCCGCGGGCCGGGCGGGCGCTAGCCGGCCTCGCCCTCACCGAGGGCCTCCTTGACGTCGCGCAGCTCGTCCTTGACCTCGCGCAGCTCCTGCTTGACTTCCCGGATTTCCTGACGGACTTCCTTCAGCTCGTCGCGGGCCTCGCCGATCAGCTGGCGGGTCTCCCGGGCGAGCGCGCGCACTTCGCTCAGCATATGGAGCAGCCCCTGGATCTCGGCGGGGTCGGCCGGCTTGACGAGGTGATGGTCGAACCCCGCCTCCTGGACGCGTCGCACGTGCTCCCCACTGGAGTACGCCGAGAGCGCCACCAACTTGGCCCTTCTCAGGTCCGGGTCTTGCCGAAGCCGCCGGGCCACGTCGTAGCCGTCCACGCCCGGCAGGTTTATGTCGAGAAACACGCAGTCCGGGCGGAACGCCCCGGCCGCGCCCAGGGCCTCGGCCCCGTCGTAGGCGACGCGGGCCTCGTGGCCCCAGAGGCCGATCAGGGTACCGAGCGTGTCCGCCGCGTCCCGGTTGTCATCGACAATCAGCACCCGAAGTTGGCTCCGGGCTATGAGTTCGGCTGCGGTCACGGCTCCCCACCCACTCAGGCCCCTGGGTCGGCCCCTGCTTCCCACGGAGGAAGAATGCAACTGCCGTGCCCGCGGGCTCACTTGCGGGGCTGCTTCCGGGGGGGCGGGGCCGCCTCATACTCCACCGTTTCCGTCGTGCTGATGACGTGGCGCTGCACGCGGCTGACCTCTTCCCGCACCGCGTTGAGCAGCGCAACGCTGATCGCGCCGCCGGCCAGCTCCAGATCGCCTGACGCCAGCGGCGGGATGGTGTCTGGCCCGCTCTGGAAGGGCAGCACATCCACAGCCAGCCCTTGTTCGCCGAAGTAGCCTCGCTCGCGGGCGATGAACACGCCCGCGTCGGACACCCCCTGGGGCGAGCCGAACCGCACGGAGACGAGCTGGGGCAGCGGGCGCGCGGCGGCCGTGACGCCGAGCCCGGCGGATGGGAACGCCGAGGCCGACCCGCGGGCGGGCGTGGGCGCCACCCCCAGGCCGGCGAATCCCGCGAGGATCAGCAGGCCGAGCAGCCGGACCGATCGCGTGCAGCGCGGCATCGACAGCCTCCTCACTTTAGCTGTACTCCACCCGCGGATCGACGACAGCGTAGCTGAGGTCGACCAGCGTGTTGATGACGACGTAGCTGCTCGCCACGAGCAGCACCGTCGCCTGCAGGACCGGGTAGTCGCGGCTGAAGATCGAGTTGACCGCGTACTGGCCGAGGCCGGGAATAGCGAAGATCTGCTCGACGACCAGCGAGCCGCCGAGCAGCTTGCCGGTCTCGGTGCCGATCAGCGTGAGCACCGGAATCAAGGCGTTCTTGAGGGCGTGGCGGGAGAGGGTCGTCCGCTCCTGCAGCCCCTTGGCGCGGGCAGTACGGATGTAGTCCTGCGAGAGCACGTCGAGCAGCGTCGAGCGGGTCATGCGCATCACCGCCGCCGCCATCGTCGTGCCCATCGCCAGGGCCGGCAGCACCAGGGCGCGCAGGTTGCCGAGCGGGTCGACGCTCAGCGCGACGAAGCCCACGGCGGGCAGCCAACCCAGGTACACGGCGAGGACCAGGATCAGGAGCGTGGCCAGCCAGAAGTTCGGCGTGGCCAGGCCGAGCAGCGACACGGTCGTCACCAGCCCGTCCACCTTGCCGTAGGGGCGCCGCGCCGCGATCACGCCACAGGCCCCGCCGAGGGGAATGCTCCAGGCCGTCGCCAGCAGCGCCAGCTCGAGCGTCACGGGGAAGCGCAGCGCGAGGTCGGCGCCGATCGTGCGCCCGCTCACCAGCGACTGCCCGAAGTCGCCGTGGAGCAGCTTGCCGAGCCAGTCCAAATACTGGACGAGGACGGGGCGGTCGAGGCCGAACAGGGCGCGGATCTCGTCGACCCGCTGCTGGCTCATGTACTGGCCGTACAGTACGTCCACCACGTCGCCCGGCACCAGGCGGATCAGGAAGAACACGATCAGGGTGATGCCGAACTGCACCGCCAGCAGCGAGAGCAGCTTCTGCGCGACGTAGCGGGCCATGGTGCGGCTACTTGTCCAGCCAGACTTCCCGGAAGCCGTACTGGCTGGCGTTCGGGAAGGCCGTGTACCCGGTCACGTAGGACTTCATCGCCTGGTAGCGGTCGAAGGCGACCAGGAAGACCCAGGGCTGCTGCTCGGCGAGCACCTTCATGGCGTCCTTGTAGGCGGCCTTGCGCTCGTCCACCGAGCTGACCACCAGCCCCTTCAGGATCAGCTCGTCGAACGGCTCGTAGCAGAAGCGGCTGTTGTTGTAGCTGCCCTTGCAGGTAAAGGTGGGCCGGAAGGCGCCGTCCGGGTCGATGAAGTCGGAGCCCCACCAGCGGATCGGGTACATGTCGAACTCGCCGCGGCGCCAGCTCTGCGTGGCCACCGCGCCGTCGAGCGGGGTGATCTCCACATCGATCCCGATCTTTTTCAGCTCGGCCTGCACGACCGTGGCCAGCGCGGTGTGGTAGGAGGTGGTCGTACTGGTGGTGAGGGTGGTCTTGAAGCCATCCGGGTAGCCGGCCTCGGCCAGGAGCTGCTTCGCCTTCGCTGGATCGAGGGAGTAGTAGCGCTCGGTGTTGCCGGCCCAGTACGGCGGGATCAGCGGCGGTCCCCAGAGCGGCTGGGCGAAGCCGTCGAACGCCTTCTGGATGACCTCGTCGCGGCTGATCGCGTAGGCCAGTGCCTGGCGGACGCGCACGTCGTCGAACGGCTTGTGCGACGTGTTCAGGGAGATGCCGACGAAGCTGAGGTTGGGCCCGCCGGTCACGACCAGCGAACGGTCGCCGCGCAGCGCCGGGACGTCCTTCGGCGCCGCCGGCTCGATGTAGTCCACCTCGCCGCTCCGCAGGGCGTTGGTGCGCGCCGTTTCGTTGGGCAGGGGGATGAAGATCAACTGGTCCAGCAGCGGCTGGCCGGGGATGAAGTAGTCGGGGTTCTTGACCAGGATGAGGTGCTGGTTGGGGATGTTCTCCTTGAACATGAACGGCCCGCTGCCGACCATCGTCGTCTTGAGCGAGCCGCCGTTCTGCTCGACGACCTCTTTGGGCACGATCGCCATCGACGGCATGGCGAGGTTGTTCAGCAGCGCCGTATCCGGCCGCTTGAGGTGCATCACCACGCGGTAGCGCTCGGGCGCCTCGATCGAGTCGATCGACTCGACGTAGCTCGCGTAGGACGCGGCGAAGCTGGGGTCGAGGATGCGCTCGAAGGTGTACTTGACGTCGTCGGCGACGACCTCGCGGCCGTTGTGGAATTTGGCCCCCTGCCGCAGAGTGAACTCGAGCGTCTGCGGATCCAGGTAGCTCCAGCGGGCGGCCAGGTCGGGCTCGGGGAGCAGGTCGGTGCCGGGCCGCACCAGCCCCGAGTAGACGTTCTGCATGACGTTGATGTGCCAGCCGATGCGCACCGTGTGCGGGTCGAGGTCATCGAGGGGCGTCTCGCCGCCGATCCGCAGCGTGCCGCCAGGCTTCGCCGCGCCGTGCGCGGCAGGCGCCTGGGTCGGCGCCGGCAGCGCCGCGCCCGGTGCCGACGCGGCTGGGGCGCTCTCGGCCGCCGCGGCGCCCGGCGCGGCGGGCGGGTTGGTGGTCGGGGGCGGGGGCGCGCAGGCGATCATGATCCCGAGCAGGAGCAGCAGCGTGAGGGGCAGGCGCCGGAGGCCGCGCGGCTTCCACATTGGGTCACCCCCGTCCAACCACACTGCCGAGCCTCCGCCGAGGCCACGGCCACGAAACGGCGGGGTACCATCTCGAGCAGCCGTCACGCGCGCTCTGCACGTGAGGATCGGATAGTACGCCCGGCTCGCGGTCGTGTCAACCGCTTCGGCGGCCTGACGCATACCCAGTCTGGCAGTAGCGACCAACAATGGGTTGGTAGGCAGCGGTCAACTTCCCCTGGTTGGTCGTCGCGCTGCTGACTTTGCCCCCTTGTGCCTCCCCCCCCGCCAACGCGTTCCCGCGCCCCCCACGCGGCGGACGGCGGCGCCCAAGCACGAGCTGCTCCAGCGGACGCGCCTCCTCGGTCGCGCTCGCCCGGACTGGGCTCGATGAGCACGGGGGCTTACCCCCGGCGCTTCTGGCCTTGCCCGACGCCGCTTCGCCGCACTGGATAGGCGGCAGTGATCTGCGGTGTGCTTGCTGCTGCGAACACACCGTAATCCACTGTGACGAAGTATTAGACGCGGTCCAGCGCCGCGCGCCAGGCAGCCAGCCGCTGGGCCAGATCGGCCTCGCCGTAGTCGCGCATGCGCTGCTCGTGGTCGGCGACGAAGCGCTGGTACAGGGGCCGGATGCCGGCCCCCACCAGCGCCACCGCCGCGTCGTCGCCGGGCGCCGGCCCGGCCTCGCGCCAGCGCAGCGCCGCGGCCGCCAGCTCGGCCGGTGGGCCGGCCTCGACGGCGACGAAGTGGGCCACCGCATCGTGGTTGCGCCCGATCTCGCCCGTGCGGGCGGTGTACAGGAAGCGGACCGGGAACAGGATCCGCTTGGTGAGGTGGCGGGGGCCGGCCGCGACCAGGCCCGCGGGGTCGCTCAGCTCGGCCACGACCTCCGCCGTGCCCAGCCCACGCAGCGCCTGCTCGGTCGCAGCGACCACCAGCTCGCGCCGGTCCGGCGTCGCGAGGTCCTGTCGCTGGTCCTGGCCAAAGAGCAGGCGCCCATAGCGCGCCAGGTCGAGCCGGTCGAGCGGTGGGAAGCGCCCGCCGCGAGCCGCGCCGCGCAGGATGGCCGGCGTGCCCCAGAAGATCGACAGCCGCTCGGCCAGCGGCGCGCCGCTGGCGCGCACGGCCGCCGCCACGTCGGCCACGCGGGCGGCGTCGCCGTCGGCCAGCGGGTCGGCCAGGACCAGGCCCAGGTCGACGTCGCTCACCAGGTCGCTGAAGCCCCCGTGGGCCAGGCTGCCCAGCGCGTAGGCGGCGAGCAGGCGCTCGCCCCAGGCGCGGCGGGCCTCGTCCACCGCCCGCGTGAGGACCGCTTCCCCAACTGCCTCGTTCATCCTGCTGCTCCGTTGACGCGGTTGACCCTGCTGGCTTGGATCGAGCCCCACCTGATGTGCTGCTCCGTCGGCGCGGTTCCGCCGGCCGTATAGTATCGCGCGAGCGCCAGGCGCCGCCGCGCGGCGGAATCCCCCGGCGGCGCGGAGAGCGCCGGTGTAGAATGGGCCCACGTCACAGAGTACCAGGAGGCAACATGCGCGCGCCCCGCCGCTCCCTGCTCGTCGTCGCCCTGAGCGGCCTGCTCGCCGCCGGCGCCGCCTGTGCGCCCAGCGCCGCCCCCGCCCCCGCGCCCGCAGCGCCGGCGGCTGGAGCCGTGGGCGGCGCGCCCACGGCCGGCGCACCAGCCGCCGCCCCTGCAGCCGCCGCTCCCCAGCGGACGACCCTCAGCTACGGCATCACGGGCTACCTGGCCAGCTACTGGCCCTCGTTCGTCGCCATGAACAAGGGCTTCTTCGCCGACCAGGGCATCGACATCGACATCGTGCTCACCGAGTCCAGCGCGCGGGGCGCGCAGACCATCGCCAGCGGGTCGGTGGACATCTCCAACCACAGTCCCGAGACGACGATCCTCGCCGTCGAGAAGGGAGCCGACCTGGCCATCGTCGGCGAGGAGGTGTCGCGGCCGGTGTACACCCTCCTCGGCCAGCCCGACATCCCGGACGTCGCCGCCCTGCGCGGCCAAAGGATCGCGGTGTCCGACCTGAAGGGCGGCGCCACCTGGATCATGCTCCGCACGCTCGAGCACTACGGCGTCGGCGAGAACGAGGTCGACCTGGTGCCCGTCGGCGGCACCACAGCGCGCTATGCCGCGATGAAGAACGGAGCCGTGGCGGCCGGGGCGATGCTCCAGCCCGACGACTTTCGCGCGATGGACGAGGGCTTCAAGCGCCTGGCCGTGTCCACCGACGCGGTGAAGGACTACACGTTCAACTCCCAGACCGTGCAGCGGGGCTGGGCGCGCGAGCACGCCGACGAGCTGGTACGCTTCCTGCGCGCCGTCAGCCGCGCGACGGACTGGCTCTACGACCCGGCGAACAAGGAGGAGGCGATAGCGATCCTGGCCGAGCGGACCAAGCAGGACGAGAAGTACGCGCGTCAGAGCTACGACCTGGTGGTCACAGAGCAGCGGATGTACGCCGAGAAGGAGCGCATCCGCCCGGCCGGCCTGCAGGCCGTGCTCGAGCTGCTGGCCGAGATCGGCGAGATGAGCCGCCCGCTGCCGCCGGTCGACAAGTACATCGACACGAGCTACTGGGAGCGGGCGCAGCAGTAGTTATCCTGATGGCGCGCAAGCAGATCGTCCTCGCCGCGGGGATCGGTAGCCGCAGCGGCGACACGCGGCGGCTGTTCGGCGGCTTCCAGCGCTTCCTGATCGCCGAAGGCGGCTACGCCCCCGCCGACTTCCACGAGGCCACCTACGGCGGGAAGTACGAGGGCGGCCAGTGGGTTGGCCCCGCTCCCTACGATGCGGCGGCGTTCAACGCCCCGCTGGCGCGGAGCGTGGCCCACTGCACCCAGGCGCTGCTGTGGTGGGCGCGCCAGCAGCCGGCAGCCGTGGAGTGGCACCTGGTTGGCTACAGCCTCGGCGGCCTGGTCCTGCTCGAGGCGGCCACCGTCCTCTACCAACGGGCCTGGGATAGCTGGGGCCGTCACCTGCGCTCCCTGAGCACGCTCAGCAGCCCGCTGAACGGCTGCTCGCTAGGGGAGTTCCGCTGGCTGGGCGACGTGTTCGGCCCGGGCGTCGTCGGCCCCGAGATCTGCGCGCTGGGCGACGACCCGCGCCACCGCCAGCGCATTGCCGCCGACGTGGCCCGCCTGCGCGCCGCCGACGTGGTGGTCACGACCCTCGTCGAGGCCGACGACGCCGTGATTCAGCCCGAGGACGGCATCGTCGGTCCGATCGACCCGTCGTCCATCGTCCGCTGCGCGGCCGGCCTCGACGACTCGCCCGTGGCACGCTACCTCGGCCACGGCCGCATCGTCCACGAGCCGCGGGTCTGGCAGCGCTTGCTCCAGGTGGTCGGGCCGCAGACGCGCGGCGACGCGGCCGCCCCCGTGCGAGCCGACGGCAGCCGCGTGCTGGTGACGCCGCCGCCGGCCGGCGCGGCCGGCGGCCCCGCCGGGCCGGCCGCCGCCGCGGACTCGCTCCTCGAGCTGCAGCTTGCCGAGCTGAAGGCGCGGCTGCGCGCCGAAGGACGCCTGCCGCCCGAAGGGCCACCTGGCGCGTAGGCGAGCGCCATGCAAGGACTGCTGACGCGGCTGCGCGCCTGGCGGAGCGAGCGAGCGCGGCCCGCGCCACCACCCGCCCCGCCCGCGGACCAGCCGCCGCTCCGCCCGCGCGCGCTCGTCGTCGTCTTCGATCCGCCTGTGCCGAGCCGCGGCGGCCGCCGGCTGACCGCGGTCTGCGGCTACCAGGACGCGCACGCGCTCGTCGCGGGCTACGTCGCGGACCTGGCCGAGGTGAGCGGCGGCTACGTGCAGTACGCCCTGGCCGAGACGCTGGTCGTGGACGAGCTGCCGCCCAAAGCCGACGGCTATCGCTACAGCGCCGACGAGTTCGTCCGCTGCTGGCAGCGGGGCGCCGGCTGGCACGAGCCCGACGCGGCTGACTACGCGGCGGTGCTGGCGCGCTTCGGGGTGGTGCCGCGCGTCGAGCGCGGCGAGCTGGACGAGCTCTGGCTGTTCGGCCCGCCCTACGCCGGCTTCTGGGAATCGACGATGGTCGGCGACGGCGCCTACTGGTGCAACTCGCCGCCGGTGGCCGGGGTCGCCTGCGCCCGCCGCTTCGTGGTCATGGGCTTCAACTACGAGCGCGGCGTCGGCGAGATGCTCGAGAACTTCGGCCACCGCACCGAGTCGATCCTCACGCACGTCTACGGCACTGCCCCCGGCGTCCCCGCACGCAACGCCTGGGCGCGGTTCAGCGCCTACGACCAGGTCTCGCCCGGCCAGGCCGGCTGCGGCACGGTCCACTACGCGCCGAACAGCGTCCGCGACTACGACTGGGGGAACCGCCGGCCGGTCTGGAGCACCTGCGACGACTGGCCGCGCTACCCGGCGCTCCGCGGCGAGCGGCGCCGGGTCGACTGCCGCGAGTGGGGCGGCGGCGACATCCGCGCGCACCACCGCTGGTGGCTCGCCCACCTCCCCCGCGCCGCCGGCCGCCACGCCGGCACGCTTGCCAACTGGTGGACCTACGCCGTTGACGTCAATACGCCGTGTTGAACCCGCTTCTGGGGACTCGCACACTTCCCATACACGCACGCCGAGCACTCGACGTTCCGACAAGGGCGACCGAGGTATCGATAACCGTGTAGGCGGGGTCGTAGATCCTGCTTCTGCACGTCGTCTGACCGGGCATTCGCCTGATCCTTGCGATCCTGCTGCTCAATTCGTACGCTGTGGCGACGAATGGTTGGCAATTCGTGCCAGCAGTACGTTCTTAGAACGCTTCAACAAAGATCTAACCTTTTACTTACAGTGAATGACTTATCATAAGCATAGCAATTCATCATGCCAGGAAAGGAGGCCGTGTATGTCGCTGTTACCGGCGGAGATAAGCCGCCCCTTGGAACGACTGGGGCAGCGCCTTCACGCCATGATCAAGGGTTCACAGGCTGAGTCCCAGAGAGGATCAGATGCATCCGGTTCGGCTGCACGCCCGCTGGTGCGGGCGGCCTATGGCGGCCCCACCCTAGACATCGAGGAGACCGACGACGCGGTCATCGTGCGTGCTGAGCTGCCAGGGCTTCAGCCGACGGACTTCACTATCGAGACGACTGCTGATCGGCTCATCCTCCGAGGAGAGAAGCGCGTGGAGAGCGAAGAGCGCGGGCGTGGTTTCTACCGCGTCGAGCGGCGCTACGGCGCATTCGTACGAAACGTGGCGCTGCCTTGCCGCGTAGAGCGCGACCGTGCTGAAGCCAGCTACCGCGATGGAGTGCTGAAGGTAACTTTGCCCAAAGCAGAGACGGCCAAGGCGCGGCCGATCCAGATCCGCGTCGCCTAGCTCACCGCCACATCGTCCTACCACGTGGCCCGAGCGCTCGCCCTGGCTCACGGCCGGGAATGCTCGGGCCCTTGATCCGTGCGGCACGCAAGGAGCGTTACCCGGCGAGGGCGTAAGCATCCATGCCGTCGAAGGAGGTCGGGAGAAGGAACGCGTGCCTCGATCATCGGCTATCTGAAGCTGTCGCGTGCTTACGTCGGAGCGAAGGCAGCCTGGTCGGGCGCAACGGTCGACACGCCACCCTCGACCGGGACCAGTGGGAGCCGGATCGTAAAGGTCGTCCCAGCTCCCACTTGGCTCCTGACCGACACCGCGCCTCGGTGCTGCTCGACGATGTGCCGCACGCCGGCCAGGCCCAGCCCGGTGCCAGGCGTCTGGCCGACCGCATTGGCGGCTCGATAGAACGGCTCGAAGACGTGTGGCAAGTCCTCCGTCGGAATGCCTATCCCCTGGTCACTCACACTGAGGACGGCGAAGGCGTCTCCCCGACTCTCCTCGACGTGGAGGCGGACGACCACTTCGCTGCCTGCCGGGCTGTACTTGATCGCGTTGGTCAATAGGTTACCGAGGACGCGTTCGAGCCGAGCCTGATCCCAGATCCCGATCAGCTCGGGGAGGTCGGTCTCGACCTTGATCTGATAATCGGGCGACGCTGCCCGGTACTGCCCTACGGTGGACTGCGTCAGGGCAACTAGGTCCACCGAGGTGGGGTTGAGCCGCAAGGCCTGCCTGACCTGCGAACGAGCTAAGTCGAGCAGCTCGTCGATCTGGGCAACCGCTCGCGTAACCGTCGCGTCGATGGCAGCCAATCCCTCGGTAATCTGGTCGCTGACAGGGACCTCGGACCTGGCCGCCCGTCGTCGCAGTAGCTGGGCATAGCCCTTGATGGCGCTGAGTGGGTTTTTCAAGTCATGGGCCACGGAGGCGAGAAGCTGGTCCCTGGTCCGCATCGCCTGCTCGGCTTCGGCGTGAGCGTCGCGCTCTGCGGCTTCTGCCCGGAGGCGCGCCAGCAGGTGGTCCCGCAGCTCATATTGTCGTCGCCGTGTGCGGAGCGCCATCTCGGTCGCGCTCACGAGGGTCGTCACTCGCACGGGACGCTCGAGAAAGGTCACGTTGGCACGCGGAGCCAGGGCGGAAACGAGAGCGCTACTGGCTGGGGTGCTCGGGCCGCTGGCAACGTGCTCGCATATAGGGATCTGTAGACCCTCCGCGCGGGTGAGGTACGTCGTAACCGCTTCGTCGAAAAGATAAACCACCGTTCGCTGGCCCCGCGCCGCGGCGGCGGCCGCGTACTGCATGGCGACGACCGACTTGCCGACCCCGGCCGGCCCCACCAGCAGGGTGCTGGTGCCGCGGTGCACACCGCCGCCCAGCAAGCTGTCCAGTTCCTCGACCCCGCTAGAGACGAGCTGGACCGCGAACGGCTCGTGGTGCTCGGTGGCGACAAGACGAGGGAAGACCCTCAGTCCGCCGGTTTGGATGATGAAGTCATGGTAGCCCCCGCAGTAGGGAACGCCGCGGACTTTCAGCACCCGTAGCTGCCGCCGTTCGGCTCTGTAATCGGGGGTGTCGTGGTCCAACTGGATCACACTGTGCGAGATGCTCTGGACGCCGGTGCCTGGTGGGTTCAACTCGTCGAGCAGGAGCACGGTGCAGCGGCGGCCAGCGAAGAACTGCCGCAGGCCGAGGATCTGCCGGCGGTAGCGCAGCGGATCCCGCGCGAGCAGCCGTAGCTCCGATAGGGAGTCGAAGACGACCCGGACGGGCTTTGTGCGCTCGACTTCCGTGAGCACGGCTCCCACCGTCTCACCCAGCTCGACCTCCGCGGGATGGAAGACTGTGTACTGCTCCTCAAGCCGCAGGCTCTCCTCACTGGGGGCCAGCTCGTACAGCGCAACACCGTCCAGGCTCCAGGTGTGGGACCGCGCTACCGCCTGCAGCTCATCGCTCGTCTCGGAGAGGGTCACGTAGAGCACAGACTCGCCCTGCTTGACGCCCTCGAGCAGGAACTGCGAGGCGAGCGTGGTCTTGCCGGCGCCCGGGGCGCCCTCGATCAAATGTACCCGGTAGGCAGGGAACCCGCCGCCCAAGACCTCGTCCAGCCCGGCGACACCGCTCCCTGCCTTCGCGTCCGCCGGGCGCAGCTTGTTCGGCTCGCTCGTCACCCTTGATTCCCCATGGTTGGTGGGCCCCGCAAGAATGTCCAGATCAAAGACGGCTGCGTGCTACCTCCCCGGCCCCGTCGCAGGAATCCACCAGGAGGTACAGCAGCCGCCGGACTCGTTAACAATTAAGATGCTATGCCGTGGAGCGGCCGGCCCGCAAGCACACGCAGTACACCGCGAAGCTTCCCGGGTCCCCATGCCGCCAGTCCTCTCGGCGGCCGGGCACGCGGCCCCAGCGTGAGCGTTCGCAGGGGAGTCGACGAGGGTTGGCAGCGACGCCACGCCGCCCGCTCACAGCGCGGAGGCCGTGCGCCGCTCACAGCGCCCTCCTAGAGGCGCAGCCCGCAGTGCGTCTCCGCTATACTCGCTCGGAGCCGTGCCGAGCGCGCGATCGCCGGCGCTCGCGCGGCGTTGCGCGGGGAATCGCTGCCGCTGCGGCGGCCAGGAGGCGCTCCATGGCAAGGAATGGCTACCCCGGCGTGATCGACGCCGACGGGCACGTGATGGAGACCGACGCCGAGATCTTCGAGTACCTGCCGCCGCCCTATCGCGGCCAGACCCAGCTCTTCACCGCGCCCTTCTTCCCCGGGTTGGACGCCTGGCACCGGGCCGCCAGCCGCGTGGGCGACGGCCTGGGCCGCGTTCTGGACCGCCCCTCGGCTCAGGACTGGCTCGACTTTCTCGACTCGGCCGGGGTGTCCGCGTCCGTGCTCTTTCCCACCAACGGGCTCGCCCACGGCGTGCTGGCCGATCCCAAGTGGGCGGCGGGCCTCGCCCGCGGCTACAACGACTGGCTCTACGACCGCTTCCTGCGGCAGGCGCCGCAGCGCCTCAAGGGGATGGCGCTGATCCCGATGCAGGACCCCGCCCAGGCTGCCGCCGAGCTGCGCCGCGCGGTGAGCGAGCAGGGGATGGTCGGCGCCGTGCTGCCGGCGGTGGGGCTGCCGGAAGCCCTGGGCCACCGCTCCTACTGGCCGGTCTATGCGGCTGCCGAGGAGTTGAACTGCCTACTGGCGGTGCACGGGGCGCCGACCTGGGGCCTGGGGCTGGAGAAGCTGCGCAGCCTGATCGAAGTGCGCGTGCTCAACCACGCCATCGCCCAGCAGATCCAGATGACCAGCCTGGTCCTCAGCGGCATCTTCGAGGCCTTCCCCCGCCTGCGGATCGCCTTCTGCGAGGCCGGCTGCGGCTGGGTGCCTTACTTGATGGAGCGCCTCGATCGCGAGTACGCCAGCCGCCACACGCAGGTGCCGCACCTGAAGGTGCGGCCGAGCGAGCACCTGCGGAATGGGCGCGTGTTTCTCCACGCCGAGCTGGACGAGCAGGGGCTCGGCTACGCCATCCGCGTGCTGGGCGAGGACGCCTTCTTCTGCGCCTCCGACTACCCGCACGAGCCGAAGCAGGACTTTCTCGAGGTCCTGGACGAGCTGGACGCGCGGGAGGACGTTCCGGCCACGGCCAAGCGCAAGATGCTCTGGGACAACCCCCTGCGGATGTACGCGCTGGACGCCGCCGAGCTCACGGCCGCGCCGACCAGCACCGCGGCGCGGTCCTAAGCGCATCTTCCCATCCCTGGTGGGCGCCCGCGGGCGCCCACCAGGGATGCTGGGCCTGGCAGGGCGATCTGGGCCCCGTCACGAGCTGGGCGGCCGCCGCGGTCCCAAGGCAACGCTGCGGCATTGAGGCGGAGCCGCGGCGGGCGCGAGCGGGTACCCGGCGGGGCCGGCGCCAGCATGGGGAGACGACGAATCGTGCGCGGCTGGAGCGAGTGCGCCCTGGCGATCATCGCCGGCGGGGGACTGGGTCTGCTGGCGGTCGCCGCCTGCGCGCCGAACACGGTGCCGCGCTCGCCGGGCGCGCCGCCGGCACTGAACACGCCGGTGGTGGTCCGCTGCGACACCTACGACTACGAGGGCCAGAGCTATGGGATGTGCTTTCCGCCGGGCGCCCCGGCCTTCGTGGTGAGCAGCCCGGGGGTGCCGACCCTCCCCGCGGCCGTGCAGACCGCGATCCTGCTGACCAGCACCCCGCACCCGCTCGCGACGTCGGCCCCCGCTCCCCGTTAAAGCTCCTTGCGCCAGATCTCCTGGGCCGGCGCGTAGCCCTGGCGGGCATAGAAGGCGCGGGCGTCGGCGTTGGCCGCACTGACGTAGAGCTGGACGGTGTCGTAGCCGTGGGCGCGCGCCCAGGCCTCGAAGTACTCCACCAGCAGATGGGCGACGCCGTGACGGCGGTGCGAGGGGCGCACGAACAGCGACGACAGCTCGAACCAGGGGCGGCCGCCGAAGATCGGCGGGTCGTCGTGGTGCTCCCCCACGATCAGCCCCACCGCCTCGTCGTCGTCCCAGGCCAGAGCCCAGAGATGATCGGACGCGTCGACGGTGCGGGCGAAGCGCTCCTCGAGCAGGGCCGGCCAATTGGGGCTGAGCTGGAAGTGGGAGCCGAACGTGGCGTTGTAGGCGTGGAGGGCGCCGAACAGGTCGCGCACCCGCGGGAGGTCGCCCGGGGTGGCGGGACGAATGCGCAACCGCGAACTCCTTGGGTGGGCTCGTCGCCCCCATGATACGGCAGGCGCCCCCTCCCCCCCAACCCCTGCCCCCTGGTGGGGGAGGAGAGTAGAACCGTCTCCCTCTCTCCCCCGGGTGGGAGAGGGGGCTGGGGGTGAGGGCTCTCCCCCGCGGCTGCTAGACTGGTACTCGGCCGGGGACGGATCGCGGCGCGTGGGCGCGGCGGGGCGGCCCGGCGAGGAGCGTGCGGCATGCTGCGCGAGCGCGCGACACGCATCCTACCAGCCTGGTCCGAGCGCGGGTTCCTCTACGTGCTGGTCGGCTCGGTCGTCGCCTTCTCGATCTATCCGTTCGTGGCCAAGGATGCCGCCACCCGCGTGGTGATGGACGCCGTCCTGACGGCGAGCCTGGTGGGCGGCGTACTGGCCTACCGGCCCGCGCGCCCGCTGGGCCTGCTCCTGGTCGTCCTCGGCGCCGCCGACGTGGCGGCGAACGTCGTCAGCTTCGTCCACGACGATCGTCCGGTCGCCGTCGTGCGGATCGTGCTCGACCTGGCCTTCCTGGCGACCACGACCCTCGTGCTCCTGGCGGTGGTGCTGCGCAGCGAGCGGGTCACGGCGACCAAGATCTACGCGGCCGTCGCCGTGTACCTGCTGATCGGGTTCACCTGGGCCCTGGTCTACGACGCGGTCGAGCTGGCCGAGCCGGGCTCGTTCAACGCGCCGTCGCTGAACGCGACGCCCGACTACGAGCCGTACATGCGCCAGTATGAGTCCTGGAGCACGCTCTACTTCAGCTTCGTCACGCTGACCACCCTGGGCTTCGGCGACGTGACGCCGACGACCGTGCCGGCGCGTACCCTGGTCTGGCTGGAGGCGGTAATCGGCCAGATGTACGTCGCCGTGCTGGTCGGCCGCCTGGTCGGCCTGCAGATCACCCACGCCGAGCGCGCCCCCGACGCAGGCGTGGCGCCGGAAGGCGCGGCCAGCGCCGACGAGCGGCACCTGGCGGAGTGGCGGGCGCTGCTGGCCGCCCAGCAGCGTCAGATCGAGCTGCTGCGCGAGCAGGTCGAGCTGCTGCGCGGCGCCACCGTGAATGGCCGCGCGCCGCCCGCGCCCGACGGGTCGCCTGCCACCGGCGTGGCGGACGGTGCCGCGCCGGCGGAGATCCGCCACCAGCCGCAGGCGCCGCGCGGCTAGCCCACGCCGACGCGCGCCGTGACCTCGATCTCCACCAGGCGCCCCGCGCCGGCGAACCCTTCGACCGGCTCGCACTCCAGCGGCACGGCGTCCACCGGTGCGGCCGTGCGCAGCGCCTGGCGCAGGGCGGCCGGCGTCTGGCTGCTGTGGAGGAAGCAGGAGAGCAGCACTGCCTGCTCCCACGACGTGCCGGCCAGCGCCAGCGACTCCCCGTGCTGCGCCATCACCGCGGCGACCTGCTCGCCGAGCGTAGCGCCGTCCCGCGTCTCTCCCGAGGCGAAGAAGAGCGACTCGAGGATGAGGTAGCGCAGCGGCGTGCGGGGCGGATCGTACTCTCGCAGCGTCTTCTGCGCTCCGGCCTGGTGCGGCCGCATCGCCAGCACCTCGATCGCCACCGCGGCGTCGGAGCTGAACACGGCCGGGGCGACGACGCCGGTGCTGCTGCTGCGGGCGCCGTCGGACATGATCTCGCGGCGGGCGGCGCTCCCCTGGTCGCGCCCGGCGCGGTCGCGGGCGAACAGGCGGGTGCGCACCGTATCGGCGAGGGACAGGTCGTGGGGCGCCAGCGCGGCGTCGATCCGCCGGAGCAGCTCCCGCGTCGCCTCGGGCACCGGCTGCCCGGGCGGGCCCTCGCCGTAGACGCGCACGAACTCGTGTCCCAGCCAGGAGAAGATCGTTAGTCGCATCGCGCCTCCCCTCGCCGCCGCGTTACTATCGCGCCCTGGCCCGCCGCGCCCTGCTCGGCGGGCAGCACAGACCGTCTATCCATACCAGCGGTCGACCACCGCGCCGCCCAGTTGCCCGCGGCCGCGTCGCAGCCGGCCGCCCGCATCGGCTCCTCGGTGATCTCGTTGCCCGGCCCGTTCCAGGCGGCAACGCCTCGCACGGCGCCGGCCGTGGTGTGGCAGAGGCCGTGGCGCTGGCAGTTGGCGACGAGCACGCTCAAGAGCGTTGGCAGCGCCACGGCTCGGCGCTCCGGGTTGGGCAGCACCGCCGCGAAGAACGGGTCCGCGACGAAGGCGCATCCGAGCGCCGCCGCGGCGGGGAGCTGCGCGTCGTCGAGCCGGACTACGTCGGCGCTGGCGTCCATGCTGGCTCCCCGTCGGGGGTGGCGAACGGCCTCGCTTCAGGTAGCGTACAGGGGCGCGCCCGCCAGCGCCAAATGGGGCGGGTTGCGCAGCCACTCTGCCGCCTGAAGGACGGACCCGAGCCGCGCCTTGAGTCGCGGATCAGGTTGAACAGCCGCCCCTCCCTGCCGTCGGGCAGGCGCAGGGGGCCGCGGTCGAGCGCGCGCTCCCCCGCCCGCGACGCGCTCGCCGGCGGAAGCACACGGTGGCGCCGAGCCCGACGAGGCCGATCCCCAGCAGCAACAGGCTCTCGGCTTCCGGAATCAGCGGCACCTCGGGCGGCGGGGCCGCACTGGGGGGCCGTCGCGAGGGGCCGCGCAGGCAGCGGGACGAGCGGCGGTGGGGGCGGGGGCGGCAGGACGATCGGCGGCGGAGGGGGCGGCAGCAGCGGCAGCGCCGCGCCCAGCCCGCTCACCGTGCCGGAGCTCGTCACTCCTGCCGCGAACACGACCGTGACCATCGAGCCATGGAGTCCATTGTCCCCCGTGCTGCCGATGCAGGGCACGCTGCCGGCCCCCACGCCGACCGGGGCGCAGGGGAAGCCCTGGAGCCCGGCCGTGGTCGGCACGAAGATCGCCGGCAGGCCGCCGACGACCGTTCCAAGGGGGCTGGTGCCGATGACGCTGAAGGTGCCGCAGCCGGTTTTGGTCCAGGTGCCTTGCTCGTTCGCGCCGTTGATCGGGCAGACCCCGCCGATCGGGACGACACAGGGCTGGCCGGAAGGTGGGGGCCGGCGTCGCAGCATCGGCGGCCTCGCTTCCCGTTCGTCGGGCGCGCCCCACCGTAACGTAAGAACGGAGCCGCTCGCTAGACGTTACACCGAAGCGCTCCCCTGGCTGGCCGCGGCTCGCCGCGGCGCGAGCGGGAGCGGTGGCGAGGTCGGCGGCGCCTAGCCGCGGACGGTGGTGGCGGCGAGCTGGCGCGCCACGAAGGCCTGGATCAGGGCCAGGGCGCGGTCGGTGTCCGGCCCGGGCTTGCTGGCGAACATGTGCGGCTGGTTGTCGAAGACGTGCAGCTCGACCTGGCCGCCCGCCTGGCGGTAGGTGGCGGCGAACCGCTCCTGTAGGGCCGGGGTGACGTTGGCGTCGACGCTGCCCTGGATGACCAGCGCCGGCGGCAGCTCCGCCGCCTCGCCGCGCTCGAGGATCGCGACCGGGTTGCCTTCCCAGATCGCGTCCCAGGGCTTGAAGTAGCCGCGCGTCGAGGCGACGATGTCGTCGCGGCCGGTCGCCTGGGCGAAGATGAAGCGCCCGTAGGGATCGACGATTGGCCAGAGCAGCACCAGGTAGGCCAGCGTAGCGTCGACCTCCGGCGCCTCGGGCAGCGGCAGGGCGGCGTAGCGCGGCTCGCGCGGCTTCATCGCGCTGAGCGTGACCAGGTGCCCGCCGCTCGAGGCGCCCATGCCGCCGAGGTGGTCCGGCCGGGCGTTCAGCTCGCCGGCGTGGGCCTTGAGCCAGCGCGTAGCGTAGTTCACGTCGGCGACCGAGGTCGGGTAGGGCGTGGCCGGCGTGGAGTTGTGGAAGTCCGGCGCGAAGACGACCAGGCCGCTGGCGGCCAGCGCCTCGCAGATCAGCGCCTCGCCTGTGCGGTCGCCGCGCGTCCACTGGCCGCCGTGGATGTGGATCAGCCCCGGGAACGGTCCGCCGTCGCGCGGCTGGTAGAGGCGAGCCAGGAAGGTCTCGTTGCCGTCGTGGCGGTACTCGACGTCGGAGACCTGAACCTCGTGCAAGATCGTGTACCCCCATCCCCGCGGCGCCCGGGCCTCGCGAGTCGTGGCCGCCTCGCTGCCGCGGCGCGCCTATGATGGCACGCGCCGCGGCGCCTGTCAAACCACTACTCGGGGACAGGTGATCGGAGTAGGGTTGGCGGATGCCAACCCTACTCCGATCATCAGCAACGAAATATTAGCGGGCGAGCGGGTCGGGGCGAAGCTGGAAGTGGAGGACCTTGCTCGTCGTCCCCTTGCCGGTCTCCATGTGGAACGGCGCGCGCGTGCTCACGGTCGCCCACAGCCCCTTGCCCTTCCAGCCGGCGCTCGGGTCGTCGATCCGGCCATCCAGCCACTTGGCGTAGAAGCCCAGCGGATAGGGGACGCGCAGGACGACCCACTGGCCATCCTTCAGCGCCAGCAGGCCCTCGGACCCGTTGCCCGTGCTGATCGGCGTGTTCGGACCCAGGCCGAAGGTGTCGAACTGGTCGACCCAGGTGTAGTAGCTTGCCTCGGCGCTGCCGGGCGCGTCCAGGCCCTCGAACTGCGGGATGGGCTCCTGGTAGAAGGTCCACCCCTCGGGGCACTGCTGGCCGGTGGCCGTCGGACCGTTCAGCGGGCCCTCGCACTTGCGCCGGTCGAAGCTGGCCAGGTGCCCGCTCGCTAGCGGCGTCCAGACCACGCCGTTCCGGTCGATGTCCATCCCGCGCGGCGAGAAGCCCACGTTCGGCACCTTCGGGTTGTTCCAGGGCACCTCGTAGTACTCGGCCAGGGCGGTCTCGGACGGGTTCGGGCCCGGATCGAGGCGGACGAGGGCGCCGGGGAAGCCCAGGACCGACGCCCAGACGATGCCGTCGGGCGCTACCGCGACGCCGTAGAAGGGCGCCACGATGCGCTTGTCCATGGTGGGATCGAGCGGCTGGTCCGGCTCGACGTAGGCGTCGCGCTGGCCGTTGCCGTTGGTGTCGAGGACGAGCGGGGTCCAGCCCTGAGCGGCCTGCTCGTCGCCGGTCTGGTCGAACAGGCGCGTGTTCAGCCAGCCGACGACCTCGCCGCCGCCGCTGGTCCACAGCGTCCGGTTGGCGTCCTCGGCGAAGACGAGGTGGTGCGTGCTGAAACAGGTGCTGATGTGCGTTAGCTGCTCGGTCTGCGGATCGTAGACGGCGAGGTGGCGGTTGGCGCGGTCGACGGGGAACCGCTGCGCCGAGGGATGGCTCGAGCCCTCGCGGCAGAATTCGGGATTGTCCGGTGGGCGCACCGTCGAGGTGATCCAGACCCGCCCTGTCTCGTCGAACATCGGGTTGTGGACGTTGTTCTTGCTGTCCCAGATCACCTGGTCGCCCCAGTACGGCGATGGCTGCATCACCGGCCCCGCGGCCGGCTGGGTGTTCGGGTCGCGGACGGTCAGCGGGACGCGGCTCACGCTGTTCGTCTTGGGATCCAGGACGGGGAGGTAATCGTGGCTCAGCTCCATCGCGCCGTAGATGCGGCCGTAGGCGTTGACGGTGGGATCGCGCTTGTCCGTGGAGATCTCGTCGTGGAGGTAGCCCGTCGGGTCAGCCCAGTCCCAGAGCGTGACCACCACGTTGCGCTCCAGACCCTCAGGGCGCGGCGGGGCCTGCGGGACGGCGCCGGCGGCGATGCGGTCGGTCCAGTCGGCGAACACCTGCAGGGCCCGCGGGCCGAGCCCGCCGATGATCCGGACCATGTCCGGCCCCGCCTGGCCGGATTGGATTCGCCGGCTCCAGGCCGCCGTCGAGCTATCGAAGTGGCCGAGCGCCTCTGGAATCTGCCGCGTGCCCGGGCTGCCCAACGCGTGGCAGCCGGTGCAGCCGCCCGACTTCATCAGGCGCAGCCACTCGGCCTGGCTGCCCGGCGTGATGCCGTTCCCCTGCGGCCCGCTGCCGGGGAACTCGGCCTCCTCCGGCATGTGCATCAGCGAGTACCAGTAGCCCGAGGGGTAGTACTGCGCGGCAGCGCGCGGGTCGGGCGCCACCACGGCGGCGAGGTCCAGCGTCTGGCCAGGGGCCGCCGTGACCTTCGGCGAGTCGATTAGCCCGTAGCCGCGCACCCACACCTGGTAGCCGGCGCGCGGCAGGTCGGGCAGCACGTAGCGCCCATCGTCGTCGGTGACGACGATCCGCACGAAGCGGGTGGGCAGATCGGTCGTCTCCGCGATCACCCACACGCCCGCTTCCGGCCCGTTCGCGCTCTTGACGACGCCGGTGATGGCGTCGTCGTCCGACGCCGCGGTGTCCCGCGCGAGTGGCCAGCCGCTCAGGGCGGCCACGGCGGCCGCCAGGAGCGCGATGATGCCGACGACCCCGGCGAGGTGCAACGTTCTCGCGGTACGCACGGTTCTCCTCCGTCCCGCCTGTCGGCCGCGTCGCCGTCATCCTCGCGCCGGTGCGCTACCACACCTCGGTCGCACACCGTCCACCCCCGACCGCTCTCACGGCCCGCCCCGCCGAGCCCGACGGCACGCCTCGCCGCCAGTATGAGCGCGCCGCGGGCGCTTTGCAATAGGTTGGGGGCCGTTCGAGCGGTGAGGTGTGCGTAGAGACGAACGTCAACGCTCTAGTCGAACAGGAACCTCATGCGCTGGCGACTACTCCAGCCGGGGGCAAGCGGGCGAAGGCCTGCGCAACAGGTCGAACCTAGGCGAACGGCTCGGCGACCATGCGGGTGCCGCGGATCTCGCCCTCGGTCGGGGCGCTCTCCGCGCCGTTCCGGTCGAGCGTCACTACGCGTAAGCGGCCGGTGAAGCTGTCGCCAGACGGGTCGAGCGGGATCTGCAGCCACGTCTTGCGGTGGCCAATGAACGTCCCGGCGTTGTCGAACTGCAACGCGAGGTAGGTCACCTCGTAGTCCGCGTCGCCGACTTGCCGCCAGGCTCCCATCGCCGGGCTCTCGGTCGGGTGCGTGTTGCCGGTGCGCAGGAAGCCACCGTCGGGCAGCACGGTGACGAGGATACCGTTCGGGACGGAGCCCGCGCGCGTGCTGGTAACGATCCAGGTCCCGACCAGGCTGCCGGCGCCGGCCGATGCTCGCGCCGGCGGGGCAACCATCCCCGCCGCCACGGCAGTCCCCGCGGCGAGCGCGCTAGCTGCTGTGCGAACGGCGGTGCGACGACCGATCCGCTGCTCCCGTGCCATGGTCCCACCTCCCACTGGCTACGAAATGACGGCTGTGTCACACGATTGCCGCGCAGTGTACGACA
>Ga0209810_1002612_pt1 | contig 21059 bp, 18 predicted proteins | sample Coa_R1_7_FD_187159 | JGI IMG/M metagenome (GOLD analysis project Ga0209810, IMG submission 187159) | Surface soil microbial communities from Centralia Pennsylvania, which are recovering from an underground coalmine fire - Coalmine... | ecosystem: Environmental > Terrestrial > Soil > Unclassified... | reverse complement strand
TCGTTCTCGCTCAGCTCCAAAGCTGGCAATTGCCGACTCGCCATCGATCCCCCCGGCCAATGCCTGGCGGAGTCTCGCACTCATCGGCGAATCAGCGATACTGCGAACTTCAGATTCGGGACACTAGCTGCCTCGCGAGTCACACCACGCCGGCCTCGCGCAGCCGTTCCACCTCGCCATCGTCGAGCCCGAGCAGCTCGCCGAGAACCTCCTCCGTGTGCTGGCCCAGCAGCGGCGGCGGGCGGCTCGGTGCGGGCGAGGTTTCCGACATCTTGATCGGGTTGTTGACGAGGCGGATCGGCCTCGGCGCGAGCGGGTGCGGCATTGACAGGGTCATCCCGCGGGCGACGACCTGCGGGTCTTCGAAGACCTGGTCGAGACGGTTGATCGGGCTGCACGGCACCGCCAGGCGTTCGAGGCCGTCGATCCAGTGCCGGCTTGTCTCGTTCGCCACGATCTCGGCGAGCAGCGGCACCAAGGTCTTCCGGTTGCGTACCCGCGCCTCGTTGGTGGCGAAGCGCGGGTCGCCGGCGAGTTCGGGGCGGCCGGCGAAGTCGCAAAACTTGCGGAACTGACCGTCATTGCCCACTGCCAGCACGATGTGGCCGTCGGCGGCGGCGAAGACCTGGTAGGGGACGATGTTCGGGTGGGCGTTCCCCAACCGCGGCGGCACCTCGCCCGACGTCAGGTAGTTCTGCGCCACCGTCGCCAGCCATGCGACCTGGCAGTCGAGCAGCGCCATGTCGATGTGCTGCCCCTTGCCCGTCAGGTCGCGGTGGCGCAACGCCGACAGCACCGCCACGGCCGCATACATGCCGGTCATCAGGTCGGCGATCCCGACCCCGGCCTTCATCGGCTCGCCGTCCGGTTCGCCGGTCTGGCTCATGAACCCGCCCATCGCCTGCACCAGGTAATCGTAGCCGGCGCGCGGGGCATAGGGGCCGGTCTGGCCGAAACCGGTCACCGAGCAATAGACGAGGCGGGGGAACTCGTCCTTGAGGTCGTCCCAGGCAAGCCGGTAGCGCGACAGGGTACCGACCTTGTAGTTCTCGAACAGCACGTCGCATTTGCCGATCAGCGAACGCGCCAGCATCTGGCCAACCGGCTTGGTGAAATCGATCGTCACCGAGCGTTTCGAGCGGTTCGCCGCCAGGTAATAGGCGCCTTCGCTGGTCTCGCGCCCGTCGCGGCCGCGCAGGTAGGGCGGCCCCCATTTGCGGGTGTCGTCACCTTCTCCCGGTTTCTCGATCTTGATTACGTCGGCGCCGAGGTCGCCGAGCAGCTGCGTGCAGCTCGGCGCCGCCAGCACCCGGCTCATATCGAGAATGCGCAGGCCGGCGAGGGGGCCGGTCATGGCGACAGCCATTCGCGTATGGTCGTCGCAGGGTCGTTCGCCATCAGCCCACCTCGACCGGCTTGATCTCGCGCAGGCGAGGCAGGACTTCTTTCGTGAAGAGGGTGATGCCCTTGACGCTCTCGGCGTGGCTCATAAAGCCGGAGCGGCCGACGAGGCTCAGATGGCCGAAGCCGCCGACCTTGTCGTAGAACTCCATAACCTGACGGTAGACGCTGTCGGGGTTGCCGACGAACAGGATGCCCATCTCCTTCGCCTGCTCGGCGTTGAGCGACATCAATCGGCGCGCGTTCTGCTGCGCCGACGCGACGCCCTTCTCGGCGTTACGCAAAGTCGGCGCGGCAGTGGGCGGCGCCCCGGAGCGGTAGATGCCGGGCGCCGCCTCGGGCGGCGCCGTGCCCGGCAGAAAGCGCGAGTGCTGCGGCGCGGATTTGAGGCTGGTGTTGAGGAACCACAGCAATTTGCTGCCGACCCGCAGCCCTTCCTCCTCGGTGTCGCCGACATAGACGAACGCGGCGTAGGCGAAGTTGTCGGTCGTCACCTTCGGCAGCCCGGCCTCCCGCCGCGCCCGCCGATGCGCCTCATAGGCCCGTTTCGTCCCCTCGGCGCCGCGCAACACCAGCACGTGAACCATGCCGCGCCGCCCGACCTCCGCGGCGGTGCCGGGGTCGCCGGTTGCCGACCACATGCGTGGGTGCGGCTGCTGCCATGGCCGCGGCCAGATGTTGACGTGGCGGTGCGTGTAGTGCTTGCCCTCCCAGCTGAACGGCCCGTCCTGGTGGCTCAGCGCCTTCTTGATGAGGTCGATCGCTTCCCAATAGCGCTCCTCGTTGCGTACCGGGTTGACGTTGGCCGACGCCACCTCGGTGCCGCCGGACTTGACGAAGCCGATCTCCAGCCGTCCGCGCGAGATGACGTCGGCGGTTGCGTATTCCTCGGCCACCCGCACCGGGTCCTGGCGTAGCGAGACCAGCGTGCCGAGGCTCAGGATGCGCACCTTGCGGGTCTGTCGCGCCAGGATGCCGACCAGCATCGGGTTGGCGCCGAGCAGCGAGTTGATGCCGGCATGATGCTCGATCGCCAGCACGTTGAGGCCGAGGTCGTCGCACAGCAGAAACTCGTCGATGACCTCCTCGAACAGATCGGCGGCGATGCGCGGGTCGCAATACTTGTTCGGCAGGCTCGCCCGCACCGAATCCGCCGCTTCGAGCACGCTCTTCGGCACGAACGGGTAGGGGACCTCGCATTGCCACCAAGCGTCCATGAGGCGTCCTTCTCGAAGCCGCGCGTCCGGCGATTATGGCGGCCGGCGGTGAGGCGGTCGAGACGAAGGCTTCGATGCGGTCGCATTCCTGCTCGGGAACGAAGCCGCCCGGCTCGCGTTCGGCCCCGCGTGTTTCATCAGTAGGGTGGTCGGGATGTATCTCGTGTCATACGCGACGGCAGCGCCGGAGGCGCGCGACGGGGAGGCGGCGGACACGATGGAGTATTACGGATCTGAGGAGGAAGCCCTCGACCGGGCAAGACGGCTGCTCGCCACCGGCCTTCATCGCTCCGTGACGGTCAGCGATAGCTCCGGCCGCGTCGTCAGTCTGGTGTCGAGGCCGCACGCGCCTCAGCGGTCGACCCAGGCGATGCGCAGCACATTGGTCGAACCCGGCGTGCCGAACGGGACGCCGGCGGTAATCACCACCCGCTGACCGGCGTCGGCGAAACCCTCGCGGTGCGCCGTTCGCACCGCGCGCTGCACCATGTCGTTAAACCCCCTGATGTCGGGCGCCTGAACGCAATGCGCGCCCCATAGCAGCGCCAGCCGCCGCGCCGTCGCGAGCCGCGCCGTCAGCACCAGGATCGGCGCCGCCGGGCGCTCGCGGGCGGCGCGCAGCGCGGTCGCGCCGGAGGTCGTGAACGAGACGATGGCGGCCGCGCCGATCGTGCCGGCGACCTGGCAGGCGGCGGCGGTGATCGCGTCGCGATTGGTGTGCTCGTGCTCGATCTGCGGCAGCTGCAATACCGAGTAGTAGAGCGGGTCTTCCTGTACGCGGCGCGCGATGCGGTCCATCATCGCCACAGACTCGCAAGGGTAGTGGCCCACGGCGGTTTCGGCCGAGAGCATGACCGCGTCCGCGCCCTCGTACACGGCGGTCGCGACATCGGACGCCTCCGCCCGCGTCGGGGTCGGCGCGGTGATCATCGATTCCAGCATCTGGGTCGCGACGACGACCGGCTTTCCCGCCAGCCGGCAGGCGTGGATGATCTGCTTCTGCACGGTCGGCACGTCTTCCGGCGGCATCTCGACGCCGAGGTCGCCGCGCGCGACCATCACCGCGTCGGTCAGCTCGATGATTTCGGAGAGGCGCTGGATCGCCGCCGGCTTCTCCAGTTTGACCAGCACGCCCGCGGCATTGCCGACAAGTTTGCGCGCCTCGGCCACATCGTCCGGGCGTTGGACGAAGGACAGCGCGATCCAATCGGCGCCATGCTCGAGCGCGAACGACAGGTCGGCCCTATCCTTTTCGGTGATGGCCGCAAGCGGCAGCATCGCATTCGGGACGTTGACGCCTTTGTGGTCGGACAGAACGCCGCCGACGACGCATTCGGTTTCGGCGAAGTTTTCGCCGCAGCGGCGGACCTTCAGCCGCACCTTGCCGTCGTCGATCAGCAGGTCGGTCGATGGTTCGACCGCCTCGAAGATCTCCGGGTGCGGCAGCGGCGCGCGCTTGTTGTCCCCCGGCCGCGGGTCGAGGTCGAGGCGGAACCGCGCGCCGGCCGCCAATTCGACCGGGCCGTTTTCGAATGTGCCGATCCGCAGTTTCGGCCCTTGCAGGTCGGCGAGGATGCCGATCGGCCTGCCGCATTCTTCCTCGACCCGACGGATCGCCTCGAAGCGGGTGCGGTGCTCCTCGTGCGTGCCGTGACTGAAGTTGAGCCGGAACACGTCGACACCGGCCTCGAACAACGTCCTGATCCTGTCGATGCTGGAACTGGCCGGGCCCAGAGTGGCGACAATCTTGGCGCTGCGCCGCCGCCGCATATCGTTCTCCCGTGTTCTGGCTGTCTTCACGGGGCGACGAGGACGGCACGAAAATCGTTGACGTTGGTCAAGGTCGGGCCGGTCACGACGAGATCCCCCAGGGCGGCGAAGAAGCCGTAGGCGTCGTTGTCCGCGAGCGCCGTCTTGATCGCAATTCCCCGACGGGCGGCGCGGGCGGTGCTGTCGGAATAAAGGATCGCTCCGGCGTTGGCTTCGGTTCCATCGATGCCGTCGGTATCGCAGGCGAGCGCGGCGATGCCGTCGGCGCCTTCCGGCGCCGCGTCCAGCGCCGCCGCCAGTCCCAGCAGGAATTCCCCGTTGCGGCCGCCGCGTCCCGCCCCGGCGATGGTTACGGTCGTCTCTCCTCCGGAAAGCAGCACCGCCGGCGGCAGGACGATCGTTTCTCCCACGCGGAAATGGCCCGCCCGCACCTGCAGCGCGATGGCGGCGTGCACCGCCGCGACATCGCGCGCCTCGCCCTCGATGCGGTCGCTCAGCACGATCGGGGTAATTCCGTGCCGCAGCGCGGCGGTTGCGGCGGCGGCGAGCGAGGCTTGCGGGCTCGCAACCGGCTCGTACCGCGCCCGCGCGAAAGCCGGATGGTCCGGCTTCGGCGTCTCGTCTTCCGCGGCGGCAAACCGCGCGGCCACCGCCGGCGGCGGCTCAATCTTGTATTTCTGCAAGACCGCGCGGGCGTCGGCGAAGGTGGTCGGGTCGGGTACGGTCGGGCCCGAGGCGATGACCGCAGGGTCGTCGCCGGGGACGTCCGAAATTGCCAGTGTCACGATTGCGGCGGGGGCCGCGGCGGCCGCGAGCCGCCCGCCTTTGATCGCTGAGAGGTGCTTGCGGACGGTATTGATCTCGCCGATCGTCGCGCCGCAGCGCAGCAGGGCGCGCGTCAGTGCCTGCTTATCGGCGAGCGTGATGCCCGGCGCCGGCAGCGCCAGCAGGGCGGAGCCGCCTCCCGAGACAAGAAACACCATCTGGTCGTCCGGGCCGAGACCACTTGCCAGCGCGAGCATGCGCGCTGCCGCCCGCTCTCCTGCTGCGTCGGGCACGGGGTGGCTCGCCTCGACGACCTCAATGCGCTTGCAGGCGACGGCATGGCCGTAGCGGGTGACGACGAGACCCTCCAGCGGCCCCGTCCACGCCTGCTCGAACGCCCGCGCCATCGCCGCCGCGGCCTTCCCGGCGCCAACGACGAGGGTGCGGCCGCGCACCGGCGTCGGAAGATGGCGAGGTACCGCCAGCGCCGGGTCGGCCGCGGCCAGCGCCGCATCGAACAGTTCGCGCAGAAAGGGCCCGGGCGCGATCGTTCCCGACGGGCTCACCGCCTACTTCCGTCTTTCAAATCGAAGTGCCATTTCATATCGAGCGCGCTAGAAAGGCCAGTATTAGATCCGGCCGTCCGCGGAGGCTAGCCGCAGCGCCACGGCGCGGCGCGGGCGATGCGAAGGAGACATCGGGTGAGCGTTAAGAGCGGCCGGCGGCTGGTATCGGCGGCATTCCTGGCGTTGCTGCTGGCGCCGCCGGCAAGTCAGGCGCAGCAGCGTCCGGCGCCGGCGCAAGCACAGCCGGCGCCGCCGCAACAGCCGCAGTCGCCGCCGCCACCCCAGGCGCAGGCCCAGCCGCAGCCGGCGCCGAACCAGACCCAGCCTGGGCCGGATCAGGCGCCGGCGCGCGAAGGCCAGACGAAGCCTGCTGCGGCGCCGCCGCAGCAAGCTGAGGGGGCGCCGCCGGCGAACGCGGGCCAGCCCGCGCCGGGTCAGCCCGCGGCAAGCGCGCCGGCCGCGACGCCGGCGCCGTTCGCCGAGGTGTTTGCGCAGCTCGCCTCGCGGCTCGGGAACGTCGTCGTCAACATCTCGACGATGCAGGACGGCGCGCAGGCGCCGAAAACGGTAAAGGACGCGCCGCAGACCCCGCCCGACGACTTCTTCCGCGACCTGTTCGGCGACAAGAACGCACCGCGCATCGCCTCGCTCGGATCGGGCTTCATCGTCGACCCGAGCGGGCTGATCGTGACCAACAATCACGTCATCGCGAACGCCGAGCAGATCACCGTGACCTTGGCCGACGACACGTCGTTGCAGGCGAAGGTCGTCGGCCGCGACCCGGTGACCGATCTGGCGCTGCTGAAGGTCGACGCCAAGCAGCCGCTGCCGGTCGCGGTCTGGGGCGACTCGTCCAAGGCCCACGTCGGCGACTGGGTATTGGCGATCGGCAACCCGTTCGGCCTCGGCGGCAGCGTCACCGCCGGCATCATCTCGGCAACGGCGCGCGACATCCATTCCGGCCCCTACGACGATTTCCTGCAGACCGACGCGCCGATCAACCGCGGCAATTCCGGCGGGCCGATGTTCAACCTCTCAGGAGAAGTGATCGGCATCAACACGGCGATCTACTCGCCCTCGGGCGGCTCGATCGGCATCGGCTTCGCGATACCGGCGTCGTTGGCCCAGCCGATCATCGAGCAGCTCAAGGCGCACGGCAAGGTCGAGCGGGGCTGGATCGGCGCGCATATCCAGCCGGTCACCGACGAGCTCGCCGAGAGCGTCGGGCTCGACAAGAGCCGCGGTGCGATGATCGCCTCGATCGATCCGGGCAGTCCCGCCGCCCAGGTCAAGCTGGTCCCAGGCGACGTGATCCTCAGCTACGACGGCAAGCCGATCGAGCGCAGCCGGCAATTGCCGCGCCTTGTCGCCGACACGCCGCCGGACAAGGTCGTGCGGCTGACGATCTGGCGCGACGGCAAGCAGCACGAGGTCGAGGTGAAGACGGCGCCGCTCGACCCCAATCGGCCGGCCCCGGCGCCCGCTCCCGCGCCGGAGAAGCCGAAGCCGCCGCCGATGATCGACGCGCTCGGCCTCAAGCTCAGCAAGGTCACGCCGGAATTGCGCAAGCAATTCTCGCTGCCGGAAAGCATTAAGGGTGTCGTCATCGTCGCGGTGCCCGAGAACGGCCCGGCCTCGGCGCAGGGACTGCGCCCGGGCGATCTCGTGGTCGCCGTCGGACATGCCGGCGTCAACGACCCCGAGGAGATCGCCCAGGCCGCCGCGGCCGCCAAGAAGGGCGGACACAAGAACGTGCTGGTGCGGGTCGAGCGCGAAGGCAACCCGCGCTTCGTCGCACTGCCGGTCGGCGCCGGCTGAGCCAAGCCGCCGCGGCGTTGTCCACCGCCGACAGCATCGGTCGGAGCGGGATTTCCCGCATCCATGAGGTCATCCGTCCGTATGTGCGGCGCACGCCCGTCGTCACGATCGGCGGCGGCGATATCGGACTCGATCCGGCGATTTCGGTAACGCTGAAGCTCGAACAGACGCAACATTCCGGCTCCTTCAAAGCGCGCGGCGCCTTCGCCAACCTCCTGACGCGGCGGCCGCCGCCGGCGGGAGTGGTCGCGGCCTCCGGCGGCAACCACGGCGCCGCCGTCGCCTTCGCCGCCGGGCGTCTCGGCATTCCCGCAAAAATCTTCGTGCCCGGCATTTCTTCCCCCGCGAAGATCGCCCGCATCCGCGCGTACGGCGCCGACCTCGTCGTCGGTGGCGAGCGCTATGCCGATGCGCTCGCGGCGAGCGAGACCTGGGCGGCCGACTCCGGCGCGCTCTCGGTCCACGCCTTCGACCAGGCAGAAACCATCCTCGGCCAGGGCACGCTCGCCCTCGAAATCGAGGAGCAGGCGCCGGACCTCGACACGCTTCTGGTGGCGGTCGGCGGCGGCGGCCTGATCGCCGGCATCGCCGCCTGGTACGCCGGCCGCATCCGCGTCATTGGGGTCGAGCCGGTGGCGTCGCCGACGCTGTTCACTGCCCTCGCCGCCGGCCGGCCCGTGGATGCGGAAGCCGGCGGCATCGCCGCCGACTCGCTGGCGCCGCGCCGCGTCGGCGAGCTCGTGTTTCCGATTGCCCGCGCCCATGTCGAGCGCGTCGTTCTGGTTTCTGACGAGGCAATCCGGCAGGCGCAGCGCGTCCTGTGGGAGGTCGTGCGGGTGGTCGCCGAGCCGGGCGGCGCCGCCGCCTTCGCGGCGCTCTCGTCGGGCGCCTACGAGCCGCAGCCGGGAGAACGCGTCGGCGTCCTCGTCAGCGGCGGCAACACCACCGCCGTCAATTTCGACCGATAGCGTCTCGTCGGGACCCCACCGCGACCCTCCCCCGCCTGCGGGGGAGGGAGACGAGCCGCGCGCATATACCCTCCCCCGCAGGCGGGGGAGGGCAGGGTGGGGGCTACGGCGGTAGGGATCGGAAGGCGCTCGCGATCACTCTGCGGCCATCGCCGCCGGCGCCGGCGAGCGGAAGCGGGCGGCAAGGGATGCCGCTCGTGCCCGGGCGCGCGCGATCGCCGCCTCCTTGACGTGGCCGAAGCCGCGAATCTCCAGCGGCAGGGCGGCGAGTTCGACGGCCGCAGCGTGATTCTCGGGCGACAGGCCCGCAACGATCTCGGCGAGCGTGCGCCGGTACTCGGCAATGAGCTGCCGCTCGGTGCGGCGTTCGGCGGTGCGGCCGAAGATGTCGAGGGGTGTGCCGCGCCAGCGCCGCAGCTTCGCGAGGAGGCGGAAAAGCGGCAACACCAGCGGCCCGTATTCGCGCTTGCGCAGCCGGTCCGTGGCCGGGTCACGTTCGGCGAACAGCGGCGGCGCCAGGTGGAAATGCAGCTCGTACGGGCCTTCGAACTGGGCGGCGACCCGGTCCAGAAAGCCCGTCTCGGTATAAAGCCGGGCGACCTCGTACTCGTCCTTGTACGCCATCAGCTTGAACAGGGCGCGCGCAACGGCCTCGGTCAGCGCAGTGGCCCCTGGCACCCGCGCCGCCTCGGCCTCGCGCACGCGCCGCACCTCGGCGGCGTAGCGTTCGGCGTAGGCGGCGTCCTGATACCCTGTCAGGAACTCGACCCGCCGCGCGATCGCCTCGTCGAGCGTCTCCGACAGCCGGTGGCTCGGCGGCACCGCGCGCGGCGAGGTCGCTCGCGCCTCTACGGCGGCAAGATCCTGCGCCGCCCGACGGCCCCAGCGGAACGCGTTGCGGTTGAACTCGACGGCGACGCCGTTGAGTGCGATGGCCTGCTCGATCGCTCCCGCCGAAACTGGCACGGCGCCGCGCTGATAGGCATAGCCGAGCATGAACAGATTGGTCGCGATCGAGTCCCCGAGCAGCCCAGTGGCGATGCGGGTAGCGTCGAGGAATTCGGCGGTACCCGCGCCCGCCGCCTCGGCGATGCTGTCGCGCAGCGCCGCGCCGGGGAAGGCGAGATCGGGGTTGCGAGTGAAATCGCCGGTAATGATTTCGTGGCTGTTGACGATGGCGCGGCTGCGCCCGCTGCGCAGCTTCGACAGCGCCTCGGCGCTGGCCGACACGACGAGGTCGCAGCCGAGCAGCAGGTCGGCGTTGCCGGCCGCGATCCGAACCGCATGGATGTCGCCAGGATCGCGGGCGATGCGGATATGGCTCATGACCGCGCCGCCCTTTTGTGCGAGGCCGGTCATGTCGAGAACCGTCACGCCCTTCGATTCGAGATGCGCCGCCATGCCGAGCAGCGCGCCGATCGTCACGACGCCGGTGCCGCCGACGCCGGTGACGAGAATGTCGTAGGGACGGTCTAGGTTCGGCGGCGCCGGCTCGTCCAGCGGCGGCAGCCCGGCCTCGTCGAGGTCGCCGGGCTGGCGTTTCTTGAGAGTGCCGCCGTGAACCGTCACGAAGCTCGGGCAGAAGCCGTTGACGCAGGAATAGTCCTTGTTGCAGCTCGATTGGTCGATCGCGCGCTTGCGCCCGAATTCGGTCTCGACCGGCACCACCGACACGCAATTGGACGCCGTCGAGCAGTCGCCGCAGCCTTCGCAGACGAGATCGTTGATGACGACGCGTTTGGGCGGGTCGGGGAAGCGGCCGCGCTTGCGCCGGCGCCGCTTCTCGGCGGCGCAGGTCTGGTCGTAGACAATCGCGGTGACGCCGCGCACCGTCCGCAGTTCGCGCTGCACGGCGTCGAGGTCGTCGCGGTGGCGGACCGTCGTGTTCTCGCCGAAAGCCGTGCCGGGCGGGTATTTCACCGGCTCGTCGGTGACGACGACAATCTGGCGCACCCCTTCGGCGGCGAGCTGGCGCGACAGCATCGGCGCGGTCAGGCCGCTGTCCATCGGCTGCCCGCCGGTCATCGCCACGGCGTCGTTGAACAACAGCTTGTAGGTGATGTTCACTCCGGCCGCGACCGCGGCGCGAATCGCCAATACGCCCGAATGGGTATAGGTGCCGTCGCCGAGATTGGCGAAGACGTGTTCGGTTTCGGTGAACGGCGCCTGTCCGATCCATGGCGCGCCCTCGCCGCCCATCTGGGTGAAGGTGGCGGTCGAGCGGTCCATGAATTGCGAGAGGTAGTGACAGCCGATGCCAGCCAGCGCGCGGCTGCCGTCCGGCACCCTCGTCGAGGTGTTGTGCGGACAGCCGGAGCAGAAATACGGCGTGCGGTAGAACGGCACGACATTGCCCGAGCGGCGCTCGTTGGCGTCGAGCGCCGCCACCCGTTCGGCGAGGCGCGGCGAGTTGTGGAAGCGGCCGATGCGCTGCGCGATGACGCGGGCGATCTGGGGCGGCGTCAACTCGCCGTTCGACGGCAGCATCCAATGGCCGCTCTCGTCGAACTTGCCGACGATGCGCGGCCGCCGATCGGCCGGCCAGTTGTAGAGAATCTCCTTCAGCTGGTCCTCGATGACCGGCCGCTTTTCCTCAACGACGAGGATTTCCTCCAGCCCCTCGACGAACGGCCGCAAGGTCTCCCGGTCGAGCGGCCAGACCATCGCGACCTTGTAGAGCCGCAGCCCGATCTCCGCCGCCACCGCCTCGTCGATGCCCAGGTCTTCCAGAGCCTGGCGCACGTCGAGGTAGGATTTTCCGGTAGTGACGATGCCGAGCCGTGCCCGGCGGCTGTCGATGACGACCCGGTCGAGCCGGTTGGCGTGCGCAAAGGCGCGCGCCGCCGCGAGCTTGTACTTGTGCAGCCGCAGTTCCTGGTCGAGCGGCGTGTCCGGCCAGCGGATGTTGAGGCCGCCCGGCGGCATCTCGAAATCGTCCGGCAGCACGATCTCGACGCGCTGCGGATCGGCGGTCACCGAAGCCGAGCTGTCCATCGTCTCGGCCACGGTCTTGAACGCGACCCAGCAGCCGGAATAGCGGGACATTGCCCAGCCGTAGAGGCCGAGGTCGAGGATGTCCTGCACGCCCGACGGGCTCAATACCGGGATCGAGGCGTCGATGAAGGCGTATTCCGACTGGTGCGCCAGGGTCGAGGATTTGCAGGTGTGGTCGTCGCCGGCCAGCAGCAGCACCCCGCCGTAGCGCGCCGACCCGGCCGAATTGCCGTGCTTCAGCGCATCGCCGCTGCGGTCGACCCCCGGTCCCTTGCCGTACCACATGGCGAAGACGCCCTGGTGTTTGGCGCCGGGAAACAGCTCGATCTGCTGGCTGCCCCACACGGCGGTCGCGCCGAGCTCCTCGTTGATCGCCGGCTGGAAGCGGATGTTGTTGCGCTCGATGAAGCGCCGCGCGCCCCATAGCGCCTGGTCGAGGCCGCCCAAGGGCGAGCCGCGATAGCCCGCGATAAAGCAGGCGGTATCGAGTCCCGCGGCCTTGTCGCGCTGGCGCTGCATGATCGGCAGGCGGACCAGCGCCTGGGTGGCGGTCAGATAGATCCGGCCCTTTTCCAGCAGATACTTGTCGTCGAGGGTGACCGCCGCGAGCGGCATCGCGCTGTCCAACCGTGCAAGTGGCCCTGCCTGCGAACGTAGTTCTTCGCAGCCGAATCCTCAATGCGGCGGCGCTGGCCGCCGCCGGCCTCGAAAAACAAGCCATGCTTACGATTGCGGTTCGGAATGCGTCAGCGTAATGCTCGCTTCAGTTTTTCAGACCCAAATATTGCGCATGGCCATGGGACAACCTGCTTTGCGGCGCGAGCCGCCGGACCAGTCGCTGCTGGCGGCGCTGGCGCAGCTTCTCGGCGACCGCTTCACCACCTCGGCGGCAATCTGCGCCCAGCACGGCAAGGACGAGTCGTATCACCAGCCGCATGCGCCCGACGGCGTCGCCTTCGCCGAGAGCACCGAAGAAGTCGCCAAAATCGTGCGGCTATGCGCGCGCCATGAGACGCCGGTCATCGCCTTCGGCACCGGCACCTCGCTCGAAGGCCATGTCGCGGCCCTGAAGGGCGGGGTCTGCATCGACCTGTCGCGCATGAACCGCGTGCTCGAGGTGAACGCCGAAGATCTAGACGCGACCGTCGAAGCCGGAGTCACCCGGAAGCAGCTCAACGAATACCTGCGCGACACCGGGTTGTTCTTTCCGATCGATCCCGGCGCCGACGCCTCGATCGGCGGCATGACCGCGACCCGCGCTTCCGGCACCAATGCGGTGCGCTACGGCACGATGCGCGAGAACGTGCTGTCGCTGAAGGTCGTGCTCGCCGACGGCAGGGTGATTCGCACGGCGCGGCGCGCGCGCAAGTCGGCGGCGGGATACGATCTGACCCGTCTCTTCGTCGGTTCGGAAGGGACGCTCGGCATCATCACCGAAGTGACGGTGCGGCTGCACGGCATCCCGGAGGCGATCTCCGCGGCCGTCTGCGCCTTTCCGAGCATCGAGGACGCGGTGAATACCGTGATTCTCACGATTCAGGCGGGCGTGCCGGCCGCGCGGATCGAACTTCTCGACGAAGCGCAGATCGAGGCGATCAACCGCTATTCGAAGCTCGACAACGCCGTCGCGCCGACCTTGTTCTTCGAGTTTCACGGCAGTGAAGCCGGCGTCGCCGAACAGGTGGAGACGGTGAAGTCGCTCGCCGCCGAACATGGCGGCGCCGATTTCCGCTGGGCCCGCACCCCCGAAGAGCGCTCCAAGCTTTGGCAGGCGCGCCACGACGCCTACTACGCCGCGCTTTCCTTGCGGCCCGGCTCGCAAGGCTGGGCGACCGACGTCTGCGTGCCGATTTCGCGGCTCGCCGACTGCATTGTCGAGACAAAGAACGACCTCGCGCAGTCGTCGATCCCAACGGCGCTGGTCGGCCATGTCGGCGACGGAAATTTCCATCTGGTGTTTATGCTCGACCCCAAAAGCCGCGAAGAAATCGACGAGGCGGCTCGTCTCAACGAGCGAATGGTGGCGCGCGCCCTGGCAATGGACGGGACTTGCACCGGCGAACACGGGGTCGGCTACGGCAAGATTGAGTTCTTGCAGGCCGAGCATGGCGAGGCGGTGAGCGTCATGCGCATGATCAAGACCGCGCTCGACCCGCAAAACATCATGAATCCGGGCAAGATCGTCAGGATATAAGCGCGGCGGTTTCAGGAGCGGCGGCGGGTGCTTTAACCGCTTTCCGGTAACCATAATCAACAAAAGGCTTCTCCAAAGACTTATTTGTCTGTATTATCCGGAGACTGAATAACAGTTCGGGTTTGCGGTCATACGCAAAACCTCGTTGGGCTGGTCGGGTCAGGCCAGTAAAGTCGGGCCGCCGTTCTCTATCCGGCGCTGCGCGGACACAGTACTGACCGGTAATGAAATGATGGACGAGTCGCGTCCGTCCCGAACGTTGAGCTTTGAGCTGAATACACAGGTCTTGAAAATGGAAAAATCCAACAAACGCGGGAAAATCCCGCAGCAAGACTGGCCGTCCATAATGGCCCGTTACGATGCCGGGGAAACGCTTGCGAGTATTGCCCGTACTTATGACTGCTCTCCACCAGCGATCAGCTACATCGTCAGTCGCAGCCGCGCGCGCAATGCAGAGACTGATTCGGCGCCGCCGCCGGTAACGAACGAACCGCAGCTGGTGAAGAGTCACACGGCGGACCCGGCTGCGACCAGCGAATCACCAAATGTGCTCGATCCCGCGCCGGTCGGTGCCGCGTCGGCAATGCCGGCGCCCGCCGAAAATGGAAGTTACGGTCGGCATTCGGGCATGCCTGATTCGCGTGCTGACGCCCGACCGTATGAAGGCAACGGCGTAGGGCGCTTTACGATGGCCGCGCGCGACGTAAACCGGGCCGGTCCGCTTTACAACGGCAGCGCCGGCCGTCTTCCGGAAGCGCCGCCGATCCCCGCCGCTCCCCGAGGCATGCTCCACCTCTCGGGCGGCAGCGCCGAGCGGGTTTCGGCCGAGCGCCTGCCCGCCGGTCCCGCCCCTGCGCCGAGGCCAAATCCCGAACGGCCAGGTCCCGAGCGATTTGGGCTCGAGCACGGGCGTGAGCCGGTGCGCCCGGAACACGATTCGGTGAAGGCGAAAGACACCTACATCGACGAAGCCCTGCGCGCTCGTGTCGATGGCGATATCGCCGCCTTTCTCGCCGCCTTCGACGCCGCGCTCGCCGCCGATTCCCTCGAAAGCCGGGCCGGGCTGCGGGAGGCGACCGACCGCCTGCTGCGGGCCGGCGCCCGCACGCGGATCGAATTGGAGCGATTGGAAGCGCGCGTGCCGCTGCCGCCGCGCGACAACACGCCCCACCATGGCGGCGCCTGGCGCCACCGCTGAGCAATAAAGAAGGGGCGCCCGAAGGCGCCCCTTTTCTGCCGTAGCGGATCCAACGTTAGAGCAGGTTCCTGCCAGCTTGGATCGTCATTCCCGCGAAAGCGGGAATCCAGGCTTACGCTCCGTCGGCCGCCCCTGGACACCAGCGTTCGCGGGGGTGACGGAAAAGTGCAATTCGAGCGGGATCTGCTCTAGCCTGAACCAGAATCCGATCAGGTTCGATCTTGTCTCGTCATCGCCGGGCTTGACCCGGCGATCTCTGGCGCGCCCGCAGATGGCCGGGTCAAGCCCGGCCATGACGATTTGCGGAGAGTTACTCCCGCTCGGTCGGGTACCAATCTAGGTTGTGTCCCGTGAGGTGGTGTAGGAGCTGTGGGTAAGTAGCCCGGCGCCGTGGACCGTCATGAGTCAGGCGGCGAGGGGCTACTTATCCACAGCGGTGGTCATCGTGAATCGCCGGTAGGGTTTGGTTGGAAGCCTGCAACCGAACCGAGGACCCGACGATGACCGACGAGATGATGAGCCTTCGCGCGCTGCTGGAGAAGAGTTCCGACGCCGATCTGTTGCGCGAGATGATCGGCTTTACCGCGCACCGGCTGATGGAGCTGGAGGTCGGCAGTTTGACGGGGGCCGGGCATGGCGAGCGCAGCCCCGATCGCACGAACTGGCGCAATGGGTATCGCGAGCGCGATTGGGAGACCCGTGCCGGCACGGTCGAGCTGCGCATCCCCAAGCTCAGAAAGGGCAGCTACTTCCCGGCCTTTCTCGAACCGCGGCGGATGGCCGAGAAGGCGCTGACCGCGGTGATCCAGGAGGCCTACATCCAGGGCGTCTCGACCCGCTCGGTCGACGCGCTGGTGCAGGCGATGGGCATGAGCGGCATTTCGAAGAGCCAGGTCAGCCGCTTGTGCACCGAGATCGACGACAAGATCGCCGCCTTCCTCGACCGTCCGCTCGAAGGCGATTGGCCGTATCTGTGGCTCGACGCCACTTACGTGCGTTGCCGCACCGGCGGGCGGATCGTCTCGACCGCCGTGATCGTCGCCGTCGCGGTCAACAGCGATGGCCGGCGCGAGGTGTTGGGGCTGGATATCGGCCCCTCCGAAGCCGAGACCTTCTGGACCGAGTTCCTGCGCAAGCTGGCCCGGCGCGGCCTGCGCGGCGTCAAGCTGGTGATCTCCGACGCGCACGACGGCTTGAAAGCGGCCGTCGCCCGCGTGCTGCACGCCTCCTGGCAGCGCTGCCGGGTGCACTTCATGCGCAACGCCCTGGCGCATGCCGGCAGGAGCGGCCGCCGCGTGGTGGCCGCCTTCATCGCCACCGCCTTCGCCCAGGAGGACGCCGAGGCCGCCCGCACCCAATGGCGGCTGGTCGCCGACCAGCTGCGGCCCAAAGTGCCCAAACTCGCCGCCTTGATGGATGAAGCCGAGACCGACGTGCTGGCCTACATGACCTTTCCCAAGGATCATCGGCCAAAGCTCCATTCGACCAACCCGCTGGAGCGCCTCAACGGCGAGATCAAGCGCCGCACCGAGGTCGTCGGCATTTTCCCGAACGAGCCGGCCATCACCCGCCTGGTCGGCGCCATCCTGTTGGAGCAGAACGATGAGTGGGCCGTCCAGCGGGCCCGCTACATGACCCTGGAAACCATCGCCCCGTTGAGCGACGATCCCATCGTCAAGCTGCCCGCCGTGGCCGCATGACACCTGCCGGCCAAACCCGCCGGCGAGCACGATGCCTTCGCCGCTCCTACACCACGGCCGGGGACACGATCGGCCGGGTCGAGCCCAGGGCTGTCCGGTTCAGGAAAACCGGTTGTGCGGCTTCGATATGAGACAACCAAAGATGCGCCTTGCCCGGCCTTGTGCCGGGCATCCACGCCTTCTTTTTCGGCTTTTTGCCAGCCGAAAGCAGCCTGGATGGCCGGGACAAGGCCGGGCAAGGGGGCTGTGGAGGCTGGAGAACCCTCCGGAAGGTTCCGGAGCGGCTCCTTTTTCCTTAACCGGACAGCCGTGGGTCGAGCCCGGCCATGACGATCGGGTTGTGCTGGTCGCTTTCCCGGGATGCCGCTACTTCGTATCGGCAGGTGAGGTCATGCCGGGGTCGCCGGGTAAAGCCCCATTCGCCGGGCCTTTTCGATGACCAGGGCGGTGATCGCGTCGAGGTGCGGCGTCGGCACGACGGCGGCGCGGGCGAAGGCTTGCACGGCGGTCAGGAGGCCGTCGATCTCAGGCGGGCGGCTCCGTTCGAAGTCCTGCAGCATCGACGATTTGTGCGTCGTCGTCGGAGGCGTGGCGTAGGCGCGTTCGGGATCGCCTCCGGGCTCGATGCCGTGGGCGCGGGCGGTGGCGAGCCCCTCGGCCAGCAACGCCTTCGCCAGCGCGAGCAATTCCGGGTGGCGGCCGAGCACGTTGATCGGCTCACCGGTCAGGGCGCAGATCGGGCTGGTGCTGAGGTTGCGCAGCAGCTTTTCCCAGATTTCGACGCGGATCGCCGGCGACACCGGCGCCGGAATGCCGGCCGCCTCGAACGCGCCGGCGATCCGGTCCAGCCGACCGGAGACGCTGCCGTCCGGCTCGCCCAAGGTGAACCGGTTGAGGGTCATCGGCGAGTTGCGGACGATGCCCGGCGCGACGATTTCGTTCGCCGAATTGATCATGCAGCCGACGACCCGTTCCAACCCGACCAGGCGCGCGAGCGAGCCGTCGGGGTCGAGGCGCGACAGGTCGGGCTGGCGCCGGCCTCCCGCGTCGAGCCCGTAGAGATACCACCACGGGATGCCGTTCATCGCGAAGACGAAGACGGTGTCGGGGCCGCGCAGCGCCGCGAGCGCCGGCGCGGCCTGCGGCAGCACCGAGGATTTGAGCGTCACGACGACGAGGTCCTGCGGCCCCAGCGTCTCCGGCCGGTCCGTGGCGGCGAGCCGCGTGGAGATGCGCTCGTCGCCGAGGATCAGGGTGAGGCCGCGCTCGACGATTGCCGCGAGCTGGGCGCCGCGCGCCACCGCCGAGACGACGTGTCCGGTGCGGGCGCTGGCCGCGGCAAAGCGCGCGGCCAGGTGACCGCCGACCGCGCCCGCCCCGAAAATCGTTATCTTCATAGACGCTCCTTCGTCTGGTGCCCGCATGCAGGGTGCAGCGTCCCGGTCCCGGCTTCACGCCACGCTCGTCCTGGCGCTGCTCCTGTTGCTGACCGCGGCTCCGGGGGCGTCCGCGCTCAACCTGTTCACAACGCACGAGGTGAGGGTGCAGTTCGCGACGCAGGACGGCAAGCCCATGGCCGACGCGGAGGTCAAGGTCTTCGCGCCGGGCGAGCCGAACAAGCCCTATACGACCGGCCGCACCGACGCCAACGGCAAATTCGAGTTCGGAGCCGACCACGACGGGTTGTGGAGCGCCGAAGCGCATGTCCCCGGCGAAGTGGCGCGCGTCACGATCCGCGTCGGCGGCGGCAAGGAACAGACGAACGGGCTATCGCCCGCGCTGGTGCTCGGCGGGCTCGCGGTATTGCTGGTCGTCGCGGTGTGGTACCGCCTGTTGCGGGCCAGGCGGCGCCGGTGACGGAAGCCTCGTTTCGCCCGCGAAGCGGCGGGCGCCGCGATCAGCTCATGTCGATCAAGGTGCCGATCAGATCGGCCGGCCAAACAAGGCTGACCGGAGCGCTGATGATGGCTTCTCCAAACGAAGGGTCGATCCCCGCCGGCAGGTCAAACGCCATGTGGTGGCTGAAATGTGCCGCGACGCCGGCAAGATAAAGCCCCGCCAGCCATCTCCAGGCATGCTGACGGTCGCGCGTCAAGGTTCGCGCCGGGCCGGCGAAGGCAAAGACCCGACGCCCAAATTTCGGCAATCCGGGAGGGCCGATCATGATCTCCCCCTGGAACGGAAAGGCTACGCCCAACGTACGCGCTTTTCCGCGGCATCATCCCCGGGGCCGAGACGCGTCTCCAGTGGATGACGGCGACGCCCGCATCATAACGCCGTTCCGCCGCCCCGTCACGCCGCCGCAAAGCTGGGCGATGGCCGGGGGCCGCGGCACGATTACGCGGGGGAGAGGACGTGGATGACGCGGCTGGCGATCAGATCTTTGGTCTTGGCGGCATAGGCCGCCATGTGCGGCGACGCGGCGTGCGCCTTGAGCGCTTCCGGGCTTTCCCATTTCTCGATCACGGCAAACGTATCTGGGCCGAACTTGGTCGAGAAGCCGATGCCTTCCGCATCGATGGCGGGGCCGTATTCGATGCAGCCCTTTTCGGCGTGGACAGCCGGCATGTTCGCGCGAAAGGCGGTCAGGATCTCTTCCCGTTTGCCGGCCTTGGCGGTGATGATCGCGAGAACGTGAATCATGGCTTCCCCTCGTCGGCGCGTGTCGTCGCGGCGAGCATAGGCGCGATGTCCCTAAACGAAAAGCGCCGGCCGCCCCGTCATGGGCGGCCGGCGCTTCGGGCGATCCGCTCAGGAGCGGGAGGGGACGAGCGTGTAGGCCTTATTGTTGAGCGCCTGGATCAACCCCGCGACGCCCTGGCTGCGCAGGATCGAGGAGAACTCGGAGCGGCGGGTGGCGAGTTCACTGATCGTGCCGTTGAGGTAGACGTCGCCAACGCGGTTGTTGACGATCAGATAGCTGATGCTGACGGGTTCGCCGGTGGACTTCACGATACGCGTCTGCACGACCGGCCCGGCCGGCCCGGCCCATTCTCCGACCACCTGGAGCTGCTCGCCGGCATAACTGTCGAAGCGCTCGGCGTAGACCGCCGCGATGTAGCGGGTGAATGCGCTGACGACCTGCTGCTGCTGGTCGGGGGTCAGCGTGTTCCAGTCCGGCCCGACGGCAAGGCGGGTCATGAACGGCACGTCGAAATCCTGCTGCACCGCCGGAGCGATCTGCGCATAGCGGCCCTGCTGGCCGAGCTGGGGCCCGTTGCGCATGACGTTCATCAGCACGCCGTAGAAGCTGCGCACCGTATCGGTTCCGGTAGCCGAAGCCGCCTGCGGCAGCATCGCAGCTCCCAGGCACACCGCGGCGGCGGCAATCGAACGGAGCCGCGTCGCGCGGTGCCAAAAACTGATCATGTTCTCGTTACTCCGGTTCGTGGTGGTTCGCGGTAGGTGAGAAGCCGGCTGCCGCTGTCAAGGGCACGGCCGCGCCGGTCCGGCATTATCCTGTGGATGCCCGGCGGAAGGCCGCCGCTCCCTCGCCATCCCTCTATGCTGTATTATGGGCAGCATCATGGCAGAGGATTGAGGTATGGTTTATCGCGTTCTGGCGTTGTTGCTTCTCGGCGCAACCTTTGCCGGCCCGGCGTCGGCGCGGGATCCGGTCGCCAACTTCGCCGGCAGCAATGAAACCTTTTCGGGCGACTGCCGGGGTCAGGACGCGAACCTCTCGGGCAGCGACAATACCGTGACGATCCGCGGTGCCTGCCGCTATTTTCAGATCGCCGGCGACGACAACCGCGTCACCGTCGATATGGCGTCGGACGGCGTCATCAAAGTGTTCGGCAAGCGCAACCGCGTCAGCTGGACTGGCCCTGGCGAGATCGTCATCACCAAGATGGGCCCGGACAACAGCATCGTACGCGGCCGCTGAGCCGCGCCACTCGCGAGGAGGAACCCGGCAATGTCGTATATCTACGTCGTGCAAATGGACATTCCCGCCGACAAGGAAGCCGATTTCAACCGCATCTACGATACGGAGCACGTGCCGATGCTATCGAAGGTGCCGGGGGTGACGCGGGTGACGCGCTATCGCCTCGAAAAATCAAACGACTCGCGTATGCAGAAATACATGGCGATCTACGAAGTCGACTCGCCCGATGTGATCGACAGCAAGGCCTGGGACGAGGCGAGCGCCTGGGGCGATTGGGCGAGCAAAATCCGCCCCCATACGACAAGCCGCCACCACAGCGTCTTCCGCAAAATTCCTTAATGTCTCGATACACAACACCTGCGCCGGCATGACGAGTGGACGAATAGCCGGCGTCCAGAGCAGGTTCCGGCCAGTTTGAATCGTCATTCCCGCAAAAGCGGGAATCCAGGCCTACGCTCCGTCGGTCGCCCCTGGACCCCCGCGTTCGCGGGGTGACGGGAGAGCGCAATTCAAGCGGAATCTGCTCTAGTGTCCTGAACCAGAAATTCGCAGCATCAAACGATCAGACTGGGACAGGGGCAT
>Ga0209810_1002608_pt1 | contig 21114 bp, 15 predicted proteins | sample Coa_R1_7_FD_187159 | JGI IMG/M metagenome (GOLD analysis project Ga0209810, IMG submission 187159) | Surface soil microbial communities from Centralia Pennsylvania, which are recovering from an underground coalmine fire - Coalmine... | ecosystem: Environmental > Terrestrial > Soil > Unclassified... | reverse complement strand
GGTGCGCGCCTGCCGCATGGGCCTCATCCTCAGCGCCGACCCTCAGGAGCAGCAACTGCTCGGCGTGCGCATGAGCGACCTGCCCCCCGGTCGCGCCCACTTCGTGCGCCGCAACCGCCGCCAGCTCCTCCAGCTCGCCTATCTGGAACCCGACACCCTCGTCCCCTGGGTCAACCGCCTGAGCGTGGGCCGCGATCACTGAGAGTTGCGAATTTTGACGAAATGATATATAGTTAGCGAGAAGACCATCTGGATGAGAAAGGGTATGTTCCCATGAATGAAGAAGAGCAATCCAATGAGATAAGGCTTCCTGTTGAGTGGTATGTCCCCGAGAATATACAGAATCGGTACGTTCACAATCTCATCGTCCAGCCCGGAAAATATGAGCTTACCCTCTTTTTCTTTGAAACACAGATACCGCCCTTTACTGGCTCACCTGAAGAAGTCAGAGATTTTTTGAAGAAGCAGGGATCTATTCGATCTGAATGCGTTAGTAAGCTGACTGTTCCTCCACAGTTAGTACCAGAGATTATCAAGGCTCTCGAAACAGGATTAGAGAGTTATAAGCGTTTGAACAACAGTGAAGAAAGGAGAGATGAATAACATGATTATCACAACAGGAGCCTATATTCGCGTTATGCCTTCATCCAGTACAGTGCAATCATCCACCAGACAAGTCTCTATCAGAAGTTCCATAGCGGTGCCTCCATCAGTAGTAGCCGCAGAAGTAGAAGCTATGATAGAAGAAAATGCCTGCATTCAGGCTTACCATCCCGCTGTATCAGAGAGCGATATGGAGGCGGAAGAACGAGAATGGGAGGGTATTGTCAGCAAGCCTCACGTGCGCGATACCCTGCGGCGTATGGCAGCCGAAGCTCGCCAGCAATATTATGCAAGAGAAACTGAGGAAGGCGGCTTTGGACTTGAGTGAAGAGCCAATTGACAGATAGCTTTCGTAAGCGTTTTAAACATTTGCCCCCTGCTATCCAAAAACAGGCAAGGGCGGCCTACCGCCTCTGGAAAGAAAATCCCTACTATCCCGGTCTCCATTTCAAGTGTATTGACCCCGTTGAGTCCATTTATTCTGTGCGCATCGGATTACACTACCGGGCAGTAGGTACCAGAATAGGAGATACTATTATCTGGTATTTTATTGGAACTCATGAGGAGTACAATCATCTCCTGTAAGAGAAAGGAGAAATGACTTCCCCTGCATCCTCTATCTTCGCACGAAGAGTACCCGGCAGTGTATTTTATATACAAAACGGTATGCTACTTCAATCGCTATTGAGCTACCTGAGAGCATTTTATTGCTACACTCACCCAATGTTTTCCGTCAGGCGTTACAGGACCAGAACAAACCCCCTCTCACTTGCATTATATAGAACAGGAAAGCTTTGAAATGTCATAGCATATAGTTTTTCCGAGAAAGAAGTGGTTCTATGTGGAGCAATAGCAAAGCAAGAAAAGCGTTGATCATTGTAGTCTGTTTTCTCGTAGTCGCGATAGCCGTCTGTGGAAATATCATCGGGAGCCATGTAGCTGATGCAAGGCCGGTGACAGCATCTCACGCGCACGCAGCATCATCAACCTTTGCCGTCACCAGCATTAGCATGACTGTCAGTCCGTCCAGCGTCTCGCTGTGGAAATGCGGCTCCTACATCCAGGTCACCTACAATGCCGTCTTCCATGTGACTTCTGGCCCGAATGGGGGAACAATCGTTTTCTCCTACACCATCAATAACGGGCGCTCGCAGACGGCTGAGAAGCTGACCATTCTCCCCGGTCAGTACATGTCAAACTTCACCTTCACCTGGCAGGGCAGTCTCCCGCCTGACCACACGTATCCAGGGCCAGGCGGTGTCCTTGTCACCAGCCCGAACCACATCGAGTCCGCGATGGTCATGCCATCCGGTAAGTGCAGTTAATCAACCAGCCAGGTTTCGAGCGTTCCTGCTAAAAACGCTCTCCTCGCGGAAATTCTTCTCGTCTTTCGAAATCCCGCCTCAAGCGCGTTCACTGCCGATCAACCGCGCGAGGGCAAGGGCGATCAGGATGATGAGGCCGTTGGCGGCATCGATCCAGAAGGTCTGAATCTGTGAGAGGATCAGGATGTTTTGCACCAGCGCCAGCAAGATGACGCCGGTGAGCGCCCCCACCATGCGCCCGCGCCCGCCATCGAGGGAGATGCCTCCAATCACGGCAGCCGCAAAGACGGAGAAGATGAGGTTGTTACCCTGGCTGGCCGTGACGGCCACCACCTGCCCCGCCGTCATCAAACCGGCAAGCGCGGCCATCAGGCTGGCGACGATGAAGACGCCGATACGAATCCGGTCTACGCGGATGCCTGCTGCCCGTGCCGCTTCTACGTTGCCTCCGATGGCGTAGATGGCGCGCCCGACACGATGATACCTCAGAAAGAGCGACGCCAGCAGGAAGATTGCTCCGGTGATCCAGACGGAGACGGGGATGCCCAGGAAATATTGCGAACCTAAATAGGTGAACTCTGCCGGCAGGAAGTAGATGGTGCGCCCGCTCACAATACCCACCTGAATGCCTGCCAGCAGGATCAGCATGGCCAGCGTAAAGATGAAAGCGTTAAAGCCCAGTTTGATGACCAGGAAGCCGTTGATGGTGCCAACGACAAGCCCGACCAGCAGGACGACGGCGATGCCGATAAAGGGATTCCAGTTCGTACCCAGCCCCTGGCCCTCCTTTGAGACAATTAGCCATGCCCCCAGCATCGGTGCCAGACCATATGTCGATTGCAGGGAGAGGTCAAACTTCCCGGTGAGCAGAATCAGGGTCTCGGCCACCACGACAGCCCCTAACGCGGCGGATTCTTGCGCAACATTAATAAAGTTATTTGCGGTGAAGAAGGCCGGATTGACAAAGGAGCCGACGATGAGGAGAAGGACGATTACCGGAAGCAGGGCAAGCTCCCGAATCCAGCCGGCCACAATGTACCGGCTATTGCGCCGCGCCGCGACGATCTGTTCCGGTCGCTCCACCGGTTGCTCTACTGTCGATTTACTCATTGCGAAACTCCCCTTCTTGATTCTGTTCCCTCACCCTCGGAGGTCGGCTCAAGGCCCTCGACCGCAGCGATCAATTCATGCCGGTTCCAGGGCGGCTTGCGATACTCCCTGACCAGTTTTCCCTTGACCATGACGAGCAGTCGCGTGCAGATGCGCAGGTCTTCCAGGTCATCGGAGACGAGTAGCACCGCCGTCCCGTCGGCGCAGGCCGCGCTGATCACATTGAGGAGCGATTCTTTGGCGGCAACGTCAACGCCGACCGTTGGCGTAACGGCGACCAGTACGGCAGGTTGGCGGGCTAGCGCCCGCCCGACCACTACTTTCTGCTGGTTGCCCCCGCTCAGTTGCCCCACATGCTGTTCCAGACTGCTGGCGACGATATCCAGCTGCTCCACCAGCGCGGTTGCGACCTGTTCGCGGTCGGAGCGGGAAACGATGCCTCGCTTCGACAGACGATCGATGATGGATAAGGTCAGGTTCTCGCCCACGCCGAGATATGGAACAAAGCCGCGCGCATGACGGTCTTCTGGCACATATGCAATGCCTGCGCGCAGGGTGGCATCCACTCTACCCGCCTGAATCGATTTGCCTTCCAGCCTGATTTCGCCTGCCGTCGGCTTCACCAGCCCGACTACGGCATCCGCGACAGTGGCGATGCCAGAGCCGCGCAGCCCGACCAGACCAACGCACTCGCCCGCACCTACGGTAAAGCTTACATCTTGCACCGGCCCTGACGCGCCCTCAACATGCAGGTGGACAATTTCCAGTCGTGGCTGCTCTGGCATGCTGGTTCGGGAGGCAGCAGCGATCTCTGTCATCTTCTGTGGGACAGCTCCAACCATTGCCTCTACCAGCCGATCCTGTTTGATCTCGCTCACAGGCGCGTTCAGCACGCGCTCGCCGTCGCGCAGCACAGTGACCCGGTCGCATACCTCATAGATCTCCTCAAGGTGATGGGAGATGTAGAGGATACCAACCCCGCTCTCTTTGAGGCGGCGGATTCTCTCAAAGAGGCGTTCGATAGCAGCCTTCTCCAGCGAGGCCGTTGGTTCATCGAGAATCAGGAAGCGCGCACCTACCGATAGAGCGCGGGCAATCTCGACGATCTGGCGCTGCTCAACGCTGAGTTGCTGTGCAAGCTGGTTGACATCCAGGTCGAAACCCCATTCGAGCATGACCTGGCGCGCACGCGAGCGCAGGGCGCGCCAGTTGACAATGCCATGATCCTTCCCCATCGTCCGGTTGAGGAAGACGTTCTCGGCGACCGTCAGGCCGGGTACTACCATCGACTTCTGGTAGACGCACGCGACCAGGCGTTGCCAGGCGGCCCGATCTGCCAGCCCCGGTGCTGCTTGCGCACCGAAGTTGACCGCGCCGCGGTCGGGGCGGATCAGGCCGGTGAAGATCGCCACCAGGGTAGATTTCCCGGCTCCGTTGCGCCCGACCAGCGCGTGGCACTCACCGGCTCCAATATCGAGTGATACGTCGCGCAAGGCCTGGGTTTCGCCAAAGGCTTTCCAGACACCCTGCGCTGTACCAACGGAGGGCCTGCGCGTAGATAGCCCTCCGTTTTCAGCTTCCATCACACTGCCTCCGTTTCCCTGGCTCCTTCATGATGGCGAGCGCAATGCCCTCGCTTCTCTTCAGGAGTTGGACGATTTCGCGTTACCCCACAGATTCGGGTCATTCACGTTGCTGATGTCCACAATAGGCGCCGGGAGCGCGTCCTCCAGGTTTCCATCCAGGCTAACAATCGTGCTGTCGTGATCGGTGGTCTGTCCGGCTGAATAGGTCTTCCCTTCCAGCGCCTGCCGGGCGTAGAAAACCGCATACTGCGCGTAGGAATTGGCCGGTTGCGAGATGGTCGCGTCGAGTTGATGGGAGCGGATCAGCGCGTGTTCGTGCGGCACGCCATCATTGCCAACCAGGACAATATGCGACGAACTGCCCACCTGCGTGAACCTTCCTGCTGCCTGCTCTGCCGCGAGAATGCCGTCCTCCGGCGCGCTCCACTGAACGTAGATGCCCCGCAGGTCCGGGTACGTACTCAACGCCGTCTTGGCATCATTCACCGCTGTCGGCGTGTCCCACTTTGTCGCGTACTGCGCAATCTGGAAGTTCGGATAGTTCGCCTTAAGGTACTGGATACAGCCGTTTGTCCGATCCTGGCCGTTGAGAGAGGCAAGGTCTCCTTCCAGCACGGCGATGTGGCCGGTTTTAGCGGTGGCATGGGTGGCGATATACTTGCAGGAGTTCTGCCCATAGGCGACGTTATCGGCGCGCACGATCATATACACCTTGCCGGCGCTGGGCGCGACATCTACGCTGATGACGGGAATGTTCTTGCTGGCAGCATAATCGAGTGCGGGCGCAATAGCGGCGCTATCCACCGGATTGACGATCAGCGCCTGCGCCCCCTCCTGGATCAACGTGTGGATGTCCGTGATCTGCTGGGCGGCATTATTGTTGGCTACCAGCGGCCCGATCAACTGAGCGTTGTACTGTTGCGCGAATTTTGCCTCATACGAGATGTAGTTAGTCCAGAAATCGGTGTTGTTGAAAGTCAGTGAAACACCGAGCTTGAAGCTCGCATTCGGGGCGAGTGTGCTGCTCGACGTCGATGAATTGCCCGACGTCGAAGCGGTGGGCGTGCTGCCACACGCCACCAGGACTGTTGCGACGATGGCGAGCGCACCCAACGCTCGTAGAAGACTTGCAAACTGCGATTTCATCGTTTTCTCCTCCCGGTAATTCCGGTCGAATGGTCCTCCCAACAGGCCAGAGGCATCCCTCTCTAAGAGAATCGCGCTAAATAATTGCCCTACAGAGCCGCACTACGACGACATATCACTCCTTTCAGCGAAGATATCCGCCAGTACGCCTTCCTTCGCGTTGCGAATGTGTTTTGCCAGATAGTCCGCTGCCTCCTCAACGTTGCCCGCGAGCAGCGCCTGTAGCACCTTCTCGTGGTCATGCAACGCGATCTCCATTCGTCTGGGATAGAGCGTGTCTTGCATCTGAAACATACAGATCTGGCTGCGCAGCAGAGAAAGACTGTGAATCAGGCGTCCATTGCCCGATGCGCGCGTGATGAGCATATGGAAGCGAATATCGACCTGCAAGAAATGCAGGACGGGGTGGGTATCCAGTTCCGCCTTGACGGCGTGCAGCTCCTCCAGATGCGCCTTGAGATTCTCATGGCTGAGATGGGGTGCGGCCAGGCGCAGGGCCAGCACCTCCAGCGCGCCGCGCAGATCATAAATTTCGTGGATATCCTGGGCGGTGAAGGTGCGTGTCCAGAAGCCGCGTCGCGGGTCGGCGCGCACCAGCCCCTCCTGAACCAGCCGTTCCAGCGCCTGGCGCACCGGCGTGCGGCTGATCCCGAGTTGCTCCGCCAGCGTGACATCGGAAAGCCGCTGCTCATCGCTGCCACCCATCATGATGACGCGCTGCCAGATTTGTTCATAAGCATAATCCGCCACCGTTGGCATGGTGCTGCGCTCCTGCCCCCAGAGCAGGTTGAATAGTTCCGCGCCCAGTCGCTCATCGAAGGTATTTGCCAGTGTATCCTTCTCCCGGCTGTTCATGCCCGCCGAAGAGTGTGTCATCTCCCGCTGCTCCAATCTCTATTCCACGTGAGATCATGCAATAACTGCTGAAATCTCGTCGCTCTTTTGAAAGTTGCGATGAAAACCTGTAGAGACTTGACTTTTCGTCTTGAATACTGTATTTTGTATACAGTATTCAGTATACTTCCTTTGTTCTGAATAGTCAAGAGGTGTTTTCGGCGCAGAGAGCGGTAGTCTGACAAAAAACATGGCCTTGCCCTTTCTCTGGTGCTTGACGCGGCACGAGTGACAGGGGTATATTCGCAAAAGTGCTGGCAAGTCTTTTGCAAGCAGGAAAGATGCAGCGCCGGTTGAAATTGTTATGGTTTCTCCCCGGACTGCAAAGCGGGCTTCTTGAGACAGTGCTCAGGCAGAAGGAGAAAGGTTTTGTCGCTCACTATTGTTGATGTCCAGACCCATGATATTCGTTTCCCGACGTCGCGTACCCTGGCCGGTTCCGACGCCATGAATAGCAACCCGGATTATTCTGCTGCCTACGTAGTGCTGCGCACAGACGTGCCGGGTCTGGAAGGGCATGGCATGACCTTTACCATCGGGCGCGGAAACGAGCTGTGTGTCGCTGCCATTCGGGCGCTGGCCCCCCTGGTCACCGGTCGTACCCTGGAGTCATGTACCTCTGACATGCGCGCGTTCTGGCGCACTATCACCGGCGATAGCCAGTTGCGCTGGATCGGGCCAGAAAAAGGGGTGATTCATCTGGCGACTGCCGCTGTGGTAAATGCCGTCTGGGATCTCTGGGCCAGGGTCGAGGGGAAGCCTCTCTGGAAGCTGCTTACCGATATGGAGCCGGAGCAGCTCGTCTCCTGCATCGATTTCCGCTACATTACGGATGCCCTGACTCCCGATGAGGCAGTAGATATCCTGCGCCGCCAGGCTCCCACGAAGGGGCAGCGTGAGGCAGAGATGCTCCGGCACGGTTTTCCAGCCTATACAACCGGGGCTGGCTGGTCGGGTTACAGCGATGAGCGCATGCGCCTGCTCTGTCGCGAGGCGTTAGCTGAAGGCTGGCGGCACTTCAAAATGAAGGTTGGCCTGGATCGGCAGGACGACCTGCGCCGGGCGACTATCATGCGCGAAGAGATCGGGGCGGCAAGCACATTGATGTTCGATGCGAACCAGGTGTGGGACGTAGACGAGGCCATCGCCGCCATGCGCTCGCTGGCGTCCTTCAACCCCTTCTGGATTGAAGAGCCAACCAGCCCGGACGATATTCTTGGCCACGCCGCCATTGCGCGGGCCATAGCCCCCATCAAAGTCGCCACCGGCGAACACGTGCAGAATCGCATTATCTTCAAACAGCTTTTTCAGGCCAGTTCCATCGGCATCTGCCAGATCGATGCCTGCCGCGTCGGTGGGGTCAACGAGGTGCTGGCGATCCTGCTCATGGCTGCGAAATTCGGCGTTCCCGTCTGCCCGCACGCGGGCGGCGTTGGCCTGAGCGAGTACGTGCAGCATCTCTCCCTCTTCGACTACATCGCCGTAAGCGGCTCGCTGGAAAATCGCATGATCGAATACACACCCCATTTGCACGAGCATTTTATCGACCCGGTCGTCGTCAGAAACGGGCGCTATCTGTCCCCACTCGCGCCCGGATACAGTGTGATGATGAATCCTGCCTCCATTGCCGTCTACTCCTATCCCCATGGGTCGGCATGGGCAGGTGAAGAAGATAGCTCTCAAGTAGTGCGTCCGTGATAGCTGTGTACTGAAAGGAGAGAGTCATGCGCAGGTTTGGACAGGTCATAGGTCTGAAGCCGGAGCAGATCGAGGCATATGAACGTCTGCATGCTGCCGTCTGGCCTGATGTACTGGCAACGATTGCCGCCTGCAACATTCGCAACTACAGCATTTTTCGCTACAACGACCTGCTTTTCGCCTATTTTGAATATCATGGCGACGACTACGAGGCCGATATGGCGAAAATGGCCGCAGACCCCGGAACACAGGAGTGGTGGAGCTGGACTGCACCGATGCAGGTTCCAATGGAGACGCGAGAACCCGGCGAGTGGTGGGCTACCATGAAGGAAGTGTTCCACACCGACTGACCGGAGATCGTACAGATGTGTGAAAGTTTCTCAATGAAAGGACAGAGCAGTGTTTCGCCTGGATCAGAAAACCGCTTTTGTAACGGGGGCCGGGTCGGGCATTGGAGAGCAGATCGCCCGGCTCTTTGCGCGGCAGGGGGCGCGCGTCGTTCTTGCCGATGTCAGGCTGGATGCAGCGGAGCGCGTCGCTGGTGAAATTCGGGAGGCCGGAGGGAGCGCGCGGGTGCAGCAACTTGACGTAGCCGACGAGGCGCAGGTCAGGGCTGCTATAGAACGGGTAGCCGTCGAGGAGGGGCGGCTCGATATCATGGTGAACAATGCCGGTATCAGCCATGTCGGCAATATCCTGGAGACCAGTCTGGAAGATTGGGAGAGCGTGATGCGAGTGAATGGACGCGGTGTCTTTCTCTGCGCTCGCGAAGCAGTGCGGCAGATGCTGGCGCAGTCACCGGCTGGCGGAGTCATCATCAACATGTCCTCGGTCGCGGCCATGATCGGGCTTGAACGCCGTCTGCCCTACTCGGCCAGCAAGGGGGCCGTACTGGCGCTGACGCGCTCGATTGCCATCGACTTTGTCACGAAGGGGATTCGCTGCAACGCCATCTGTCCGGGTACCATACATACCCCCTTTGTGGAAGGCTATCTGGCGCGCAACTTCGCGGGCCATGAGGATGAGGTGCGCCAGCAGCTCCACGCCCGCCAGCCCCTGGGGCGTATGGGGCTGCCTGACGAGATCGCCTATGCCGCGCTCTACCTGGCCTCGGATGAGGCGTCCTTTGTCACGGGTTCGGCGCTGGTTATCGATGGCGGCTGGACGGCTAAATGAGATCACCTGAGAAAAGAGGAAGGAGCGAGCTATGCCTGCTCAAGGAGAATATCCAGCGCCGCTGGCGTTCCGTCCGCTGGGAGCGACGGGCTTGCAGGTGACGCCAATCTGTGTGGGCGCGGCTCCGCTGGGGAATATGCCGGAGACCTTCGATTATGAGGTTCCTGAAGAGCGCGCCCTGGCGACGATTCGCGCTGTCTTTGCCAGTCCCCTGAATTTTCTGGATACGGCGGCTTCCTATGGGGATGGCGAGAGCGAGCGCCGCATCGGTATCGTGCTTGGCGAGATGGGCGGGCTTCCACCCGGCTTCGTGCTGGCGACAAAGGCCGACCGCGATTTGCGGACGGGGGCCTTCACCGGCGCGCAAATGCGGCGCAGCGTCGAGCGCAGCCTGCGCCTGCTTGGCTTGCCGCAGCTCCAACTCGTCTATCTTCATGATCCTGAGCATATCTCTTTCGAGGAGGCGATGCAACCGGGCGGCCCTGTCGAGGTGTTGCTGCAATGTAAAGCAGAAGGTCTGATTGCGCACATGGGGGTCGCCGGCGGGCCAATCGATATGATGATCCGCTTTGTCGAAACCGGCCTCTTCGAGGTTGCTATTTCCCATAATCGCTTCACATTGCTCGACAGAGAGGCCGAACCGCTCTGGCAACTGTGCATACAACGGGGCGTCGCCGTTGTGAACGCTGCCCCCTATGGCAGCGGCCTGCTGGCAAAAGGGCCGGACGCCTATCCGCGCTACATGTACAATCAGGCATCACCCGCGCTACTGCAACGTGCAAGATTGATGGAGGAGGCCTGCCGGAGCCACGCGATACCGCTGGCTGCCGCAGCCTTGCAGTTCTCACTGCGCGACAGCCGCATCACCTCCACGATTGTCGGCATGACTCGCCCTGAACGGCTTGAGGAGACGCTGAAGCTGGCGCAATATCCGATCCCGGATGAACTGTGGGCTGAACTGGACTCTATCTACCAGTCCTGAAAAGGGCTGGCCTCTCACGAGAAGATTGCCTTTTTCATTGTACTCACTTTGTTTGAAGAGAGGGTCTATCTATGGCTGAGACGCTACCTGTTGTTGATGCGCACGTGCATCTCTGGAATCCCGATCAGTTCGACATGCCCTGGCTGGCGCGTATTCCCCTGTTGCACCGGCTCTATACCTTGCAGGACTATTGCGAACACACACAGAACTTGCCCATTACAGGGATTGTCTACGTCGAGGTCGGCGTAGAGCCGCAGGAGGCGCTCCTTGAGGCCCGCTCTATCGCGACGCTGGCTCAACATGAGTCTCGTTTGCAGGCCATTGTCGCCGCCGCCCCGCTCGAACGCGGAGCCGCCGTGCGTGAATATCTGGAAGCACTGGTAGCTATCTCGCCGCTCATCAAGGGCGTGCGCCGCAATGTGCAGGACGAGACGGAGCCTGATTTTTGCCTGCAACCCGATTTTGTGGTCGGCGCGCGCCTGCTGGCCGAGTTTCAACTCTCGTGCGACCTTTGTATCAGGCACTGGCAGTTACCTGCCGTCATCGAACTGGTGCGCCGCTGTCCCACTACCGCCTTTGTGCTGGACCATCTGGGCAAGCCAGATATCAGACAGCGACAACTTGACCCCTGGCAGGCACACCTGCGCAAACTCGCTGAACTGCCCAACGTTTCCTGCAAGGTAAGCGGTATGGTGACCGAGGCGGATAGCGAACACTGGCAGCCCGCCGATCTGGAGCCATTTGTCGATGCCGCGTTAGAAGCTTTCGGGGAAGATCGCATTATGTTCGGCGGCGACTGGCCTGTTGTCTTGCTGGCTTCCGCGTACCGGCGCTGGTACGAGACGCTGGATGCCCTCAGCGCACACTGGCCTGAAGCGGTCAGGCGTAAGCTCTGGGCAGCGAATGCGCGGCAATTCTACCGCATGGATACATAAAAAATCTCCGCCTTTGCCCTGTAATACTCTCTGTCGTCACAGTGATCCGCAACATACAGAAACCAGACCGGGGCAGCAGGTCACGGGAAAAACGAGTAGCCCGTGACCTTCTGTTTTGGGGTATACTAAGGGGGTACAAATCTAGTATCAGAGCAAGAACGGGTCATGCTGAGCGGCGGCGAAGCATTCACGTGCGAAGGCCGGGGTATGTCATGCTGAGCGGCAGCGAAGCATCTCAGGCAACCACCTGGAGCATAGTCCGCGAGAGATGCTCCACGCGCGCTCAGCATGACATGCCTGGGGATAACGTATCATGAGTTGCATCGGAACTGCGGGACATATCGATCATGGAAAATCGACGCTGGTGAAGGCGCTGACGGGCATTGACCCGGACCGGCTGGCCGAGGAGAAAGAGCGCGGTATGACGATTGACCTGGGCTTTGCCTGGCTGAAGCTGCCGGGCGGGCGCGAGGTGAGCATTGTCGATGTGCCGGGACACGAGGGCTTCATCAAGAATATGCTGGCCGGGGTGGGCGGCATCGACGCCGCTTTGCTGGTCGTGGCCGCAGACGAGGGCGTGATGCCGCAGACGCGCGAACACCTGGCCATCCTCGACCTGCTGCACGTGCGGCGCGGCATCGTGGCGCTGACAAAGGCCGACCTCGTGGACGAAGAATGGCTCGATCTCGTGCGCGAGGAGGTACGCGAACAGATCGCCCCTACCACGCTGGCGAATGCGGCCATCCTGCCCGTCTCCGCCTATACGGGGCAGGGACTACCGGAACTGGTGGCTGAACTGGAACGCCTGCTGGACGAGGCGGAAGAACGCCAGAACATCGCGCGCCCGCGCCTGCCAATCGATCGCGTCTTCACCATGACCGGCTTCGGCACCGTTGTCACCGGCACGTTGCTGGACGGCACGCTAAAGGTCGGCCAGGAGGTGGAAATCTTGCCGCAGGGGCTGCGCGCGCGCATCCGCAGCCTGCAAACGCACAAACAGCAGGTGGAAACAGCGCGACCAGGCAGCCGCGTCGCCATTAACCTGACAAACGTGGCGCGCAGCGACCTTGAGCGCGGCAACGTCGTCGCCCTGGCCGGCCAGTTGCGCCCTACCATGCTCTTCGACGCTCGCATCCGCTTGCTGGCCGAGGCCGAACATCCCCTGGCCCATAATACGCAGGTCGATTGCTATACCGGCTCGCAGGAAGTGCCTGCGCGCGTGCGCCTGCTGGATCGCGATGAACTACAGCCGGGCGAGAGCGCGTGGGCGCAGCTGCGGCTGAGCAGCCCTGCCGTTGTAGCGCGCCGTGACCGCTTCATCCTGCGCATCCCCTCACCGAGCAGAACGATTGGCGGCGGCGAGGTGGTAGATGTGCAGCCGCGCTACCATCGCCGCCACCAGCCCGCCATCCTGAACGCCCTGGAGACCCTTTCGCGCGGCACGCCGGAAGAGTTGATCCTGGCCGTACTGGATCGCAGGCCCAATATGGCTACCAGCAAGCAGACGACAACAAAATCATCAATAAGCCCATCAAAAGGCTCTACAGGCCCGAAGACGCTGCACAGACAGGTTGGATATGAATTGACCGATCTACTCAAACAGAGTAATCTATCGGAAGATGTGACATTGGGCGCATTGGAGACGTTGTTAAGAGAGGGAAGGGTGCGGCAGGTGGGAACGCTGTGGGTCGCGCAGGGAGTGTGGGAGGAGCTGGCGGAAGAGGCGGTGCGCCTGGTGAGCGAGCAGCACCGGCAGCATCCGCTGCGCAGCGGTCTCTCAAAAGAGGAATGGCGCTCGCGTCTGAACCTCTCGCCAAAGCTGGCGGCGGACGTTTTCGCGTCGCTGGCAGCCGAGGGGCAGTTAGAGGCGGCGGGCAGCCTGCTGCGGTTGCCGGGCTTCGCGCCGCGCTTTACAGAGGCGCAGCAGCAACAGGTCGATGCCCTGCTCCAACGCTTCCGCGCCAGCCCGTTTACGCCGCCGGGTGTGGCCGAGGCGGAGGCGCTGGTGGGAGCCGAGGTTCTGGGCGCGCTGGTCGAGCAGGGACAGCTGGTGCGCCTCGGCGCCGGGAGTGAGAGCGTCCTCTTCCTGAAAGAGAGCTATGAGCAGGCGCTGACCGCCATTGCGCGCTACCTGCGCGAGCATGGCACGATCACGGCGGCGCAGGCACGCGATGTCTTAGGCACGACCAGGAAATACATCCTGCCTTTACTGGAGCATATGGATATGCTGAAGATGACGCGCCGCAACGGCGATGAGCGCGTCGCCGGTCCCGCGTTACTCAAATAAATGGTGACTGTGAGGCTATTCCCTTTGCTTGCAGAATACGGTACAATAGGAAGCGCGGAAAAAACAGACCTGAAGATGTGAAGTACGTAAATACATGAATGACATTTTAGGTGATCGATACCAGTTACAGGAGCCGATTGGGCGCGGCGGCATGGCGACGATCTATCGTGGGCGTGATCTGCGTATGGGTCGAGTTGTGGCGATTAAAGTGCTGCGCGAAGCGTATAGCACCGATCCCAAGTTTGTCACGCGCTTCCAGCGAGAGGCCAAAGCGGCATCATCCTTACAACATCCCAATATCGTCAATGTCTATGACTACGGCCAGACCGCCGGGAACTACTACATTGTCATGGAGATGGTGGAGGGTACTGATCTGCGCCGCTATCTGCGCTCGCGCGGCATTCTGGCCATCGACCGCGCTATCATCATCGCCCATGATGTCGCGCTTGGCCTGGGCGCCGCCCACCGCCGGGGCATCGTTCACCGTGATGTCAAACCGCAAAATATTCTGGTGGGCCGCGACGGCTCGATCAAGCTGACCGACTTCGGCATCGCCAGCGTCTACAAAGATATCAACGCCGAACGCCTGACCACCACCGGCATGACGCTTGGCACCGTGCAGTATTACGCCCCGGAGCAGGCGCAGGGCGAGATTGTTAGCCCGGCTGCCGATGTCTACGCGCTCGGCATTGTCATGTACGAAATGCTGACCGGTCGCCCGCCCTTCGACGGCGATACGCCCGTCGCCGTCGCCATGCAGCACATTCAGGACACGCCGCAGCCGCCGAGCGAGTTGAACCCTAACATCCCGCCGGAACTGGAAGAGATCATCCTGCGCTGCCTAGAAAAACAGCCGGAGATGCGCTACCGCGACGGCAGCACGCTGGCGCGCGCGCTCGAACTGCTCGGCGACTCCGAACTGGACGAGCCACTACCGCAGAACATCCCGCCGCCCACATCCATGCCCGGCTTTTCGCCAGGCGCGCTGCCTCACGACCCTGTCTATAATCCGGTGCCGCAGCGTCCCGCCGCTCGCGTCTCCGTCTCGTCGCCCAATCAGATGCTGGATGCCGCCACCTACCAGCAGCCGCAGCAGCCTGCCGCCAGCAACGGCAACATGGGCAGCCAGCTTTTAGACCAGCAGCCCACCTACGTGCAGCCCTACAGCAGCCCGCCTGGAGCAGAGACTACGCGCCCCTTCCAGCGCGGCACCATCCCGCGCTCCGGCGCTGTACAGGACTACTATGACAACAATCGAGCCGCTCGCCGGGGCAGCGATTCCCGCTTTGCCAGCATCATCACCGTCCTGATCCTGCTGGCCACCCTGCTCCTGCTCGGCTTCAGCGTCTACCTGGCTTTCCAGCTTGGCTTCATCCCTCTCGGCAAGGGCGCCAGCAATAGCATCACGCCTACAGTGACGCAGCAAAACGCAGTCACTGTACCCAGTTTGCTTGGTTATAGCTATCAGGACGCTCAGACTATAGCTAAAAATGCCGGTTTTAACCTGCAACTCGCTTCCGGCAGCCCGCAAAGTGGCGTGGTCATCAAGCAGGCCCCGGACGCCAATGCAACCGCGCCCTATGGTTCGACCATTATTGTGACGCTGGGACCGGGATCGCCAACCGCCACGCCAATCACGATACCAGATGTGGTTGGCATGACGCTCGATCAGGCGGAAAACGCGCTGAAGGCCGCCGGTATCACGAATATTAAAGTGGTGAATGGCGGTACTGTCGCGGGCAAAGGGGCAAATGAAGTCACCGCAGTCAGCCCGGCTGCCGGAACAACAATTCAGCCAACAACGCAGGTCACGATCACCGTCGTCAATTCGACCGCCGGGACGCCGACCGTCACGCCGACGGCAAAGCCCAGCCCGTCGCCTACACCCTCACCGACCCCGTCGCCTACGCCATCGCCAACCCCGTCGCCGACGCCCTCACCCACCCCGTCGCCGACGCCAACGACGGTACCGACGGTGACACCAACTCCCTGATTCATCGCAGGCACCGATTTCATCCCCCCAAAGTACCAGAGGCCGCAAACTCGCTACAGGACGGCGTTCATTCTAACAGCGAAAAAATGAACTATTGTCGCCCTGTAGTGTTTGGAGAAACGTATGAAGCGGACTTTAGTGCGAAATCTCCTGTCTGGAGTAGTGGCTGCTGCGCTGCTGGGGGCCAGCTTGCTGACGCTGCACTTCGCGCACGCCGACTCAAACCAGCGCGTCCTTTTGCAGAACCAGACCGTCCCGCTTGTACAGCAGGCACAACTGTTGCAGGCGGCGGACGCGAACCAGCAACTGAACCTCTCAATTGGCCTGCAATTGCGCAACACCGATCAGCTGGATGCTCTTCTAGCGGCCATGTATAACCCGCAGTCGCCGCAGTACCGCCAGTATTTGACGCCCGACCAGTTCAACCAGCTTTTTGCGCCTACGACCGGCGATGTGCAGCAGGTGGTGAGCTTCCTGCAAGGGCAGGGCCTGACCGTCACGAATGTGGCGCCCAACAATATGCTCATCGATGCCAGCGGTACTGTCGCGCAGGTGCAGCAGGCGTTCGGCACGCAGATCAATAATTACCAGGTGGGCAGCCATACCTTCTATGCCAACGCTTCGCCGCCCAGCCTGCCCGCCTCCATCAGCGCGCTCGTCACCTCGGTGGGCGGGCTGGATAACAGCGTGCAATATACGCCGCTCTACCGACGCGCGCTACAGGCAAAGCACCTCTCCGCCGCCAGCACGAGCGGCCTGACCCCGCAGGATCTGCTGGGGGCCTATGATGCCGCTTCCCTGCACAACGCGAACATCCTGGGCGACCAGCAGACGGTTGCGCTCTTTGAACTGGACGGCTACTCACAGAGCGATGTGGCGCAATATCTCCAGACCTATAACCTGGGAACGCCGAATATCTCTACTGTGCAGATAGACGGCTTCAACGGCGCTGCCGGGGGTGGGGCTATCGAAGTGGAACTGGATATGGAAGTGGTGGCCGCGATGGCTCCGCACGCCAGCCAGATCGTCTATGAAGGACCAAACACGACACAGGGCCTCAACGATACTTACAACAGAATCATCACTGACAACAAAGCGCAAATCGTCTCCATTAGCTGGGGCCTGTGCGAAGCCGCTTCGGGTCCCGGCGAGTTGCAGACGCTGGACAACATGTTCAAACAGGGGGCCGCACAGGGCATGACCTTCTTCGCCGCCTCCGGCGACTCTGGCGCCTATGACTGCGGCGATAGCAACCTTGCCGTCGACTCTCCGGCCAGCGACCCCTATGTGACCGGCGTGGGCGGCACAACCCTGCAACTCAACGGGGGCGCGTATGGCAGCGAATCGGTCTGGTCGAACGCGAGCGCGACGACGCGCAGCCCGAAGGGCGCGGGCAGCGGGGGCGGCATCAGCAGCACTTTCAAGATGCCTTCCTGGCAGACTGGCCCCGGCGTGCAAAACCAGTACAGCAACGGCAACCGCGAGGTCCCTGATATCAGCGCCGATGCCGACCCCGCCACCGGCTACGCCATCTACTGCACTGTAACCAGCGCCGGTTGTCCCTCCACCGGCTGGATCACCGTCGGCGGCACCAGCGGCGCGGCCCCCTTCTGGGCGGGCAGCATGGCCCTCGTCAACCAGTACCTGCAGGCGCAGGGCAAGGCGCGCATCGGCTTCGCCAACCCCACACTCTACAGCCTCGTCGGCGCGTCCAACCCCGCCTTCCACGATGTGACGACCGGCAACAACCTCTACTACCCGGCAACGGCCAGCTATGATCTCGCAAGCGGCCTCGGTTCGCCCGACATCGCCAGTTTCGCGCAAGACCTGGCCTCACCAACAGCAAACCCGACGCCAACGCCGAGTCCGACTCCCGGCCCGAGTCCGAGTCCGACGCCCAGCCCGACTCCCAGCCCCAGCCCAACGCCAGCCCCGGCGATTATCCAGAATGGCGGCTTTGAAAACGGCTCGTCGCCCTGGCAGGAGTCCTCTTCGGGCGGCTATGAGATGGTCACGTCCTTCAACTCCCATGGCGGCTTCTACAGCGCCTACTTCTGCGGCTACGCGGGCTGCACTGACCGCATCTGGCAGACCTTCACCGTCCCGGCCAGCTACACAAAGCTTACCATCACCTACTGGTGGTATTCGGACACCACCAAGACCACGAAAGCCTGCCAGGACACCTTCAAAAGCTGGTTGCAGAACGGCAATAGCACCATTCGCACGATGCAATCAAGCTGCAATACCGGCGTGACCAACACCTGGGTGCAGCAAACCTACGATCTCACCGGCACCCTGCAAGGCTACAGAGGCAAGACCATCACCCTCTACTTCCAGGGTACCAATGCCCCCGGCCAGTACCAGACCTCAGATTTCTTTGTCGACGATGTAACGATAACGGTGTCATAGACAACGGGCAAGCAAAAACGGGGTGGTCAACCACCCCGTTTTTGCTTGCCCGTTGTCTATGACACCACGTTCCCTTTGTGGTATACTTTGCAGGGAAGATATACTATACACAGGCAAAGATATTGCCCGCGTGCTTATCAGTATGATTACTGGAAATCGCGAAGATGCGTTTCTTCAGGGAGCCACGAAGCTACCCCTGCTTTTCCTGAAAGAATGTTTCTATTATCCAGGGAGGGATACCGTCTACGGCCATGCTCTCCCCTGTTTGTATGCACGAGGATTGAGAAGATCATGATTGACCTGGATGGTGCTATAACACCGGAAAATACCGTATTTGTCCTGCTCAGCTTTGAGGGGCCGGATGTCTACTCAACGGCGGGCGGGCTGGGAACGCGCGTCACCGAACTGAGCGAGGCGCTGGCCGCGCAGGGCTTTACCACCCACCTTATTTACATCGGCGACCCCACAAAACCCGGCGTGGAGGAGCGCGTCAACGGCAAGCTGATCCTCAAACGCTGGTCGCAGTGGATCAGCAAGTATCACCTGAACGGCGTCTATGACGGCGAAGAGGAGAAGCTCTACGACTACAACGAGAGCGTGCCGTACCATATTTACGAGGAGATTGTGCGCCCGGCGGTGGCGCAGGGCAAGATGGTCGTCATTCAGGGCGAGGACTGGCAGACCGCGGAGGCCATGATTCGCACCTCTGACCTGCTGCACTGGTTCGGCCTGCGCCAGAAAGTCCTCATGCTCTGGAACCTGAACAGCCTGATGTCGCTGCACCGCATCAACTGGCCGCGCCTCAACTACGTGACGACAATCACCACCGTCAGCCGCTATATGAAGCACAAAATGTGGGAATATGGCGTCAACCCTCTTGTCATTCCCAACGGCATTCCCTCGCGCCACCTGAACCCGGTCGATCACGAGGCAGTGCGCCGCCTGCGCGAGATCGGTCACCAGGGAGACCCACGCCGCTTTTTCCTGTTCAAAATTGGCCGCTTCGACCCCGATAAACGCTGGATGATGGCGATTGATGCCGTTGCCCGCCTCAAGGCCATCGGCTACCCGGTCACGCTCTTTGTGCGCGGCGGCATCGAACCGCACGGCGCGGATGTGCTACGCCACGCCTACGAAATTGGCCTGAGCATTCGCGATGTGACGGCGCACCGGCCCACGCTGGAACAGAGCATCGACGCCGTAGCCAGCGCCGGATCGGCGGATATCTACAACCTGCGCTTCTTCCTGCCCGAAGAGTTCGTACGCGCCACCTACGCCGCCGCCGATGCCACGCTGGCCAATAGCGGACACGAACCGTTCGGCCTTGTCGGCCTTGAAGTCATGGCCGCCAAAGGTCTGGCCGTCACCGGCTCCACAGGCGAAGACTATGCTGTACCTTTCGAGAACGCTGTCGTCACCGAGACGGAAGACCCGGACGAGATCGTCGGCTACCTGCTCTACCTGCGCCGCCATCCCGCCGAGCAGGAGCGCATGCGCTGCAACGGACACGAGACGGCGAAAGAATTTCAGTGGGATCGTGTGATCGAGAACCTTGTAGCAAAGTTGGAATTCCTGGCACGCAAACAGGACATCGTGCTGGCTTGAGAGGAAAACCAACATGGTTGCAGACCTGGCGATCTATACGGTCGTACATCAACCGCGTCGCCTGAAGCTGCCGGCACAGCCCATCCCACGCGGCGCCTCCATCGAGGATATCACGCGCTGCCTGTTTGATGAACGTATGAACGAACGCTACTTCAAAAAGGTCGCGCGCTATAGCTATGCGCCCGCCCTGAGCATGTTCCAGGAACTCGTGCGGCACGGCCTGCGCCTCTCCATCGGCTTCTCCCTCTCGTTCATCCGGCAGGCCGAACAATGGGACCCCGACCTGCTCGACCGTTTCCGTGAACTGGTCGCGGAAGAGAACGTCGAGTTGATCGGGGTAGAGCCGTACCACAGTTTCCTCTTCCTCTTCGATCTCCCGGCCTTCGTGCAGGACATGAAGTGGATGGCGGGCGAGATGGAGCGCATCTTCGGTAAGCGACCCACTGTCACCGACACCACCGAGATGGCGATGTCAGCAGGCATCTATGACGCGCTGGACGCCGCCGGTTTTCGCGGCGCGCTGATGGACGGGCGCAAATGGGTGCTGGACTGGCGCGAGCCGACCCACCTCTACCGTAACGGCGACGAAGGCCCCTACCCCTTGCCGATCCAGGCGCCCCGACGCAAAGCAGGCGCACCGCCCGTGCGCGAAAACGGCCCATACCTGCTCGCGCGCCACGTCTCGCTCAGCGACGACGTGGGCTATCGCTTCTCCAATCGTAACTGGGACCGCTACCCGCTGCTGGCCCATACCTACGCAGACTGGATCGCGCAGACGCCGGGCGAGTTCGTCCTGCTGGGCTGGGATTTCGAGACCTTCGGCGAGCATCACCGCCGCGAGACCGGCATCTTCCAGTTCATGCGCATGCTCGCGCTCGAACTCGACCGGCACGGCATCGCCACGCGCACCCCCGGCGAACTCATCGACCGCTACGGAACCTGCGAACGCTCGCACTACCTGCCCCTGCCTGTCTTTCCCTCCACCTGGGCGGGCAACGGCGGCATGGACTTCTTCCTGGGCAACAGCGCGCAGCAGAACATCTACCAGCTCATGGGCCACGTCTACAACGAAGCAAAGCTCACCGAAAACCCGGCGTTGCTCAACCTCGCCCGCTGGATGGCGCAGTCCGATAACCTGCACCTGATCCAGTGGTACGGACGCAGCGGCCCCGAAGCCGAAGTCTCCTCCTACTTCACCCCCCACGAGTGGTGGTCCCTCGGCTCCCAGGGCATTATCCAGCAGCAGCAGCAAGTCTACATCAACCTGCTCCACGCCATGCAGCCCTACCTGCCCATCCGCGCCGCGCGCCGCGCCGCCCGGAACAAACGCTCGCCCCGCGCAAAAACGCGGAAACGCGACCTCGC
>Ga0209810_1002607_pt1 | contig 21120 bp, 15 predicted proteins | sample Coa_R1_7_FD_187159 | JGI IMG/M metagenome (GOLD analysis project Ga0209810, IMG submission 187159) | Surface soil microbial communities from Centralia Pennsylvania, which are recovering from an underground coalmine fire - Coalmine... | ecosystem: Environmental > Terrestrial > Soil > Unclassified... | reverse complement strand
ATTGAGGCCGCCGGTGAGGCTGATTCTGGTAGCGGCGTAGCCGTTATTGACGCTGGTCACGGCAACGGTGACAGCTGTGCCTTCTTTCAGCGCGCTGGCCGGGATGGTCTTCTGCTCGGTAAAGCGGGTCGAGCTTGAGTACGTGACCGTTACATCGCTTCCCTGCCGGGTTGTCACCACCAGCGTCGTCGCGCTGCTGCTTTTCAGCGTCCCACTAACGGACTTAAAGGCCGGGCGATTCTGCGCGCAAGCCGTTGCGGTGGCTGCCGCTTTTGCTGTTATGGAACTGGCGCCGCTGGTAGCAGAGGCACCGGCGCCACAGCCTGCCACGACAAGAGCCAGCAGAAAGAGAAAGCTCGCCGACAGATTGTTGCGTATCCATCGTAATCGTATACCCATAGAAGATCATTTCCCTTCGTCTCTGTTGTTTTTCAAAATAGAGCATCCAGACTGGCATGCATGTGCTATCAAAAGGGCATAGCAAATGACCAACCTACCGAACACGCCAGGAATGGGTGCTAAGAGCAGTGTAGCAGGAAGGGGATAAAGTCTCTGTTAAGTTTATGGGCGAAGGCGGCAGAAACTGTAAGAAATCTGTAAGAAAACTCTCAAGCCGTCCCAACATGACATGCCATGAGAAAGTGGCCGGGACATGTCATTCTGAGCGCAGCGAAGAATCTAGTCTCACCAACCGGGCAGTGTGGCCCACGTGGATGCTTCGCTGCTGCTCAGCATGACACGTCAAAAGGCGTTTGTCATGGCATGCCCGACGTATCTTCACCGGGAGGGTTGTGCAGGGGCAGCAGAACGGTGAAGGTGCTGCCTTGCCCCGGTGCGCTTTCGACCTCTATTTCTCCATGGTGCTGGCGCACAAGCGCGGAGACGATAGAGAGGCCCAGTCCGGCTCCCCCACAGTGGCGTGAGCGCGAGGCCTCGACGCGGTAGAAGCGTTCAAAAATGTGGGGCAGGTCTGCCGCCGCGATGCCGATGCCCGTGTCTGTGACTGTAATGACTGCCCACTGCTTGCGGCGCGTGACGGCGATGGTTACGCTGCCGCCCGTCGGGGTATAGTGGATGCCGTTCTCGATCAGGTTGTAAAAAACGCGGGAGAGCAGCCCTTCATCGCCCGGTACCAGGAGATCGGTCTCGTTGAGCAGGTGGAGCGTAACCCCTCGTGTGGCGGCGATGGGCTGCAGCTCGCCGATGACTTCTTCCAGCAGCGCGCCCGGCGACACTTCCCTGGCGTTCAGGGGCTGCTGAGCGGTTGTGAGGACAAGCAGATCGGAGACGAGGCGTTCCAGGCGTGTCAGGGCGCGTTCCTGTGTGGCGATCATCGCTTTATAGTCGTCGAGTGAGGCGTTTTCGTTAGCGGCCACCACCTCAAGGTTGGTGCGCAGAGAGGCGAGCGGAGTACGCAATTCGTGAGCTACATCACCCACGAAGCGACCCTGTAGTTCAAAATTCTGCTGCAGGCGTTCGAGCATGGCATCGAAGGTATCGGCCAGTTCCTTGATCTCATCTCTGGGACCGGGCAGCGCCAGCCGCGTATCCAGCGTGTTCGCGCTGATCGAGCGCGCAGCTTCGCTGACCTTGCGTACCGGGCGCAGGGCGATCCCGGCCAGCCAGTACGCCCCGGCCCCACCGAGTACGGCGACCATGCACAGGCCGGCCAGCGAGATGCTGCGCAATTCCAGCAACAGCGAAACCTCTGGCGGGTTGAGAGAGCGGTGCAGCAAATCCTGCCTGAGTGGGGAGATGAAGGCCGGGGGAACCGTGGAAACCCGGTTGCGGTTGGTAAGCGCGGCTGACGGGAAATTTTGCCGCACAATTCTCGGAAAGGTGCTGAGCGCGACGGTATTGATAAAGAACAGCAAGGCGAAACTCAGCACCAGTACCAGCCCGGCTGACCACAGCGCCAGGCGCAGACGCAGGGGCAAGCGCCGCTTTTTCCATTGCCAGAAGCGGGAACGCCGGGCAGTGAGAAGAGATTTCATCGTTATTCCTCCACCGGTTGCCGCGTATGCAGCCGGTATCCCTGACCGATCACCGTTTCGATATAGCGCGGCGTCTCCGCGACATCGCCCAGTTTGCGGCGCAACGAGTTCATATGCACGCGCACTGTGTTTGTCAGCGGGTTGGCCTGCATATCCCAGACGTGTTCAAGCAGCGTCTCCTGGCTCACAATCTCTTCCTGGTGGCGCAGCAGATATTCGAGGATGCCAAACTCCTTATTAGTCAGTTCCAGTCTGCGATTCGCCTGCCAGACTGTGCGCGTCACGGGATCGAGCTTGATATCCTGATATTCCAGCAGCGGCGTGCGCGTGCGCACATCGCGCCGCAGCAGAGCCCGCAAACGCGCCACCAGTTCGGCGAAGTGAAACGGTTTGACCAGGTAATCATCGGCCCCCGTATCAAGGCCAATTACGCGCTCCTGCGGCTGGCTGCGAGCCGTCAGCATGAGAATGAGCAACGAAGGGCAACTGGCGCGCAGGCGGCGGCAGACCTCTAATCCATCCATATTCGGTAAATTGAGGTCCAGGATCAGCAGATCATAGTCGGTTACGCCTGCCAGTTCCAGCGCCTGGTGTCCATCCTCTGCGATATCTACGGCGTAGCCCTGGCGGCGCAGCCCCGCTGCCAGGGCGCTGGCAATATCGATTTCATCCTCAACAAGCAGCAGTCTCATAACGATTCCACCCCTCCAGCAACACTACTGCTCAGATGTCATGAAAAAAGCAGAAAATTGTAAAAAATCTGTAAATTTTTACCGGTATTGCCCATTTTGCCGGGCAGGCGCGCTCACGGGGTACGTGGTATCGTGAAAGAGAAGGTGGTGCCGCGATCGATTTCGCTTTCGAAGGAGATTTCGCCGCCGTGCTGCTCTACGATGAGCCGGGCGATGCTCAGGCCGAGGCCGTAGCCGCCCACCTTCGATTGCTGTTTGTTGTTTGACTGATAGAAACGCTCAAAGATATGCGGTCGGTCTTCGAGCGGGATGCCGCAGCCGGTATCTTCCACGAAAATTTTGACAAAACGCTCGTCGTGCGGGCGCGCGCGAATGGTGACTGTGCCACCGGGGGGCGTGAACTTGATGGCGTTGGCCACCAGATTGTTTAGAACCTGCTTCAGGCGTCCGGGGTCAGCGTAGAGCAGGGGCGAGGGCGTGGGAATATCTTTATAGATAATGACTCCTGCCTTGAGGGCCAGCGGCTTCATACTGTTCACCACCTGACGCGCCAGCACGCGGAAATTGACCTCCTGCGGCTTTATTTCAAACTGGCCGGAATCGGAGCGCGTCATGAAGAGAATATCTTCGACAATGGAGATCAGTTGCTGCACGCCTTCCTGGGCATAGCTGAGGTAGAGATGCTGCTCTTCGTTCAACTCGCCCATGTGACCCTGTAGCAGCAGGTCGATGAAGCCGTGAACGGAATTTAACGGGGTGCGCAGTTCGTGCGAGACCATCGAGACAAAATTGGCGCGTACCTGGCTGGCAACCTTCACTGCCGCTGTATCATGGGCGATGAAGAAAACAAGCGGCTCGCCGCTGATCTCAACCGGTGTCACGCTGGTGAATACCTCGCAGGCACAGCCTGGCTCCGCCCCGATAATTACCTCCTCGTTGGGCAGCGGTTTCCCCTGTCCCAGGGCTTTGACCACCGGGCAATGCACAGTTCCACAGAGCGGCATATGGCTGAGATTTTTGCACCTGAGAACTTCTGTGCAGGATCGTCCAACCGCCTGCTCTGCTGTCCAGTTGATGGCTGCGCTGCAGGCAGGATTGAGGTAGCGCACGCGAAAGTAGCGGTCGATAGCGATTACCGCGTCTGCCGTCTTTGTAATGAGCTGTTCCAGGGCGTGCTGCTGTACTGCACCGGCGACAGGCTCTGCCTCTTCGGCGAGCCTGGTCTTTTGCTGTTCATGCTGAAAATATTCAGGCACCGTTTCCCCCTTTTACGGAATCACAGAACATCGTCTGTCTCTTCCTGCGTGCCTTTCCTCGAGGAGGGGCGGGGAGTATGGCTCGTTTGCTTTTCCAACCCGTTTTGCGCATGCTGCGCGACGAACTTATAGCCAATGCCGCGTACAGAGACAATGTGTGTTGGCCTGTCCGGGTCCTCTTCCAGCTTCATGCGCAGGCGGCGAATGTAGACATCGACGATGTTGCTGCTGCTGTCGCGTTCATTCCAGATTTCCGCCAGCAACTGGTCGCGTTTGACCACCTGGCCGGGGCTTGCCATCAACAGGCGCAGCACCTGCATCTCCTTCGGCGTCAGCAGGACGGGCGCGCGACCGGGTATGACGATCTTCAGTTCGGCGGGAAGCAATTCAATCTGCCCCACGCGCAGGTTCTGGCCGTTCTCCCTGCTCATCTTTTTCACCCTGCGCATGACGGCCTGCACGCGCGCCACCAGCTCCTGGTGATTGAAGGGCTTGCAAATATAATCGTCGGCGCCCACCTCAAAGCCCTGCAACTTATCCTCGATGGCATCTTTGGCTGTCATGAAGATAATGGGCATCTCATAGCCCTCGTCGCGCAGCTTCTGGGACAACTCAAACCCGCTGATATGAGGCATGCTCACGTCGAGAATGAGCAGGTCTGGCTCTCTGCGCTCAATCATCTGCATGGCAGCGCGCGGGCTATCCAGTGTTTCAACCTCATAGCCCACTTTGTGCAGGACAAACTGCACTAATGTATTGGCGAAACGGTCGTCGTCAACGACAAGTATATACACGACTCTTCCCCTCTCTTCAGAATGTTGCCACATCTTCCACCACATCCCCTCTTCCCTGATGTATCTGTATTGCGACGGTATCTCTACCACCGGTGAGATCGCTTCCGCCAGCCAGCGCAGACGGGGGATTTCTGTGGCTGCCGCTAGCGAGAGCGCGAAGTGGCGCGCTGTTTTTCCAGAAAGATGATGAGAATCGCCACGTCAGCCGGGGTGACTCCCTCTACCCGTGAAGCCTGACCAACGGTGCGCGGGCGGATTTTCGACAACTTCTGGCGCGCCTGTGTGCGCATATGCAGGATGTCATCATAATTGATGCCTTCCGGGATAAGCTGGTCTTCGAGCCGCTGCGTGCGATGCACGGCCTGCTCCTGCTTGCGCACATAGCTCTCGTACTTCACCTGTAACTCTACCTCTTCGGCGGTATCTTCGTCAAGTGCGGTCAGTGATGAGGGGGAAACAAGCTGCGAAAGCTGGCGCACCTGTTCGTAGCGTACCTGCGGGCGGCGCAGCACCTCCTTCGCGGAAAGCATCTGCCCCAGCGGCGGTATGCCCAGTTCCTGCGCATAGGATTCAAGCTGGCGCGACGAAGGGAGATAGACGCTATCCAGTTGCCCGATGGTCCTCTGAATATTCTCGCGTTTGCGCACCACGCGCTCGTATCGCTCGTCATCGATCAGGCCAAACTGGTAGGCATAGTCGCTCAGGCGCAGGTCGGCGCTGTCCGGGCGCAGGAGCAGGCGGTATTCGGCGCGCGAGGTGTGCAGGCGGTATGGCTCGCTCATCGGGCGCGTGACGAGGTCATCGATGAGAACGCCAATGTACGCCTCGTGACGCCCCAGCACGAATGGCTTCGCGCCGCGCACGTGCAGGGCGGCGTTGATGCCCGCCATAATACCCTGTGCTGCTGCCTCCTCGTAGCCTGAAGTACCGTTGATCTGCCCCGCCAGGAAGAGGCCGGAGACCGGCTTTGTCTCCAGCGTCGGGAACAGTTGCTCCGGTGGTACATAATCATATTCGACGGCATAGCCTACGCGCATCATCTCTGCGTGTTCCAGGGCCGGGATGCTGCGCAGCATGGCCAGCTGCACATCCTCCGGCAAGCTTGTATTCATGCCCTGCACATAGACTTCGCCCGTGCGCCAGCCCTCCGGCTCCAGGAAAATCTGGTGCGAACTCTTATCGGCGAAGCGCACGATCTTGTCCTCTATCGAGGGGCAATAACGCGGCCCGATGCCCTCAATGATACCCGTGTAGAGGGGCGAGCGGTGCAAATTATCGCGAATGATCTGGTGGGTCTGCGCGGTGGTGCGCACGAGATAGCAGGGCAACTGTGGTCGCCAGCCGTGCAGGTCTTCGTCGGTGACCGGATAGATCGGGTTGGGGCGGCCACCGGGAAGCTGCACGTCCTCGCGCGCGCGCAGATCCTGCGAAAAGTAGAGCGGTACACGGCTGCCTGGCTGCGGCTCCGTTTTACTGAAATCGATGCTGCGCGCATCGATGCGCGGCGGCGTTCCCGTCTTAAAGCGGCGTACTTCCAGCCCCAGCGCCCGCAGCGAATCGGAGATACCGAGCGCGGGTCCTTCTCCGGCGCGCCCGCCCGGCTGCGTCTTTTCGCCTACGACGAGCCGACCATTGATAAAGGTGCCGGTCGTCAGGATGACCGCGCTCGCCTCATATTGCCAGCCATTGTTTGTGACCACGCCCGTAATGACATGTCGCCCATCTTCGCGTGTATGGCTCAACAGCCGCAGGATGGTTGCCTGTTTCAAATCGAGGCCCGGCTGCGCCTCCAGTGCGAACTTCATCGCCAGCCGGTATGCCTGTTTATCGCACTGCGCCCGCAGCGCCTGCACCGCTGGCCCCTTGCTCGTATTGAGCAGGCGTACCTGAATAAAGGTGCGGTCCGTATTGCGTCCAATCTCGCCGCCCAGCGCGTCGATCTCTTTGATCAAATGTCCTTTCGCCGGGCCACCCATCGAAGGGTTGCAGGGCATCAGCGCGACGCTATCCAGATTCATCGTAATCAACAGCGTTCTGCAGCCCATGCGCGCACAGGCCAGCGCCGCCTCACAACCGGCGTGGCCCGCGCCAACAACAATGACATCGTACACCCCGCGCACCAGTTCCTGCGGGATACCCTGCCTGTTTTCGCTTCCTGTCTCCATCAGCTTTACTACCTGCTTGATGAATGAATGTTCATGCTTTCCACCAGTGTATTATGCCCCAGACACGATTGTACGTCAACACAAATGAGAAAAAAAGCGGCCTGCTTTATCACGAAAGCAATAAAAATGATTGACGCTACCGGCTCTAGCTGCTATTATACAGCATGAACAGGACGATAGACGGTTTTTTCGGCAAAAATCGGCCGTGCTAAAAGGAACGAAAGAAACGTATGCAGCAATTGCTGACCTGGCGCCAGCTGCTTGGAAACATTATCAGCAACCCCCGGAAACGGCAACGCATCGCTGACGAACTGGGGGTAATACCTGCTCTTCTCGACCAGTGGGCCAGGGGTGAGGTCAATCCGCGCGAACACGCCCTGCGCCGCTTAGTCCAGATACTCCCTGAGTATCGCACCCTCCTGCTGGAGTTAGTCTCCAGCGAATTTCCCGGCTTTTCCATGTCCGGTGAAGAGCGGAAAGCAGGCATATCTGATAAGATTCCTGCCGCCTTCTACGCGCGAGCGATCAACGCCTACGCCACCACGCCGGACGCGCAACGATTCTGGGCGATCAGCAACCTGCTGCTGCAACAGGCGCTGGCGCAGCTTGACCCCAACCTGGCGGGTATGGCCATCACCATCGTGCAGTGCATGCCGCCGACAAAGGATGGCAAGGTTCGCAGCCTGCGCGTGCGCGCAGGACGTGGCACTCCACCCTGGAATGCCAGCCTGGATCAACGCGCCCTCTTCCTGGGCGCGGAATCGCTGGCCGGCTACGTCGTCACGCACGGCCAATCTATTTTCCTCCAGCATCGCGGCGAACGCGAGGGACTTTACCCTGCTCACTGGGTTGAGTGGGAAGAGAGCGCGGCAGCCGTCCCCATCATGCGCGCAGGAGATGTGGCCGGAAGTCTGCTCGTCTCCTGTACCCGGCCCAACTACCTGCCCGCGCCGCGCCAGAAACTCATCCAGAGCTACGCCCGGCTCATCTCGCTCATCTTCGACTCCTCCGAATTCTACTCCATGCGCGACATCGATCTGTACATCATGCCCAACTACCGCATCCAGGAACGTCACCTCACCGGCTTCAGCCAGCGCATCTCCACCATCATGCGCACATCCGCTCGCACTGCCCGTCCCCTCACCGTCGTCGAAGCCGAAAAACTCGTCTGGCAACAACTCGAAGAGGAACTCATCTTGCTGGCGGGCAAAGAGGAGAAGCACGAGAACTCATAAGGCAGAAGAGACAGCGCAGTACGCTCAGGGATCAGATTGCGAATCAGAAATTCCTCTTTTCAATATGCACGTTATCGAAGCGTTGGATGCATTATTGAGTAAACGTGCTTAAAACACACTTATGGGGATGGGCCTCTGGTTTATCTCTCTTTATTTCTCATTTAAGCATATAAACTCATTTTTTAACATCCCCTGTATACTGTTTCTTAGGGTTATCCCTGTAGGTTGAGTATTATACAGAAAGGATAGTTTTTAATGGGTATTCAACAAGAGCCGCAGGCACCGTATTCCCAGCCGCAGCAAATCCCGCCTCAAAAGCCGAAGAGGGGTATTTTCAAGATGAAGAGGACATGGGTAGCTATCGCCGCTATCCTTATCATTCTTCTCATCGTAGTGGTAAACGTCGGTAGAGGGAACAGTACCACAACAGGCATTTCCTCGAACACAGCAACTACGCAAAGGCAGCCCACTACCGCACCGACAAAAGCCCCGCAGTGGGTGACAACACACACTTTCACAGGAGATGGGGGAAAGAAAACGGCTGTGTTTACTGTTGGGGATGATTGGAGGATTAGCTGGTCATGTGATCCTACTTCATTTCAGGGTACTCAGTTCAACTTGATTATCATGGTCTATAATAGCGATGGTACTATTTCTGACCCAGCCGCAGTGAACACCATTTGCAAGGCAGGCAACACTCACGATGTAACTGAGGAACATCAAGGCGGGGATGTGTACCTGGATATAAACAGTGAAGGAGCGTGGAAAGTTCAAATACAAGAACTGAAGTAGGTTGGGTTGTTTCGCATTGAGAGGGTAGTCATTCGTGGCTATCCTCTTTTCTTTACAGTTCTTTTCAATGAAGTAGTAGCCCGAAACAAGTTCGTAACGCTGTCGAAACTACTGAAGGTGCCTCTTTTCAACCTGGCTAAGATGTGTTATGATAAAGCTGGCTAAGGTAAGGAAAAAGATAGGCTCACAGTAAAAGATTGAAGATGTCACAGCCGGAGACTCTCTGAGAAATTTCTCTAGCACATCAGTCTCGATGGGCCTGTAGAGCTAAACAGGGGGCGGTGGCGGAACAGGTAGACGCAGGAGACTTAAAATCTCTTGGCCGCGAGGCCGTGAGGGTTCGAGTCCCTCTCGCCCCACTTTTCTTCTCAAGTCTCTTCAGAAGGTAGAACATCTTGGAAGCAATAACTCAGTTAGCATGGACAAAGGAATTTGATCTGCATATATCTACCAGTTCCTATTTTGATGTATTGCTTCATTATCTCCATGTGGCCGATGATACACCGGGATGGCCAGATGCTTTCGGCAATGCCTTGCAGGCATGGATGAAGACACTTCTTCGCACTCCTGTTCGCACATTAAGTTTGTTCTCTGGTGGAGGGGGGTTAGATATCGCTTTCCATGATGCAGGATTTCAGATTATCAAGATGGTCGAGATTGATGCACGCTTCGTAGAAACGCTTGGCATAAACGCGCAGGAAGGCCGCAGATTAGCAGGGGCAGAGCCACTTTGTATGGATATCAAGAACTTTGATCCGCCAGATGACCTGCATATAGACTTTATTATTGGCGGGCCACCCTGTCAAACATTTTCAGCCGCAGGCAGAAGGGCTGCTGGAGTAGCCGGATTTGATGACCCGCGAGGCATGTTATTTCAAGAGTATGTACGCATCCTGAGCAAGCTGCAACCGGTGGGGTTCTTGTTTGAGAATGTGTATGGTATCCTGGGGGCGCAGAGCGGCAAACCCTGGAAAGAGATTATCAAGGCTTTCGAGAAAGTCGGCTATACGATTAGTTTTCGCATCTTAGACGCTGCCGATTATGGAGTTCCGCAGCAAAGAGAAAGACTCATCATTGTAGGTAGCCGCACGGGCAGATTTGCTTTCCCTCGACCTACACACGGCCCGGATAGCCTGGGTCAACGCCCATATTACACTGCCGGACTGGCAGTTCAGGGCGTTGAAGGAACAAAGCCAGGGCCGGTTAATGGACGGCACGGGCATTTATTGCACGATATACCGCCGGGGCTAAATTATAGCTTTTATACAGAGAAAATGGGACACCCATCACCTCTCTTTTCCTGGCGATCCAAGTTTTCAGATTTGCTGTACAAGGCAGACCCCGATATGCCGGTGCGAACGATAAAAGCGCAGGGAGGGCAGTATACCGGGCCTTTCCACTGGGAAAACAGACCATTCAGTGTTGATGAGTTAAAGAGATTGCAAACTTTCCCTGATGATTATATTCTCACAGGGGGACGCCAGGTAGCTATACAACAGATCGGAAACTCGGTACCTCCCCAGTTTGGCAGGATGCTGGCAATCAGTATTCTGGATCAGCTCTTTAAAATACCTTTGCCTTTCAGTCTTGACTATCTTTCGCCACAGGATAAACTGGGCTTCAGAAGTCGAAAAGCATTGTTGACCGCTCACTACCAGCAGAAGGCAAAAGAGGCGATTACCCGACAATTTTCTTCGGCCTCAACCAGGTTGGCCAGCGAACCGAAAGATACAGAAGGAGACAACGGCGGCTCCCGCTTCTTCACCGCCTATCTTGGGCCTGATTTCACCTGGGTAGTCAGAGACGAATATACTCCAATATATCTGTGGAACGTTGTATTTTCCATCATTCAGCGAGATCAACAGATCGAGATAAATGTGAGCATGCCGGAAGAGCATCTCGCTGACCCTGCTATGGTGATTGAGGTTTTTCCAACAGTAAACTGGAAAATACCGGCAAAGAGTATTCGTCTCCTTATCCAGTCATTATCATCACACCTGTTCACTGCTGCCTGGAAAGCTTTTGAGCATTATCTTATCAGGGAGGGTATCAAAGCTGATTTAGTACAGTTAAATGGCTACTATCACTATAAACCTGCAATAGTCATCAAACTGGCAAAATTAGAAACTGCCCGGATAAATTCGAGCGATCTTCATGGATGGAAGGCTATTCAAAACGTCCTGGCAGGAATCGGGGTGCGCCATATTCTCAGGCTTGAAAATCTGGCCGATCTCTGGGAGTTATCTCTCGATAAAACCGTTGATGCTTTGCTGAGATTGCGAGCAGCGGGATACGAGGTTCGTAGTTCGTATACAAATAGCCAGATTCCTGCATATCATGTGTTAATTCCATACGCATTTCCCACTCTTAATCCGCTCAGTGTCCAGTTAAGGAAAACGCTGTTCCCAGGTGCGGGTTCAGACAAAGCTATAGAAGAGAGAAATAAATGAGTGAAGGCCCTGAATTTCCTGAGGCGTCAGAAGTTCAGAGAAAACTTGACGCAGATACAGAAGCAATGCGTTCTCAGCCTCACCTGGGGGTTTATGAAAAATATTTCGTTCTCGCCGGGCAGGCTGGCAGAGTAGCGAACATATGGGTGCAGGGAAAGCAGAGCAAAGAAGCTCAAGCGCGCTACAAAGTGCTGCAAGAGACTCTTAATAATGGATTTTTCATCCGTAAAATTGAGGAAGCGCGATCACCAGAAGTTAGCCTCATAACTGAAACAAAGCTATCAACGAAACAAAGACAAGTTATAGAAGAGATACTCAGCTCGGTCACAGATCAGGCTGGTCGGGCGCTCGTTGACATTCTCATCTTGCAGCTTGTTATCAAAACAATTTGTCCCGAACAAGATATCAGGCTCCATAAAGGCAGTAGCAATAATAACGCTTTTTCCTGGGCCGAGGGTATCTCCATGAGGTCTCTTGATGGCCACTATATTGTCCCCTTACTACGTCAATATGATCTTCTTCATATGAACAAGGATGGCGCGTATATGACACGCTCGTTTGCTGAAAATTATCCATACACCCTGTTCTACAAAGCTGAAATTAGAGGCGCAAAGCGGCAGGGAAAGCAGCGTTGGCTTGAGGTGGTGGATGATTTAGAGAATGGAAGACTGGATGCCGAAGCTGCTCTCCTGTATGTTTTGCAACTTTTATGGAGTTATTCTGACGCATTCAATGCTCTGGCCCGGAAAACGCTGGATACGCTTGGAACATGGATACAGAATAGTGGCCCTCTTTCGCTTGCCAGGGTTACCGGACTCATAAAACAGCATTTTGAGAAGTCAGAGACGAAGGCCCGGTTGCTTGAGGTGGCAATACATGCACTTTTGCAGGCCCAGGATGAGTTAATGGTAGATTCAGGTGGCAGATTAAAACCCCTCATGCCCATGCGTACAGGGAACAAAAAGCATGGCAATATTGGAGACGTAGAGGTGCTTGCTGGCGATCTGGTTGTTGAGGCATGGGATGCGAAATATGATCAACCCTATCTCGGTGACGCCATTGACGAACTTGCAGAAAAAATCCGCCTGCTTCATATAAGCGATCTACAATTTGGCTATATCTTGTATCCAGTCAGGAAAGTTTATTCGGAGGTGGAGCGCAAGATTGATGAAATTGAGGAAGAGTTCGGCATCAAAGTTCACATCCTGACTCTTGATGAATGGGTACATGAGCAGTTTCTTCGCAGCCAGATAGCAGGAATAACAGAGAGGGAACTGGCCGAAGGTTGGTTACGTGCCTACACAGAATCTCTTTGTCTGAGACGTAGAGACAAAGCTCCAATCGATGAACCTACATTTATCTGGATAGAATTACTATTGGGCATACTGACGTAGAACTGTTTCATCAAGGGCGAGCAGAAAGGGAATATTTTTCTATCCCCCTGAAACTTCCTCGCTTGAGCTACGTGATATAAATGGAAGTATTCCAGAGAGATTGCTGGAATATTTCCAGGTCTTCTTAAGGTTTTTTCGTTTGCTCTGGATTTGCAAACCGGTTGTATAGAAAAAGCTCTTCATCTGTGATATACTACTCCTATGTACCTGTTCTCCCATCGGGAAGTAACCTGTGTCTGTCTCCTATTCAGGAGGAGTTATAACGATGAAACTGATCAGGCGCGTGATAGACTGGCTCGCTTCCTGTCTCTACCTCAAACTCGACGAGAACGATATTCCTTCGACGCGCAACCACCCGTCCTACTATGACCAATCTGCGCGCCACGACGATTCTTTGCCCGGCTTTTCCCGGCATCAGCAGGTCAGGCTCTATATTGGTCATGGCTGGCAGCCACCCATGCCGTCGGGTCGTCTCCCCGTTGATGACTGACTCCTCATCCCGGTCGCTCTTCAAAAATCGCCACCAGCATAGCATGCTGGTGGCGGTTGGTTATGGATGCTCTACATAGCCCTTACGTTATTCTGCCTACCCCATCCCTGTTGCTCCCCTTTGCCCATCGCCTACAGATTACGTAATTTCAGTCAGGCGCAGCAAGCCCTCCTGCTGTACAGTTTCCAGTGGAATGATGAATGTTGGTCTGTTATAGAAAACTGGCCCAGACGTGTCATGCTGAGCGGCAGCGAAGCATCTCTGGCAATCGCTGGCTCCGGGTGGCACACGAGAGATGCTTCGCTGCCGCTGATCCTTCGCTTCACTCAGGACGACACGTTCGAGGCTGATTTTCGGTAGGATGATATCCAGAGGGGAGGGCATACGCATGGTCGTATCGACAGAGATAAAAGGCAAGATTGTACAGGTGATGGGCGCGGTGGTGGATATTGAGTTTGCAGCGGGGCAGTTGCCTGAAATTTACGATGAGTTGCTGCTGCGCTCGCCGGACGGCGCCGGTGATCTGGCGCTGGAGGTTGAGCAGTTGCCGGGCAACAACCAGGTGCGCTGCGTGGCGATGGGGCCGACCGATGGCCTCAAGCGCGGCATGGAGGTCGTCAGTCTGGGGCGGCCCATCTCTGTGCCGGTCGGGCCGAAGACGTTGGGGCGCATCTTCAATGTGCTGGGAGAGGCGATTGACAACAAAGGCCCGGTGACGGACGCGCCCACACATCCCATTCACCGGCTCCCGCCCACACTGGAAGATCAGCCGGTGAGTATGCAGGTTCTGGAGACGGGCATCAAGGTGATTGATCTGGTGTGTCCGTTTATGAAGGGCGGCAAGGTGGGAGCCTTTGGCGGCGCGGGTGTTGGCAAAACCATCATTATTCAGGAATTGATTCACAATATCGCGCTCAATCATGGCGGCTACAGCGTCTTTGCGGGGGTTGGCGAGCGCACGCGCGAGGGCAACGACCTGTACCACGAGATGATCGAGCGCGGCATCATCGATCGCGTGGTGATGGTCTTCGGGCAGATGAATGAGCCGCCCGGCTCGCGCCTGCGCACGGCCCTGACGGCGCTGACAATGGCCGAATACTTCCGCGATGTGGAAGGCAAGGATATCCTGCTCTTCATCGACAACATTTTCCGCTTCACGCAGGCCGGCGCGGAAGTCTCGGCTCTGCTCGGCCGCCTGCCCTCGGCGGTGGGCTACCAGCCCAATCTGGCCGAGGAGATGGGCGAGTTGCAGGAGCGCATCACTTCGACGCGCAGCGGCTCCATCACGTCACTACAGGCCGTCTTCGTTCCCGCCGATGACTACACCGACCCGGCTCCATCCACGACCTTTGCCCATCTCGATTCGACCATCGTGCTGGAACGCTCGCTCTTTGAGCAGGCGCTTTTCCCCGCCATCGACCCGCTGGCCTCAACCAGTCGCGTCCTCGACGCGGCGGTCGTTGGCGAGGAACATTATGCTGTCGCCAGGGACTTGCAGCGCGTCCTGCAACGCTATAAAGACCTGCAGGATATCATTACTCTGCTCGGCGTCGAAGAGCTTTCCGATGAGGACAAGATTACCGTTGCCCGCGCGCGCAAACTACAACGCTTCCTGACACAGCCCATGCACGTTGCCCGGCCCTTCACCGGCGTCGAGGGCAAGTATGTTTCCCTCAAAGAGACCGTGCGCGGCGTCAGAGAAATCCTTGAGGGCAAGTATGACGCCATCCGTGAAGAATACTTCTACATGGCGGGTACCATCGATGACGTGAGACAACGGCAGGAACAGGTCTCGTAAGTTTATTCTGGCTCCTGGAAATGCGGCTTGCGCTTCTCCAGAAACGCCTGCATGCCTTCCTGCGCATCGGGAATCTGGGAAGCTGCCGCCATGACCTCCTGGGCGTAGGCATATGCATCGTGCTGGCCAAGACCGATCTGGGCATAGAATGCCTGCTTGCCGATACCTTTGGAGAAGAAGCTGCCGCGCGTGGCCGCCGCCAGCAGTTTCTGCGACTCCTCCACGAGCCGCTCAGGGGCAACGACGCGGTTGACCAGCCCCCAGTCTGCCGCCGTCTGTGCGTCGATGGTATCGCCTGTCAGCAGCATCTCCAGCGCCCGCTTGCGCCCGATGCTGCGGCTGACCGCTACCATCGGCGTGGTGCAGAACCAGCCGCCCTTGCCGCCCGGCGTGGCAAAGCCGGCCTCCGTTGAGGCCACCGCCAGGTCGCACGTCGCCACAAGCTGGCAGCCTGCCGCCGTCGCCAGTCCCTGCACGCGCGCCAGCACCGGTTGCGGAATCTCCTGTATCGTCTCCATCAGCGTGGTGCAGACGCGCAGCAGCTTGCGCATGGCGATGAGGTCTTGCCCCACCATATCGGCAAAATCGTGGCCCGCCGAAAAGACCGGCCCGTTGGCTGCCAGCGTCACCCCACGCGCGCCGCTGTCTCCCACCTTGCGGAACGCATCGGTCAGCTCAAGCATATGTTTGAGCGAGAGTGCGTTGCGCCGCTTCGGGTTATTCATCGTAATCGTGGCGAAATCGCCCTCAAATTCCAGCAAAATCAGTTCGTAAGCCATTGCTCGTCGCTCCTTTCGCTCCACTCCGCATGACACGTCTGAAAATCTGTATATGCTCTACTTCAGTACGTTATCCAACTTCCATCTATCAGCACTATATATCACGCGAGCAGGAAATGGCAACAGGATCAGGATAGAGAGCGAAATTGCTGGCCCTCAAACGGGTTGCCAGGGCCGTTCTCGCACCACTGCTGGATGAGCGGCTCGCCGTAGAGTGGGATCGCTTCGAGCAGGCCGGAGAAGGCCCTTTGAAAAGGAGTCTATTATTGTTTTGAGATAAATTCCTGCGCGAACAGGCGCAGCGAGTCCAGTGCGGGAGTATCAACGAAGCGAATAATCATTTCCTGAATACCGGCCTCTTCGTAGGCGGCCAGGCGCTGGCGAATCGTGTCCGGCGTGCCGACAAGCGCGCCGCTCATGATGTCCTCGTCGGCGCGTTCTTCTGGCGTGAATTTGGCCAGCGCCTGTGCCTCTGTATCGGCGATAGAGCAGTAATCGATAAGCGTGGTGCGCCGGATGCTGTTGTAGTCGCGCCCGACCTCCCGGCAGTGCTGCCTGAGTACGTCCAGCTTGTGCTTGATAGTGGGGATGTCGCCGCCGATATTGCAGGCATTGGCATATTGTGCTACCAGCCGCAGCGTGACCTTCTCGCCGCCGCCGCCGATGAGCAGGGGAATGTGTGGCTTCTGCACGCCCTTCGGCGAGTTGATGGCTCCCTCGATCTGATAGTATTTGCCCGCGAAACTGGCCTGCTCCTGCGTCCACATCGCCAGGATGAGCTGCACGGCCTCGCCCAGCCGCTGCAATCTCTCTCTGACGCCGGGGTAGGGATAGCCATAGGCAAGATATTCTTCCTCGTACCAGCCGGCGCCGATGCCCAGGATGAGCCGCCCGTGACTCATCACATCGACGGTGCTGGCCATCTTTGCCAGCAGCGCCGGGTTGCGATAGCTGTTGCACGTGACCAGCTGGCCGATGCGCAGCCGTTTTGTGTCGCGGGCCAGACCGGCAGTCGTCATCCAGCACTCAAAGAGCATATCCTGTGTGACAACGGGGAAGGTGTGCAGGTGATCGTAGAGCCAGATTGAGTTATAGCCCAGCGCCTCGGCCTCCTGCGCGGTTCGCGTCATCGCTTCATACGCCTCAATCGGGTCGGTAAAGTTTCTCAGGTCCAACCGCCAGCCATGTGGGACTATAATGCCATATTCCATTGTTCGTTCTCTTCCTTCCTTCCTGCCTTCCTGCCTATCTGGTCGCAACCGGACGCCAGTCCTTGCCCTTTATCAGATAGAGACGCATCCGTTCGCGCCAGTGATGGGCCGATTCGCAGAGCGGGTCGAGCCTGGCGGCGCGACTGTAGGAGAGAAAGGCCTCCTTTTCGCAGCCGATGTCGCGCAGGATATTGCCCTGCCCGTAATGCGCCCAGGCATCGGATGGATCAAGCTGAACGGCGCGCCTGAAAGCAGTGAGGGCCTCGTAGTAGCATTCAAGATAGTAGAGGACATGTCCCATCTGCGTGTAAGCGGGGGCATAGTTTGGTTCAAGCCGGGTGACGCGCGCGAAGGCGGCCAGCGCCTCCGTTGGCCGGTTAAGGCGCATAAGGATCAGCCCCAGCTTATAACAGATTCCCGCGTCTGAGGGAGCGCAGCGCAACGCCTGGCGATAGATGACCAGCGCCTCCTCGTAGCAGTGCATGGCGAAGAAGACATCCGCCATAGCGTGATATGCCTGCGCATCGGCGGGGTCGCGTTCGATGGCCTGTTTGTAGGCCACCAGCGCCTCCTCGTTGCGGTTGAGCAGCGCCAGGGTTTTGCCCCGGTTGTAGTGAAAAACGCCCTCGTCGGGTTCAAGCTCCGCCGCCCGTTCATAGGCGGCAAGGGCCTGCTCGTACCGCTGCAAGCGATAGAGGCTATTGCCCAGACCGTTGCAGGTATATGGATCGTTAGAGTCGATGCCCAATGCCCGCTCAAAAGCCGCGATTGCCTCGTGCTGCCGGTTCAGGCAGGTCAGAACCAGCCCCAGATTGTAGTAGAAAATGGCCTCGCCGGGGTCGAGTTCAATGGCCCGGTGATATGTGGCGCGCGCCTCCTCATAGCGACCGAGCCGGTAAAGGGCTGTACCCATGCAATTCGTGGCGTGCAGCGTGCAGGCGGTATCGGTTGCGTGTTGCAGCGCCTGCTCAAAAGCGGCCAGCGCCTCTTCATACAACGCTAACTGGAGGAGCGTATCGCCGATGCGCGTGCAGATGTGGGGCGAGTCGGGTTCAAGCTCCAGCGCCTGGTGAAAGGCGGCCAGCGCCTCTTCGTAAGCATGCTTTTCAAAGCTGGCTTCGGCAATCTCCAGCCAGCGCGCGTCTACCTGCTGTGTTGTGATATATCTATCCGGTACAGGAGTGGTGGGCAAAGCTATCTCTATCCGACCGCCCTGAGAATCACTGTCAAAGAACCCCACGCCAGCGCCTCCTTCCATCGCTTCTCTTGCTGCCTTCTCCCCGGCAATCATAGTAGTATAGAAAGCATACCCGATAAAAGGATATATAGACAAGTCTCAATAGAGCTTTTTTCGGGGAATTTTTCTATCACACCAGAACAGATCGTCAAATTTGTAAAAATCCCCAATCTCTCGTCAAAGAAAGTGTAATCACGTATAATACCCATGAAAAACACACGCAGCATGCCAGGAGACCATTCTCCTGGCATGATATCTGCCTCGGCCATGTCGTAGCTATCATAGCCGGGGCGTCCGGCTGAATTAGCGAAAGGGAGCAGGATGTGATACAGGTACGAGTGGGGCCGCTTGTGCGCGCCGTGAGTGCTGAAAGCGCCGCTATCTGGTGCGAATGGACGGAAGTCGGTGAAGTGGAACTGGTAGCGGTGCCTGAGCAGGCCGCGCAAGAACAGATAGCTATGCCACATACGCGATCGACCCGCGCGCGCACGGTGTGCGTGGGTGGCCATCACTACACGCTTTTCCATCTTACCGGCTTGCAGCCCGCTACCTGGTATGGCTACACCCTCGCTCCCATATCAGTATCTGGAGGGCCAGCAGCGGTCGCTCCATCATCTTTCCCCTCTACAGGAGGAGAGCAGAGGCTTATCCAGTGTTTTCGCACGCTCGACCTGGCCGACGAGGGCCAGCCGCTTCGGCTGGCCTACGGCTCCTGCCGCAACCTTTCCGCGCCCGGCCCTGATGCCCTCAGCGCCTTCGGAACATGGTTGCAAACCACCTTTGACGAACGCGAAACGCTCTGGCCCCGTCTCCTGCTGCTCATCGGCGACCAGATTTATGCCGATGAGGGCATGAGAAGGCGCAAAAAGGCGGCTAACAGCGATCCGCGCAGGCCTGTTAAAAGCGCGCTCCCGCCCGGCGCGCACTCGTTTGAGGAATTTACCGCGCTGTACGAGGAAGCGTGGATGGAAGACGCCGGAGTGCGGCAGACGCTGGCCGCGCTCCCGACGTATATGATCTTCGACGATCACGAAATTACCAATAGCTGGAATATTGCGCCATCCTGGCTGGAGCAGGCGCTGCGCGGAGGGCTGGAACAGACGCTGGTTGATGGGCTGGTCGCCTACTGGCTCTATCAGGGCTGGGGCAATCTCTGCGCGCAGTCTGCAAACGAGCATCCCCTGCTCGCGCTGATGCAGCAGGCCGCACGGAGCGGAGAAGATGCGCTTGAAGAACTGCGCGCATGGATGAGCAAGGCCGTGTATGGCGAGATCATGCCGCACTGGCATTATGAGATTTCCACCACGCCGCCCATCTTTGTCGCCGATGTGCGCGCCGACCGTCCCGCTTTCTCCGGCAAGACGGGGGCAGCAGCCCTTGATGCCCCGGCGCGCATTATGAGCCAGCCACAGATGGAAGAACTGCGGCGCTGGCTGCAAACTCACGCCTCTACCGCCGTCCTGCTCGTCTCATCGGTTCCGGCCCTGTTGCCGCCCGCCATCGGCCTTGCCGAGTACATGGCAGGCATACGCCCCTTCCAACGCGGCCCTCTGCGCCAGCCCGCGCACCTGCTGGCAGCATTGCAACGCCAGCTTGCTCAACATATGAGCTTCGATCACTGGCCCGTCTTCTCAGACACGTGGCGCGAACTGGTCGATCTACTGGCCGCCCGCCAGCGTGACCTCATCATCCTCTCCGGCGATGTCCACTTTTCCTACGCCGCGCAGGCGCGCACAACCCTGTTTCCCACGAAGAAACGCGCCACCCTCTACCAGCTCGTCGCCAGCCCGTTCCGCAACACCCTGAGCAAGGGTAATAGCGACCTGATTCGCGGCCAATCCGCCATCAAACGTCTCTTCTACGGCGGGCTGCATATAGCCATGCTGCCGCTGCTGCGTCCCTGGGGGGCAAAACACATCCCCCACGATCTGTTGATGCAGAACACCATTGCCCTGCTCACCCTCTGGCCGCAATCCTCTGAAGGCGGCGACACGGGCAACTACCGCCTGCAACAGCTCTATATGGGCGTCAAAGACGGCAAAATGAGAGAGATAGCGCGCACCGCTTTCGAGTATCGAGAATAAGTGACCATCCTTCGCAAGCGGTCGTCTCCCGCAGGCCAGCCCCGGCAGGCCACCGTCTTAGCGTCTCTTTGCCCAGGGGAGTCCTTCGGCAATAGCCTGACGCATGGGGGCATCGAAGCCATACCAGTCGGCGACGAGGTCATCGATGCGGCGATGCAGGGCGATGCAGTCTTCCCAGACGGCCTGGGCTTGCTGACTGAGACGGCTATAGTTATCAAGCCAGGCGCTTGCCGCGACCGTGTCGGGCAATTGCCAGTTTTGCGCCTGCGCCCAGGTCTCGTTTTCACGCTCAGGCTCGCTCAGGAAGAGTTGCAATACCTGCGCAAAGGCCGCGCTATTGCGGTCTGTGGGGACAAGCCGGGTCGCTATTGCGTTTCGCGCGCGCAGTGCGCGGATGCGCCCGTTGACCGGGCCGCTATTGCTCACCAGCCCGCGCAAGACCAGCGCCTGCAAGCTCACTCTGGGCAGCCGCGAAGCCGCCAGCACGGCAGATGGCGGCAGGTAGATCGTCCCCTCGTCGAAATCTGGCAGGCGCGCGGCATATGGCTCGACGAAGTCCCTTTCCAGTCCCGCGCGTTTGCCGAGCAGTTCATCGGCCAGCGCCGCCAGTTGTGCCACCGGCATCGTCTGCGTCTCAGGGATGGGCAGGCGATCCAGCTCATCCTTGCTGACATGGTTATTGGTCGAGAAAAGGTTGACAATATACGCGCTCACTCTGCTATTAAGCAGCGCCAGCAGCGCCTTCCCCA
>Ga0209810_1002606_pt1 | contig 21122 bp, 21 predicted proteins | sample Coa_R1_7_FD_187159 | JGI IMG/M metagenome (GOLD analysis project Ga0209810, IMG submission 187159) | Surface soil microbial communities from Centralia Pennsylvania, which are recovering from an underground coalmine fire - Coalmine... | ecosystem: Environmental > Terrestrial > Soil > Unclassified... | reverse complement strand
GCATCCAGCGTCGCTGCCCCCACCTGAAGGCGGACCTGACCAAGTTCGGGGTGATCGAGGACGGCGTCCTCACCTGCACCCTGCACGGCTGGCAGTTCGAGCTGGCCACCGGCCGGTGCCTGACCTCCGACGACCGTCGGCTCTACAGCCGCCCCCTGGGCGAGCCGGAGGCGGACGACGGTGCCCTCCCGCCCGAGCCGGCCGGGGCGACGGTGCGGGCGCAGTGCGCGCACTGCACCTACGACCTGACCCGCCGCCGCTCCCCCTCCTGAGACCGGGTCGGGAGGAGCCGTCGGCGCCACCCCTCCGCGGCTCCGCCGGTCGGGGACGCGAGCGGGATCCGGACCCGGACCAGCAGTCCCGGGGCGTGGTCGTGGAGCTGGATGATCCCCCCGTGGGCGCGCACGATCCACCGGGCGATGGCCAGGCCCAGGCCGGCACCGGCGCCGGCGCGGCTGGCGTCCACCTGATAGAAGCGCTCGAACACCCGCTGCCGCTCTGGCGCCGGGATGCCGGGGCCCCGGTCGGCGACCTCCAGCTCGGCCTCCCGGCCGGCCCGTAGGCAGCGGACCCGGACCGTCTCGCCCCTGGGCGAGAAGCGGAGGGCGTTGTCCAGCAGGATCAGCAGGACCTGCTTGAGCCGGTCGGGGTCGGCCGTGACCCGGCCGGCGCGGCATTCGACCAGCTCCAGCCGCACGCCCTGGGTGGCCGCCACCGGCTCCAGGGCGTCCACGGTCTCGCGCACCAGCCGGTCCAGGTCGAGGGGGAGGGGCCTGATCTCCGCCTCCCCGGCATCCGCCCGGGCCAGCGTCAGCAGTCCCGCCACCAGCCGTCCCATCCGCCGCGTCTCCTCTTCCATCGACCGGAGGACGTCGTCGTTCTCGTCGATGGTCTGCTCCTGATGGCGGCGCAGCACCTGGAGCCCGGCATCGAGCACCGCCAGCGGCGTCCGGAGCTCGTGGGAGGCGTCGGCGGTGAAGCGCCGCTGGCGCTCGAAGGCCTGGCGGATGGGCACCAGGGCCCGCTCGGCCAGGAACCAGCTGGCGGCCAGCACCAGCAGCAGCGTGCCCGCCCCGGCCACGGTCACCACCAGCACGGCCTGGGTCTCGACGGCGGTCACCAGGTCGAGGCTGCGGCCCACCTGCAACGCCCCGCGGCCGGGGAGGGGCTGGGAGACGACCAGGGCCCGGTGACCGCCGCCCAGGTCGACCGTGGTCGTGCCCACCTCCCCTCGCAACGCTCGCAGGGCGGCCGGGCGTAAGGGGCCGGTGGCCACCCTGGCCGGGTTCAGCTCGACCCGGCCGCTCGGGCTCCAGAGCACGTAGAAGGTCCCCGGAGCGACCGCGTCCCGGTGCTCGCCCGCCTCCGGTCGGGCGGCCTCGGCCATCTCGACCCGGGCGCGGTCCGCCTCCCGGCGCAGGTCGGCCGCGGTCTGGGCCATGAGCAGGTGGTTGATGAGCAGCACGATGGCGAGCCCCAGGGCGGCCACCACACCGGCCATGACGGCCGCGTTCAGGGCCAGCAGGCGCCAGCGAACCCGGTTGAAGATCACGGCCGCAGCACGTAGCCGACCGAGCGCACGGTCCGGATCAGCTTGTGGGGATGGCCGCGGTCGATCTTGTCCCGCAGGTAGTGGATGTAGATGTCGACCAGGTTGGAGGAGGGGGCGGCGTCGTCGCCCCACACCTGGTCCAGGATGCGCTGCCTGGTCAGGACCTGGCCCGGGTGACGCATGAGCAGCTCCAGGAGGCGGAACTCGTGCGGGGTGAGCCGGATCTCGCGCTCGCCGCGGCGGACGATGCGGGTCGCCGGCTCGAGCCTCAGGTCGGCGACCTGGAGCCGCTCCTCGAGGATGCCCCCCCGTCGCAGACGAGCGCGCAGGCGGGCCAGCAGCTCCTCGATGGCGAAGGGCTTGACGACGTAGTCGTCGGCCCCCGCGTCCAGGCCGCTGACCCGGTCGGGGACGGCGTCGCGGGCGGTGAGCACGATGATGGGGACGTGCCGGCCGTGGGCGCGCAGGGACCGGCAGACCTCGAGGCCGTCCATCCCGGGCAGGGAGAGATCGAGGATGACCGCTTCCGGATCGGTGTGGAGGGCCGTCTCCAGCCCCCGATCGCCCCGCCGCTCGTAGAGGACGTGGAATCCCTCCTCGTCGAGGACCCGCTGGAGGAGGTGGCCGAGGGCGACCTCGTCCTCGATCAAGAGGACCCGGGTCCCCCGGGCCGGCGGTTCGTCGGGCGATGGGAGCGTGGCCATGGCGGAGGCCGCTCCGATGCTACCGCCCCTCTCGGCGGCCGTTTCGGAGGCGGAGGACCGAAGTGGCCGCCCTTCACGAACTTCTTAACCTCTGTCAATGCTTCTCCGCCGGGTCGGTTGCTAGCTTCGACCTCATGACACGGGCTCGACCACCGGCCCCGAGCACGCTCCGAGATCGCGGCCTGCGGCGGCTGCGTCGCTGGACGGTGACCGTCGCCGCCGCCTCGGCCGGGCTGGTGGGGCTCTTCGCCGTCCTGGCCGTCAACAGCTTCCCGGGGCACGCCAGCGCCTCGGGGTCGGGGGCGACGTCCACCTCCGGCGCGGCGCCGGCCAGCTCGTCGGACGCGTCCTCGTCGGACGACTCCCAATCGGCGCCGGCGCCCGTCCAGCCCCAGCCGCCTCCCGGAGGCTTCTTCGGCGGCGGGCGCGGCGGACCCATGGTGGTCTCGGGCGGATCCTAGGCGGCCGTGCTCGGGGTGGCGGAGTTCCCGGCCCTGGGGACCGGCGTCCGGCTCCTGGTGACGTACGGGGACCGGCTGGCCGAGGCGCGGCGGGCGGTGGAGGCCGAGCTGGCGGCGATCGACGCCGCCTGCAGCCGGTTCCGCGACGACTCCGAGCTGGTCCAGGCCAACCGGGCCGCGGGCCGGGAGGTGGCCATCGGTCCCCTCCTGGCCGCCGCCCTGGCGGAGAGCCTGCGCGTGGCCCGGATGACGGAGGGGGCGGTCGACCCCACCGTCGGCCGGGCCCTGCGCCTGATCGGGTACGACGCCGACCTCGCCCTGGTCCGGCCCCGAGGAGGGCCGGTGCGGCTCCGGGCCGAGCCGGCGCCCGGCTGGGAGGTGATTGAGCTGGACGCCCGGCGAGGGCGGCTGCGGGTGCCGCCGGGCGTGGAGCTGGACCTCGGCTCCACCGCCAAGGCCCTCGCCGCCGACCGCTGCGCACGGGCGGCGCTGGAGGCGGTGGGCGGAGGAGGGGTGCTGGTCGGCCTGGGCGGTGACATCGCCATGGCCGGCGCCTGCCCTCCCGGGGGCTGGCGGGTCCTGGTCACCGACCGGCACTCGGCGCCCCCGGACGGCCCGGGGCAGGTGGTATCCCTCACCGGCGGGGCGCTGGCCACCTCCAGCACCACCGTCCGGCGCTGGGTGCGGGGTGGCGTCCGGCTGCACCACATCGTGGACCCCGCCACCGGGCTGCCGGCCAGCGAGCACTGGCGGACCGTCAGCGTCGGCGCCGGCTCCTGCGTCGACGCCAACGCCGCGGCCACCGCCGCCATCGTCTGGGGACCCCGGGCGCCCGGATGGCTCGAGGCCCACGGCCTGCCGGCGCGGCTGGTCCGAACCGACGGCGAGGTGGTGACGGTCGCCGGCTGGCCGCGGGAGGACGCCCGCACGTGACCCAGCCCAGCCCGCTGTGGTACACGGCCCGGGGCGCGGGCATGGTCCTGCTCCTGCTGCTGACGGCCACGACCGCGCTCGGTGTCGCCACCAGCCAGCGCTGGGGGACCGAGGGGTGGCCGCGCTTCCTCACCGCCGGCCTGCACCGCAACCTCTCCTTGCTGGCGGTGGCCCTGCTCCCCCTGCACGGGCTGACCGTGATCCTCGACCGCTACGCCCATCTCGGCATCGCCGACATCACCGTGCCCTTCGCCTCTCACTACCGCCAGCTGTGGCTGGGGCTGGGGGTGCTGGCCGGGGAGCTGATCGTGGCCGTGGCCGTCACCAGCCTGGTCCGCAACCGGCTCGGCTACCGCGCCTGGAGGCTCGTCCACTGGCTCGCCTACCTGAGCTGGCCGCTGGCGGTACTGCACGGGCTTGGGACCGGCAGCGACACCCGGGCCTGGTGGGCGCTGCTCCTCTACGCCGCCTGCCTGGTGAGCGTCCTGCTCGCCGTCCTGTGGCGCCTCTCCCTGACCGGAGAGCAGGCCCGCGGCTGGCAGGCGGGGATGGGGGCGCTCTGTGGGGTCGGGGCCCTCGCCCTGGCCGTCTGGACGCTGGTGGGCCCGCTCCAGCCCGGCTGGGCGGCGGCTGCCGGCACCCCGCCGGAGCTGCTCGGGAGCCAGCGCGCCAACCAGGGAACGGCCGGAGCCAACCCCTCCGCCAGGCCCACCCCGACCCGCCCGACCTCGCCGGGTTCGGCCCCGACGCCCGGCCCCACGTCCGCCTCCCAGCTGCCCGGCGGCCTCGACGACCGGCTGGCCGGCAGCGTCACCGAGACCGACTCGGGCCTGGAGATCGACCTCATCGACCTCCAGGATCGCTCGCTGGAGATCCTGCTCGGTATCCCCGGCGAGGACGCCAGCACCGGGCCGCTGACCGTGACCCGTGACGGCCGGACCATCTGCCGGACCAGCGCCGACCTGAGCAACCCCGTGACCGCGATCTGCGGTGGCACCCAGGTGGTGATCAGCCTGGCCCGCGCCCGGGGCGGTGGGGAGCGGGTGGGCCAGATCGTCGGCGTCCTGCGGACGGGGCCGTCGTGAGCCAGGCCACGATCGCGCCCCCGGTCGCGCTGCCCTGGCTGCTCGGCGGTCCTCCCGCCGAGATCGGTCCGGAGCCGCTCCAGGACCACCTCGACCGTCTCGGTCCCTGCCCGGTCGGAGGCCCCGATCTGCTCTCGGCCCTCCGCTCCACCGGCCTTCGCGGTCGGGGCGGAGCCCGGTTCCCGGCCTGGCGCAAGTGGCGGGCGGTGCGGGAGCGCTCCCAGGGACGGGCCGTGGTGCTGGTCAACGGCGCCGAGGGCGAGCCGGCGAGCTGGAAGGACCGGGTGCTGATGGCGATGCGCCCGCACCTGGTGCTGGACGGGGCCGAGTTGGCCGCCGACACGGTGGGGGCGGCGGAGGTGGTCCTCTACGTGGGGAGCGAGCTGACCGACGCCCGGCAGGCCCTGGAGCGGGCGATCCAGGAACGGGGTGGCCGGCGCTGGGGCCGCCGCCGGACACGCCTGGTAGCGGGGCCGCCGCGCTACGTGGCCGGCGAGGAGACGGCGGCCGTGCGCTTCGTCGACGGCGGCCCGGCCCGGCCGACCTTCCGGCCGCCGCGGCCTTTCGAGCGAGGGGTCAGGGGCCGGCCCACGCTGGTGCAGAACGTGGAGACCCTGGCCCTGGTCGCCCTGCTGGCGCGCTTCGGACCGGCCTGGTATCGGACCGTGGGGACGTCCTCGTCTCCGGGCCCGCTGCTGGTGACGGTGGCCGGGGCGGTGCGCCGGCCGGGCGTCCACGAGGTACCCCACGGCGTCTCGCTGGGCCAGGTGCTGGCCACGGCCGAGCCCACCGGCCCGGTGGCCGGGGTCCTGCTCGGGGGCTACTTCGGCGCCTGGCTGCCGCCGGCACGGGCGGGATCGCTGGCCCTGGACGACCAAGCGCTGGCGGAGGCGGGCCTCGGGCTCGGATGCGGGGTGGTGTTCGCGCTCCCGGGGGAGGCCTGCCCCCTGATGGAGACGGCGCGCGTCCTCGGCTTCCTGGCCCACGAGAGCGCCGGCCAGTGCGGTCCCTGCCGCTACGGGCTGGGGGCGGTCGCCGACGTGGCCCATCGGGTGGCGGCCGGCCAGGGAGGGGCGGACGAGGTGGCGCTCCTCCAGCGCTGGGCCGGCCAGCTGCGAGGCGGTCGTGGGGCCTGCCGGCATCCGGACGGAGCCGTGACCCTGCTCACCAGCGCGCTCGAGACCTTCTCCGAGCACCTGCGCCTCCACCTGCGTGGTGGGGCCTGCCCGGCCAGCCGGGCCGCGACCTGCCTGCCCTTCCCACCTCTGCGGGAGGGATGGCGGTGAGGTATCGGCTGCGGGTGAACCCGATCGCCTGCGCCGGCCATGGCCTCTGCGCCGAGCTGTTCCCGGAGCGGGTGCGGCTCGACGACTGGGGCTATCCGATCGTGGCCCCGGAGCCGTTCGACGAGCGCCTGCTGCCGCACGCGCGGCGGGCCGTCGACCAGTGCCCCCGCCTGGCCCTGCTGCTGGAGCAGGCCGAGAGCCGATCCCACCGCGCCCACGCCTGACCCGACCCGGAGGGCCGGCGAGGGCCGGGCGCTCCGGGTAGGAGGCCCGGCCCGATTCTGGGGGTAGGGAAGGCAGGGAGGAGGAAGTCCTTCATCTCACTCAACGTGGGACGGCCCGATGTTGATCGCCGGCGCCGCCTGGCGGGAGGACCTGGGGGCGGCGATCAGGCGGCCCCGACGACCCCCGGCGGTGGGACCGAGGCGCGCCGCCAGGTGGGCGGGATGGCCCCGACCAGCGCGGCCACCAGCGCCGCCGCGGGCGGGATCAGCACCGAGGGCCGGGTGACCGCCGTCGCCGGGTCCAGAGATGGGGAGGAGGGGAGATGGAGGAGGGCGACCGCGAGCACGGCCAGCACCAGCCCCGCCAGCGCCGCCAGCACCGCCGGGACGGCGGCGGCGGCGAGCAGCTGGCCGCGGGTGGCACCCATGGCGACCATCGTCCCCAGCGCCACCTCCCGTCCCCTGGCCCGGACCAAGAAGGTGCCAAGGTATCCGGCCACGGCCAGGCCCAGGAGCGCGTTCACGACCAGCCCCGGTGGGCCGGGAGGGAGGAGGGAGCGCTGCCACCCCGACCCGGCCGGGGATGCCGGGCTCCCGCCGGCGGCCAGCTCCCGCAGCAGGGCGTCGAGCGCGAGCAGGAGCGGCAGCAGCCGCCGCAGCCCCCGAAGGGAAGGGTCGCGCCGGGTCGCCATCCCGATGGCGAGCGCGGGCGGCAGGCCCCAGGTGCGGAGCCCGGGGCGCCGGCGCGGCCCTCCGCTCGCGTGGGGGTATGGCTCCGGAGGGGCGGCGTCGCGGGCGGCGAGGGGGGCGGCCAGGACCACTGCCAGCAGGCAGAGGCCGGCCCCGGCCGACGCGGAGGCGATCGCGGCCGGGCCGCGCTCCCCCGTCGCCAGCGCGGCGGCGGCCGCGCCCAGGAGGGCGCCGGGGAGGGCGGCCAGGATCGGCTGGAGGCCCGCCACTGCCACCAGCTGTCCTGGGGTGAGCCCCAGCGCCCCCAGTAGCGCCAGCCGTGGGCGCTGGGTCCGCACGAGGCAGGCGCCGACCCCCGCCGCCGTGGCCAGGGCCGTGAGCCCGGCGGCGAGGACGAGGCCGACGGTGAGGGCGGGACGCCAGGCCGCCGCCGAGAGGCCGGTTCGGGCCGGGATGGTTGCCCCGGCGCCCGGCGCCAGGGTGGCGAGCGCCGCCGCCGCCAGGGCGACCACGAAGATGGCCGCGGCCTCGGGACGGCAGCCGCCGAGGCCGCGCCAGGCCGCGCCGAGGACGGCCGCAGCCCGGCTCGATCGTTCCCTCACGCGCCCTCCTCGCCCGCGGCCGCCTCGGCGGTCGCTGCCTCGGCGGCCGTCGTCTCCGCCCCCTGGGCGAGCGCGGGCATCACCTCCAGGTCCTCGACCACGCGCCCGTCCAGCAGCTTCACCACCCGCTCCGCGCAGGCGCCGGCGACCTCCGGCTGGGCGGTGGCGAGCACGACCGTCGAGACCTCGGGGCGCAGGGTGGCCAGCAGGCGGGTGATCTCGGCGCCAGCGCCACGGTCGAGGCCGGCGGTGGGCTCGTCGACCAGCAGCAGCAGCGGCTGGTTGACCAGCGCCCTGGCGATGGCCGCCCGCCGTCGTGGGCCGGGCGACAGCTCGGCCGGCCGATGGTCCGCCCGGTCGGCCAGGCCGGCGCGCTCCAGCAGGTCGAGCGCGCGGGGGCGCGCCCGGGAGGCCGGCGTGCCCGCGATCCGGGCGGCCAGGAGCAGGTTGTCGAGGAGGGTCAGCTCGGGCAGGAGCGGCAGGCGCGGCGAGGCGTAGCCGAGGTGATGCCGGCGGAGGCGGGCCAGGTCGGCCTCGTCCAGGAGGTCCAGCAGGTGGCCGTCCACCACCACGCAGCCGCTGGTGGGGCGGTCGAGGCCGGCGATCAGGTCGAGGAGCGTGGACTTGCCGCTGCCCGGGGGACCGACCAGGGCCACGAACTCCCCCTCCGCGATGGTCAGGTCCACCTCCGACAGCGCCGTCACCTCCCCGAAGGTCCGCGTGACGCCCTCCAGCTCCACGATCGCGGTCACACCGTCCCTCCCTGTCCCCGGGCCGCCGACCTCCGGCCCGACCCGGTCCATCCTTCGACCCCACCGCGGCCCGGGGCCGCGGCCCGCACACCTCGCTATCATGAGGTTTCGCGGCGTGGGCCCGTGGCGCAGCTGGGAGCGCGTCTGAATGGCATTCAGAAGGTCAGGGGTTCGAGTCCCCTCGGGTCCACCAGGCTCGCTCTCTTGAGTCCTCGCTGACCGAATCGGCTTGGGAGCACGGCTCCGAGAACCGAGTGGAACGCCCGGGGTCGTGGGTCGTCCGGTCGGTTCGCCCCAGCTCCGGTTCCCCCGATCGTCGGCGGCGGTGCGAGGCAGACGCCGTCCCGGGGCCGCCGCTCATCGCCGCTGGGGTCGTCCTCGATGCCCGAACGCTCCCCGAAGCGCATCGCCGGCCGCCGCTCCAGGTCGTGGGCCGGCCAGCCCGGGTCCCCAGCGGCGGTCGCCTACTGGGCGGTGCCGTGCCGCTTCAGCTCGACGAGCACGTTCTCGTAGGGCGTCGAGCCCAGGTTCCGGAACCGATGGGTCTCTCCGGCCTCCCGCCAGACCACCACGCCGGGGCGGTCCTCGTATGTGCGCACCGTGCCGTCGACGCTCGTGATCTCCGCCCTGCCGCCGCTCAGGGGCACGATCAGGTACGGCAGAGCGTGGTGGTGCATGGGTTTGACCCCACCGGGTGGGACCGAGAGCCTCCAGACGCGGATCGACTCGTTCTCGAAGACCACCCGGTCCCCGACCGGCTCCGGCCGGGCCTCGGATCGCTCATCGGCCGGCATCTCGCACCTCCTCACCGACATCGTGCACCACCGCGGTTACCTCCGGCCCTGCCGAGACCAGCCCGGGCGAGGATCGTGGACGGCCGAGGAAGGCGGCGTCCGGGACGCCACCCCCCGCTGCGGTCTCCCCGGGCCAGGTGGGCGGCGCGGCCTCGCCGCCCGGCAGGGGTTCCGGACCGAGCGACGCGTGGGCTCGTCATCCGATCGTGCTGCCCGCCGGGCCGGGCCGCTCGGTGTCCGAGGCCCCGATCGGCCGCGTCACCACCGGCTTCATCACCGAGCGTCCGACCTCAGGGCCACGCGCTCCCACCGCCTGGTGGCGGGCGCCCGATCCCTGGTCTGCGCCTCGCCGCGCCCGGTCACGATCGGCCCGGCGTGGCACCTGGCCGACCTCGGGGCGCCGGCGCCGGGCGATGCTCCTCGGCGCACCCGTCCTCGGTGCAGCGGTCCCCGGCGCAGCCGGGCCTGCCCTGCCCGGCCGGGGCGACGCAACCGCAGCCTTCGCCGCGCCAGGCCTCACGGCCCTCCCGGACCGCCGCCGCGGCCACGGCCAGGCCCGCGACCGGATCGAGCCACCACCAGCCCCAGAGGTCGTCGGCCACCAGGCCGGCCAGGACGGCCGCGGCCAGGTAGGCGCAGAGCAGGTTCTGCGAGCCCTCACCGGCGGTCGCGCCGGAGCCGAGGCGGGCGCCCAGGCGTCGCTTGGCGAGGCCGAGGGCGGGCATGAGCAGCAGGCTGGCGGCGGTCAGGCCGATCCCGAGCGGCGTGCTCCCGGGCCGGTGGTGGACCAGGAGGTCGCGGACGGACTCCACCGCGACGTAGGGGGCGAGCAGCCAGAAGCTGAGGGCGACCGCCTTCTGGGCACGGCCCTCGGCCTCCTCCGAGAGGGTGCGCGGCCCGGTGAAGCGCCAGATGACGATCACGCTGGCCATGCCCTCCACCGCCGACGACAGCGCCCACCCGGTGAGCGCGATCGAGCCCGCGCTCAGGCCGGCGGCGAGCCCCACCGCCCCCTCCACCGTCATCCAGGCCAGGCTGGCCGCGGCCAGCCAGCGCGCCAGCCCGACGTCGCGCCGCCAGCCGGCGTCCCCCGCGCTCACGCCGACCGATCGCCCAGGGCCGGCAGCGGGGCCAGGGGGATGACCTCCCCGCTGTGGCCGAGGTGGGAGAGCCCGATCCTGACCAGGTCGGCGACGTGGCCGTCGTCCAGGCTGTAGTACACGACCTTGCCCGCCCGCCGGAACCTGACCAGCCTGAGCGTCCGGAGCAATCGCAGGTGCTGGGAGACGGAGGGCTCGCTCACCCCCACCACCGCGGCCAGGTCGCAGGTGCACATCTCCTGGCTGAGCAGCACGTGGACGATGCGGGCCCGGGTGGGGTCGGCGAGGGCGTCGAACAGGGCCGCCAGCTCCGCGTACAGCGAGGAGGGCAGGAGCCGCCCGCGCATCCGGGCGACGTCCGCCTCGTTCACGCAGCGGACCTGGCAGGTGTCCGGCTCGGCTCCGGGGCGCCGCCGCCGGGTCGTCATGCCCGTCCTCGCTCGGGGTGGGTGCCCGGCCGCGGTCGGACGTCCAGGAGCCGGCCGCGCTCCGGGGTGCTGACGTGCTCGACCTGAAGGGTGGTGTGGGTGATCGCGAAGCGCCGGTCCAGCACCTGCTCCAGCTGGCGGCGCACGGCGTGGCAGTCCTCCCCGGGCCGGACCAGCACGTGCGCGGACAGGGCCGGCATGCCGGAGGTGATCTCCCACAGGTGGAAGTCGTGCACGTTGACCACGAGCGGGTGCTCCTCCAGCGCCCGCGCCACCGCGGCCGCGTTCATGCCGGCGGGGGCGGCCTCGAGCAGCACCCGGGTCGCGTCCCGGACCAGCCCGTAGCCGGCGCGGACCATCAGCCCGGCCACGACCAGGGAGGCGATGGCGTCGGCCCGGACGAAGCCGGTGGCGATGATGACCACGGCCGCGACCGCGGTGCCGGCGAAGGCATAGAGGTCGGTCAGGACGTGCTGGTAGCTGCCGCGGAGGTTGAGGCTGCGCCGCTCGGCCCTGGCCAGCTGCCAGGTCACCAGCAGGTTCACCGCCACCCCGGCCAGCGCCACGCCCAGCATCGAGGCGCCCTGGACCTCGGGCGGCTGGAGGAGGCGCCGGACGGCTTCGACGACGATGGCCGCCGCCAGCAGGTACAGGGTCGCGCCGTTGGCCAGCGCGGAGAGGATCTCGGCCCGCTTCAACCCGTAGGTGAGGCCTCCGGCCGGGGGCCGGGCCGCCAGCCGGAGGGCGACCAGCGAGAGCAGGAGGGCGCCGGCGTCGGCGACCATGTGGGCCGCGTCGGAGAGCAGGGCCAGGGAGTGGGCCAGCACGCCCGCCACCGCCTCCACCGCCATGAAGCCGAGGATCAGGCCCAGGGCAGCCAGCAGCCGCCCCTGGTCGGCGTCGGGGTCGATCGGGGGCCGATGCGCCCCACCCCAGGAGCCGTGGTCGTGCCCCGTCACCGAGGGCACTCCATGTGAGGATTGCGCAATAGCCTAATCATAACCTTCGCGGCCGCCGGGCCGGGGGAGCCGGGGCGCCACGCCCTCGGCCCGCCACCTCCGGGTTGGCCGCCATCGCCCTGTCCTGCTGCCCCGGGTCGTGGCCGGGGAGGACGTGGCGGCCGGGTGGTCGTGGAGCCGGGATCTCCGCTATCTGGCCGCCGCCCCGACGCGGACGCCCTCCACCCGGTGGGGGAAGGGCCTGCCGTCGGCCGCCCAGAGGCCGCGATCCCTCCGGGTGGAGCGGACCCGCGGACCGGGATGGTGGCGAAGTGGGGCAGCGCCTCGAGGTCGGAGAGCCGATCGGGAACGCGGCCCTCGTCCGCCGCCGTGCCGACGACGGAGGACCGCATCACCCCTGCGCCCGCTTTGGGGGCAGCTGGTCTTCGGTGGGGGCGGCCCCGATCGCCATCTCCGACCCCATCGGCCGGCCGTCGGAGCCCGGCCCTCCCCTTCGCCACGGGCCGGCGGCGACCGGCGTTGGCGGCGACCAGGGCGCCCGGGGGCCGGCCCGGCGCCGCCGGCTGCTGGGGGCCGGGGTGCGTCCGCCGCCGAAGGCCGGCTCCGCCGTCCGACGCGGTAGGATCGACTCCGGCGGCGCCCGCCGCCCGGCGATGGAACCCGCCGGCCGGCTTCACGCCGGCGATCGCCCACCGGCTGACGGCTCCTACCCACCAGTCGAGTCAGGAGGAGCACGATGTCGGTTGCTTCACGAACCCACCCGGGGTACGGTCGAGATGGGTGCGCTGGCGCCCGTGGTCGGGGCGGCCGGGGAGGGGCGGCCTGCGGGGCCGGCCCGGCGTCGCTCGCCGCCTCTGGCCGCTCGCAGGCGAGGCGGGCGCGGTGAGGGCCGAGGCCGACGTCAAGCTCCGCCAGGCGCTCGGCATGGCGCGGGCCGCGGAGCGGCTCCTGGACCGGGCCTTCGGCGCCCAGGTGCTGGCCCGGGGCTGGCAGCCAGGTCGGCCGCTGCCGGAGCGGCTGCGGCGCATCCAGGACGCACATCGGCGCCTGCGCGCGGCCCGGGAGGTCCTGGAGCAGGCGGTCCAGCTCCCCCCGGCCGCCCCCTCGCCGTCCGATGCCGCCGGCCGGCGGGAGCGCGGAGGTGGTCGGTGACGCCCCGCTCTGACCCATCGACCCGGGGCGGCGCCGTCGCCCCGGCGCGTGCGCAGGCGGCGGGAGCGCACGGCGAGGGTGACGGGGCGGCTGGCGCCGAGGACCGAGCCCTGGCGGTAGGAGGTTGGTGAGCGTGGATGAGGCGAACGAGGTCTCGGCTCGACGGACCAGGGCCGCGGCGAGCGGGCAGGGAGGGCAGCAGGGCCCGCACGAGGTCGAGGTCCGCAGCCCCGACACGGGCCTGCGGCATCACCGGTGGACCTGGTGCCAGATCGGCGAGCGGGTGTATCCCACCCGGCGCTTCCTGGCCCGGAACTGGCGCTGCCCGACCCGCGGCTGCGACGGCGGCATGATCAACGTCTTCCCCTGGGAGAACCCCCACTTCGCGCCCCGGCAGCGACACCCGGAGTACCCCGACGATCCCCTAGAGGGGGGCTGGTATCCGATCCTGTGAGCCGTCGTCGATGAGGGGCCGGGGATCGGGCGCGAGGCCGCTCACGGCCCGCTCCCGGACCCGGGTCGCGGCCCCCTCGAGGGGGTCCCCGGCCGCCAGGTGAGCGCCTCCGGATCGACCGGGCTGCCCGCGGGCTGGCGGGCGGTCGAGCGTGTTCGGCGCCGCCGGCGGTGTCCCTCCTGCGGGTCGGAGTGGCCGGAGGGCGATCTCCACTGTCGGCGCTGCCGGCGCTGGCTGGGCGAGTCGCTGCGCGACATCCGGAGCTCTGGCTCGGGCTGGCCCCCCGGGGGAGGACCTGGCCTGCTGCCGACCTCCAGCCCTGGAACCGGCTCTGGGCCGACCTCCCGCCCTCCTTCCTCGGGCCGGTGGTCCAGGAGGTGACCGTGCTCGTGGTGCTCACCGCGGTCGACGGTCGGCCGCGGCCTCGGCCCGGCTGCGCGCCTGCCTGGAGCGGCTGGCGCGGCTGCTGGAGGATGTGGGTGGGCTGCTGCCCGGACGGGAGCAGGCGGCGGGGCTGGCGCTCCTGTTCACCGCCCCGGACGACCGGGAGCACGTGGAGCGGGCCACGGCGACCGGGCTCGCCGTCCGGGCCCAGGCCCGCGCGCTCGGGCTCGGCGACGCGCCCGGCCCGGTGCGGGTCCATCTCGGACTCAACACGGGCCCGGTCGCGCTCTCGAAGCCGCGGCCGGACGCGCCGGTCCACACCTGGTCGGCGAGGGGCGGCGTGCTGGACCTCGCCCGCCGGCTGGCGACCTGCTTGGGCCCCGGCCCCCTGGTCGCTTCGCCGGCCACGTACCGGTTGGCCAGGGGCGCCTACCAGGCGCATGGCACGATGCCCCTCTACGACCCCCACCGCCCACCCGCCACCGTCTACGTGGTCAGCAGGGAGAAGCCGGTCGTGACCTGGCGGAGCCAGCTGGCGGCCCACCCGGTCGAGCTGGTCGACCGGGAGGTCGAGCAGGCACGGTTGCGGGAGGCCTGGTCGACCGTCCGTGCCGGCCGAGGACGGGTGGTGCACCTGGTCGCGGAGCTGGGCGGTGGCAAGTCCAAGCTGCTCCAGGCCTTCGAGCGCTGGCTCCGGGCCGAGGCCGGAGCCGAGACCGTGCTCCGGGTCTGGGGAACGTGCTAGGGCGGGCGCGACTACGAGCTGATCGCCCAGCTGCTGGCGCCGATCTGCCTGCCCGAGGCGGGGTCGCGCCGGGCCGCGTCGGAGGTGCTGGCCGAGCGGCTCCCTCGGCTGCTGGACGCGCCCGGCCGGGCGCCGGCCGTGCTGGAGGCGCTGAAGCCGGTCTTCGGCCTGGGGCCGGCGCCCGGGGTCGACGCCGAGCAGGTGGCGGCGGCGCTGCAGGCCCTGATCCGGCCCCGCCTGCCCGCGGCCGTCCTGCTCGACGACCTCCACTGGGCCGACCCCCGTTCGCTGGAGGTGCTGCGGCTGGCGCTCCCGGCGTGGCGATCGTGGCCCTTGCTGGTGGTCGCGTCGTACCGACCGTCGCTGGAGGAGCGGGCGCGGTCGCCCCTCGGCCGGGGGGACCTGCGGCTTCGGCTCGGGGGCCTGGACGAGGCCGCGGCCCGGGAGGACCTGACGCTGGAGCTGGCCACGGCGGCCCTGCGCCGGGCGGCCGGCACCGGTTGGCGAGGTCGCCAGCTCGACCTCCTCGCCCACTGGAGGCAGGGCGGCCACGACCCGGGCTCGGTCCCCGCCTATCTGGCCCTGGCCGACGACCTGGCCTCGTCGCCCGGCTCGGACCCGGCCGCGATCGTGCTCTCGGAGCGCTACCGCGGCCGCGCCCGCCGGCTGGCGCGGGAGCTTCGCCTCCGGGGCTGAGCGGACCTGGATCGCGCGCCCTCGACCCGTCGCCGGCGCGACCGGGAGGACGCGATCGGGCCTTCCCCGTGGTCAGGGTGAGCGGGCTCCGCCGGGTGCGCGCCCCACCGACCGGGGCGGGGTGGTCGGGGTCGTGGTCTAGACTTGGTCTTGGTCGGCGATGAGGCCCGCCTAAGCCCGGGCAGGGCCCGGGATGATGGCCTCTACCTCGAATTCGGAGGTGGGGCCATGGATACTGGACGAGACGAGCGGGCAGAGCGGGACGCCGGCGTCGCCGGCCGTGCGGCGGGGCCTGGGGACACCGACGTCGGCGAGGGCGGGGCGCCAGGGGGTCCGGTGGTGCCCTTCGTTAGCATCCTCTTCCTCAGCCCCGAGCAGCGGGCGGGCGTGGAGGGGCTGGAGGAGCCGCCGTTCTTCCGCGATCTGAACCTGGACCAGGTGGTGGAGTCGATCACCGCCTCGCACCGGGACCACGACCTGAAGCCCTTCTTCCACGCGCTGCCGCGCGATCTCGCGCTGGTCCGGTACCGCCAGCAGGTGTTCCGGGATCTGGAGCATGAGGACGTCTGGAGCTGCCTGCAATCCTTCGTCGAGGGGATGCGCTCGATGCGCAGGCACCTGGCACAGGTCGAGAAACTCTACTATCGGACCCAAAAGCAGCTCTGGTTCCTCGACGCGGTGGAGATCTACCTCGAGGCCGTGAGGGACCTTTGCCGGGGCCTGGAGGGAACGGCCTGCGAGTCGGAAGGCCTCCGACGGCTCCACGACTTCTTGAAGGACTACACCGGCTCGGCCGAGTTCACCGCTCTGGCGGACGAGACCGCCAGGCTGAAAGGGGACCTGGCCTCCCTCACCTACTGCCTCACGGTCTTCGACAACCACGTCACCGTGAGCAGGTACGAATCGGAAGCCGACTATGCGGCTCGGGTGCTGGACACGTTCGAGAAGTTTCGACGTGGCGCGGTGAAGGATTACCGGGTGAAGTTCCGGGAGCCGATCGAGATGAACCACGTCGAGGCCGGTGTGCTCGATCGGGTCGCACTGCTCTATCCGGAGGTCTTCCGGGCCCTGGCCGACTACGTCGAGCGTCACCGCGACTACCTCCACGACACCATCGCCGAGTTCGATCGAGAGATCCAGTTCTACCTGGCCTACCTCGAGCAGGTGCGCCGGTTCCAGGAGGCCGGCCTGGCCTTCTGCTACCCGGAGGTCTCGGAGCGTTCGAAGGCGGTGCGCGCCACCCGGACCTTCGACCTCGCGCTGGCCGGCCGGCTGGTCCCCGAGGGCTCGACGGTGGTGTGCAACGACTTCCATCTGGAGGGTCCGGAGCGCATCTTCGTCGTCACCGGCCCCAACCAGGGCGGCAAGACGACCTTCGCCCGTACCTTCGGCCAGCTGCACTACCTGGCCGGCATCGGCTGCCCGGTCCCGGGCAGCGAGGCGAAGCTGTTCCTGTTCGACCAGCTCTTGGTGCACTTCGAGCGCAGGGAGAGCTTGACCGACCTCAGGGGCAAGCTGCAGGACGACCTGCTCCGGATCCACGAGATCCTCGGCCAGGCCACCCCGAACAGCATCCTGATCATGAACGAGGTCTTCACCTCCACCACCTTCAGGGACGCCCTCTACCTGAGCAAGAGGGTGCTGGAGCGGGTGATGCAGCTCGACCTCCTCTGTGTCTGCGTGACCTTCGTCGACGAGCTGGCCTTCCTCGGCGAGCGGGTCGTGAGCATGATGAGCACGGTCTCGCCCGACGACCCGGCGGTGCGGACCTTCGAGGTCGTCCGCAAGCCGGCGGATGGGCGAGCGTACGCGGTGGCCATCGCCGAGAAGTACGGCCTGACCCGCGAGCGGTTGAGGGAGCGCATCGCGAGATGAAGGCCTTCCTGATGCACCGGGACCGCGACTTCGACTGGGACCGGGAGCTGCCCCCGAACGCCGGCGACCTGGACCAGGACCTGGGGTTGGCGACGTTGCTCTCGGCCATGGCCGGCGGTGATGCCTTCCTGTTCGACGTCGCCCGGCGGGCCCTCCTCTCCGGCCTCCGCGATCCCCAGGAGATCGTCTACCGGCAGCAGGTGCTGCGGGACTGCATCGGCCACGCCCCCGTCGTGGCCGAGATGTACGCGACCGCGGTCGAGGCCATCGAGGGGGAGCGCCAGGTGTATCGGGCCTGGATGGACTACCCGACCGGCATCCTGCGCCGGGGGGTCGAGGTGCTGCAGCTCTTCCTGGGCCAGCTCCGCAAGCTGCGTCGCATCGCCGACGCGCACGCCGGCGAGTTCCGCTCCCCGGGGTTCGCCGCCCTCTTCGACACCCTGCGGACCGAGCTGAGCGACGACTACTTGGCCAGCGTCGAGGAGCACCTGAGGAAGCTCAAGTTCCAGCACGGCGTGCTGATCAGCGCCCGGCTGGGGAAGGGGGGCAAGGGCGTCGACTACGTGCTTCGGGAGCCCCGGCAGCCGCGGCCCGTCTGGCGGGAATGGCTCTCGTTCCTGGACCGTTCCGACCTCACCCTGTGGATCCACCCCCGCGACGAGCAGGGTCCCAAGTACCTGTCCGAGCTGAGGGATCGCGGCCTCAACCTGGCCGCCAACGCGCTGGCCCAGTCCACCGACCACATCCTCAGCTTCTTCCGGATGCTGCGCGCCGAGCTGGGGTTCTACCTCGGCTGTCTCAACCTGCGTCAGCGGCTGGTCGAGAGGGGCGAGCCCATCTGCTTCCCGACGCCGCTGGCCCCGGATCGGCCCAGCCTCTCCTGCCGGGGGCTCTACGACGTCTGCCTGGCCCTGCGCCGGGAGGGGAAGGTGGTGGGCAACGACGTCGACGCCACCGGCAGGTCGCTGGTCATGATCACGGGACCGAACCAGGGCGGGAAGTCGACCTTCCTTCGCAGCGTGGGGCTGGCGCAGCTGATGATGCAGTGCGGCATGTTCGTCGGCGCTGAGGACTTCAGGGCGAGCCCCGCTGAGGTCCTGTTCACGCACTTCCGGCGGGAGGAGGACGTCACCATGGTCAGCGGCAAGCTCGACGAGGAGCTACGGCGGATGCGCGAGATCGCCGATCGCCTGGTCCCCGGCGGCCTGGTGCTCTTCAACGAGTCGTTCGCCGCCACCAACGAGCGGGAGGGGGCGGAGATCGCGAGCGCGGTCGTCGAGGCGCTGGTCGAGGCCGGGGTCAGGGTGTTCTTCGTCACCCATTCCTACGAGCTGGCCCACCGGTTCCACGCCCGGTGCCGGGAGGAGGCCCTCTTCCTGCGCGCGGAGCGGCGCGCGGACGGCGAGCGGACGTTCCGGATGATCGAGGGGGAGCCACTGCCGACCAGCTACGGGGAGGACCTGTACCGGGCGATCTTCGGGGAGGACGCGGAGGCGGCCGGGGCCGGCCCGGAGGTGTGAGCGTCGGCCGTCCGACCGCGACCGAGCCCGGTCGCCGGCGCCGGCTCCCCTCGCCGCCGGGCCGGGGAGTGGGCCGCCGTTCGGCGATCGCCGGCCGCCGTTGCCGTTGTCTCGGCTCGGGCCCGCCGGGCTCGGGCCGAGGGACCATGCCGTTGCGACCAGGAGGTTTCGCTGCCGTGGATGAGGTGATCGAGCTCGACATCCCGGGTTGGAGGCGGCTGCGCCTGACGGCGCTGGTGCTGGACGTGAACGGGACCCTGGCTCGGGACGGCGAGCTACTGCCCGAGGTCCCGGAGCGGCTGCGGGCGCTGCGATCGCGGCTCGACGTGTACCTGCTCTCGGCCGACACCTACGGTCGGCTGGGGGAGATCGCGGCCCGGCTGGGCGTGGCCGGCGAGCGCCTCCGGCCCGGCGACGAGTCCGAGCAGAAGGCCGCCTTCGTCCAGCGGCTGGGGGCCTCCGGGGTGGCGGCGGTGGGCAACGGCATGAACGACGTGGGCATGCTGAGGGCCGCCGCCCTCTCGATCGCGGTGATCGGCCACGAGGGGCTGGCGGTCCCGGCGCTGCTCGCCGGCCAGGTCCTGGCCGGGTCGATCGGGGAGGCGCTCGACCTGCTCCTCAACCCGAGGCGGCTGCTGGCCACGCTCCGCCGCTGACCCCCCTCGCCGGCGCAGGCAGGGGACCGTGGCCAGGGCGGGGCCGGCGCCTCAGGCGGGCGAGACCCCCTCAGGGGTTGGCCTCCCGCGGGCGGCGGGGCAGGGCCGCCTCCCGGGCGCCGGCGACCAGCCGCGGTCCAGCCACTCGCTGATCAGCCGCGACCACAGCCCCAGGCCCTCGGCCAAGCTCCGCTGCCGGATGCAGCTGGCGTAGTGGAGCGCCTGCAGGACGGTGCGGGCGACGTAGGTGGTGAGGCCCGGCTCCTCGGCTCGGCCCCCGCCCTCCCGGTAGGCCTCCCAAAAGGCGGAGGCGGCGTCGGCCCCGGGGCCCAGGGCCTCGGCCCCGCGCCAGAAGAAGGGCATGACCAGCGCCTGCCCGATTGCGTAGCCGGGGTCGAAGGCGACGTCCCGGCGGGCGGCGGCGTCGAAGTCGAGGACCGTGACCACGTCGCCGTCGATGAGGACGTTCTTGGGGTGGTAGTCGCCGTGGGCGACGGTCGTCGGCCGGCTCCGGTCGAGCCGCCGGACGATCTCGTCCCCCACCGCCCGCAGGGCGGGAGCGTGCTCCGGGTGGCCCAGGGCCAGCTCGTCGACGTGGCGTTGGGTTCGGGCCGGCTCGTCCTCCGGGGGCGAGGGCCAGTCGAGCGCCGGTAAGCGCTGCAGGCGGAGGAGCCAGGACGCCGCCTGCCGGGAGGCCCGCCGACGCTCGCGCTCCCCGGCCAGGAGCCGGTCGGCCCAGGGGGTGCCGCCGGCCCGCTCCTGCAGGGTGAACCCCCAGAACGGGGAGCACCCATAGGGCCTGGGCACGCGGGCCCGGCCCGGCGCCCGAAAGCCGGCCCGGTGGAGCGCGTTCAGGGCGAGGTAGCTGCGGGCGGCGCGGTCGTGACGGCCCTGCGGGTAGAGCTTGACCATCAGGTCGAGCAGGGTCTCTTCGCCAGGGCCGACGTACCGCCCCTGGCAGCCGAGCAGGAGCGCGCTCCCGTGCGCGAGCGCGGTCGTCCACCGCCAGGAGCGGAGCCGGAGGCGCGGCCGGCCCGCCTCCCTCAGCAGCCGCTCCACCTCGGGGGCGATGAGCGACCGCCGGTCCAGCAGCGGCCCGGCCGGACCCACCCCGTCCGGGTCGCGCAGCTTACCCGGAGCCATGCGCCTCCGCCTCCTCGCCTCGGGCGAGGCCACGGGCCGAGACCCGCCACCCGGGCCTCATCGCCCCGCCCATGCTACGCTCGCCGGCCGTCGGCGCGTCCGGGCCGAGCGGCCGGGTCGGCCTCGAGCCGAAGGGAGCGGCGTCGGCCCCGGCACGGGGGAGGTCGAGGCCCGGGCTGGTGGCCGAGCGCCGCTGGAGCCGCGCCCGGGTCGGGCCGGCGGTTCGACGCCCGCTCCGGCGCAGGAGCGGCCGGCGGTCCCCGTCGCGCCTGATTCGGAAAGCGCATTCCAACGCACTCACCCGGAGCGGGCGGCGGTATCAATTGATCACAGGGCTCATCCGACGGCCGCCGCTGCTAAGCTGGAAAGCGCTTGCCGATGGGCCGAGCACCGACGCTCAGCGACGTCGCCGGGCTGGCCGGGGTCTCGATGGCCACCGCCTCCCGGGCCCTGACCGGCACCCGACGGGTCGACACGCGCCTGCGCGAGCGCGTGCTGGCCGCCGCCCGCGAGCTGGGCTACGCGCCCAACCCCCACGCCCGGGCGCTCGCCCGGGCCGGTGACGCCTCCATCGGGGTGGTCGTCCACGACCTCACCGATCCCTACTTCTCCGAGATCGTGCGGGGCGTCCTGGCCGAGGCCGAGGCCCAGGAGCGCATGGTGCTGATCTGCAACACCTGGCGCGACCCCGACCGGGAACTGGCCTACGTGGCGAGCTTCCGGGCCCAGCGCCTGCAGGCGCTGGTGCTGGCCGGCAGCGGCGTCGAGGATCGGAGGCTGGGGGCCCGCATGGCGGCCCAGATCGCGGGCTTCGAGGCCGCAGGGGGCAGGGCGGTGCTGATCGGGCGCCACCACGCCCCGGCGGACGCGGTGGTCCCCGACAACGTGGGGGGAGGGAGGCTGCTGGCCGAGGAGCTGCTGCGGCTC
>Ga0209810_1002605_pt1 | contig 21124 bp, 19 predicted proteins | sample Coa_R1_7_FD_187159 | JGI IMG/M metagenome (GOLD analysis project Ga0209810, IMG submission 187159) | Surface soil microbial communities from Centralia Pennsylvania, which are recovering from an underground coalmine fire - Coalmine... | ecosystem: Environmental > Terrestrial > Soil > Unclassified... | reverse complement strand
TCCCGTCGCGCCTCGAGGACCCGTTGGCCCGGTCGCTCCTGGAGGTCCGGCAGGACCTGGCAGGCCCATAGGTCCCGGCGGCCCCGGCGGTCCTTGAATTCCTATTCCTGGAGGTCCCGGCGGCCCCGGCGGTCCCATAGGTCCGGGGGGGCCTGGGGGACCTTGAATTCCTATGCCAATAGGGCCGGTCGGGCCAGTCGGACCGGTCGGGCCGGTCGGGCCAGTCGGACCGGTCGGGCCAGTCGGACCAGTCGGACCAGTCGGACCAGTCGGACCAGTCGGGCCAGTCGGGCCAGTCGGACCAGGCGGGCCAATCTCCTGGAGAGGTCTCACAATGCTGGTCGATTCCTGGGGAGGGTCCTGTCGATCTGCCATCTTTCCTCTGTCGCTCCCTTCTTCTACCTGACACACCTGATGGGATCTTCACTACAAAGGACACTCTACGAAACGATACACCGCTGTCATGATGTAAGCCAGTCATTCAGCCTACACTTACTATTATACAATAAACTACTAAAAATTCAATATCCCTCTGACTATATAATTGGTTATATATTTATTAATAGAATTATCATGGATATAGATATATCTATTGTAATTTAAAAAGAAATAATTATACTATATCTCAGGCACGCCGGAGAAAAGGATTTTCGGGTGCGCTGCCAGATCAGTAGTATGTGGAATTGCAAGAAAGGACAGTGTTATCATGGCATCTTCTCGCACGTATCGTTTTCACCTGCTAGGGCTTGCGCATCTTCCTTGTAGTAAGATCTACCTGGCGTGCGCTTTTACACAGAAAAACCATAAACTTGCACGCATGCTATTATCTTTAGGCCACGAGGTTTACTATTACGGTTGTGAGGGATCGGATGTGCCATGCACAAAGTTCATTCGGACACACACCCTCTCGGACATTCGTAACGACTACGGCAACGGAGACGACCGCTTCGAGATCGGCTACGACTGGACCAGCTCAAATTTCCGGCATGATTTCGCCACAGAGCGAAAATCATCAACCTTAAAATTTTACGCCAATGCCATAGCGGCCATTAATGAAGTGAAGAGGCCAGATGATTTCCTCCTTTGTTCGATGGGATCATATCATGAAATTATAGCAAAGGCGGTAAATCTTTATCTTACATGTGAATCAGGGGTGGGATACCTGGGATCTGTTAAAGGTAGATTCCGAGCGTTTGAATCTTCATTCATCCAGAATTTCGTCTATGGTTCAGAACATCCTTATGAAAGTATCAGTGGCTCGTACTATGATCGAATCATCCCGAATTATTTTGACCCGGAAGATATCGAGTTCTCTGACAAAAAAGATGACTACTATTTATTCATAGGCAGAATGATGAAACGCAAAGGAATACTGGTCGCATATTTAGCGACCCTGGCTATCGGGAAAAAGCTTATCATCGCAGGTCAAGGAGCGCACGTCGACCATAGGGGCTACCTGATACCGAACGAAAACCCGGATTTTGAATTACCGCCCGGCAACTGGGAATACGTCGGATATGCGGATGTAGATAAGCGCAAAGAACTGATGGCTCATGCAATCGCTACCTTCACTCCGACGGAATACCTGGAACCTTTTGCTGGAACGCATATCGAGAGTATGCTCAGCGGAACGCCCCCGATTACCACGAACTTCGGGGTTTTTCCAGAAACGATCCCGGACGTTGAAGACGGAAAAGTAGGTTTCAGATGCAATACGTTGCAAGATTTCGTCAACGCAGCGATATACGCCAGGACCGTAGATCACACATATGTCAGAAAGTATGCAGAACGGTTTTTAATGGATAATGTGAGATGGAAATATCAGCAATGGTTCGATGATTTATACAACGTTTATGAAAGTACGGTCTACCCGGATAAAAAAGGATGGCATAGATTAGAATCAGTATTACAAGAAGAACAGCCTGGGGGCGCGGTTCGTATAACATGAGCACTAGAAAAAAGGCACGACACTGCCGATCAGCACAGCATCGCTGCCCAGCGCCGCAGGCACGACCTCGACCATACTGCACACGCGCGATGAAGATGAAGATGACGAGGAGAAATGGTTATTGAGCACGCTCTGTACCCGCTGGATGAGCAGATCGCTGGCGCAGAGCACGCCGCCGCCCAGGATCAGGATGTTGGGATCGAAGAGTTCCACGTACTTCGCGACGGCGGCGCCAAGCCAGCGCCCAACATCGTCATAAATCTGCAACGCCACACTATCGCCGCGCCGCGCCTCCTCGGCCAGCAATTGCAAGCTGAAATACTCTCCGTTGAGCAGGCGCCGCGTCAGACTGCTCTCATCACCACGTCGCAGAGCACGCTGCACCATCCTCTGCACAGCATCAACCGATATCAGCGTATTGATGCATCCACGCTTGCCGCAGCTACAGCGAGGCCCGCTCGCCGCTACCGTCAGATGACAGACATGACCGATATATGGCTGCGCCCGGCGTTCCAGTTCACCATCAACGATGAACGCGGCCCCCACAACCGCATTGACCGTCAGAAAAAGCAAGCGGCGGAAGTGCCTGCCGGCCCCGAAGCGATGTTCGCCCGCAAGCGCCGCATTGACATCGACATGCAGGCGCGAAGGCAGGCCATAGCGCGTTTCGAGGAGACTGCCGAGCGGGAATTTATTGAGCGACGGCAACGTCGGCACCAGGAGCGGACGACGCGATGTGTAGTCAACGGAACCCGGAATGCTCACACCTATGCCACAGACCGGCAGCCCCTGGACACGGGCATCGGCCAGGATGCTATCAATCGCGCGCATATAGGGATCAAGCGTGGCCGGAGCCGGGCGGCCCCGCAGCGTTTTCGCCAGGCGGCGCTGCTGCACACGCCCATGACTATCAATGAGCGCGACGGTTGTCTTACTGCCCCCGATCTCTACCCCTACCGCTACACCCCTGCCTGTAGTCATCGATTGGCACCTGCATTTCTAGCGCATATTCTCACGACGCTGATAAGGAGTTGCCAAAAGCCTCTATCTCGTGTATCCTGATATAAGCCTGCACTCCGGTGAACTGGCCTGGCAGCAGTTTTTCGTGAACTGCTGAGGATTGAAACTAGCGCCAGGGTGGGCGCTTACCGAAAGCCTGCTTCCCTTTTCGTGCAAAAGCCTCCAGTATTTATATAGAACAAACGTTCCTATCACACAGGCTATAGCCATAGATGCGAGAACAACCACACACTTTATGTAGAGAAAGTATAGCTGGCATCGCGAACATTTGTCAAGAGCATACGTTCGAACAGGTGCGCGCTATCTGTTTGCACTCCTTGCTACCTCAGGATGCGCGCACCGGGTTAGAAGGAGAGGCAGGCACTGAACTGTCAGGACAGAGAAGCCAGCGCTGCAAAAAGTCATTTTTTGCTTGACTTCCTCTCTATCCATAGTTATGCTTGTCACAGGAGCGCAGGATTCCCTTCTCACCTGTTGCAGCAGAAGAAAGGATGCTTTTATGCCGTCGTCTGACTTTCATAATTCGCGCAATCGCTATGTCATCGATATTGAAAATGGCGTCGAGACCGCGCGCCTGATCGACCAGGATTATCCGCATAACAGAAGTCGAGACAGAAGTATCAAACAGCCTGGCAATGCAGCGCCTGGGCAGCACTTTTCTGCAATCGCTCTCCAAACAAGGCCGTATCTTTTCCCTTGATGGGCGCTCCGCCGGTATGGCACACGTATTCAAAAAGCTTTTCCAGGACGCCGGTTTTGAGCAGATCGAGAGGAGGCCCTGCCTGATCGATGCTTCCTTCGATTCTGAATTTCACTATGGCTACTGCAAAGATCTGGAAATCGCATATGCCTTACTCAAGCCTTATCTCACCAGAGCAGGATTAGTAAGCGAAGCCGAGTTCGACGAACTGTATAACCAGATGCTTGTAGACATGCACAGCAACGACTTTTTGTATGTTACCATCTGGCTCACTGCCCGGGGCAAGAAGCCGGGATGATCGAAGGGAGAGAAAAAGGCTCCGCTGCGGCAGAACTTGTGCCGGGCCGTAAGAAGTTGTAAGCTACGAGTAGCCTATCGGGCTTAACCCTGATGAATACGGCTTAACCATTCATCATCACCAGCTACGTACAGACAGCAGAGGAGTTACCAGCGTGTCCAACCAATATAGAAGACCAGAAGATATACGCAATCAGGGCAGAGCGCCAATTCTCGGGCAGGGTCACGGCCTGAGCGAGGAAGAGGGCGAGATGATCAAGCAGATGATCCGCGAAGAGCAGCATTCCTCGCGTGCATTGGAGATCCCACCACAAGATCTGGCGCAGGAAGCGACAACGCACCTGTCTCCAGAGGCCGAGCGCGTCATCAACGCCAGCAGGGTGCGAGAGATCCTGCACATGTTCAACCGCGACTACCTCTATGGGCAGGGTCGCTTCGACGAGTACAAGGATGGACTTCTTCTCAAGTGGGGCGATGGCTATTCGCGCAAGCATATCTGGATGACGGTTGAGAATGGCAACCTGGTATTTGAGACGAGCCACGCCAGAAAATGTGATAAGCCCTACTGCACTGGCACCCACCATGTGCTCACGCCGGAGCTATATACGAACCTGGACATCGTTAACCAGGAACTGGGAGATCGCTTCCGCCGCCCCGTCTACGAGGGCACCGAAGACTAGCTCATCGAGTACAGCGTGGGACAGCCTTGTGCTGGCTCCTACCGGGATACGCGCGGAAGGATTGTATATCTATGGCTATAGCTGTTCTTGCCCTGGAGAGGGATCTCTTCTTCGCCGTCAGGATACGCGATACGCTGCAACACCACGACATCGCAGTGATAACCGCGCGCACATTGCCGGCCTTCGAGCAGCATTTGCAGGCAACCGGAGCCGAGAAACCGGCGCTGGTGATCGTCAACACCGCTATCAAGGGCGTTGACTGGGAGGCAGCGATTCGCGCGGCACGTGCGCAGGGTTTGCCAGTGCTGGCCTTTGGATCACATATGGACCTGGAGGCCCGCGAGAAAGCGCTTCAGGCCGGTGCGCAGAAGGTCGTCGCCAACTCCAGGTTCACCAGCGATATGCCCGGGCTGGTCAGGCGCCTGCTGAGTAATCCCGCGAGCGCAGCCGATCACAGCGAGCGCGACGAGGCCGAATGAGCGCGGCGCTGGGATTTATCGATCAGGGTTTGGTAATGCCGGGGCCATCTGCAAGGGCACTGCGAGCGCGCCAGCGCGAGCAAGCCCGCAGCGTCCTACGGCAGATCTTGATCACCGATGGCGCCTGTTAACCCCGTGCGCATGTTGTTGTGCGCCTGCGGCGCACCCTCTGGTGAAGAGTCAGCGGGCACAACGCCGCAGACGCTGTGCCCGCTGGCACTTCCATCCTGGCGAGCCGCGCAGCGGTGAGCCGTCAGCGAAACTTGCACCTGGCGTTGGTTAATATCCTCGCCCGGCTATATCCGGATGGGGAGCAGGACACTGCGGATGAAGTAATAACCTGGTGGGATCAGCGAGAGGCGATATCCCAGCGGACGCTTCTCATACGAGGGCTTCTGGTGTCGATAAGTCCAGCAGGTGCGAAAAAAGTTTTGATGGGGATGAAGTGGGGGCTGTACAAGTTGCCGCATATTACGATAGCGAGGCCGATGGGCAATCCGTCTTCTCATGCACACTCCTTTAAACAAAAGCAGAATGCAGGACACAATAAAAAGGTTTCCCCTGCTAAATATACGTCAGTGGAAACCTTTTTTTCTCACATCGAATTATTTGAGAGAATGTTTGTAGAGTGGGGACATCCCACACCCCATCAGGAGGGCGGCCGCCCTCCTGCACCTCCCGCTTTGAATACATTCCAATCAGGCTAGTGGCCGCAGGCACAACCACGCGGCTCACCGCCACCGCCCGCCGTCTTGAAGGAGTGGCCGCAGCCACAGCTTGATACCGCGTTAGGATTGTTGACGGTAAAGCCGGCGCCCATCAGGCTATCAACATAGTCCACTTCGCTGCCGGTAATGTATCCCACGCTCATCTCATCGACGAGCACATTGAAGCCTTCCAGAGGAATAATGGTATCACCTTCTTGCTCCTCGTCAAGCGTCATACCATACTGGAGACCAGAGCAACCGCCACCAGCAACGAAGATCCGCAGGCCCAGGCTCGGATCGTTCTCCTGCTTGAGCAACTCGCGTACCTTTTCCGCCGCGACAGGCGTCATTGTGATGATGCTTGTATCAATCGCTGTTTGCTGGCTCTGCTCAATCATGTCTATGCCACCTCTCCAGAGGGGGACGCTATGCGGCCCCTCATTTACCTATCGGTCAAGATATATCAGGCGTTTAACATCGCTCTACCTGACCGTATTATATACTACCGAAAATGAAGCGTCAAGGAATCCTCACAGGCCAAAACGCTGTCGCACCCTGATAATATTCCCCAGCAATGCGGGCGCATCGGGTGGCGAACCAAAGTGCGCCTCGCTGCGCCGCTCCTGCCCGGCGGCGAGACGCGTGATAATATTGGAAGCCGACCAGCCCTGCGCCATAAGATGGGCGCCCAGCGCGCTGATAATGGGTGTGGCAAACGATGTGCCGGACCAGTCGGCCCAGCCCGATGTGTTCTGCTCGCCGGTAGGAAACGTTGGTGAAATATAGAGCGTGCGCACGGCATCGGGCAATGCGTTGGCGTCGAGCATTCCATAACCGTCGCCGCCAAAGGTGGCAACTCCGCTATCGAGGGGAGGAATATTCGCTGCATTTGCATAATTCGATGGTTCGAAGTTACTATTGACGGCGCTCACAGCAAGCGCGGTCTCGTAACGCGCCGGAGCACGGGGAGGGCGGCGCGGCAGATTCTGCTGTACGGCCTGGAAAGAATCGTTGCCCGCGGCTGCTACCAGCAGCGCGCCGTGCGCAGCCAGGCTCTCAAACAGCAGGCGCAAACCCTCTTCAATATGGCCGAGGACGCGCACCACGCCCGTTAATTGCCTGGTGGGCCATTGACGATCAACGAACCAGAGATAGGGCAGCCGGCGAATATCGGGCATAACAGTCAGGCTGAGATTGATGACCAGGTGGCGGATAGAGCCAGTGATAAGCTCGCGTTCAAGGTCGGTCAGCGCCGCGAAGAGGGCGTACAGGTCGCTGCCACCGTAATCGTTGAGCATACGCACCAGCCGGATACGCGCCTGGGGAGCCACATCGCGAATCAGTCCCGCTACCGCACAACCATGATCGGGCATCAGGTAATAGCGCGCTTCGTTATTGTTATCACGCCCCGTCCTCACATCGCTGGTCAGTGCGTAGCGATCATACTCGATCTCGAAAGAGCCGTCTTCATTGCGTAAATCGTTCGCCAGGCGTTGTAATAACCAGTTGCGGCGCAACTCCGGGCGCGCGGCTGCGCTGCGAATACGGTCAGAGGGATGGGCAGTATCCAGCACGGCAACCAGAACGTTTTCTGCCCCTTTCGAATCAAGGGGAATATGTTGATCCAGCAAATTGACGCGCCAGCCCAGCAGCGCGTTGCCCGGTGCCGCAACATCTACCGATATAGGCGCTGGCCTGGGGGGCATAGCAGGCCCCCCATCGCTATAGAGTGCCGGAGCGGCGGTCACTAGCCAGTTCGGCATTGCCGACACCACATGCAGCCCCATATGCGCCAGGTACTCAAGGTGGCCCTGGAGATAAGAGAGAACCATCGGCGCCGGGTCGCGGGCTGCCTCATCATCCATATTGCGGGTATGAAAGAACAGCGCGATCAGCGGCTGCTTGCGATGCAGCCCAAAGATGAACGAACGACGACGCACCGGCGGCATCGCCGCGCTCTCGCGCCATCGTCCATAGGTCCCATATGGCTCCAGAGCGAGGCGGTATGGCGCCAGGACCTCATTGAGCCTGCTACGTACCTGCTCTATCAGAGCATCCTGTACATCATCAACAGGCAGGCGCGGCAGGCGGACAATTACGACCACTTCACCGGGAATCCAGTGACATAGCTCGTCAGGAACTCCCATCGATTCCGTTGCGCTACGAGACATGCATGCAAAATCCCCCTCTACCATGCGGTTGTTTGACAATAGGTATAGAACTGCGCCCCTTTGAGGGCGCAGCGAGGTCGAAGCGAGTATACACGCCACATTATAGCTGAACACGCGACAGGCGTCGAGAGGTTAAATCCTGATAGAGGAAGAAAACCGCCGCTTATAACGCGAATCTGAGGGCCGCGCTGATCCAGGGGGAGGGCCAGCGAAAACACCTTCCCCTGCCTGGCAAGCATCCCAGCCCCGGCAATTTTCGCAGGGGTGGTGTAGTTGAGGGTGGCGAGTTGATCCCCGGCACCTCACCTACCCCGGTTGCGGTACTTCTCTGCCGCAATAATGATCGCCTCCGTTTCTGTCATCGTTCCCCTCCCCGCTCTCTCTTCTCATTGGGCGTGTGGATGTGATTCAAATGCCTCTTCGAGGGAAGCTATCGGCTCCTGAGCTGCCGCGCTCACGCGCTTTGGTTCGCGGGCTGCGAAGCCGATCAGCGCGAAGACGATACCGACGATGCCGCCGAAGAGAAAGGCCAGAGTAAAGCCGCTGCTCCCGGCTATGATGCCGAAGATGACGGGAACCACGAATCCTCCCAGACCTCCAACCGTGAGCATGAGACCCTCGGCAGTTGCGACATCTTCGGGGTGGACGCGATCCCGGTAATGACCAGGCGCGGCCGTCCAGGCGGCGAATCCGGCGATCTGAGCTGCTCCGGCCACTACTACCATGATCCATACTCCCGTCAGGCCCAGGAAAGAGAACAGGGCCAGGACAGCTCCCATCACAATCCAGGGGACGACGATCACCGACCTCAAGCGTGATGTACGATCCGCAAAGTAGCCACCGATGATTGAACCGGGAATAGACATCAAGACGAATACTCCCGAGATCAACCCTCCTATGCTTTGTGGCATGTGATACACAATCCCGACGTAGGTCGCCAGGAGCTGCGCTGTGGTGAGTCCCATACCATAGACACCGAAGAAGCACAGCCCAAGAAACCAGAGGTCGCGATTGCCCAGCACGCGCCGGACAGCCAACCAGCTAAAATTTCCGGCAGCCAGACGTTCTGCCTCTTCGCTGGGCACACGCAGGAACAGAAACGAGAGTACAGATACGACCACTCCGCTGACTCCGGCAATAATGAGCGCCATCGACCAGCCGGCAGCCATCACGACGCCCGTCCAGCCGGCAATACCCAGCGTTTCACCCAGGGCAAAAGCTCCCCCACCGGCGATACCCATGGCCAGGGCCAGCTCGCGGCCGCGAAACCAGGAGGTGATCAGCGCAAAGGCAGCCCCGATGAAGAACGAACCTCCCGCACCGGTGATAAAACGCAGCGCCGCTAACGTGCCATAGTTGGGAGCAAACGCGCAGGCGATGCCCGCCAGCGACTCAACCAGCAGTCCCAACACGAGGGTATTCTTCACGCCAATGCGATAGGCCAGCATCCCGGCGGGAATATGAAAGATGGCGTAGCCGGCAATGAACAGCGAGATCAGGGTCGCCAGTTGAGGGACCTGGAGACGGAACTGCTGCCCCAACGCAGGGAAGGCAGCGGCAATGTTAAACCAGTTCAACGTTAATTCAATGACGCCGAGGGAAATGAGGAGCAGCATCCACCAGCGGGTAGCTGTGCCTCGCATTGAGACGGTACCGACCTGTGACGACGCTTTCATGAAGGTTCTTCCCTTTCTGCGGCGCTGCTGGTCAAGTGCCAGCGCTCGCCGTCCGCGATCTATTCACTTCGTTATAGATGAGGAGTGCGCGGCTGCGGTTCCCAGCCACGCGGCTCAGGTTGACCGATACGATTGCGCAGGGTGCCGATGCCCTGCACTTCCAGTTCGACAACATCGCCCGGTTGCAGCATTCTCCCCAACTCGGCTCCGCTACCAGAGCCAACTGTCCCGGAGCCGAGGAGTTCTCCGGGCTGGATCGTCTCTCCTTTGGAGGCATAGGCAATCAGTTCTTCAATGCTCCACGTCATGGTTGCGCTGGAACCGCGCGACCACTCCTCGCCATTGACCCGCGCGACCATGGCGAGGCGCGTGAGATCCAGTTCATCACGCGTGGTTATCCAGGGGCCGAGGGCGCTGGCAAAGTCCTTGCCTTTCGCCGGGCCAAAGCCGCTGCTCATTTCGGGTCCCTGAATATCGCGTGCACTGAAGTCATTGAAGATCGTCACACCGAAGAGATGGGAGAGCGCTTCCTCTGGCGACAGGTTGCGACCGGCTTTGCCGATCACAAAGCCCAACTCCAACTCGTAGTCCATGCGCCGGGTATAATTGGGCCAGGGAACTACGTGCTCGTGTGCGATGAGCATCGAAGGGTTCCCTTTGTAATACAGCGGCCGCTCGTAGAACTGCTTGAGAAGCGGTTGGCCCGATCGTGCCGCCATGTTCCGCATGTGCTGCTCGAAGGCCGTAAAGTCGCGTATCAGTGGCGGGTCAAGGGGAGGAAGCAGGCGGACAGCCGGTAGTGGCGTGACCGCCTCCTCTTCGACATGCTCCACCGCCTGCCTTGCGGCGAGCAGAAATACGTCACCCAGCGCGATGGCAGCCGTCATACTGGATGGGAACAGCGCACTCGCGAGCCGTAACGCTGCCTCGTATGATGCTCCCTGCCGCTCAAGGCGCAACCGCACGGCAGTAACCAGGTCGATCACGCGCTGCTGCTCCACCTGGACGACCACCAGCCTGGGAATGAGGCCATCGGGGCCGAAAGATGCTACTCTGGCTAGTTTCATGCGTTCGCTTCCCCTTCTGTAACGATGACGTTGCGCTGCCGACCCAACCCTTCCATCGCTAACTCAACTGCGTCCCCGATCTTGAGATATTCGCCTGTGGCAAAACCTGCGCCAGGAGGCGAACCGGTCGCAATCACATCGCCCGGCTCCAGTGTGACAATGGAGGAGACGAAGGCGATGATCTCGTCGGGCTTGAAGATCATGCCCTCCGTCGAGGCATCCTGTTTGACAACGCCGTGCGATGTCGATAGTTCATCAGCCGGAAAGGAGCAGCCCTGTTGCTCATGCTCATGCTCCTTCTACCTTGTTGAAAGCGCCAACCATCACCATGCTCGCTATGACAGGCAGGCTGATCGACCTACGCCGGCTGCGCTAATGTCATCATGGACCTGCCTACCAGCTCATCGAAGCGAGCGTCAGGAGCGAGCGATTCCTTCTCCCAGGCAACCAGTTGGAGGGAATTCTCCACCACCAGGCGGCAGCGCTCGTATCGCCGGCGCATGAACTCCTCCAGCGCCTGGGCGACGGGCATATTGGCCGCCAGCAGCTCGGAGAGGACGATGGCATCTTCAAATGCCATCGCCGCGCCCATGGCAAGGTGTGGCGTTGAGGCATGTGCTGCGTCACCGATGAGCACGACCCGCCCTTTATACCAGGGCGAGGGCAAGATCAGGCTCTCGATGGGGCGATAGTTGATCTGCTGTGGGTCAGCGATACGCTCGCGAGCCTCGCCGACGAGTCCCTGGTATTCGGCCAGTTGCTCGCGCAGCAATGCAGGGAGTTGCTCCTGTTCCAGTCGCGTCGGCGCGGGTACGTTCTGCGTGAGGAAGAGGTACATGCCCTGCCGGGAGAAGGGACTGAGGCCCGCCTTGTTGCGTGGTCCGTACCACATACTGACGGTTGTCACCTCCGCTGGCCGCTCCATGTTTGCGCGCCATACGACCTGCCCGACATATGCTGGTCTGACATTCGCGCCAAAGAGCAGCTCACGCATGTGTGAATGAACACCATCGGCTCCGATGACGAGATCGTAGCTCCGCCGTGTCCCGTCGGTGAACTCTACCTCAACCGCGCTCGCTTCTTGTCCCGGCGAGATGAAAGAGCGGATAGATACACCGAGGCGAATTTTCACACCGGCTGCCTGTGAAGCCTCGGCAAGGATGGTATGTAAGGCCGGGCGCAAAATGCCAATGGTTGCCGGATACTCCGGCCCGGCCAGTTGTGGGTTGGGAAAACGCGCAAACACGTGACCTTCTGCGTCACCGATCACCAGTTCGCTGCTGCCGAACCCCTCCTGGAGACACCTGTCGAGGAGGCCGATCCTCTTCAATGCCCGCAGCGCCGGACCCTGGAGAATGATGCCAACCCCCAGCACCGTCCAGTCCGTTTTGCGTTCGACAATCTCGGCCTGGATGCCTTGCTGCCGCAGGGCGATAGCCAGGCTCATCCCGGCAATTCCGCCTCCCACAATGAGCGCGTTGCGTATCATCGTCATATCTTTGCTCCTCTCTCAGCCCTGGACGCGCTTGCTAAAGAAATTGGGGCTGGCCGGGGCCACGGACTCCTGCCCCCCCATAGCTGCCGGCTCTGGGAACGAAGGGCCGGGCGCGGGTGGGAACGATTCTGTCATCGAGTCGGGCATAGAAGTATTGCGGTACATCGTGTTTGACCCCTGCGATGGCAGCCACTTGACCGGTTCACAGTCTGGGACGTAGCTGCGAGAGCCATCGGAATTCAGTTCGATGCGCATTCCCCCCGGCTCGCGGAAGTAGAGGTAGTGCTGCTCCCCCATGCCATGCTGGCCGGGGCCGTATTCGATAGCTGTCCTGGCCTCCAGCAGGATGTCGGCCCCCCGCAGCAGGTCCTCGACCTCCAGCCCGAAGAAGGCGAGATGGTTGATGCGGCCAGGCACGCCGGAGAAGTCAGCAATGAGGCCGAGATCATGCGACTTCTCATTGGTCGTGATTTGCGTGAAGACGACCAGGTTGGGAACTTCATCGGGAACCGTGTACTCCATGAAACGAAAACCTCCGATTTAAGAGTGTACAGAAAGACGCTAAAGAGATCACTACCACTCGCTTCCGTCTTCTTTTCCGACCATTTCCGGTTCAAAAAAATTTACTTTCACCCTTTCAATCCGAGATCACTGAGGATACAGAGACCTTGAGTCAGGTCGCTGTATGTCCGCAGAATATTTGAGCGCCTCGTCGATCAGTATATCGACTGCTGTGCCTGTGCGGGGAAAAGCCGCCGGCGTTCCTGTGGCCCTGGCTGAGCGGATGGTTATAAGGTAGGCATGTATTGCCCGAAGTGTCTCCTCCATCGGCTGCTCTTGCTCACGCAGACGGATAAAACGACTGATCAAGTTATTGATGCTGCCGGCAATCGGCCAGAGGGGATGGCCCTGCTCCAGTCGGATACGAGCCCGATTATTTCCATTGGAAAAAAGGGTGAGCGCGGAAATGATTTCTCGCACGCCTTCTTCAAGCTGACGTTTCGTTTGCAGTTCTCGACCTGCCTGCTCGGCCATTGCCTGTTGAAGTCTGGTGATCTCTTCTGCTTTGTCAGCCCGTTCCAGGCTCTCTTGTAAGCTAGTAACGACAATAAAGCTGATCAAAGCACAAATAAACATGACAGCAAGTGGGATAACGAAAATAGGAACAAATTGCGTTTGCATAGCAAGCTGCATCTCATGTGTCTTTGGCACAACGGAGAGAAGCAGCGCTGTCACAAACATATTGAGAACTGCGAAGGCCAGGACGCCCCAGCCAGGAAAGACGAGGACTGAGATCATGAGCGGCTGGACGAGCAAGAAAATAAAGGGAATTTGAGTCACTCCCAACTGTCCGCCTGGTGGGGCAGCCACCAGAGAAACCATACCTGCTTCCATCACCATGAGTACTAACAGACCAGCAAGCAATCGCTTTCTGGCACGATTGAGAAAAACTGCGACGATAATGACGCCGATACTGAAGAGAATCATCGGCGCTGATATTTTTGTTCCATCATGTGTTGCAGGCCCGAACGTGAGGAGTAGTTCGATCAACTCAATGAGGAGCGCAATGCTGGTAAGTTTTCCTCTCCGTAAAAATTCACGTTCCGCCAGAGGAAGTCCCATCGTATCTGGTGGTATTCGTGGCGCTGCCAGAGCATACCACCAGCGTATCCAGGGATATGGGTTCAGACCAGTAATGGTATAAGGATCAGATGACTTGCGCATAGTTGCTCCTTTATTTGCAATGTTTGCACGTACTGTAGCGAGATAGATATATCAGAAGCGAATAAGTCCCCGATGATACAGATCATCCATAACTCCGGCAACCTCCTGTAGTGATTTATTAAGCATAAAAGCGATTTCCGAGAGTTGCCGCTTTCCATCGATTAAGGAGTACACTCGACGGTAAAGAGGCGGCCAGCGACTTAGTTCTGTGGCAGACAGAAGCATGGTATGTGAGGCAACATCTATAGAATGCTGTTCTGGAGATGCTGCTGGCAATTGAAGCAAGGAAGATGAAGTTATCTGTTCCCAATCTAACGTGCCCAGTTGCATAAGTTGCGCCTCCCAGGACTCCCATTTCTGGACATGTCCTTGCGCAGGAATGAAAAAACATGCACAGATAGTACCTTCACTGACTTGAAGCTCAATAAAGCCCTCCCCTATCTGGCGCTGAGCAACAGCCAGTTTAGCTCGGAATATCCCCGTATACCTGAACTGACGCATAACCTGGCTCAGAGTTCTATAATCGAGGCTAAACATGTCAACCTCCTGCTGAGAGGCACGGATAGCCAGTCTTTCTTTCTCCACCCACATTCTGATAGAAACGAGATAGCATTGACGGTAATCAATGCCTGTGTTACCATTTCGTTAACGAAATGGCCGTTTCCGATTGTACTGAAAGACAAAGGGAAAATCACTACCGTTCGATTCCATATTTGGTTTCCGGTTGTTTCCGGTCGCAAATCCACACCGCCGGGTACTCAATAAAGAAGGCTAATGACCTGTATCATTTGGAGAGTGGATGGATGAGCTATCATCGAAGATATAAGCTCAAAGATGATCGCTTTGGTCTTCTGGCATTAACCCTGCGCGAGAAGGCTGGCCTGACCCAGGCTGAAGTAGCGGGTAAGTTGGGTGTGTCGGAGAGAACAATTCGCCATTGGGAGGCAGGGACCGCTTATCCAGCTCCAGATAACCTGAAAGAACTCATCGAACTTTACCTGTGCAACAGCGCTTTCGTCAGCGGGCACGAGCGAGACGACGCAAAGGTTTTGTGGGAACAGGTCGTCGAAAGCGCATCGCGGCGCAAGCCCCCCTTTGATGATGCCTGGTTCGATGACCTGCTCAGAAGGCGGCAATATGCACAGGCGCAGGGAAAACCCGAGAGAGGCAGACCTGAACTTCTCCTTCCTCCTTCCCCTCCCCAGCGCGCTGATTGGGGAGAGGCTATCGATGTTTCTTCTTTTTATGGCCGCGAGCAGGAGATGCAGACCCTCAGGGAATGGGTACAAAGCGACCGCTGCCGCGTGGTGATCTTGCTGGGCATGGGAGGGATTGGCAAGACGACGCTCTCGATCCGCTTCGCGCAAGAAATGGTGCCCCGCTTTGACTTTGTCTTCTGGCGCTCCCTGCGCAATGCGCCCCCACTGGAGGAGTGGTTAACCGACTGTATCCTCACACTCTCCGAGCAGCAGTTGACGCCTTCTCTGCATAATGTCGAAAAAAATCTGGCGCTGCTGCTTGAACTGCTGCGCAAGCGGCGATGCCTTCTGGTACTGGATAATGTGGAGACACTGCTCCAGCCGGGCAACCTTGAGGGGGGCTATCGCGAGGGATACGAAGGCTACGGCGTGCTGATCCTGCGTGTAGCAGAGATCATGCATCAAAGCTGCCTGCTGTTGACCAGCCGCGAGATGCTGAGCGAGCTGGAACCCCTGGAGGGAAAGCAGGCTGCCGTGCGCGTCCTCAAACTCGCCGGTCTGGGACAGGCCGCCAGCCAGGAGCTATTAGCGGACAAGGACCTTTCTGGCAGCGCACAGGATTGGCAACAGCTCATACAACATTACTCGGGCAATCCGCTGGTCCTGAAAATGGTGGCGGCAACCGTGCGCGATCTCTTCGCCGGTGATATTGCCGCGTTTGTGCGCACGGATCCAGGGACGCTGCATACGCTTCGGCAACTGCTGAGGCATCAGTTCGCGCGGCTCGTTCCCCTGGAACGCGATATCATGTACTGGTTAGCAATAGAGCGCGCTCCGGTTTCCCTGGAGACCCTGCGCGCGGACCTCCCCGAAAGACTGTCCGGCAAGGATGTCCTCTCCGCATTGCACGCGCTGCGCCGGCGCTGTCTGATTGAGCGGGGAGAGCGAGGAGCGACCTTTACCTTGCAACCGGAAGTGATGGAGTACGTCAGCGAGCAGCTGGTGGAACAGATGTGTGAGGAGATCATTCAGGCAAATCCCGCGCTGTTTCTGACACATGCCTTGATGAAAGCACAGAGTACCGATTACCTCCGTGAGAGCCAGGTGCGTATGCTCCTTCAGCCCTTGCTGAGCCGGCTCCTGATGCATTTCGGGAGCGAGCAAGAGGTAGAGCAGCAGTTGCAGCGGCTGGTGCATCTTCTGCGGGAGAAACCAGAGACGGTCCAGGGATATGGCGGCGGGAACCTGGTTAACCTGCTGGCATATCTGAAAGGGCACCTCAAGCAGCAAGATTTCTCTTCGCTTGCCATTCGACAGGCATATCTCCAGGGAATTGAGGCCCAGGATGCAAATTTTGCGGGCGCCTATGTCAGCGCAACCGTGTTTATGGAACCCATCGAAAGTATCGCCTCGATGGCAATGAGTCCCGATGGCCTCTACCTGGCAGTCGGCAGCTTCAGCGGGCAGATTCGTGTCTGGCGCGCCACTGATAAAAAAGTCCTGTTGACCTGGCGGGGGCATAGCCGCGTGGTCTGGGCGCTGGCTTTCAGTCCCGACAGCAGTATGCTTGCCAGTGGTGGTTATGATGGTCAGGTACGGCTATGGAACATTCAGGGAGAGGATGGAGCTGGCGGGCGATGCCTGCACACGCTCTCAGGTCACGAAAGATGGGTGCGCTCGCTGGCCTTCAGCCCTGATGGCACATTTCTGGCGAGCGCAAGTGATGATCAGACGATCCGTCTTTGGGATATTCAGCGAGGAACGTGTGAGCGCGTCTTGCGCGGCCACAGCGGGTTTGTCTGGTCTATCGCCTTCAGTCCCGATAGCGCACTCCTGATTTCGGGCGCGCTTGACGAGACCGTGCGGATATGGGATATGCGCAATGGCATGTGCCTGGATGTCCTGTCAGGGCATAGCAGTATGGTGATGGCGCTGGCCTTCCATCCATCAGGAGAGGTATTTGCCAGTGGAGACGAAAAGGGCCACCTCAAGCTCTGGGACGCGGCCAGTCGGCATTGCCTGGCGAGTTTCCGACTACAAAGCACAAGAGCGAGTTCCCTTGCCTTCAATACAGAGGGCACGCTGCTCGCTGCCGGGAGCCAGGATGGTGCGGTTGAGATATGGTATGTGGCAGATAGAAAGAATCCTGCCCGCATCAGGATGCTTCCCGGCCATCCCATCTGGGTCAGTGCGGTCGCCTTTGGTCCTAACAATTTCTTAGCCAGCACCTCTTACGGTGGAAAGGTCAAGTTGTGGGACGCCGAGAGCGGGCAGGGCCTGGGAACGCTCCAGGGATATAGCCAGGTTATCTGCGCGGTGAGCTTCAGCCCCGACGGGAGATTGCTGGTGCATGGAGACGACCAGGGGATGCTCCATGTGTGGGATGTGTCCAGCGGACGGCGCCTCAACGTCTTTCGGGGGCTGGCGGGTCGCATCTGGTCGACAGCCTTTAGTCCCGACGGGAAGGCGATTGCCTGCGGTGGAGATGATCAAACCATTCGGCTGTGGAAGGTAGGGAGCGGACGAGAAGAGGAGCGCGAGCAGTCTCTGAACATCTTTCGTGGTCATACCACGATGGTCTGGTCGGTGGTTTTCAGTCCCGATGGGAGCATGATCGCCAGCAGTGGCTTTGAGTGGGTCGTCAGATTGTGGAAGATCAGCAAAGGGCAAGAACAAACGGCTTTCACGCTGCTGGCAGGACATACCAGCTTTGTCTGGTCCCTTGCCTTCAGCCCTGATGGGAGGCGGCTCGCCAGTGGGAGTGACAACGGCGAGATCAAGATATGGGATGTGCAGACCGGGCAATGCCTTGCCACCTTCCAGCATGGCATCAGTCCTATAGGGGCCTTAGCCTTCAGTTCTGATGGGAAGGCGCTGCTCAGCAGCAGCAATGATGAGACAACGATGGTATGGGATGTGAGTGGACAGGAAGGTGGGCGAGAGATATTGAGAAGCCAGGGGCATGGCAGTTGGACAAAGGCGCTGGCATTCAGCCAGGACCTGACGATGCTCGCCAGTGGGAGCGACGACCATACCGTGAGGTTATGGCGCCTGGAGCGGCAATCTGGCACCGCCTCTCTCAGAACTTTTTCCCGGCAGGGCGGCCAGGTCTGGGCGGTAGCCTTTAGCCCGGATAATCGCCTGCTGGTCAGCGGTGATGATGATGGAACTCTGGCGCTCTGGGACGTGGAGACGGGAACCTGCCGGCAGGTATTGCGCGCTGACCGGCCATATGAACGCATGAATATTCATGGCGTGAGGGGCCTTACGCTTGCGCAACGAAGCTCTATGAAGACATTGGGGGCCATCGAAGAAAACCGTCCAGGCTGAGGGATGGTGAGGCTCATCGATCCCCTCTCACCGGATACGAGAGCAATCCAGGCTGTTTCAACGATGGAGCCAGATATCGAAATCGTTTGATCCAGACATGTGTCTTTCCTCCAAAGCATAGTGTTGTTTTCTCTGTTCAGGCTACGCCGCGGACAGGACCGGCCCAGATTCAGTGCATTGACAGAATCAGGCAAGATTGAGCCTGTCCTCACTCTTGTTGCACATCCTGTGGGAAGAGCGGCTCTACGCCTTCTTTCCCATTTCCCATCTCTTTCGTTTTTTTCTCTGCTCGCTACGAGTGAGCAACTCGTAGCGCAGGGTGCAGGCATATCGGGCTTATGCGGCAGTCGTCGGCACCCGGCTGAACAGTCGGTCAGCCAGGTCGACTCTGAAGACCGCGCCACTCGGGTCGCGGGTGAAGAAGCCGCGCTGTCCCTTGAATTGGCCGCTGGTGATGGTGTACTGGTCGGCTGAGCCGGGCAGCAGGCCGAACTCGGCTGGCGCGGGGTCCGGGGGCGGTGCTTTCTCAGAAGCCTGACGGATCTCCGGTTTGCTCCGCGTCTCCTCCGAGAGGAGCGCCCATGCCACAATCAGGTCGCAGGCGGGGTCGCCTACCCCCAGACAGCCGAAGTCAATGACCGCGCTAATCCGGCCCTGGTGGACCAGCAGGTTCCCTGGCAGCAGGCGGCCAGGTGCTATGCCATGGATAGCGCAGCTATTAACCCCTTGCTGCTCGCTTCCGTCCGCCTGGGCTTCACGCGTCTGTTGCGAAACAAGGGCATACGGGGCGTGACCCGCCGATTGTTCCAGTTGCTTTCGCACATGCCAGGCGGCAAGGATGATGTTTGCGTGTTCACGGAGGCACAGGGACCAAAATGATGCTATTATGGATAAAAAGCGCATTTTCACACTTTGTTTGATTATGCTTGCGGATATGTCGTAGGCTATGACCATCATTCCGGTGTTTGTCCTGGGGCAATTTCACGCCACGCCGTTTCAGGCGGCCCTGGCGATTGCCGCCCACTATGTCCCCAGGTTTTAGCAGCGCCGTGGCCTGGCAAGCTGTCCGATCACTTTGGCCGACGCCCCATCCTGTTGATCAGCCAGGCCGGGACCATCGTTTCCTACCTCCTGCTGATCTTTGCGGTTCCCCTGGGAGCGCTTCTCGATCACACCGGGTTGAGGGGGGGCAGCTTCAGGATCGGCAAACGCCCGTGACGATGCCAGGCACCTCACCGCGCTCCACATAGTCCGTCATGCACTTGTGCAGGTGCAAGAGCCGCTCCGGGGACAACCCTCCGGTTTTCATCGTTTTTCTCCTTATTCGTATGACCTGACTTTTGTGAGTGAAGACAGCGTACTCTCTTTAAGAGACCTGAATCACTTTCTTGTTCTCACTTCTCTCGAGAAGTATCGTTCAAAAATTCCTGATCTGATGAGTCACGGTTCATCTTGACAAGGCTCCCGGACAGTGATGAAGGCGTAAGTGGGCCTCTCTGTCACATGTATGGGGTTGCCCGTGTCATAGGCATGACACCACGAAATGAGGAAATGTGACCAATGATGGATACCCCCAACTGGCTGGCTACGCAATTCGAGGTCGAGAGTCCGCGCCTGCGAGCGATAGCCTACCGCCTGCTCGGCCCGCTCGCCGAGGCCGAGGATGCCGTGCAGGAGTCCTGGCTGCATCTGTTGCATGCCGACACAAGCACTGTCTCGAATCCGGGTGGATGGCTGACCACCGTGGTCGCGCGCGTCTGTCTCAACATGCTGCGTGCACGCAAGTCCCGGCGCGAGGAGTCTCTGGAAGCCTTGGAGCTTGAAGCAGTGATAGGCGGGCAAAGAGCATCGACGCCTGCACACTGCTCGCGTCCAGCGCCTCAATTATGAACTTTGTGTATTACAATCACTGCGAGAAAAGTTGCGTGCAAGAGAAATATGGGTAGAAGGAGCTAACCGCTACCGGAACCCGGACAACGATCTGTCAACGGACTGGAGCACGAAGCGAGACACCTACTATGAAGCCCTCCACCGAACAACCGATGCAGACGAGTTCATTCTGCGGAAGCAGCCCTTTGAGGCTTTGGGTGCCTTTCAAGCAGTCTACCAACAGCTTGCTCCTCCACAAAACGAGTTGCAAAGACAGATTTGTGCCGAAGCCTGCTGCGGCGCAGGAGCAGCCTACCTGGCATTAAGTCAATGTACTTCCACTCCCAGAAGGAAAGTACTGTCTCTGCTGAGGATTGCTAACAGCAGGACAAGGCTTACCAGGGCAATGACCGCGATAAAGATATCGACACCAGGTTTCACCTGCATCCCTTACATGGCTTTCACCAGATTAATGGTGAGAATTCCCCCTGTAAGGACGTTGAACATCTGGAGGGGAAGTGCTGGCAGGTAGCTCAGAAGCCTTCCCTTCCAAAAGTCGGGTAAGCCCACTCCTCCTCTTACACTCGACTGGAGTCCCGACTGCCTTCGGAACCGCTTATCTCCTTCGCCAGGACGAATAAAATGCCCTCCTCGCCCGCTGCTAGAGTTGGTATAGACGTGGCACGGTGAAACGAGCCGTCTCACATTTGTTCACGCGGCACGCGCGGCCTGGAGCCGGCGGCTGACCAGCAGGAAGAGGG
>Ga0209810_1002604_pt1 | contig 21126 bp, 19 predicted proteins | sample Coa_R1_7_FD_187159 | JGI IMG/M metagenome (GOLD analysis project Ga0209810, IMG submission 187159) | Surface soil microbial communities from Centralia Pennsylvania, which are recovering from an underground coalmine fire - Coalmine... | ecosystem: Environmental > Terrestrial > Soil > Unclassified... | reverse complement strand
GAGGTGGGCAGGATGCTCGCCCAGCGCGGCGGCTCGGTCAGCGTCGGCATCGCCGAGCTGCGCCGCGAGGACTCGGCGCAGGCGCTGGTCGACCGGGCCGACCAGGCGCTCCTCGAATTGCGCACCCGCCGCGCCATCGACGTCGCCGGGCACCTGGCCACCCGGGTGCGCGTCCGCGAGGACATCGGCGCGTAATCAGCGCACCCGGACGCCGGCGTTCGTCAGCGAGCGATGCGCTGGTGCCGGTTCTTGACGTACTGCTCCACCATCCGCTGCGACGTGCGCCACAGGCCGTCGTCGCCTTTGATCGCCCTGAGCCTGCCCCTTTCCGCGGCCATCCGCAATGCGCGGGCGCTCACCTCCGGGGTCGCCAGAGCCGCCAGCGGGACGAATCGAGCCGGGCCGGCCACAGCCGGGATGATGAATCGATTGAGCGACGCCAGCATGGCTCGGGCGAACAGCTCGGCGAGCCTGCCGGCGTCACCGTGGTCCGCGCGATCGAGCGCGGCGAGGTACCGGGGGCGGTCACGCTTGTCGATGATGATCGGGGGATAGCCCAGGCGGACCAGCACGAGGTTGGTGATGAGCCGTCCCGTGCGCCCGTTGCCGTCGAGGAACGGATGGATGCGCTCGAAGGCGGCGTGCCGCTCGGCAACGCGCTCGATCAGCTGGACGCCGATGTCCTCGGGGAGACGCTGGACCGCGGCCACCCAATCGGCCAGCAGGGCGGGCACGTCGGTGAAGTCGGGTGGGGCCATGCCGCCGGGGAAAGGCCGGATGTTGTGCCTGCGAAAGTTGCCGGGCGTCTCGTCGGCGCCGGCGTTGGGATGCGGATCGACGCTCCAGACCGGTGTCATCGCAGCGTGGTGGATGCGGCGCAGATCCTGAAGCGTGAGCAGCACGCCCCTGAGCTCCGTCGGACGGGCCGACGATTGGTCGTACACCCACCGAGCCGCGTCAGCGTAGCCGCGGACCTCGTTGTACTCGCGGAGCTCCTTGGCGCCGACAGCGCGATTCTCGCGAAGCAGCACCTCGACCTGGTGCAGCACGAGGGTGTTTCCCTCGATGGCCGTGGAGTTGTGGGCCTCGTGGGACCAGATCTCGCCCCAGATGTCCTCGGCCTCGTGGGCGGACGGCAGACCACCGAGGCGGTCGTGCAGCTCGGTGACGGCGGCCTGAACCTGAGAGAAGATCGTCTGCCGGCTCGGGCGGCCAGGCTTGGCCACGGCATCTCCTAGTTGCGTCGTGTCGATTTCCCGCCCAGGGTCGACGCAACTCTAGCACCGAGACGCCCGATATGTGCGTCGTGCGAATTATTTGGGAGCAGACGACGCAAGTTCGGCGCTGAGCCTGCTCAGGCCGGGAGGCTGAAGCCCTCGGGGAGCTTGACGTTCTGGCGCATCTTCGCCCGCTGGCGGTCGATCGCCGCGGCGACCTCGGGGTCGGTCAGGGCGATGATCTGGGCGGCGAGGTGGCCGGCGTTGCGGGCGCCCATGTCGCCGACGGCGACGGTGGCCACCGGGATGCCGGGGGGCATCTGCACGATGGAGAGAAGCGAGTCGAAGCCGGCCAGGGGGGTGGCGGCGAGCGGGACGCCGATCACCGGGAGCGTGGTCGCCGAGGCGACCACACCGGGGAGCGCGGCGGCGGCGCCCGCGCCGGCGACGAGGACGCGCAACCCGCGCTCGCGCGCCCGGCTGACGTAGGCGTGGACCACGTCGGGCGCGCGATGGGCGGACATGACGCCGATCTCACCCTCGATGCCGTAGTCGGCGAGGACGTCGAGGCACTTCTGCATGACGGGAAGGTCGGACTCGCTGCCGACCACGATGCCGACGCGCGGCTGGGTCATCCGGTCACTCCTGGAATGTGTGCGGGCTGCAGGGCGATGTCGCGGCGGAAGCGCATGCCGTCGAAGCGGATGCGTTCGATGTTGGCGTAGGCGCGGGCGCGGGCGGCGTCGAGCGTGTCGCCTCGACCGACCACGGTGAGCACACGACCGCCGCTGGTGACGTACGAGCCGTCGTCGCGTCGCTGCGTGCCGGCGTGGAAGCACAGCACGTCGGGGTCGAGGGCGTCCAGCCCGGTGATCCGCCGGCCGGTGTCGACGGGGCCCGGGTATCCGCCAGAGGCGGCCACAACTCCGACGCAGGCGCCGCTCGACCAGGCGGCGCGCCCCGGTTGCAGCTCGCCGCGCGCGCAGGCGAGGAAGAGCGGCACGGGGTCGCCGGCCAGCAGCGGCAGGACCACCTGCGTCTCGGGATCGCCGAAGCGGGCGTTGAACTCCAGCACCCGCATGCCGTCCGGCGTCAGCATCAGGGCGGCGTAGAGACAGCCGCGGTAGGGCGTGCCACGCTCGCGGAGCACGTCGATGCAGGGCTGCACGACGTCGCGCACGGCCTCGTCGAGCAGCACGCCGGCGTCGACGAACGCGGGCGGCGCGTAGGAGCCCATGCCGCCGGTGTTGGGACCCTCGTCGCCGTCGAAGGCGCGCTTGTAGTCGCAGGCCGGCGCCAGCACGCGCACGTGCACGCCGTCGCTCAGCGCGAAGATGCTCACCTCGGGCCCGGTGAGCCGCTCCTCGACGACGACGCGCGATCCGGCGTCGCCGAAGCGGCGCGCCACCAGGCATTCGTCCAATGCGGCAACGGCTTCGGCGACGGACGAGCACACGGTGACGCCCTTGCCCAGGGCCAACCCGTCGGCCTTGACGACGACGTTGCCGCGCAGCTCCTCGATGAGCTGCAGCGCGCGATCCGCGGTCGACTCACCGACGCCCACCCAGCGCGCGGTGGGGATGCCGGCGTCGTTCATCAGGTCCTTGGCGAACTCCTTGGAGCCCTCGATGCGGCCGGCCGCCGCCGTCGGCCCGAAGCAGTCGATGCCCTCGACGTCGAGCGCGTCGGCCAGTCCCGCCGCAACCGCGGCGTCGGGCCCGATCACCACCAGGTCGACGTCCTCGGCGAGCGCGAGCTGCACCTGCCCCTCGACGTCCTCCGCCTTCACGGCGACGTTGCGCGCCAGCGCGGCGGTCCCGCCGTTGCCGGGCGCGCAGAGCACCTCGGAGACCAGCGGCGAGCGGGCGCACGCCCAGGCCAGCGCGTGCTCCCGGGCGCCCGAGCCGACGACGAGGACCTTCACGACGCGCGATTCTCGGCGATGAGGGCCCGGCGCCGCAGCATCCGCTTCCACGCCTCGGCCAGGGCGGGGTGGTCGAGCAGCGCAGGGATGCGCGCCAGGTCGCGCGGGTCGTCGGAGGTGAAGGCCCGGTGGGCGTCGAGCACCGAGCATCGCGCCTCGTCGCGGTGGTCGACGGTGACGGCGCCGCGCACCGGCACCTCGCCCGGACGCAGCACCCGCAGGTACCAGCCTGTGCGCCCGGAGGCGACGAAGCGCGCCTCCATGCCGGCCACGCCCGTGTGCATGGCCAGCTTGAAGCACGGGTAGCGCGGCTGGGCCACCTGCACCACCGCGTCGCCCCAGCGCCACACGTCGCCGATGCAGACGTCCGGCTCGGCGGCGCCGTCGAGGGTGAGGTTCTCGCCGAAGCCGGCGGGGCCGAAGCGCCGTCCGATCTCGGCGCCCCATGCCGCGAGGTGCGCGGCGGCGTAGCAGTACACCGCCTTGTCCGGCCCGCCGTGGACGCGTTGGTCGCCCTGGCGGTCGCCGCGCAGGTTGGTCCAGTCGAGCCACACCGAGTCGCCGAGCACCGGCAGCTTGCCGATGGCGCTCAGCACCTCGCGGCCGCGACGCACGCCGAGAACCGCGGGTGTGGCGACGTTGACCGAGACGATGCGCAGGGCCGGCGCGTCTACTCCCACTCGATCGTCGAGGGCGGCTTCGAGGAGATGTCGTAGACGACGCGGTTGACGCCGGGGACCTCGTTGACGATGCGCCGCGAGATGGCTCCCAGCACGTCGTAGGGCACCTTGGCCCAGTCGGCGGTCATGCCGTCGTCGCTCTGCACGATGCGGATGGCGACGACGTTGGCGTAGGTGCGCCCGTCGCCCATCACCCCCACCGACGAGATCGGCGTGAGGATGGCGAACGACTGCCACACCTCGCGATACAGGCCGCTGCGCTTGATCTCGTCGATCACGATCCAGTCGGCGGCGCGCAGCGTCTCGAGCCGGTCGCGAGTCACCTCGCCGATGACGCGGATGGCCAGGCCGGGACCGGGAAACGGCTGCCGCCACACCATGTCCTCGGGCAGGCCGAGCGCCAGGCCGACCTGCCGCACCTCGTCCTTGAACAGGTAGCGCAGCGGCTCGACCAGCCCGAAGCGCAGGTCCTCGGGCAGCCCGCCGACGTTGTGGTGGGTCTTGATCTTGTGCGCGTGGTTGGTGTCGCGCGAGGTCGACTCGATGACGTCGGGGTAGAGCGTGCCCTGGGCAAGGAAGTCGACCCGGCCGAGCTTGCGCGACTCGACCTCGAACACCTCGATGAAGGTCCGCCCGATGCGGCGCCGCTTCTCCTCGGGGTCGGTCACCCCCGCCAGCGCCGCCAGGAAGCGGTCGGAGGCGTCGACGTGCACCAGGTGGATGTGCCGCTGCCGCGACATGATGTCGATGACCCGGTCGGCCTCGGCCCGGCGCAGCAGCCCGTTGTCGACGAAGACGCAGGTGAGCTGGTCGCCGATGGCGCGGTGCACCAGCGTCGCCGCCACCGCGGAGTCGACGCCGCCGGAGAGCGCGCAGAGCACGCGACCGTCGCCGACTCGCGAGCGGATGTCGGCCACCGCCATGTCGACGAAGGAGGCCGGCTCCCAGGTCGGCGAGCAGCCGCAGACCTCGAAGAGGAAGTTGCGCAGCACCTCGCGGCCGAGCGGGGTGTGCACCACCTCGGGATGGAACTGGATGCCGATCCGCCCGCGCGGGCCGGCCATGGCGGCGTAGGGGGAGTTGAGCGAGTGCGCGATGGGCTCGAAGCCTGGGGGCAGCCTGGTGATGATGTCGCCGTGCGACATCCAGACCGGCAGCTCCGACGGCATGCGCTCGAACAGGCCGCCCGGCCGGTCCACCACCAGGGAGGCCAGCCCGTACTCGCGCCGCTCCGCCGGCTCGACGCTGCCGCCGAGGTTGTGGGCGAGCAGCTGCATCCCGTAGCAGATGCCGAGGATGGGAATGCCCAGCTCGTACACCGCCGCGTCGGGATGCGGCGCGCCGGCCTCGTACACCGACGAGGGGCCACCGCTGAAGATGAGCCCGCGCGGGTTGCGGGCGCGCACCTCGTCGGCGCTGATGGTGCCAGGCACCAGCTCGCAGTAGACGTGGGCTTCGCGGACCCGCCGCGCGATCAGCTGGCTGTACTGCGAGCCGAAGTCGAGGACCAGGACGGAGTCGTGGGCTGCGACGGTCGGGGTCTCCAGCGTCTGCGGCGCGGCGGTCATCGTCACCTCGCGTTGTCCCCCTCTGCGCACGGGCGGTGCTCGGTTCTGCTCACACCCCCATCCCAACGCGCTGCTCGCGTTGCTGCACCTTGCCCTCGGTCTTGATCGAGGGCGCGATCACCATCTCCGTCTCCTGGAACTCGCGGATGGTGCGAGCCCCGCAGACGCCCATCGCCGACTTGATGGCGCCCATCAGGTTCATCGAGCCGTCGTCGACGTGCGCCGGGCCGAAGAGCACCTCCTTCAACGTGCCCTTGATGCCCGTCTTGATGCGGGTGCCGCGCGGCAGGTTGGGGTCGGGTGTGGCCATGCCCCAGTGGTTGCCCTCGCCCGCGGCCTCCTCGGTGGCGGCGAAGATGGAGCCGATCATCACCGCGTCGGCGCCCGACGCGAAGGCCTTGGTGACGTCGCCGCCGATGCGCATGCCGCCGTCGGTGATGATGGCCACGCGCTCGCCGCTGCGGCGGAAGTGGTCGTCGCGAGCCGCCGCGCAGTCGGAGGTGGCGGTGACCTGCGGCACGCCGACGCCGAGCACCGCGCGCGTGGTGCACGCAGCGCCTGGGCCGACGCCGACCAGCAAGCCCTTGATGCCGGTGTCCATCAGCTCCAGCGCCGTCGCGTAGTCGACGCAGTTGCCGACGACCACCGGGATGTCGAGCGACTCGGTCAGCTCGCGGAAGGAGAGCTGGCGGTAGGCCTTGGAGATGTGGCGCGCCGTCAGCACGGTGCCCTGGACCACGAAGACGTCGGCGCCCGCCTCCTGCACGATCGGCCCGCGCCGCTCCGCGTGGTTCGGCGCCGAGGACACGGCACACGGGGCGCCCCCGGCCTTGATCTCCTCGACGCGCTGCCCGATGAGGCCGTCCTGCACCGGCTGCGCGTACACCTTCTGGAGCAGGACGTTGATCTCCTCCTTGGGCGTGGAGGCGATCTCGTGGAGGATCTCGTCGGGGTCCTCGTAGCGGCACTGCACACCGTCGAGGTTGAGCACGGCCAAGCCGCCGAGCCTGCCCATCTCGATGGCGAACCGCGAGTTGACGACGCCGTCCATGGCGGCGGCGATGATCGGTACCTGGAAGGAGTGGCCGTTGAGCGTGAACGTGGTGTCGATCTCCTCGGGGTTGATCGTCACCGTGCCGGGGACGAGGGCCACCTCGTCGAAACCGTAGGCGCGCCGCGCGCGCTTGCCTCGTCCGAGCTCGAACTCCATTCGTCCTCCGCGTGGCGGTTGCAGCTGCCTGGTTGGCGTCGGATTCTAGCAGAGCCCAGCCCGGCACGCGCCCCACATCTTGTGTCCGGCGGAGCCGACAGGCCCCACATGCTGTGCTCTGAGCGCGATCTACAGCTCGAGTCGCCAGGTGCCCAGCCCGCGCTGGTAGCCGAGCGAGCGGTTGAGGCCGAGGATGGGGGCGTTGTCGGAGAGGTTGTCGGTGCTGATCCGCCGGGCGCCGTGGCGGCGGGCCACCCCCTCCAGGGTGACCTTGATGGCCCTGCCCAGGCCGCGCCGGCGCAGCGCCGGGGCCACGCCGGTGAGCGCGATGCGCCAGGTCGACTCGTCCTCCGGGTAGGCCGCGGTGAAGGCGGCCACCTCGCCGTCGAGGTGGCCGACCATGGCGCCGTCGGGCAGGGTGACCAGCGCCTCCAGGAAGTCGCGCGGGGGCAGGACGCCCTCCAGGTCGGGGGTGTCTGCGCAGCAGACCATGAAGGCGTGGTGCAGGCGCGCCCAGTCGGCGTCGCCCGGCGACGCCGGCAGCGACCACACCGAGAAGCCCGGAGGGCCGGCACTGCGCGGCCCGACCGCGGCCAGGTCGAGGACGTGGCCGAGGCTGTGCTGCACCAGGTGGAAGCCGCGCAGCTCGGCGAAGCGGCGCGACGCCGGGTCGTTGTCGAGCACCACGACGCGCAGGGCGCGCGGACGTCCCTCCGCGGCGGTGAGGAGCTGGTCGCAGAGCTCGCCGCCGATGCCGCGCCGCCGCCACTGCGGGTCGACGAGGACGCGCACGACGCTGCGTCCGGCGAACCCCGGCAGCGCCTCGTTCAGCTCCGCCGCCGCCACGACGCGGCCGCGCTCCTCCGCGACGAGGCGGACGACGATGTCGCTGTCGGTGGGCTCGGTGTCGAGCGAGGCCGCGACGAGCTGGGCGGGGGTTGCGCCCCAGCCGGCGTGGAGCTGCATCCACCGCGCACGGTCGGCGGGTGCGTACTCCCTCACCCTCCAGGCCACCTCGGTGCTCAGCCCCTGAACGCTCCGCGCCGCTTCATCAGGTTGCGCACCAGACCCTCCTGGATGACGTCGCGCACCTCGTCGGCGACGCGCATCACCACCGAGGGGTCGTCCGCCGCCTCGGGCGGCAGCTCGTCGGTGCGGATGGGCGGGTGGAACTCGATGCGCCACTTGCTGGGCAGCGGGATGAGCCCGAGCACGCCGAGCCAGGGCCAGGTCGGTGTCAGGGGGAAGTAGGGGAAGCCGGTGAGCTTCGCCAGCGGGGGCACGTTGGCGAGCATCGGGTAGATCTCCTCCGACCCCACCACGCTGATGGGGACGATGGGGACGCCGGCCCGGATCGCCGACTCGACGAACCCGCCGCGACCGAAGCGGCGCAGCCGGTACCGCTCGTTCCAGGGCTTGCCGGTGCCCTTGATGCCCTCGGGGAAGACCAGCACCAGCTCGCCGGAGGTGAGCAGGCGGTGGGTGTCGCTGGGATGTCCCAGCGTCTGCCCGGTGCGGCGCAGGAACCAGGAGAGGATGGGCATGCCGAAGAACCAGTCGGCGATGAGCGCGCGGCCGTGGCGCTCGCGGCCGTCCTCCAGGATGGCCACCTCGATCATGGCGCCGTCGAAGGGCAGCACCCCGGCGTGGTTGCTCACCAGCAGCGCGCCGCCGCGGCGCGGCACGTTGCGGACACCGCTGGCATCAACGCGCCAGTACCTGCGGTAGGCGAGCCGGGCGAGCGGCGTCCAGACGTCGGCGTAGTCGGTCTCGAAGCCGAAGTCGTCGAGGTCCCAGACGCCCCGGCGGTGCTTGCGGCGCAGCTCCATCGCCCGGACGCCGATCGACATCAGGTCCTGCAGCGACTCCAGGTCGAGGACGTCGCGGCCGGTGAGGTTGCGCAGGCCGATGGCCAGCCGGCCGAGCCCGCCCATGAGCTGCATGGGCAGCTCCTGCTGCAGGCGCTCGCGGTCGGGCAGGCGGGGGATGCGCGCGCGCGGGATGCGATCGAGTGCGGGGACGCGGCGGCGCACCTGCGCGGGCAGCGAGACCACGCCGCGGCGGCGCAGCTCGCGCTCGGTGGCGGACTGGAGGGCGTTCAGCCGCGCGCGCAGCGATGCGGCGTCGGCGTCGCCAGGCCGAGGGGTCCGCCGCCGGGGATCACCCTGGCGAGGCCGACGCGCCCGCGGACGGCCGACGACGTGGTCGATGACGGCGAGGTCGGCGTGGCCGTTGACGGCGGTCACGGCACGGGCACCGTCTCGACGTCGCCGCGGCCGCGCGCGCCCTTGCGCTGCAGGAACTCCTCGAGGTCCTTCTCGTAGGTGTAGCGGGTCTGCTCGGCGAGCAGGCCGCGCACCCGCGACTTGGCTGCGAAGTCCTCGACGGTCTCGCGCGAGCTGAAGCGCGGCGTGTAGCCGAAGTCGTCGCGCAGCTTGGCGATGTCGACCACGCGTCCGTACTGGACGAGCTGGAGCAGGTGGGCGGGCCAGTCGAGGATGCCGAAGCGGCGCAGCATCGCGGTGGCGATGGCGCCGCCGTAGGGCGGGATCACCGGCGCGTTCAGCTTGCCCATCAGCTTGATCGCCTGCGAGAGGATGACGATGCCGGGGCCGGTGACGTTGAAGACGCCGGGATGGTCCTCGACGGTGGCGCGGTAGAGCACCTCGATGGCGTCCTCCTCGTGGAGGAACTGCAGGCGCGGGTCGAAGCCCAGCACCGAGGGCACCACGGGCAGCGAGAAGAGCGCCTGGAAGGGTGTCTGCAGCAGCGGGCCGAGGACGTTGCTGAAGCGCAGCGTGGTCACCGTGCAGTCGCGCTGGCGCAGGCTGAAGTCGCGCACGTACGACTCCACCTCGACGATGTCGCGGCTGAAGGCGTCGCGCGGCGGCGTGCGCCGCTTCATGTCCTCCGTCCAGAAGGAGGGGTCGTCCGGCTCGGCGCCGTAGATCGCCGTGCTCGACTTCACCACCAGCTTGCGCACCGGGCTGTCCGCGCCGCTGCACGCCGCCAGCAGGTTCATGGTGCCGATGACGTTGGTCTCGTGGGCGACGCGCGGCGTGGTGCGGCGGGGGTCGACGATGAGGTTGGTGTGCACCACGGTGTCGATGCCCAGGGCGCGCACCAGCTTGCCGATCAGGCTGTGGCGAATGTCCGCCCGGACGAAGTCGGTGCGGGCCAGGTCGCGGGAGGGCTCGCGGACGTCGACGCCGACGATCTGCTCGACCGCGGGGTCGGCCTCCAGCCGCATGGCCAGCTCGCATCCCCAGAAGCGGGAGATGCCGGTGATGAGGACGCGCTGCCGTGCCACCTGCGCATGCCTCCAGTGGGAATTTCTGCGATCAGCGCCTTCGGACTCGCGATGGTAGCGGCTCCGCCCGCCTCGGAGCCGTAGCCTGGCGGGTGCGATGGGAGATCCGCCTGCGCCGCGCCGCACCCTCGGACCGCTGCTCGGCGCGGTCCTCCTCGCCGTCGCGGCGGGCGGCGCGGCCGCGGCGGTGACGCTGCACGGGCGCCCGACGGCCCGGCTCCCGCAGCCCTCGCCCAGCGCGACGCCCGCCGTCTCTACGCCGGGCCCGACCCCGGTCGGTGCCGCGCCCGTCGGCGACCCGACTTCGGCCGCCTGGGACAGCACCCACCACGTGCTGCTGACCTACTCGCCGAACGACACCTCCTTCCCGGGCGCCGTGGCCACCTGGGACGGCACCCGCTGGCGCAGGCAGGCCACCGCCGCGGGCGCGCCCGGCGTGGGCGGCGTGCTCGTCGACATGCCCGCGCTGAGCGGCGTGCTGCTGGTCAGCGGGCGGGCGGGGCCCCCGTTCACCGGCGCCTCGACCAACGTCTGGCTCTGGAACGGCTCGGCCTGGACGCAGCTCCCTCCCGCCCGCTTCGCCCAGTGCCTCGCCCCCGCCTCGGGGGCATGGGACGAGGTGCGCGCCGAGGTCGTCGTCGTCCTCTCCAACGACTGCGCCTTCGGGATCAACGGGCCGATCCCCCCGGAGACGTGGACCTTCGACGGCCACACCTGGGTGCGGCGCGGGGTGGCCCCTGACGGGGTGCTCTTCCCCGTCCTGGCCTGGGACGTCGACGCCCGCAAGGTGGCCATGCTGCAGGGCCCCGGCGACGGCGACCCCAACCCCACCGATCGCGAATGGTGGTGGAGCGGCACGGACTGGGAGGCGGGCGGCACCCTGCCGGGCGCGCTTGCCCCGATGCAGTTCACCGGTGCGGCCTGGGACAGCTCGGCGCACGGCCTCGTGGTCATCCCCGACAACGCGGCGCCGGGAATCGCCTACGTGGTCCGCTCCGGCGCCTGGTCGGTCCTGCACGCCCAGGTCTTCCCGCAGCGCGTGCTCGCGGTGGCCGGTGACACGGCGGGCGGGCGCGTCCTCGTCATCGGGCAGCAGCTGATCGTCCCGGGATCGCGCCCCGACCCCGCCGCCGGCGCCTACTACGTGCTCGGCTTCGACGGCAGGACCTGGCTGCGCCTCCCCTGAATTGAGCGTGGCGTCATGCCGTCTTCACAGCGGCATGACGCCTGCGTTGCGCCGTGGCCGCGCTGAGGAGCTCCTGTAACCCGGCCGTCGCCGGAGTCTGTAAAGAGCCGTGACGGTCGCCGCCAAGAATTCAGCACGTGAGCGTTGTCCCCCTCTCCCCGCTGCTCGATCCCGTGAGCGACACCGAGACTCCCGCGCCCGTCGCCGAGACCACCGTGCTGGTCATCGACGACGACCCGGTGATGTGGAGCATGATGTCGATGCTCGGCCGGGAGTACGGCTTCACCGTGAAGACCGCGGCCGACGGCGTCGAGGGTCTGCAGCTCGCCGAGCAGTCGGACGCCGACCTGATCGTCCTCGATCTCAACCTGCCGCGCATGACCGGCCTCGACGTGTGCCGCCGCCTCCGCGGCGCGGGCATCGAGGTGCCCATCGTCATGGTCTCGGCGAACCACGACACCGTCGACATCGTCGTCGGGCTGGAGATCGGCGCCGACGACTACGTCGCCAAGCCCTTCGAGGTTCGCGAGCTGGCCGCGCGCATCAGCGCGCAGCTGCGCCGGCAGCGCCGCTCCTCTGCGCAGGTGCGCCCGGGCCGGCTGAAGTTCCCAGGTCTCATCATCGACTTCGGGCGCCACGAGGTGCTCCGCGACGGCGAGGTCGTCTCGCTGACTCCCACCGAGTTCAACCTGCTCGCACTGCTGGCGTCCCGCTCGGGCCGCGTGGTGTCGCGTAGCGAGATGATCCAGCAGGTGTGGGGCCAGGGCGCCGAGCTCGACGCGCGCAGCGTCGACGCGCACGTGTACCGGCTGCGCCGCAAGGTGGAGCCCGCCGGCGAGCACCCGACCTACATCCACGCGGTGCCCGGCATCGGCTATCGCTTCGACTTCCGCCCCCCGGGCGGGACGCGCGGAGCCGAGTAGGGAAGCCGGAGCGGAGCGACCGCCGCGGAGTCGCGGCGAGAGGGGGAACGCTGGCGAATGCTGGCGTGGGGGATTCCTCCCCCGAAGTGCGCCGCCAGGCGCACAGGTGATGATCAGCGGAGCGACCGCCGCGGAGTCGCGGCGAGAGGGGGAACGCTGGCGAATGCTGGCGTGGGGGATTCCTCCCCCGAAGTGCGCCGCCAGGCGCACAGGCGATGATCAGCGGAGCGACCGCCGCGGAGTCGCGGCGAGAGAGGGAACGCTGGCGAATGCTGGCGTGGGGGATTCCTCCCCCGAAGTGCGCCGCCAGGCGCACAGGTGATCAGGGGAAGACGCCGCGCACCTTGGTGGCCGCGGCGACGCGCTCGACGGCGATCTGGTAGGCCGCCTCGCGCAGCGAGACGCGGCGCTCGCGTGCGAGGTCGCGGACCAGCGCGTAGGCGCGGCTCATCGTCTGCTCCAGCCGGGTGTTGACCTCGCCGGCCTCCCAGAAGAAGGCCTGCAGGTCCTGCACCCACTCGAAGTACGACACCACCACGCCGCCGGCGTTGGCCAGCACGTCGGGGATGATCAGCACGCCGCGCGCGTCGAGCGAGGCCTCGGCGTCGGGCGTCACCGGCGCGTTGGCGCCCTCGCTGATCACCCGGGCCCGCACCCGCTCCGCGTTGCGCTGGGTGATCTGCGACTCCACCGCGGCGGGGACGAGAACGTCGACGTCGAGCTCCAGCAGCTCCGCGTTGCTGATCCGCTCGCCGCCGGGGAAGTCGTGCACGCGGCCGCCCTCGCGCAGATGCGCGTGCAGCGCGGGAAGGTCGAGGCCGTCGCCGCGGTGGACGCCACCCCTGCTGTCGCTGGCCGCCACCACCCGCATGCCGAGCGCACCGAGCAGTGTGGCGCACTGCGAGCCGACCTGCCCGAAGCCCTGCACCGCCAGCGTCGCACTCTCCACGCGCATCCCGCGGTCGCGCATCGCCTGCATGGTGACGGTGGTGAGACCGCGGCCGGTGGCCTGGTAGCGGCCGGCGGAACCGCCGATCTCGGTGGGCTTGCCGGTGACGGCGGCGCTCACCGAGTACCCGGCGTGCATCGAGATGGTGTCCATGATCCAGGCCATCACCCGCCAGTCGGTGCCGAGGTCGGGCGCTGGGATGTCCTTCTCGGGACCGATCAGCAGCGAGACCTCGGTGGTGAAGCGCCGGGTGAGCCGCTCCAGCTCCGCCTCGCTGAGAGAGCGCGGGTCGAGCACCACGCCCCCCTTGGCGCCGCCGAAGGGGAGGTCGACGAGCGCCGTCTTCCAGGTCATGAACATGGCCAGGGCGCGGCAGTCGTCCAGCGTCATCGCCGGGTGGTAGCGCAGGCCGCCCTTGGCGGGCCCGCGGGCGATGTTGTGCTGCACGCGGAAGCCGGTGAAGACGCGGAAGCTGCCGTCGTCGAACTCGACGGGGAAGTGCACCACCAGCTCGCGCTTCACCTCGCGCAGCACCCGGCGCAGCGCGTCGTCGAGGTGGAGCTGGTCGGCGGCGACGTCGAACTGGTGCTGTGCCGTGGCGAAGGCGCTGCCGTCGCCCATGCGGGGAACGGGTGGCGCCGCCGCCATCTAGGAGCGCCGGCCTCCGCTGCGCCGGTGGTTGGCGCCGCCGCTGCGCAGCAGCTCGTCGACGCGGTCGGCCAGCTCCTCGACCTTGCGCTCGATGCGCTGCACGTCCTCGACGGTGGCGATGTTGAGGTTGTGCAGCCCGAGGGTGAGCACGTCGTCGGTGCGGGCCTCGAGGCGTTCCGCGGTGCGGTCGATGCTGGCGGCGGCGCGCTTGCGGATGCCCTGCGGCAGCGACAGCGAGGCGCGCACCAGGCCGAGGAGCTGCTCGCCGCGCTCCTTGACGAGGTCGACCAGCACCGGCTCGGGAAGCGGGCCCCGGCGGTGCCGCTCCATGTCGAGGAGGATCTGGGAGAGGGTGACGGCGGTGATGTCCTCGCCGGTGTTGCGGTCGAGGACCCGCACCTCGTGGCCGTCGCGGAGCAGGTCGGCGATGACCTCGAGGGTCACGTACCGCCGCGTGTACGTGTCGTACAGCTTGCGGTTCGAGTACTTCTTGATGACGTGCGTCTCGAGCGCGCCACCCCTGGGCTCGGTCGTGCTCACCGAGCCGACTATACGGTGCTCCCGGCGCGCTGACGCGCGCCGGCGAGCGTGGCGAGCCCCGGTCAGCGGGCCAGGCGGGCCGCCTTGAGCACCTGCTCCTGGGCCAGGTCGAGGGCGCCGACGGTGGCGTAGGCCAGCTCGACGGCCGTCTCGCCGGCGCGCTGGGCCGCCTCGACGACCAGCTCGACGACGGGGGTTCCGGCCTCGACGAGCTGCTCCACGGGGCGGCGGACAGGGGTGGGAAGGGTGTCGGTGAGAGCCATGAAGGGGTCACTCCAGCAGGGGGATGGGAGGGGCGGCTGCCGGAGGGACCGGCATGACGCGCTGCGTTATAGACGGATTCTTGCACGCCGCGCCCGTCCACCGCAAGTGCGCCCTGGAATGGCCTGACTGGGCCGGGACTGGGCGGGACTGCGGCGCGGCCCTTTCGGCGGCCAGTCCGCACGACTTCGGTGCAGCACAACGCGCATCGGCGATCTGCGCGCGCCGTGCGGCCCGCTGGGCGCACCGTCTGCGACCGCGTGCCGGCGCGGCGCCGCAGAGTCGTGCGCGGCGCTGTCCGGAGTCCGTGTGCGATGCGCGGCTGCGTCATTTTCCGCGGCCCGCAGCGCGCTGCGAGTCGCGCCGGAACGCGCTGCGGAGGGCTGCGCGTTTCTGCCACGACGGCTCACAACGCGGGCCGCGTACATGTCCGGCGTGGCCGAAACTCGGCGTGCGCTGACGTCACAGGAGACCCCGTATTCCTGCAACATGTGTTGACAAGCGAAATGCCATCGACCATGCTATGCGCGACCGGCAGGGCAAGCGTGTTTTTTCCACGTCCTGTCACAACGCAACCGTGGCGGTCGTAGTCAGCGGCCGCACCATGGGAGGCCCGAGCCCTATGGCAAGAGGCAGACGCAAATCGACGGGAGTCGTCGGCACGCTGAGCACGCGTGGCCGGGCGACCGTCAAGCGGGCGACTCGTCGCGTGTCGGCGCGTCGCAGCGCCGGAGGCGACCTGGTCAAGGTGGTGGCGAGTCTCGGCGCAGAGCTCGAGAAGCGCCTGGCAGCCGTCGAGAAGGCGATCGCCGGCCTGATGCACAGCGGCGGCGGAGCCGCCCGGCGCACCACCGCGAAGCGTGCCACGGCGAAGCGCACCACCGCCAAGCGCCGCACCACCAAGCGGGCGACCACCGCGAAGCGCGCCACCACGGCGAAGCGTCGCACCACCAAGCGCGCGACCACCGCGAAGCGCGCCACCACGGCGAAGCGCCGCACCACCAAGCGGGCGACCACCGCCAAGCGGCGCACCACCAAGCGCGCGACCACCGCGAAGCGCGCCACCACGGCGAAGCGCAGCACCGCCAAGCGGGCGACCGCGAAGCGCACCACCGCCAAGCGCGCCACCGCCAAGCGCGCCACCGCCAAGCGGGCGACCGCCAAGCGCGCACCCGCCAAGCGGGCCACGGCCAAGCGCACCGGCGCACGCCGCGGCGCACGCAAGGCCGCGACGGCTCCCGCCGCGGTCACCACGAGCGCAGGGTCGACTCCGGCCGCGTAGCGCCCGTCTCGACACGCGAAAGCCCCCGCCCTCCCGGCGGGGGCTTTTCCGTTTAAGCCGCCAGCTTGGCGAGCACGCCGTGCAGCCGCTGCGCCGCCTCTCTCGCGTCCTCCGGGGCGACGCCGAGATAGGTCATGGCACGCAGCAGCGGGCCGCCCATGTCGGTCACCAGCACGCCGGCGGCGGCGGCGCGCTGCACCACCTCAGCGGCGGGCACCGGGCAGAGCGCCATGACGATGTTGGTGGGCACGTCGGGCAGCAGCAGGCGGACGCCGGGCACGTCGCCGAGCGCCTCGGCGATGAGCCGCGCGTTGTCGTGATCCTCGCGCAGGCGGTCGAGGTTGTGGCGCAGCGCGTACAGCCCCGCAGCCGCGAGCACACCGGCCTGGCGCATCCCCCCGCCCAGCCGCTTGCGCCAGCGGCGCGCCTGCGCCACCGCCTCCGCGTCGGAGGCGAACAGCGAACCCACGGGGGCACCGAGCCCCTTGGAGAGGCACACCGACACGGAGTCGCAGCGCTCCACCAGCCGCGCGGGCGTGCAGTCGAGAGCGGTGGCGGCGTTGAACAGCCGCGCCCCGTCGCAGTGCACCCGCAGGCCGTGCGCGCGCGCCGCCTCCGCGGCCGCGTCGATGAGCGGGGGCGCGATGGCCGCGCCGCCACGCCGGTTGTGGGTGTTCTCCAGGCAGAGCAGGCGGCTGACGGGGTAGTGGATGTTCTCGGTGCGCACCGCCAGCTCGACATCGCGCGCCGCCGGGACGCCGCTCGCGGGGTCGAGGAAGCGCATCTGCACGCCCGCCACCGCGGCCGCACCGCCGACCTCGTAGACCACCATGTGGTTCTCGCGGTCGAGGATCACCTCGTCGCCGGGCTGCGTCTGCGCGCACACGGCGACGAGGTTGCCCATCGTGCCGCTGGGCACGAACAGCGCCGCCTGCTTGCCCAGCAGCGCGGCGACGTGCGCCTCCAGCGCGTTGACGGTGGGGTCCTCGCCCCAGACGTCGTCGCCGACCTCCGCCTCCGCCATCGCCCTTCGCATCCCCGCGTCGGGGACGGTGAAGGTGTCACTGCGAAGGTCGATCGGCCTGCCGTCGCTCGTCATCGCGGACCAGGGTACGCCGCCGCGCTCCGTCGTTGACGAAGCACACCCGGTTGCGCCCCGTGCGCTTGGCGCGGTACAGCGCGTCGTCGGCGAGGCGCAGCAGCTGGCGCGCGTCGCCGGTGTCGTCGGGGAAGGCCACGCCGCCGATGCTGACGGTGACGCTCACCTCCACAGCCTCGGCGCCGAGGCGCAGGTCCATCTGCGACACCGCGCCGCGGATCTTCTCGGCGACCAGCCGCGCCTCCTCGCCGTTGGTGTTGGCCATCACCACGACGAACTCCTCGCCGCCGTAGCGCGCCGCCAGGTCGGAGCGCCGGACGGAGGCGCGCAGGGTGCGGGCGAAGCTGCGCAGCGCCTCGTCGCCTGCGTGGTGTCCGTGGGTGTCGTTGAGGGCCTTGAAACGGTCGAGGTCGAGCATCAGCACCGCCAGCGGGGAGCGCAGGCGCTCGGCCAGGGCGATCTGCTGGTCGAGGTAGTCGACCAGGAAGCGGTAGTTGTACAGGCCGGTCAGCTCGTCGGTGCTGGCCTGGCGCTGCACCACGGCGAGGATGCGGTAGCGCTCGAGGGCCAGCGCCGTCTGCTCCGCCACGGCGGAGACCAGCGCCAGGTCGGCGGCGTTGAACCCCAGCGCCTTGTCGGCGAGCGCGACGACGCCGAAGGAGTGCGCGGCGATGCGCAGCGGCGCGGCGCAGATCTCGCGCAGGCCCATCTCCGCCTCGGCGCTGCCGGGCAGCGCGACCGATTGCGCCGGCGCGGTGCCGTCGAGCTCCATCGCGCCGGCGATGGCACCGCCGCCGCTGAGCAGCCGGTCGGGATCCACCTCGCGCTCCAGCCCCGACCCGGTGACGAAGGCGTCGGCCATGTCGGAATGGGCGACGACGAAGACCGCGGCCTGTGCGTCGGTGGTCGCCCGGATCAGCTCGCAGACGCTCTGCAGCGAGGTCTGCAGCGGCTGCGCGGCGTTCAGCTCCTGCGCAATCGCCGCGCGCGCCTCGGCGCCGGCCAGCGTCGAGCGCAGGGTGCGTCGCATCTGCTCGAAGGTGGTGGCCAGGCGTCCCAGCTCGTCGTCGCCGCCGGCGGGGATGGGCACGTCGAAGTCCTCGCGCGACAGACCGGCGACGGCGCGGTCGAGGCGCCGCAGCGGGCGCTGCAGGTCGCGCTGCACCATGCTGAAGACGACGAGCAGCGAGACCAGGATCATCGCCGCCGCGATGATCGCCACCGGCCCCACCACGGAGGAGAGGAAGCCGGAGCTGGGACCGACGAACGCCGTCACCAGCAGCGCGATCCCGCCACCCAGCTGTTCCGTCGCGGCGGCCACGCTCCGCCCGTTCACGGTGAGCAGCGCGGGGCTGGACGGCGACGCGCTGAGCGCCGGCATCAACGACGAGGGCAGCGCCTGCCCCTGGCGCACCGGCACGTCGGCGAGGGTGGTGTCGGCACTGACCTGCGTGTCGTGCAGCACCGCGAGCTGCGCGGCGTCGCTGCCGCTGCCCAGGTCGGCGGCGAGCTGCGTGACGAAGCTTCCGTCCATGGGGCGCGCGATGAACAGCGTCACGGCCGGCACGGAGGACGGCACCGTGACGAACTCGACGAGCCACGGCGTGCCGCCCTGGTCGACGACCCAGCGCTCCCCGCGCGCGACGCCGCTCAGCAGCGCGATGCGCGTGGCGTCGCCGTCGGCGAGCGCGGTGCCCTGGCGCAGCACGGGGCTCGACCCGGCGATGGTCGCGCCGACCAGGTCGCTGCGCGCGGTGACCAGCGACTCGCGGCTCAGCACCTGCATCGTCGCCGCGGTGTCGCCGGCGCTCAGCGGCGCGGCCACCGCTCCCGCCACCCCGCCGGCGAAGGCGTGCAGCGACTCGCGCTCGGCGGCCACGAGGTTGGCGGCGACTCCCGCCTTGTTGGCGGCGCGGTCGAGGGCGACGGTGCGGGTCTCGCTGGAGGCGAGGTCGAGGGGGATGGCGGCGGTGGCCCCGGCGATGAGCACGCCGAGCACCGCCAGGATGATGGCGAAGCGGATGGAGAACGACGCCCGGCGCCGTACGGGCCGGACCTCGCTGCCCGGCATGGGGTCAGCGGCTCCTCCGCAGCAGGCGCAGGCCGAGCAGACCGGCGAGCGCCGCCATGGCGAGGATCACGACGAGCAGGGGCACCACACCGAGGCTGCCGGCTGCGGCGGACTGGATCCGGGGCGGCGTGGGCAGGCCCACGGGCGGGATCAGCACGAGCGGCGGCAGGCTCGCCGGCTGCTGGCCGCCGGCCGGGGGCGCCGCAGAACCGCCGCCACCCGATGGCGCGGAGGGGCGCACGGCGGGCGCGGTGCGTACCGGTGGGGCGGTGGTGGTGGTCGCGACGGTGCCGCCGCCCGACGTCCTCCCCGACCCTGCGGTGTTGCCCTGCGGGGCGGGCGGGGCCCCCAGCGGCGTCAGGGAGATCGGCAGCGGCAGGGGCAGCGGACCCGCCGTGCTGAGCCGCGGCCCAAGGCCGGGAGAGAAGGTGGTGGTCGCCTGCGGCGCGGTCCCCGCCTGGTCCTCCTCGGCGCTCCTGGCGCTGGTGCCCGGGGTGTGGTCGTCGCCCTTGCCGCGGTCGTCGCGCGGCCCGTGGGAGACGGGCTCGACCGAGGTGCTGAGGTGCTCAGGGCCGCCGCCGCGGTGGCCGCCGGCCCCGCCGCCGCCGTGGGCCGCCACACCCGAGAAGCCGAGGGCGAGAGCGGCCACGCACACCGCGACCAGGACCAGGGCGCGCGCACGGGGCGCCCGACCCACGGTGCCCAGCACGGCCACGATCTGGCTGCGCTGCCGGCCAAATCTGCGCTGCATCATCCTGCCCGGCGAACTCCTACCCGACCCCAACGCCCCTTCCTTCCTGGCCGCATGGTACGCCCCCTCCTCGCGGTCACCTCGTGACTACGCGGTGACAAAGCCGCGATCCCGTTGTCATGTCCCTTGCCGCCGCCACGGTGGCGTACTCTCGCTTTCCATGCCAGCCGTGGTGATCAGCTTCCTCGACGGCGAGGTGCTCTTCGCGGAGACGCCGGAGATCACCTTCGACCTGCCGGTTCTCGAGGCCCAGGTGGAGAACGTCGACGCCAACAGCGAGCGGGCGCTGATCCCGACCACGGCGGTCCGGCAGATCATCGTCGGCGACGTGGAGCCGGCGCCCCAGCGGTCGACGGTCGAGACCTGGGACAAGGCCGTCTTCCACTTCATCGACGGACAACTCCTGCACGCGTACATTGCGCCCGAGGCGAGACTGGGCCGCCACGGCGGCATCTGGCGGCTGGTGGAGCGGGGCAGCGACGAGGTGCACACGCTGGCCATCCCCTACACCGCGTTGAAGGCGGTGTTCCAGGTGCGCGTGTGGGACAGCCGCTCCGCCGGCGAGCGGGCCGCGCGCGACGCCGGCGTCTCGCCCCACCTCGACACCGTGGTCCGGGTCCTCGCCGAGCGCGAGATGCGGGCCCACGGCGGGCTCCGCCAGGACGAGGAGGCGCCACTGATCAGCCGCATGCGGCGGGCCGCCCGGCGCGCCGAGCAGGACGGGTGAGCCGGCCGGTCGAGGGCTCCGGAGCCCGTGGTACCGTGGGCCCGCACATGGCTGCCGACCAGGCGGAGGCCGTGGAGTCTCCCCCCGCACCGCCGCTCGCCTCACGGCTCCTCTCGTGGCGGACGCTGCTCTCCTTCCTCATCGCCGCGGCCATCGTGGGCGTCGCCATCAAGCAGGGCGGCATCAGCTGGAGCGACACCTGGGACCACATCCGCCACGCCGACCTGCGCCTCTACCTGCTCGCCCTGATCGCCTTCGTCACCGCCATGGCGCTGCGCGCGGTGCGCTGGCACTGGCTGCTGCGCAACGCGGGCGAGGTCTGCGGCACCTTCTCCCTCTTCGAGATCATCTACGCCTCGTTCTTCGTGAACTGCGTGATCCCCGCCAAGATGGGCGACGTGTACCGCGCCTTCCTGGTGCGGCAGCGGGAGCACGTGGGCGCCAGCAAGGCGCTGGGCACGGTCATCGCCGAGCGCCTGCTCGACCTCGTGGTGCTGATGGGCCTGCTGCTCATCACCGGCGCCATCACCTTCCACAACCGCGTGCCCGGTGCACTGGTGCCGTACATCATCGCGGGCGGCCTGCTGGCGGCGTTCGGCATCAGCGTGGTGATGATGATGGCCACGGGCCACGGGTCGCGGCTGGTGCAGAGGCTGCCCGCACGCATCGCCCTGCGCTACGAGAACTTCCGTCACGGCGCGGTGCAGTCGCTGTCGCCCTGGCCCTTCGTCGCCCTGCTCACGGTGGCGGTGTGGTGCCTGGAGGGGACCCGCCTCG
>Ga0209810_1002603_pt1 | contig 21138 bp, 28 predicted proteins | sample Coa_R1_7_FD_187159 | JGI IMG/M metagenome (GOLD analysis project Ga0209810, IMG submission 187159) | Surface soil microbial communities from Centralia Pennsylvania, which are recovering from an underground coalmine fire - Coalmine... | ecosystem: Environmental > Terrestrial > Soil > Unclassified... | reverse complement strand
ATTCTGATGACCCCGCGTTTGGAGTTGGTGGAGGGACGGCAGCACCTCCGCTGACTGGTGTACTTGGCGATTTGGGGCGACCATTGGCCGATGAGCCGACGGGCAGGCTTGATGGCGGAGGGACACTCGCCGTGGCGGTGGTCCCGCCCATGCCCGGGATTAAGCGAGATGCTCCGCCGCCCGCAGCAGTACCGCCGCTGGCGCCGGAGGCCGCAGCAGTAGCGCCCGCAACGGCTGCAATCGCACTAGCCACCGACGGAAGCGACCATTGCGGCGCCGCCCACCACAGCCGTTCCCGCGGAAATCAGATCGCCGCCCGAAAGAGCTGGCGAGCCGCCAAGGACAGCAGCGAACAGTTTCGGCACCTGCCAGCAGAGCGCCATAAATATGAGTCCAGCACCCATGACGTCGAAGGCCGTCATGCTGGGATTCGGCGAGGTTCCGATACCGCTCGCCTCACTGAGCCAGCCATTAGAGAGGTTCAGGCCAGCGGCGATCAGCATGTAGAGAATCATGATTTTCACGCCCGTTGAGACGCCGAGGCCGATATAACGCTCCACATATGGTGTGGTCCAGCGAGAGCCTCCGAAGCCCAGGAAAATCACGCCTGCCGACACAACCAGATAGCTTTCGACAATCGCGACAATGTATTGGATCGTGATTGCAGTGAAGCCCAGCACGACCAACGCCGCGGCGATCATGACCGCGATAGAGGTAGCCGGATTAGTAAAGAACGCTGATGTGCTGGCAGCGCTCATGAGTGACCCTGCGATATTCAATCCGGTCATGAAAACATCAGAAGGGGCGAGCCCCTGATTGCCGCTGATTCCCGCGGCAGCGCCGCCGAGTTGGCTAAAGCTATCAATTATTGCGGGAATCCACTGCCGGCCATAAAGCAGCAACGCATAAAATGCGCCAAGCCACATGACTTTTCGAATGAGCGCGGACGTCCATGACTGCAAGTCGGCCTTCTCCAAAGCCATAACCGCCGCGCTCCACGCGAACTCAATCGTGGCCAGGAGCGCAAAGAGTGTATTGGCATAAGGCCAGATGTTAGTAAGCCAGGTGATTCGGAAATTCCGATACTGTTGGAGAATCTGGCTCGGGTTGTTGGAGGAAATTTGCGCGCTTGCAGATGGTGCGTAACACGCCGCGAGCGCGCACACGGCCAACGCGATCCAATATGACCTGACCTTGTTACTGTGAATGGACACACATCTCCTGTCTGCGTTGTTAAGCCCGTTTTGTTTACCCCTTTAGGAACTGCTTCTCAGTGCCAGCCGGGACCGAATTTCTTGCCGTCCGATTTGAGCGGGCTTTGGGTCTGGCGATACGCGATGGAGGCATTCCGGGCCGCTGTGCAGACGCGTCCTTCTGTGCTGGACGGCCAATTTGCATCCGCTTTTTCCCGTACCGGTTTGCACATATCATCAACTTGCACCGCAAGTTCTCCGTGCTTTCGCAGCCAATCCTCAATCTGAGGTGCCGGAGTCGAGGACAAATCGCCTGCGCCCGCCTGCTCGACCCTATTCACAATTTCGCTGTGCGGTTCCGGCTGAGTACATGCAGCGCCGATTAGCCAAAACGCTGAACATAGACCGATTCCCGTGATGTGCCGCAACTTCATGGCTAATTCCATCCTGGACCAAATTTGTGACCGTCGGAAGAGGCAGGGCTGTACGTAAAAAATCGTTGAGCCGCTGCCTGGCTCGCGGCCTGCTGCTGAACCATCGCCGCCTGGTAAGCCTGCTTGCTCGACATGTCCGCGATCATCAATTGTCTCAACTTCATGAGTTGCTCGACCTGCTGCTCGGCAATGGTCCCTACGGTTTGCATCGCCTCTAAGCGACCAGTAGAGCTTTGCAAGGAGGCTCTGAGCGAGTTGATGACAGCCTGTTCCGTTTGAAGCTGCTGACCTTGTAGCCCGGCAGCGCGGAGCGTGCCAAGCGTGGTATCGAGTGACGTTTGCGCCCAGTTCCGGTATTGCGTATAGAAAGTGCCTGTGTTGTAGGCGTAGCCCGGATAAGTTTGCCGGAATATCTGATCGAGATTTCCTAACGAATACGCAAGGGCCCGACCACCCTGAACGATTCCCGCCAAGGCATTAATGTCGTTCGAAATTGCGCCGAAGCTGTACGCGGAGAGGGCGCGTGTGTTTTTCAGCATGTCTGCGTACATGTTTAATTCGTTCGCGAGCTGCTGGCCCTGGCGGATGTATTGCATGACCAATTGCGCGTGATTCATTAATTGAGTGATCTCCGTCGCGAACGCGCCGGCTTGAAGTCGTTGCGGGGTCTGCATCGAGAGCAGCGAAACCAGTATTACGATCAAGCGCTTGCGCATACAGCCTCCTCCTCGGGTTGATAGCACAGGCCCGTAGCATTTTCGAGCATCTGGTAATACTTCGCCCATTCCGGCAAGCCTTTGAATCGGAGCCATTCGGTTCGCCACGTATGGGGATATTCATTCATGACAGTCTCCGCGATCTGGCGCTCCTCGCGGCCGTTCACTCCAACCCAGGCAAGCGCGAGGGTGCCGATTCCGAAATTCACCAGGCGGCGGCCGAGATTGCTAACTACGTAATAATGTTGCTTCGGGATACTTATCTGAAGGATGTCTAACTCGCGCTCATTCAGACCGAGGCGGGTGTAGAAGTCGCGGGAAGCTGGATTTTTTGCTTCAGCATTCGGCAGCAGAATCTTTGTCGGGCAGTTTTCAAGCACTACGTCAGCAATAGGCGAATTCGCGATATCGCTGATTTGTTGAGTCGCCATAACGACAACAGCGTTCTTGCGCCGCATCGTCTTCAGCCAGTCTCTCAAGCGATCACGAAAGAGCTCGTGCTGCAGGTAGGACCACGCTTCATCGAGCAGAATGAGCGTTGGCGAGCCGTCGAGTCTGTGCTCGATCCGGCGGAACAAGTAGAGCAAAACAGGAATCACCGCTCTGTCGTCAAGCTTGAGGAGATTCTCCGTTTCGAATGCCAGCATTCGCCCCTCGCCGAGGCAATCGTAATCAGCATCGAGAAGCGTACCGAGCGGGCCGGTCACCGTAAAATGTTGGAGAGCTTCCCGAATCTCCAGGTCTTGGACATTGGCGGATAATTCTGTCAACGTACGTGTCGGAGAGAGCCGGAGTTGCAGAACCGCTTCTGCAACAGCGTTTCTGTGCTTTGGAGAAAACCGCAGCCCGGCAAGCGTGCAGAGAACTTCAATCCAACCCACGGCCCATGCGACGTCTTCCTCGTTGTCTATGTCGCGGAGCGGGCAAAAAGACAGTTCCGATTCGGGGCCGGCCAGATCATAGAATTCGCCGGTCAGGGCCGCGGTGAGCATCCAGATGGAATAGCCCCTATCGAATGCGAAGACTTGGGCTTGCGGATAGCGGAACCATTGAGCCGCGATCAAGCCGAGAGCGGTCGATTTGCCGGCACCCGTCGGGCCAACAACGAGTGTATGCCCCAGATCGGAAACGTGGAGATTAAATCGGAATGGAGTCGCGCCGGTCGTCGCCGCGTAAAGAAGGGGCGGGCTGTTCTTAGGCATGAGAGAACTGGGGTTCTCTCGCAAACCCGCCCAAACGGAGGTAATCGGCATCATGTCTGCTAGGTTCAGCGTATGCAGAAGGACCCGGCGCACATTTGAGTAGCCGTCGCCCGGCAAGGAACCCCGCCACGCCTCAACCGCGTTCACATCTTCGATGCGGCAGGAAAAGCCCAGGTTCTGAACGGTCTTCATCACTAACCGGGCATTCTCATACAACCTCTTGGGATCTTCGTGCAGACAGATGATGTTTGCGCTGTATTGGCAGAATTGAACGTCGCCAGCGGCGGCGACACCCATTGCCTGCTCCGCATCCGCCGCCATTTCCTGGGCGTGAATATCAATAGCGCCGCTGTGAGTTCGCAAGATCTGATCTTTCCAGCCGCGAATCTTGGATCGCCATTTCTTCCGATGTTTGTCCAGCAGGCGCCGGGCCTCTTGTGGGTCGATCAGAATTGCCCGCGTATTCCAGCGGTACTCAATCGGGAGCTGATCGAGCTCGCGAAGTATGCCCGGCGAACTCATTCGAGGGAATCCATCGATGGCGAGAACGGAAATGTACTTGCGCCCGATGCGAGGCTCTATACCGCCATAGAAATCTTCGCAGGCGAGTATCTCGTTCAAGTAGCACGGTATCTCAGGTAAAGCGAAAGGATGATCAAGGCCGCTAATGCAACGGCGCAGGTATCGCAATAGCTGGTCATGAATGTGCTCTCCGCCGTATTCGTCGGTTACCGTAACGCGCCGGAGCCGCTCTGTCTGGAATAATTGGCCAAAGACGTTCTGGAACGCATCGAGCTTCATTCGGAAATGATCTAGATGGCGCGCAGCGGCCCTGTTGCCGCCGGCTGCTCCGGTGCCTTCGAACAGCCAGCCCTTAGCACGCTCCTCGATTTCGGGCGGGGGCAAGTACGTGAGCGTCAAAAAATATTCGCTTTCAAAATGAGCGCCTTCCTGCATGAACTGCTGCCGCCGTTCGTCATCGATAACCCGTGTAACAGGATCTGGGAATGCGTCCGACTGCGGGTAACCGGGGGCGCAGCAGCGAATTGCATCGCACTGCATCATCCAGCCGGAGCCCAACCGCAACGCCTGATTTAAACGAGCACTCAGCGCGTCCATTTCAGCGGCAGCCGCCGACATCATGTCCGGCCCTCGATAGGACCAGCCTGCGAGTAGCGACCCGTCCTGCTGCAGAAGAACGCCGTCTTCGATTAAGGCGTATGGAAGCAAGAGATCTGCGAGTCCGCGAGGTTGAATTCTGTTTTCATTGCGGTGCATATGACTGATCCTCATCTCCAGCGGGAAGGATGCGGCACACACTGGCTGAATAGAGCGCTCTTCGCGGGGTAAAAGGCCCGATATCGTATGTGCCGCATGTAAACCTGACGCAGCATTGGATCGGCTTTGCCCATGCGCTGCAAAGCGGCAATGGCGCCGAGCCAAAACGCGACCGCCAGAACAATTCCCCACAGTGTCGCGAGGCTGAAGGCGAGAGCGACGGAGATCAGAAGCGTCACTAGGACCAGCTCCCGATCTCCGCCAAGAATCTGATTTGGCCGGTTGACCGATTGGTGAATGACAATTTCTCTGGGCACGTCTGCGGTCATGCTTTACACCACTGCCGCGTTTACGCCGAAGGCGCTCGCAAGCATGGGCGCGGCGAAGACGAGAACGGAAACGACTAATCCGACCATGCACGCGCGCCTTCCGAACTCGGTGAGTTCGCCGCCCCAAAGCATCGTGCCGCCCGCGATAGCTATACCGATGAGACCGATTGCATACGCCACCGGTCCCGTAAGAGAGGTCGCGATCAACTGCATAGGCCTCTCCCAAGGCAAATTGCCGGCCGCGGCAGCGTTGAGCTTTACGCTGAATGCCCAAGCGAGAGCCAGCAGAGTGCCTAGCTTTGAACTGACTCCCGAACGCTTTGAAATCAAGAAATGCTTCACGAATAACCTCCAGGTTGATGTTTTCTCCTAAACATGCTCGACCAGATATTGCCCGTTGGCGTACCCGGTCACGAGCAAAAGCTCTCGAATCTTCCGGCCTGCCGCGAGTTGCGGCTCTCCATCGATGAAAACAACCAGGTCCACTGTTTCGGCGATCAGCTTCTGCTGCGGAGCGCTGGTAGCCTCCGCTACGAGGCTTTCGAGCCGAATCAAACCGCTCATGGCATCATTGGCATGCACGGTCGCCATGCCGCCTGGATGCCCGGTGTTCCACGCTTTTAGCAACGTGTGAGCTTCACCGCCGCGGACCTCTCCGACAATAATCCGAGTCGGCTGCAGGCGCATACACGCGCGCAGGCATTGCAGCATGGTCACGTTACCTACGGCGCGCAGATCCAAATAGTTTTCCACCGGGCATTGAAGCTCGGTGGTGTCTTCTATCGAGATCACCCGGTCATGCGGCGCCAGAGTCGCGAGAGCGTCCAAACAGGCATTTACAAAGGTGGTTTTTCCGCTTCCGGTGGAACCCACCACGAGAATGTTCTTTTTCGCGCGCACAGCGGCGCGGATGACCTCGCCGTGTTTCAGTCCGCGAACGGCGTCGAGAAAGTCGTCTTGACGGCGGATGCGGTTGAGCGGATCGCTCTTGTCAGTAAGGATGCCCGCAGCTTCATATTCCTCAAGCGGAAATATGCGACGCGGGCGCAAACGAATCGCAAACACCGGGCGGCGTACTACGGGCGGCACGATGCCCTCGAAACGGCTGCCGTCAATGGGAAGTTCCGTTTCCAGAATTGGATGATCGTGATTCAGCACCGTACCACGCCATGCCGCAATAGTGTTCAGCGCGCTCGACGTCTGAGGCGCGGACATCTCCCCGGCGCGGCTGAAGCCTTCACTCATTCGCTTAACCCAGAGAGAGCCATCGGGATTGAGCAGAATGTCTTCAGTCGATTCGTCGTTTAAACAGGCCAGGATCTGATCGCCAAGCTCGCGCCGTAGTTTGGTTTCCAGGCGGTTTTGATGCTCGTCGTGAACGACCGCGAGGTTTGGCATCCGGTTGCTCCGTTGGCGGGCCAGCTTTGATCCCGGCCTCTAAGTACTAAGAGACGGAGAGCGGTGGGTGAGGGACGCGGCGCGGATCTTTTTTCGCGGAGCTTGGTTATTTGGCCGCTGTAATGCCAGTAAGCGGCGACGGAGCGGGACGCTGGATAAGCTATCGCGCGACGAGGATGTGTATTATGCCGGTATGGACCCAATAGGCATCCCGGCAGGCTGGAAGCGGATTCTGCGAATCGCCATGTATGCCGGGGCATTGATGTTAATGGCCTATGGCTGTTTTCAGGCGTACACCGCCTATGAGGATATTCGAGACTTCAGTCACGCGTTCGATATACTGGCCGAGAACCCGACCGTTCTGAAGCCAGTCTGGCCACCATTCTAAGCAGCAGAGCATTTGCTCTCACAATAATAAGTAGTCGTGGTTATCAGCCAAGCCTGTCAAAACTTTGTGAGCGCTAAGTAAACGCCATCTTATTTGGGAGAGCTCGGATAGATCAGTTTGAAAGGACGAAAGAGCAGAGAGAGCAGTCGTGGGCGAAGTGGCGGGACTTGATTTCCGAGCAGCAGCAGGGTGGTAAGAGCATAGCCGGGTTTTGCCGGGAATGTGGTTTACGCGTGTGGCAGTTTCACGAATGGAAGAAGCGGCTGAGGGGAACCGAGGCCTCGCGGTTTTTGGAGCTGAGGGTAAGGCCTGCTGCAGAGAGCAGGCAGCCAACGGCGGCGCTGCCGATCACATCTCCGGTATCGCTGTCTGATCAACAGATAGAGATTCGGCTCAAGCGTGGGCGCAGTCTGGTGATGGAGCCTGGATTCGATGCGTAGCATTGCGGGCGCTACTGGCTGTGTTGGAGAGCGAAGCATGATCGGGCTGCCGAGCTTGCCGGTATTGGACAGCTCACAGCGAGTGCGCATGTGGCTGGCCAGCGCGGGGAGAGATTGAAGATCTTGGTATGGGACCGCGACGGATACGTTTTATGGTACAAGCGTCTGGAGGTCGGGGTGTTCAAACTGTCGCGTGGAGCCGGGAGCGCGTTCGGTGGAACTGTGTGCCAGTGAGCTGTCGATGGTGCTGGACGGGATCGATGTATCGAAGCTGAAGCGCGTGCCGCGTTATGAACGTGGCAGGGGAGGCCATCGAGACAGCACAGAAAAGATGGCGATGTGAGTAACTGTGTAGTAAGTTTCTACATCTAAGTGATTTGCTGCCCACCGAATCGGACTCGGTTCACTTACCCGAAGATAATCAGTCACTGAAAGCGATGATCGACTCGCTGCTGGGGGAGCGCGACGAGCAGAAGCGGCGTACCGATGAGCAGCAGCAGCGCAGCAGAGAACTGCAGCTGAAGAATCAAGAGCTGCAGGTTGAGAATCTGCGTTTGCAGTTGGCGTTGGAGCGCTATCAGAAGTGGTACTACGGTCCGCGTGCGGACCGGCTGCCAAGCAGCGGCGAGATGGCACAGATGCTGCTGGAATTCGCTGAAGCTCTGGAGCGCAAGCCAGTCAATCCGGTTCTGCTCCGATGATGCCGTGCCCATCGACAACAACGTCTCAGAAAGAGAGATGAAACGCGTGGTGTTGAACCGCAAGAACTCGCTATTCGTGGGCACCCCCGCGGCGGCAGAACCGCGGCCATCCTGTCTAGCTTAACCTCAACCTGCCGCAGACACCATATCAACTCGCAACTGTATTTCACCGAACTGCTCATCAGCCTGCCGGCGACACGAACCAGTGAACTTCCTGCTTGGCTGCCCGATCAATGGAAGCTTAACCAGCCTCCGCCTATCGCCAGCACCTAAAACATTTCCTGTGGTTTATGTAGCGCTGACCGTTCTTCGGTCAAAATCACTCTGCGCTACAACCATTTCCTCGCGATTTGCGAATTCAGATCACGGTAGACTTGGCTCCAGAGTGAAGCCAGCGTCGCACAAACCGCTTTCGGCCCTAATCTCGCAAGTTCTAGTCGCGTACACTGTGGAGATCGACTGCGAATTCGAGCGCCGGATACTACAAACGCAGAGCCGTAGCGCGCGCCTCTCGCTGACTATTTGGCTAAATGCGCTGCAGTTTTTGGCCCATGGTCCAGTTTCGCTTCGAACGCTCGCTTCGCGCGCGCTCACAACCGAGGCTTTCACCAAATCCGTGCTTGGTTGCCTCGAACGATGGGGCGTGGTTGCGCTGCAGCCCGGAAAGCGCGCCCGTTTCGGTAGCGGCCGAGGTATCCGAGCGGATTGGCCGGTTCGGCTTACGGCCGACGGAGAGAGAGAGCGGCCGGGATCTGGCCCGACCTCATCCCGGAAATCGACGCCCGCTGGTTGAAACGCTTCGGCGACGACGTGACGAGGCTGCGCCGCTCGCTAGAAGCAATCGAGCATCAGATCGACCTTGAATTGCCGCCGGGCCTGCCTGTCGCGGTTCTAAAGCTGCCGGAGTTTGGGTCCTGGAAATCGCCTCCGGAAAACGGATTGGCCCTGCCGGTTCTGCTTTCACGAGTTCTGCTCGCGTTCGCGCTCGATTTTGAACGTGAATCCCATGCGCCGATTTCTTTATGTGCAAATGCGATCCGCGTTCTCAGTGACGAGCCGATGCCTGAAACGGAGATTCCCAAACGAACCGGCTGTTCGGAAGAGACCGCAAACATTGGCTGGCAGCACAAGCCGTACGTCATCGTTGAAAAGGACCCTGCGCGCGGCCGCGGTAAGTTGGTGCGCTTGTCTGAAGCGGGCATCAAGGCACAGCACGCGTATCACCGGCACACCCGCGCTATTGAGGGAAGGTGGGTGAAGCGATTTGGGGCGCCGGTAAGTGAAATTCGGGAATCGCTGACGGCTCTGCTCAAAAGAGGCAAACTGTCTGACGGCCTAAAACCGCCTGCCGGAACAACTCGCGCGGGTGCCCAGACACCGGCACTTGGCCGCAAAGTCGTTGGGCCTGCCGCACGCCAACGAATGCGGGATTTGGTCATTCAGACGGAAGCATTCGTGAGCGATCCGGCCGGTACTCTGCCGCATTTTCCGCTCTGGGACAGGAACCGCGGCTTCGGTCCGTAGCACGCGTGCCCCCTTGCGTGCAAGCGCGTAGCCAAGTCGAGGTTGGCCGATAGGATTGAGGCACCTGGCCAACATACGCCTGCTTCCACGATGCGACGTGAATCCGGGTTACCTCGGGCAAGTCCTCGTAAGAGGCGGCCGCAATTCGCAAATCGTCGGACATGGCCTTCTATGCGAGCTCATGAGAACAATCCTTTCCTCAATATCATTTGTTGCGGGTCATTATGAGCCCGGGTTCGATAATCGATAGGCAACGATCAGCCAGCAAGAGACCAATCGTTCCGGGTAATACCGCGCGCTTCGCGATCCCCATGCCCGGGACGCTGAGCGCCACGAGTGACAGAATGCCTTTCAGAACTGGAAGCATTCCTTCTGAACTCCCTGGAGATCGCGTTGCATGCTTCAACCAAAACGCAGGTGCATTCGTACTGAGCGGGTGCTGTGTAACTGGCGGGAAGAGTACCTGAAGACCGCATAACAACAATAGGCCAATAGCGCAGCCATATGAGGTGATCCAACCCGGAAGGACACAGTGCAAGGGAAATAGTTCGCAAGAGTCAATAGCCATTTGGGAAGGCATCTTCGGCCTTAAGGCGCAAAATTGTTGCCATTTGTGGAGCCGGAAACTTGCGGCTGACTTGTGTCGTCTAATCAAGCACACGTTGAGCCTGTTTCTGGCCACCCTTGGCACAAGAACGCTCAACTTTCAGTGAGGGCAAACCGATGCTGTCTCCGGTAGTACATGCCCTGTTTTCAAGCCGCTTGAAACCCGGTACTGCTGTTGCCGCGGTGAACGGACTTGCTCGCTGTTACGAGGTAAATTCGTTGCACCGCGGGCGGACACCGTGCAGGCGAAAAATTCGTATCCGGCGGTGCGCTCCCCATCTGCTCCTCCTCGTAGTGGCTGTTTCGGCGTGTGCCGCTAACGCCGCCGATCCCGACGCACTGCTCGCGCGGGCGGATCATCTGGTCGAAATCGGCAATTCGGTTAAAGCCAGGCCGCTATATGCCGAAGCGGAACAGGAATTCCACGCCCGGGGCGATAGGAAAAAAGAGCTTTACGCCAAATTCGGACGTTTGCAACGCGACGTACAAACCGGATCGTACGCTGTCGCCGCGCAGGAAGTCGAGCACGACTTGCACAATCCCGTCGTCCAAAGCGATCCCATGCTGAAGATCCGCGCGCTTGCATTGAAAGGCAACATTGACCTAAACATCAACACCGCCGGGGCACAGGACGATTTTTCAGAAATCGCCGCCATTGCAAAATCCATTGGGGATCGGAAGTGGGAGAACCGGGCGGCGGGACAGCTTGGCATTGTCGCCGGAGTAAATGGCGATATTGGCACGGCGGCAGTCGCTTTGCTAAAGGCGATTGGTACGGCCGAGGCGCTCCATGATGTCGAAGGGCAAATCTGGTTCTCAACATGGCTCGCCAATGGAATGACTGTGAATGGAAGGGCGGATAAGGCGATTGCCGTTTTGGATCGTGCAATTGGGGCGGTTCCGAAGGACCCTGACGCGGGCTTTCCGGTCCAGTTGTATATAGCGAAAATCCGCGCGCTCGTCGCATTGCCGGCGACCACTTACCCAAAAGCGCGCGGCGAGGCACGGCAGCTAATTCAAGGTGCTCTTAAGTATTCGCGGGAAAACAATGTACTTGGCGCGCAGTGCGAACTCTTGAATCAGGCTGGGTTGCTTTCGATGGCTGCCAACGATCTGAATGGCGCCGAAGAATATTTCCGCCAAACAGTTGATGTGGCGAAACGGGCGTACCTGCCGCGTATGGAAGGGGCCGGATATCTGCAGCTTTCGGAGGTTTATGAGCGCCGCGGCGATTTCAATAAGGCGGAGAGTGCTATCGATACTGCGATGCAGCGGGTTCGTCTCGTCCAGGAAGGCCTTTATTTGCCTGTGTACCTCGCGCAGAAGGCAGAGATCGAAGGTGCACGTGGGAACTTGCAGCGTGCGGATGAGTTGTACGACCAGGCTTCGGATTTAGTCGAGGGAATGCTGGTGAACGCGCCGAGCTCGCAGGTGAAGAGCTCGATGATTGCCGCGTTAAGCGATATCTACGTTGGACATTTCCGATTGGCAGTGGAGCGGCTTCACGACCCCGCGAAGGCCTTTGGGATTGCCGAGACCGCGCGGGGGCGCGCGCTGGTGGATTCGATGCGATATGCAAGCGACTCGACCGGCTCTAATGGGATGTCGCCGGCTGAGCGCCGGATTGCTGCGATACAGAAGCGGTTCCGCGAACAGTCCTTGTCGCCCGCGGAAACGAAAGTGTTATTGGCGAAGCTTGAAGACGCGTACGACCAACTTGCGCCGGTTGAGTACAAAAGAAGCCGCCCTGAGATGACGACGGCCCGCCGGCCGCCGGTATCCATTGCCGAGCTGCAGCGCTCATTGATGGCGGGTGAGACCCTGGTCGAATATGTTCTCGATAACAAGAGCGAATCGCACGCGCTTGAGATCACTTCCACCGCTGTTCGGGTTCACGCGATTCCGGGGAGGGCGGAAGTAACGGCCCTATGCCAAAAGTTTGTTCAGGCGATCAAGGACCAAAAGGATGCATCAAGCTCAGGCCGCGAGCTTCTTGAACGCGTCGTTCTGCCCGTTATCACTGGCGACTCATCTTCGCTAATCATAGTGCCGGATGGCGCGCTCAATCTGGTTCCGTTTGCAGCTTTGCCGGACAGGAATGGCGGTTATCTATTGCGCTCGGTGGTTGTGAGCATGGCGCCCTCGGCGACGGTTTTCCAGATGTTGAGGACGGCGAGGCGGCAACTCCAACCGCCGCGCCCGTTTCTCGGTGTGGCATATAGTCCCGGGGGACCGGCCGGTGCGGGCGGGAAGGGCTATATCGCATCGCGCGGGCTGGAACTGGGGCTTAATTTCAACCTGGCGCACCTGAAGCCGCTGCTGTTCGCGCGGGATGAAGTAGAATCGGGCGCACGGGTTTTTGGAGCAGGCAGCATGGTTTTGCCGGATGATAAGGCGACCGAGTCCGCCTTAAAGGCTCTTCCGCTGCAGGACTTTGAAATTATTCACCTGGCACTGCATGGTTTCGGTGATGTAGTGGAGCCTGACCGGGCAGGGCTTGTACTCGCTCCCGGCGGTCCCAACGAGGACGGCCTCTGGCAGGCACGCGAAATCCGGCAGTCGCGGCTGGATGCTGACCTCGTGACACTTTCGGCGTGTGAAACCGGAACGGGCAGGCTTCAAGGCGAAGAGGGCATTATGAACCTGGCGCGGGCGTTTCTCGTTGCTGGCGCCAAGAGCGTCGTTGCCAGTTTGTGGGACGCGGACGATCGGTCAACCGCGACACTGATGAAGCATTTCTATGAGCAGATCGCCGCAGGCCGGACCGTTGCGGACGCTCTTAGGGAAGCGCAGCTTACGATGCTAACGGAGTTCGGATCAGGCTTGCAGCCTTACTACTGGGCAGGATTTACGGTAATTGGAGATGGCAGGAGGGAAATCAGCTTTACGAAAACTAAGCCGGTTGTCGAGCGGTCAGCGCGCGGCAATATTCGATAGGACCGCCGGGAAGGTCACGAAGTACTACTTCGATCCGGCATATAACGGCACAGATTGGCCGCGGCTAGCGAAGGAGAATCGCGAGCGAATCATCGCGGTCGAGGATGCCGAAGAATTTGAGCTCGCGATGCACGATCTGGTTCGGAAGCTTCGGACCAGCCACACTGGCTTTTTTCATGAATCTGTGCGGCGGGTACCGGCCAGGCTTGCAATTGGCGCAACTTTTCGCAAGGTTGATCACCAAGATGGGAAAACGGCCTGGGTGGTTCAGGACGTGCATGAAGGCGGACCGGCTGATTTGGCGGGGTTGAAACCGCTTGACGTGCTCGTGGGCATCAACGGCGGGACTATCACGCCGCCTGAGCAGCCGATGTTTCCCATGGGGACGCTTGCTGAGTTGAGCGTACAGCGAAATTCGCATGAGGTCGCGCTGAAGGCGAACGTGCCGACGCCGAGGACGCGCAAGCAACCGTATTCGGAGCCAAAGGCGGTCACATTCTCAAAGCTGGACGGGAACATCGGCTATCTAAAAGTGAGCATCCTTCCCGGATTGCTCGGGCTGGATGTTGCACGTCAGATTGATGCGGCAGTAAACGTGCTTCGCGATTGCGAGCGGTTGATTCTTGATCTTCGCGGGCACCTCGGAGGAGGGCTAGGTGTGCTGCGGCTGATGAGTCATCTGACTCCTGCAAAACTCCCGATCGGTTATACGGTGACGCGCAAAATGGCGGAGCGCGGATACCTGAAGGAGCAATTGCGGAAACTGGATCACCTTCCGACGGAGAAACCAAACCCGCTCGCGATTCTAAGCATGGCGCTGAAATTCGGCGGGCGAGATCCCTCGGTGGTTCTCGTCTCGGAGGGCTTGGGAAGGCAGAAATGGCACGGGCGGATTGTGATCCTGACGAACGAACATACAGTCAGCGCCGGAGAAATGGTGTGCGCATTCGCCCGCGAAAACAATCTCGCGAAGATTGTCGGGACCGAAACGGCCGGGCGGCTGATTCCCGGCTCGGGCTTTAAGGTTCGTCATGGATACATGGTCATCATGCCGAAAGCCGCGTACATCACATGGCACGGGCAGAGGTTTGAAGGCCGCGGTATCCAGCCGGATGTATGTGTGCCGTGGTCATCGGAAGCCTACGCCGCAGGGCGGGACAATCAGCTTGAGTGCGCGATGGGAGTCATCGCCGGACTTTGAGGCTGGTGAGTTATTCTCCTATTTTGTTTAGGCGATATTAGTATCTGCCCACCTTCGAGCAGCAGTATAAGCTGCGCGGCATTTCTCGTCAGTTCCTCCAGCCGCTTTGCATTCATAGAACTTTTGGCGGGCATACTCTTCGCGGCGCTTGTCTCTATCCGCTCTGCCCGATATACGGTACTCAAACGCCTTCATTTCTCTGCGCTCCGCTTGCGCTTTATCAATCGCATCCGAAACTGTCTTCACAAGATAGACGAAGGCTGCGGCATTAACTAGCCACATAGAAGGGTTGCTGTGCATGAACGACTACTCCGCAATAACTCTTACCGTTTTCGTGCTTGGTGACTCTCGTCGCCTTTTGGCCGCCTCCCGAAGAACATCCGCAATCTGCTTGTAGGACGGCGGCATTCGATGGGCTTCTTCCTCTAAAACTTCGGCAACGAGATCATCCACTCTAACGATCCGCGTTGACTCTGGCAATTCCATACTGACAACCTAAACCCCGCAATTTATGTCTCTAATCCGTAAACGGCCCTAGTAATCTTGTGTCGTCCCAACCGCGAGTGTCTCACTAATAGTAGCTTTTGAGGCTTCTTGCCGGGTCATTCCGGCGAGGATTACGCGGCCCGTTTCGTTGGAAGCAAATCGTCCGGGGTGCGGATCAATCCGTAGCTGCGCATTCTTCGGCGCTTTGCAAGAAGGTAAGTCCTGAGGCCACGCCGGGGCCCCGAGCAAATCCGGGCTCTCAAAGGAAGTGGCAAAATGAAAACCCTATGCGGCTTTGAAGGCTATCGCTGTCCGTCCGGCAAAATGATCCGCAACGCAGATCGCATGGGCGAGAAGTCGCCAACGCTGATTGGCAGAGTCGATAAAGCAAGTGCCCTCATCGCAGCGTCACCGGATAAAACGTCCAATCAGACGGCGGCTGCCGCAACCCTATCAAATAACTTCCAGGTGTTTGGCGGGAGAGATCAAGCTTGACGCGCAGAACCGTGGTGCCATTTTCGACAGACGCATTGCCGGAAGTGCTGAGCAGGGGCTTGTCTATATCTTTGAGCCATTGAATGTCATAGCGCCCCGGTTCACTGCCGATAGGCAACAAAATGGTGAGATCCAGCCGTTTCGCCGGTAAGACACGCGGCTTCGCTCGCCCGGTCTGTGCTCCTGCTCCGCGCGTCGCAGATGCATCGCGCAAATCGAGCAAAGCCGGCAGGGAGGGAACCAGTTCCGCAGGAACTGGTTCGCGCCGCTCAAACATTTCGAATGCGGCGATTCCGCCTCCGACAAGCGCAACCGCTATTCCGCCGAGGGCAGCGCGGCGTCGTACAAGCTGCCGATGTTCGAATTCGAGTCGCCGTTTTGCCTCTTCCCGAAGATCAAGAAACTCCCTATAGCATGGCGAGCAATGAGTGACGTGTTCCCAGGCGGCGTCGCGCGTAGGGCGCGGTCTATTGGCCAGTTTCCGCAATACCTCTGTGCCGGGGCAGCCCTTCCTTTCCGGGTTCGGGAATTCACGAAGGATGGCCTGCTGAACAATATCCTGGAGTCGTTCGAAAACTTCATCGGCGGAGTCGTCCGGCATCGGTCCCAGACATTATGGCATCCAATCCGCTTTCAGAACAGGGTCAAAGCATCCCTAAGTCATTCAAAGCTCGCCTGATAGCTCGATAGATTGTCTGTGTAACCGTATTGGGCTTCTTGTCGAACGCGGCGCTGATCTCCTCGCGGTCCATGCCATGAAGGATCATATCCAGCACTTCGCCGGCATCGAGATCCCCTCGCAGCCTGATCTGGCGCGTGATCGCTGCGAAAAGCTCCGCGCGCTCGATTTGGCCGGCGAAATCCGAGTTGCTGTTCGGAAAGAGACGGCACAGAATCTTGGGGTCCGCTGTGGCAAGCTTCGAGGCAACCGCGCTCTCGTCTTCTGGAAGCGGTGCGTCAAGGCCGCATCGTGCGCGCCGCCCTCCTGCCCGAAGATCCTCTGCCACCCACCACGCGCGGTGCCAGATTCGGCCGCTTGGCCACCGTCCGAGATTGTCGCGGTGTTTGTGCCAGACGCGGTGGACGGCTAATTCGGTTAACTCCGATACCCGCCATTCATCTTCGAGCCGCCAGCGGGCTAACTGGCGAAGACTATCCGCGATGGGTACAACGGCCGCGATCAAACCCCAGGCGATTTTGCGCCCATGCCGGTCTGTATCTTCGATGCAGATCGGGACCACTGAGTTGAGATCGCCTAACTCTTCGTAATCGAAGGGGATCGTTACTACTGCCACCGGCTACCCGCGATGCAGGAATTTTTGCTTCGGCTGTCACGAGCAGCCTCTGCCAAAGCCTTTACAGATGGAGGCCAATTCGCCGCATGGCTGGAAATATAGCACGCTCGCGGAAATTGTCAACTGGTAACTTTGTGAAATTCCGGTTACTTGGGATGGCCTTTCGAAGAAAGCTGAGGGACTTGCACGTATGACTTCTTTAGTAGTAATTCCGCAGAATTATGAAGACCTACCGGAGACGCAGCGCGAACAAATCATTCCGATTTGCATCGCGGCTCAGGACCGGAAGGGTCAGTTAATCGAGCCGCGATGGTTTTTTGAGGGAGTTGCGCCAGTTCGCAAACACCTGGTGAGCCTTGCGCATTACGCACTCGGAGATCCATGGTGCGTTTCCGAACTTGCGGAGGCCACCGTGCACCGGCTGTGGTCACGGTATGGCGCGTCAGTGGGGCGATGCCCGTGGCGCAGAGTTCTAAAGAAGGCGATCTGGATGGCGGAGGAACTGCGGATTGGCGATTGGCGGAAGAGGAAATATCCAAATCTCTATCTCGGGCTTGACAGTCTCGACCAGAAGATCCGTGAACAGGTGCTTGTCGATCCAAGCACATATGTGGACCTGCTGGAGCAGCAAATCATGCTCGATTCAATCGAGGAGCGCTTAAAGCTAGAAGGGCGGGCGGAAATGCGCCTCGTTTTCCAGTTGCTCCGGCGCGGCTATTCCTGGCAGGAGATCGCTGAGTATATCGGAGAGAGCGGACGGGAGCCGGCGAAGCGCCGCTTCTATCGCTGGCTCAAGAAAGTTGCAAGCGAGTAGATGCTACTGGCATTTCCGCTGTAACGTCCCTATAATGAACGGGCGAATGGAACAGGAAACGCCCGAACAGAAGTGGAATCGCATTCAAGCCCAGATCCGCGAGGGGATCACGACGGCATATCCGAACCCGGATCGCAAGGGGTGCCTGAGCCACGAGTTAATCGTTGCACTTGCGGTCCGGGCGTCCGACCTCGATAACACTATCGAGGATGATCCTCAGTGGCAGCATGTTACGCATTGCTCTCCATGCTACGGCGAATATCTTGAAGAGTTTAAGAGCCAACGCACCAGCAAAAGATCCGGGAAGACAAGGTAAGGCACAAACAAAGCTTCGCGAAAAAAATGAGCCCGCCGCGTCCCTAAGTAGCCCTGGCAGTCCCTTAGTACTTAGGGGGACCCGGCGTGCGAAGTGGCGACGCGCACAAGACCATCGAAGCCGTCCAAAGTCAAATTCAGGCTATGGGAGCTGAAGTGTTCGAGGTGGGGCTGTTTAAGCCGGATGCAAACGGCCGTCACCCGGAGATGCTCCCTCGCGTTTGGGATTGCGAATCGTTGCTGCGCTCCATTGGATGGTTACGTCATGAAAACCGGGAAGGCCGAAACATTTATATCCGGCCCAACGGTGAACACAACTTGAGCCTCGTTGATGACCTGAAGGCTTCAGCGATTGCGGCCATGAGGCGGACCGGCTTCACACCGGCGATCGTGGTGGAAACATCGCCCGGAAACTTCCAGGCGTGGCTAAAGCATCCAGAGCCGCTCAATAAAGAACTGGGAACCGCGGCGGCAAAGGCGCTCGCTGAGAAATTTGGCGCTGATCGCGGAGCCGCCGACTGGCGTCATTATGGCCGTCTCGCAGGATTCACCAATCGCAAAGAAAAGTATCGTGATTCCGTCACGGGCTTGCATCCGTTCGTTCGCCTGATCGAGGCAAACGGCAACACCTACCCGGCGGCACGCAATTTCCTTTCTCGCATTCGCGCGGATTTGGAAGAACGGCACCGGAGAGAGAAGTGGCGGCGGGCGGAGTTGGCCATAGCGATTCGGAATGGTAATGCCCGCAGCGGTCCATTGAAGTCAATCGAAGAGTTCCGGCGCGACCCGCGCTATGGAGGCGATGGGACGCGAATCGATTTGGCATTCGCCGTATACGCGCTATCCCATGGCGTCGCGGTCGAGCAGGTTGAGGCCGCTATACGCACGCGGGATCTATCGCACAAGGGAAACGAAAAGCCGCAAGCGGATTATGTGGAACGCACCATCAAGAAAGCGTTCGCCGCAGTAGAGATCGGCTTCGGGCGCTGAAGGAGGAACAAGAGAAATGCCGAAAAACGCGGCGACGCCGATTAGCGAAATAGAATCGGGCAGGAATGCCATTCACTTATCGCTGCAAGGCAAAGGCGGCGTCGGGAAGTCCTTTGTCGCGAGCATTCTCGCGCAATACTTTGCGGCGCGTGGAAGGACAATCCGCTGCATCGATACCGACCCGGTGAACACGACGCTATTTCAATACAAGGCACTTGGCGTGAGCCGCCTGGAGTTATTGCGAGACGGCGGTATTGACCCGCGCGGCTTTGACGATTTGATGGAGCGTCTGCTCACAGAAGACGCGACGTTCGTTGTGGACAATGGGGCGTCTACATTCATTCCGCTTTGGAATTACATTCTTGAAAACAATGCGGTCGAGGTTCTGACGCAAGCCGGGAAACGGCTGTATGTTCATACGGTAATAACGGGCGGCCAAGCGCTTCTGGATACTTTGCTTGGCTTCAAAAGCCTGGCGGAGAGCACAGCGGACCGCAACATCATCGTCTGGCTGAATGAGTATTTCGGGCGCATTGAGCGCGATGGAAAATCCTTTGAAGAGATGGGCGCATACAAGGACAGCGCGGGTAAGGTATTCGGGTCAGTCCATCTGACTAGGCGCAATCAGGACACGTTTGGGCGTGACCTGGAAGAGGTCATCTCACGCAAGCTAACGTTGGATGAGGCGATTAAAGACGGCCCATTCTCGATCATGACGAAGCAGCGCCTCAAGGTAATGCAGCGCGACTGGTTCGAACAGCTCGACCGGTTGGGCCTGATTTAAAAGCAACCGTGATCGACATAAAACGGCTAATTGCGGAAGTTGCCGCGCGCGACGGCATACGTGTCGAGCCGGGCGATCCTGCGTTCGCGCTCGTGACGCTGAATCAACTGGTACTGGAAGATGCCGCTGAACAGATCCGGGAGCATATTCGCGCGGGCTTAGCGGAATTCGATGACGCGGTCCACAAGACGGAAATGCGCGCCGGCAAGGTGCTCGCCGAAGAGGTCAAGGAGGCGGCAGCCGAGCTTCGCCGCGAGTTGGAGCAAGATATCGAAAAAGCGCGCATCGAAGCGAATCAGATCGTCCAGGCCGTCCATCAAGCGCATACGAAAGCGGCCTTGGTCCGCGGGGTTGTGGTGAACATGATTGCGGCAGCGGGACTGTTCGGGGCGGGATTTTGGGTGGGAGTGCAGTGCGGCCGATGATCGCGGAGGATGCGATTGTTAGCTGTGTAGCGGGAAGGCCAACTGCTTTAGCGGAAATTTAAATCCCTTTCTAGAAACATTGATTGCCAAATCGCCATCTTGAAGGGTTGTCAATGCTATGTGCCAGTACGATCTCTCACCTCGATCGGTAACGTTCAGGTGCTGCTTGTTATCAGCGAGCCAAGCGTATGGCACTGCATAGGCTTCGGCGCGATCCATGCAGGCTAGAATGAGAAAGCTTTCAGCGCCCTCGCTGAGGAATTCGTCCCACTTTGGAAGAAAGGCATACCAATACGGCTGATAATCGCCTTCATACCTCTTGGATACTGCACAGCATACTCGAAGCTGCTTGTCCGCGCTCCAGAACAAGGTTCTGCTGCTCTTCACCAGTACCTTGCCTTTGATGCTAGCGAATGATTCTACGGCATCTTGACGTTTCTTATTTAGTAGCTCAGGGTCAGTTCGGTTCTGTACGTATCCATCTACAGTAATATCAACGAGAGCTGTAAGCTCTTCTCGGTTCTCTACATCCGAGGCGGTCGTAAAGATGACATCTATGATTCGATCGATCTTTGTGTACTCGAACGGCTGAAGAAGTTGACGAATCTGCCTCAAAGTTGCTGGATCATCAGATTTCTCTTTGATCTGAACGAGTTTGATTAGACGCTCGACGCTGATCAGGCGCATATCCCACGCGAAGCGCGAGCCGCGCACTTGCGCCTCTAAGGCGCCCGTATCTTCCCGGCCCACTACGATGAGGGTCGAGGCACTCCGCGGAACCCGCTGGGATTCGACAAGCTTATCTTTGTACCGAGCCAGCTTGTCGAGCGAGATCGTGACGTAGTCGGTTGTCTTAACTTCGACTATCAGATCCCCGTCCGGGGAGTGCCAGATTCCATCGAATCCCACACTATTCTTTTTCCCCTGATAAAGGCCATTCTCCACGTCGAAGCCTAGACGCCGTCCAAGCTCATTTACGATGTCCTGGAGCACGAGGCCGCTGCGCGGAAACGAGCTTTCAAGGCAATGTCGAGCATAATCGAATAGACGATCGCTGGCAACCTCTTGAAGAAACCCACGGAACTCCGCTGAGGATTCCGCACCATCGCGCAGTACACCATCCCCAGCGCGGCGTCATCCTGGGCGAGACGGAGCGGTACCTGATCCAGCGGCAATCGGCTGGAATG
>Ga0209810_1002602_pt1 | contig 21151 bp, 24 predicted proteins | sample Coa_R1_7_FD_187159 | JGI IMG/M metagenome (GOLD analysis project Ga0209810, IMG submission 187159) | Surface soil microbial communities from Centralia Pennsylvania, which are recovering from an underground coalmine fire - Coalmine... | ecosystem: Environmental > Terrestrial > Soil > Unclassified... | reverse complement strand
TTAGACAGGATGGAGCCGTAGCCCCGCGGGTTGCGGCGTCCGATTGGCTGACGAGATTGGTCGGCGCCTACGCATTTGTCGTGGGTTGCCGGGGGTGGCCCGGTAGAGCCACATACGGAGGTCGCCGACCATGATCGAGTCTACGACGGTGATGGTGGGGCTGGATGTGCACGCTCGCTCGATTCGGCTGGCAGCGGTGCGTGCGGACGAGTTGCTCGAGGAGCGCACGCTGCCCTTCGACGAGGAGCATCTCGAGCGGCTGTTGCGGCGCTGGCCCGGTGTGCGCTGTTGTTATGAGGCGGGCCCGACCGGGTTCGGCCTGTATCGGCATCTGGTCGAGCGGGGGATCGATTGCGCGGTGGTGGCGCCCGGGTTGGTGCCGCGGCGGCCGGGCGATCGGGTCAAGACCGATCCGCGCGACGCGCGCAAGCTCGCCCGGCTGCTCGCGGGCGGTCTGCTCGAGCCGATCTATGTGCCTTCGCCGGAGCTGGAGGCGGCGCGCGATCTGGTGCGGGCGCGTGAGGACGCGCGGCTTGATCGGATGCGCGACCGGCAGCGGCTGTCGAAGTTTTGCCTGCGTCACGGGCGGCTGCTGCCCACGACCGCTTGGACGGTGACCCGGCGGATCTGGCTCGGTCAGCAGCGCTTCGAGCACGCGGCCCGGCAGCTCACCTTCGACACCTACTTGCACGCGGTCGACCTCGTCGACGCGCGCATCGAGGCGCTGGAGCAGGCGATCCGCGAGACGGCCGAGCAGGGGCCGTGGCGTCAGCAGGTCGCCCGGCTGCGCTGCTTGCGCGGCGTCGATACCCACACCGCGCTCGCGCTGGTCGTGGAGATCGGCGACTTCGGCCGCTTCCGCAGCGCCGAGGAGTTCATGGCCTTCGTCGGCCTCGTCCCCTCCGAGCGCTCCTCCGGCGAGCAGCGCCGGCAGGGCTCGATCACCAAGGTCGGCAACGCGCATGTGCGCCGGCTGCTGGTCGAGTCGGCCTGGCACGCGCGCCAACGGCCCAAGGTCGGCTACGAGCTCGCCCGCCGCCAACGCGGCCAGGACGCCGCTGTTGTCGAGCGCGCTTGGCGCTGCCAGCAGCGGTTGCACCAGCGCTGGCAGCGAATGGCCGCACGCGGCAAGCTGCACCAGAAGACCGTCGTCGCCTGCGCCCGCGAGCTCGCCGGCTTCGTCTGGGCGATCGCCACCGACCAACCACTCAGGAGCTGATCCACCCTCTCGGTCTCGAGCAGCGGATGCGTCCGACCACACGGAGAACCCTCGCAGCCTCTATGCGGCACCGCCCGCCGGTGACCCGCGACCTTAGATCGAGGCAGCTCCCGACGGTTTCCCTTCATGCGGTCCCGACCCGCGAATATCAGTCTGATCCACCGTCGCTGCTCCGGACCATCCGCTGCTCAAGACCGAGAGGACAACCCATCCACCGAGCCGCGCTTGACTCTTTGCTCCATATCAGAGGCTCGGGTCGTCGTGCTCGCCGGCGCCAGGCGTCGGGTGATCCCCGCCCTTGCCTGCCTTCGGCTCGTCGGTCTCGACGTCGCCCTTGCGCCGGGCGGCCTCGCCCGCGGTCGGGCTGCCCTCCGGCAGCGTCTCGCCGTGCGGCGAGCCCTCCTGCGGGTTCGGCTCCGGGTGCTCGTGCTCGCTCATGCCGTTTCGCTCCTTTCGATCAGCTCGCGGAGGACGTGGTAGGCGCTCGCCTGCGCCTCCTGGATGCGCGGGATGTGGTCGGAGCGCGTGACGACGACATGGTCGGCGAGCTGCTCGGCGGCGATGAGGCCGCCGTCGTAGCCGACGAAGGCAACGGTGGTGAGCCCGCGGCGGCGCGCCTCGGCGAGCGCCGCGATCACGTTCGTCGATCCGCCGCTCGTCGAGATCGCGAGCGCCACGTCGCCGCGCTGCGCATACGCGATCAGCTGCCGCGCGAAGAGGACCTCGGGGCCGATGTCGTTCGCGAGCGCCGTCAGGATCGCGGGGTCGGCACCGAGATCGAGGGCGCGCCGCGAGGGCCAGCCTTGCGGCGCGGCGCGGAAGTCCGCGACGAGATCCTCCGCGTCCGTCGCGGACCCTCCGTTGCCGAAGGCGAAGAGCGTGCCGCCCGCCTCGAGCGAGCGCCTCACCGCGTCGGCGGCCGCGTCCAGCTCGGCCGCGTTCTCGGCAAGCGTCTGCGCGCGCAGCTCCGCCACCTCCTCGGCCTTCATCAGCACCGATCGGCGCACGTCCTCGACCACCGCGTCGAGGTCCGCCGCCTCCCGTTCCAGGAACGGGTAGAGGAAGCTCGACGCGCCCGCGCCCGCGCTCGAGCCCTGCAGGTGCTCGAAGAAGACGTGCACCAGCTCCCAGAGGACGTGGTAGAGCGTCTCTCCCAGCTCCTGTGCCACGAACGGGTCGTCGGTCGGCGGCTCGAACACCTCGCCCGCGATCGTCGGCGGCTCGAAGGAGATCACGACGTCGTGGGGGCGCGCGAGCCGTGCGACGTCGTGCGGCGAGACCGCGAGCGCCGGCAGCGCGCGCTTGCCGACGATCACCGGGTGCACGAACTCGACCGCGACGTGGTGCGCGTCCGACCACGCCTGCGGCGAGCCGCCGACCGCGAGCAGACGGCCGCCGGCGACGAAGCGCTCCGCGAGCAGGAGGCAGAGCCGGGCGACCCGCGCCGCCTCCGCCTCGAAGAAGCCGAGCGTAAGCGCTACGCGGCCGCGAGCGCGCGCGTCGCTGCCCGGCGGAGCCAGCTGCGCCATTCCTCGATCCCTTCGCCCGTCTTGGCGCTCACACAGAGCCGCTCCACGCCCGGATGCACGCTCTCGACGTTCGCGAGCAGCCGCTCGAGGTCGACGTCCAGGTGCGGCAGCAGGTCGACCTTGTTCACGAGCACGAGCTCGGAGGCGCGGAACATCAGCGGGTACTTGAGCGGCTTCTCGTCGCCCTCCGTGACGGCACACACCATCACGCGCGCGTGCTCGCCGACGCGGAACTCGGCCGGGCAGACGAGGTTGCCGACGTTCTCGATCACGAGCAGGTCGAGCTCGTCGAGCGGCAGCTGCGGCAGCGCGGAGCGCACCATGTTGGCGTCGAGGTGGCACTCGCCGCCGAAGCCCGCGCTCGTCTCGATCTGCGTCACCGGCACGTGCAGCGACGCGAGCCGCTCTGCGTCGAGCGTCCCTTCGACGTCGCCCTCGAGCACGCCGACGCGGATCCCGTCGAGCTCGCCGACGACGCGCTCGAGCAGCGTCGTCTTGCCGGCGCCGGGCGAGCTCATCAGGTTGACGACGGTGACGCCGGCGCGGTCGAAGTCGTCGCGGTTCGCGCGCGCGATCGTCTCGTTCGCGTCGAGGACGTCCTCGACGACCCTCACCCGGATGCGGTGCATCAGCGGCTCCGCATCCCGAGGAGGTGTCTGACACCGCAGGTGTCAGACACCTCGACCGGCGTGAACGCTCGCTGGAAGAGCCGCGCGAGGTACCGCATCACATCGCCTCGAACTTGCCGACGTACCGGACGAGCGCCGGGACCTCGTGCCTGAGCGTGTAGTAGGTCAGGAAGGCGCCGAGCGCCGCGACGAGCGCGAGCACGGGCTTCGGGACGTAGACGGTCATCTCTCCCCTTTCGTCGTCGCTTCCTCCGTCGCCAGCTCCGCGACCAGCGAGCGCACGAGCCGCGCCGCCTCGTCGACCGCCTCCTGCACCGGCGGGCTCAGCTCGACGAGCACGTCGCCACCGGCGGGGTCGATCACCGTCTGCGGCTCGCAGCCCACGACGAGCGTGCGCCGCGGCAGCCCGCCGAGCTCTCGCGCGAGGCGCAGGACGCGCGCCGGGTCCATGCCGTGCGTCTCGATCTCGGCCTCCTCGTCGCCGTCCAGCTGCGGCTCGATCAGCGCAACGGTGCCCGGCGCGTCTCCGAGGGGCATCGCGTCGACCAGCACGACGGCGTCGTAGCCGGCCAGCGCATAGGCGAGGTCGAGGCCGCGCACGCCGAAGTCGCGCACCTCCACCCCGTCCGGCAGCGGCGTGTCCGCCAGCGCGGCCGCGACGGCGCAGCCGAAGCCGTCGTCGCCGCGGAAGAGGTTGCCGATCCCGGCGACGAGCACACGTGGCGAGTCGATCGGCTCGAGCTCGTCGGGCGCGAAGAACCACCGGCTGCCGGGCCGAGCCGAGCCGAGGTCGCGCCCGGGATCGTCGTCGAGCGCGACGGCGACGTGCACGCGGCCCTCGAAGTCCTCCTCCACGCGCTCCACGCGCGCGGCGCGGCCCGCGAGCAGCGCGTCCCAGACGTCCGCCCCGGCACGCGGCCGCAGCCGTACCCGCGTCCCGGGCTCGATCACGCGTCCCTCCACGTTCCGTGCAGGCGCAGCAGGTCGTCGGTCGACATCGCCTCGGTGCGCTCGAGGAGCTCGCGCGCGCGCGAGTCCCCGGCGCGAATCTCCCGCTTCTCGTCGTCGGAGAGGCCGAGGATGCCGAGGACGAGCAGCCCGTCGATCTCGCAGCCGTCGAAGAAGTCGCCGGGGCTCTCCGGCGCGACCTGCGGATAGTCGGGGAGGATGATCGGCGAGGCGAGCATCGTGCTCCGGTCTCCGGCCTCCCCGACGAGCACCGGCCACAGGCCGTCGTTGCCCAGGGGCTCCGGCGACTCGATCGCCGACACGAAGCTGCCGCCGCGCACGCGCAGGATCGCGTGCGCCGAGCCGTGCGTGTGGCGCATCGCCTCGTTCCGGTCGAGCCCCGACCATGGGCTCGTGTTCTCGATCGCGACCGTGAAGCGGTTGCCGGCGAGCGTCGCGGTCACCCTGCCCGGCGGGTCGTCGATCGGACCGACGCCGACGCTGCGCTCCTCCGTCCCGTGGAGGAAGCGCACCTCGACGTCCACCTGCGGAGCGGCGCCTTCGACCAGGCACTCGCAGAAGACACGCGAGCGGTCGGCGGTCGCGCGCGCGTACGCCGGCGGATAGACGCCGCCGAACGTCCAGCGCTGCCGGTTCTTCGTCGACGAGGCGCGGTACGGGAACAGCATGTGCCCCTCGTAGAGCACCGCGTCGGCGATGCGCCGGACGGATTCCGCTGCGGTGCCGGCAAAGCCGGCACCTCCGCTCTTCGTCCGCTCCGTCGAGCCTACGCGGAGATCGTCACTCATCGGGCAGCAGCTCCTCCAGCGTCGCGTCCCAGGTGAGCAGCGCCCGCGACGACTTGTACGCCTGCAGACGGTCGAAGAGGTCGCGGCGCACGCGCAGCCAGGCCGTGCCCGGAAACGCGCGCTCGATCGCTTCGCGCCACACGCTCACGGGAAGCGTGCAGCGCGCCTCGCGGTCCCACGGCACGTGCGCCGCCTGCAGCCTGCCGGCGGCTCCGGAGAAGAACACGGTGCCGCTGAAGAGGAGCTCGAGCGGCACGTCGCCGTCGCCGAGCGCGTGCAGGTACTTCGTGGCGACGACGTCGAAGTCGTACGTGCAGGGAACGTGCAGCTCCACGGTCGTCGCGCCGACGAACGCGGGCACGTTCAGGGACGCCGTCGTCCAGCGGACGCTCCGCAGCGACCTGCCCCATTCGCCGGGCGCACCGAAGAGCTCGAACAGGCGCTCGCGCTCGGCTGGGTCGTACGCGCGCCGCGCCGCGTCGATCCGCAGCTGCACGTTCAGCGCGAGCGAACGCACGTCGGCTGCGCCGGCGTCGATCCCGAGGCGGAAGCAGAGCGTGGGCACGACGGCGTGCTCGACCGCCGTCACCTCCTCGACTCGGAAGTCGAGCTGCGGCATGTCGGCAGGAACCCGCGAACCTGGTTCACCTCGTGAACCAGGTTCGTGAGCCGTCCTCTGGGCGACTCCTGTCACGGGGGCGAGAGATTCGGCATTCGCGGGTCGATGGGGCCGTGCTTGCCGGGGAGGATCCCCGTCGAGCGTCGGGCGGTCGAGCGGCCGTCGGGCTCGTGCCCGGGCGATTTCTCGTAGCTCCCGGGCGAGTTGCCCTGCTGGATTCCCGTGACGTGCGTCGGCTTGTCGGGCTTCGCCTGCGGCTTCCCGACGCGCAGGTTGTCCTTGATCGTCATCGCTCCTCCTTCGCTCGCTCGCGCAGGTCGTCGAAGAAACGCTCGATCTCGCGCCACACCTCCGCGCCGCCGGCGAGCCCCTTCCAGCGCGAACGGATCAAAGCGACGAGCGTGTAGCAGTCGTCGATCGGCACGAGGTAGTGCTCGCGCCTGCCGCGCGCGCGGTTCACGAGCAGCGCCTCCACGTCCGGCTCGAAGCCCTCCAGCGCCAGCTCGACCGGCAGCTGGGACTCGGTCGCGCCGAGGGGGCTCGGATAGAGCGCCACGACCCGCCCCGCGGCCGAGCTGCGGAAGAAGAACGCCAGCTCGACCGGCAGCTGCAGCGCCGCCCACTGCTCGTCGTCGAGCGGGAAGTCCCGGAGCAGCACGCGCCGCTCGGGCACGAGCCGGAAGTGGCCGCCGCCGGCACCGGGGCGCGCGAGCAGGATCACGCACGGGCGGCAGACGCAGAGGAGCGCGTGCTGCTGCACGTCGGCGACGTGCCGGTGCTCGTCCGGCAGCGGGCCGCCGCAGAGCTCGCAGCGCTCCTCGAAGGCGGCGGCGGCGCGCGGCCGGGCCAGCTCGGCGAGGCTCGTCACCGCAGCGACCCGATCTGGACGAGCTTCGGCTCGGTGACGAGCTCGAGCCGCTCCAGCTCGGGCGCGACGCGAAGCACCGCCTCCTCGACGGCGCTCCGCCGGCAACCGCTCGCGAGCCGTACGCGTGCCACCGAGTCGGTCAGCTCCACCAGCTCGCCTCCGTGCAGCTCCTCGAGCACCTGCGCGACGCGCTCGCGCACGCCGGCCGGGTGCAGGCCGTGCAGCAGGAGCAGATGCGTCAGCAGCTCGTCCTTCGTCAGCGAGGCGCCGCCGACGATGCGCCGCAACGCCTCGCCGTACAGCTCGACCACCGCGGCCACGGCGGCGAGGCCCCGCTCGTCGAGGCCCTCGAGCAGCCCCTCGACGCGCGCGACGCGTTCGCGGACCTCCGAGTCCTCCATCAGTGCACGGCACCGAACATCGGCTGGTGCACCTTCTTCAACGTCCGCCCCTTGCCGAGGTACATGTGCACGCCGCAGGGCAGGCAGGGGTCGAAGCTGCGGACGGCGCGCATGATGTCGACGCCGCGGAAGCTCTCCGGTCCGTTCTCCTCGAAGATCGGCGTCCCCTTCACCGCGTCCTCGTAGGGCCCGAGCACGCCGTTCGAGTCGGTCGGGCTGCCGTTCCACGGGGTCGGCGGATACGGGTGGTAGTTCGCGATCTTCTTGTCGCGGATCACCAGGTGGTGCGAGAGGACGCCGCGCACCGCCTCGTGGAAGCCGCAGCCGATCGCCTCGTCCGGCACCTCGAAGTCGGTGAACGTCTTCGTCTGCCCCTTGCGCACCTCGGCGAGCGCCTTCTCGACGAAGCCGAACGCCATCGCCGCGCCGTAGGCGATGAAGTACGCCCGCGCGCGGTCGCGCTCGATCGCGTTCGACCACTGCGGGATCCGCCAGACGAGCGTCTGCTCGGCGCGTCCGGGCGTCTTCGGCAGGTGGATCTGGACGGTTCCGTCGCCGGGCGCCTTCACGAACGGCTCGTCGACGATCCCGGCGAGCGCCGTCGCATAGAGCCGCGCGAACGCGCCGCCGCCGGTGTCGAGCGCGAGCGGCGGCTCGCCGCGACCCGCCTCCCAGCGCGGGCTCATCACCCAGCTGTAGTTGCCTCCCTGCAGGTCGCGCTTCTGGGGGTGCGGCAGCGTCGTCTGGTTCCACGGATGCCGCCGGTCGACCGGGTTCCCGAGCGGATCCCGCGGCACGAACATCTCTTCGCCCGCCCAGTCGTCGTAGTACGAGCTGCCGAGCAGGATCCGCATGCCGAGGTTGATCTCGACGAGGTCGGTTGTCACGAGCTCGCCGTCGACGACGACGCCGGGCGTCACCTTCATCTTGCGGCCCCAGTCGGTCATGTGCTCGTAGCGGTAGTCGCACGCCTGCGCGTCCTGGAACGCGCCCCAGCAGCCGAGCAGGACCCGCCGGCGGCCGACCTCCTCGTAGCCGGGCAGCGCCTCGTAGAAGAAGTCGAAGAGGTCGTCGTTGAGCGGCACGACCTCCTTCACGAAGTCGGCGACGTGGATCAGCCGCGACAGGTAGTCGGTGAACACCTGCGGCGTCGCGACCGTGCCGGTCCCGCCCGGATACAGCGTCGAGGGATGAACGTGACGCCCCTCCATCAGGCAGAACATCTCACGCGTGATCCGGCTCTGGACGAGCGACTCCTTGTACAGCTCGCCGGTGAACGGATTGCAGGCGCGCATGATGTCGGCGATCGTCCGGTAGCCGTGCACGTCCGCGTGCGGCGCGTCCGCCTGCTCCGCCTTCGCGAGCACGCTCGGGTTCGTGTCCTTCACCATCTGCTCGCAGAAGTCGACGAACACGAGGTTGTCCTGGAAGATCGTGTGGTCGAACATGTACTCCGCGGCCTCGCCGAGGTTGAAGATGTGCTCCGCGAGCGGCGTCATGCGGATGCCGTACGCCATGTTCTGGGCGTAGACCGAGCAGACGGTGTGGTTGTCGCCGCAGATGCCGCAGATCCGGCTGGTGATGAAGCCGGCGTCGCGCGGGTCCTTGCCCTTCATGAAGACGCTGTAGCCGCGGAAGAGCGACGACGTCGCCTTGCACTCGACGACCTCGCGGTTGTCGAAGTCGATCTTCGTGTAGATGCCGAGGTTCCCGACGATCCGCGTGATCGGGTCCCACGACATCTCGACGAGGTTGCGCTGCTCCGGCTCAATCCTCTCTCTCGTGGTCGCCATCAGTTCCCCCTCGTGTTGCCCCAGCGCGGCTCGTAGCCGGACGTCAGCTCGGGTCGGTTGTGGCGCCACCTCGGCTCGCGGTTGGCGCCCTTGTTGGTGATGCCGCGCATCGCACGGATGAACGGCCCGTACGGGCGCAGCAGCATCGACGAGAGCGAGCCGCCGGGCGGCGCGTCCATGAACGGCATGAAGCGGTCGGGGAAGCCGGGCATCGTGCAGCCGATGCAGATGCCGCCCACGTTCGGGCAGCCACCGAGCCCGTCCATCCAGCCGCGCTTGGTCACGTTGCAGTTGACGACCGGCCCCCAGCAGCCGATCTTCACCTGGCACTTCGGCGAGTTGTAGTCGTGCGCGAAGTCGGCCTGCTCGTAGTAGGCGGCGCGGTCGCAGCCCTCGTGCACCGTCTTACCGAACAGCCACTGCGGGCGCAGGTGCTCGTCCAGCGGGATCACCGGCGCGAGCCCGGCCGCCTGGTACAGCACCCACGTCAGCGTCTCCATGAAGTTGTCGGGCTGCACCGGGCAGCCGGGAACGTTCACGATCGGCAGCCCGCCGGCGGAGCGGAACTCCCAGCCGAGGTAGTCGGCGAGGCCCATGCAGCCGGTCGGGTTGCCCGCCATCGCGTGGATGCCGCCGTACGTCGCGCACGTCCCCGCCGCCACGACCGCCCACGCCTTCGGCGCGAGCTGGTCGATCCACCAGTTGAGCGTCAGCGGCTCACCGGTCGTGGGGTCGTTGCCCATCGACGTCCAGTAGCCGTCGCCGTTGATCTGCTCGTTCGGGATCGAGCCCTCGACGACGAAGATGAAGGGCGCGTCGAGCTCGCCGCGCGCGGCGGCGAAGAACGGCGCGAGGAACTCGTCGCCCCCCAGCGTCGGCGACAGCACCTTGTTGTGCAGGTGCACCTTCGGCAGCCCGGGGATGTTGCCGTTGACGACATCCTCGATCCGCGGCAGCTGCGCCGCCGTGATCGAGACGGTGTCGCCGTCGCAGCTCATCCCCTCCGACGTCCAGAGGATGTGGATCTCCTCGAATCCCGGCGCCGGCTGGATCTCCTCGTATCCCGGAAAGGCTCTACCTGCTTCCAACGACCTCGACCTCCTCCACCTCGAGCGCGACCACCTGGAACTGCTCCCCGTCCGTCACCTCCACGTCGATGCAGCCACAGTCCCCGCAGGCGAACGGGAACGCGCGCACCTCCGTCTCCGACCCGCACTCCCGGCAGCGGACGCATGCCGGGACTTCCTCGACCACCAGCTCCGCGCCCGCGGCGGCGGTGCCGACGGCGACCAGCTCGAACGAGAACTCGAGCGCCTCCGGCACGACCTGACGCAGCGCACCCGCCTCCACCTCGACGCGCACGACCCTGCGGCCGCGCGCGTGCGAGTCGACGATCGACACGATCGCGTCCGCGAGCGCGAGCTCATGCACCGGCGACTCCCGCAGCCTGCAGCGCGAGGTCGAACGAGGCCCCCAGCTTCTCGACCGCCTGCCGCTCGTTGACGAGGATGCGGTCGCACATCTCCACCGTCTCGCCGTCGCCCGCCTGCTCGGCGATGCGGCGCAGCAGCTCGTACGCGGCCACCTCGAAGTTCTCGTAGCCGTATGCGACCGCCACCAGCTTCGCCGGCGTGTTCTTCTGCGCGACGACGCCCGTGCCCAGCATCAGCGCGCTCACGCGGCCGCCGAGGTCCTTGACCAGCGACCGCGAGCCGTCGTGCGCCGCGAGTCGCGCCTCGACCAGCTCGATGTGCCGCTCGGTCTCGGCGATGTGACCCTTGTAGAGCGCCTCGAGCTGCGGGTCGCCCGCCACCTGGGTCGCCGCCTGCAGCGTCGTCAGCGACTGCTTCTCCATCGCGTGCGCGTCCTCGAGCGCGTCGACCAGCTCGTTCTCGATCTCGGAAGCCATCGGTTCCCTCCTCGTCTCAGCAGATCCTCGGCAGCGGATCGCCGACGAGCAGGTCGAGCACCCGCCGCCCGCCGAACGCCGTCTGCAGCAGCACCATCGCCTGCGGCTCGTCGCGCACCTCGCCGACCTCCGCCGCCTCTTCGCATCCCTCCACCTCGCGCAGCGCCGCGACCGCGCGATCGGCGACGTCCGGCGCGACGATCGCGACGAACACGCCCTCGTTGGCGACGTACATCGGGTCGATCCCGAGGATCTCGCACGCGCCGACGACGGGCGGCCGGACCGGGATTCGCGCCTCGTGCACGACGACGCCGACGTCCGCCGGGCGCGCCAGCTCGTTCAGCACGGTGGCGATGCCGCCCCGGGTGGCGTCGCGCATCACCCGCAGCGAGGGGCCCACCGCGTCGAGCAGCGCGTCGACGGCCGGCCATAGCGCGCGCGTGTCGGACTCGACGGGCGCGTCCAGCTCGAACTCTCCGCGGGCGAGCATCACGGCGGTGCCGTGCTCGCCGACCGAGCCGGAGACGACGACGCGGTCGCCGGGACGGACGCTGCGGGCGTCGAGCGAAGCCCGCGGATCCACGCGGCCGAGACCGGTCGTCGTCACGTACATCGAGTCGCAGCGGCCACGCTCGACGACCTTCGTGTCGCCGGCGACGACCTGCACGTCCGCCGCCGCGGCCGCGGCGGCGATCGCCTCGACCTCGGCGCGAAGGTCGTCGGCGGCGAGGCCTTCCTCGAGCACGAGCGAGAGCGTCAGCGCCAGCGGTCGCGCGCCGGAGACGGCGAGGTCGTTGACCGTGCCGTTCACGGCGAGCTTGCCGATCGAGCCGCCGGGGAAGCGGATCGGCCGGACGACGAAGCTGTCCGTCGTCAGCGCCAGGTCGTCGACGGTTTCCCGCTCCGGTGCCGGCAAAGCCGGCACCTGCGCTCCTTGACCTGCTCCGTCGAGTCTACGCAGGTACGCGGCGTCGTCGAGCGTCGCGACGCCGAGCGCCGGCGCGAGCAGCCCCTCGACCAGCGTCCGGCTCGCCTTGCCGCCGGCGCCGTGCGCCATCGTCACCTGCGCGTCCTTGAACGCCGCCGGCCGCGAGCGGACGCGGTCGATCAGCTCGAGCGCGCGCGCCTCCGTGGTCATACCGCGACCCGTTCTCGCGCCAGGCGGCCGAAGTTGTAGTAGGCGGCGCAGGCCCCCTCGGAGGAGACCATGCACGTGCCGATCGGCCGCTCGGGGGTGCACGCGGTGCCGAACACCTTGCACTCCCACGGCTTGATCACGCCCTTCAGCACCTCGCCGCACTGGCAGGCCTTCGGGTCGGCGACGCGCACCCCCGGCACCGCATACCGCAACTCCGCGTCGAAGTCGGCATACGCCGACGACAGCTTCAGCGCGCTGTGCGAGATGAAGCCGAGGCCGCGCCACTCGAAGTGCGGACGCAGCTCGAACACGTCGGCGAGCACGCGCAGCGCGGCCGGATTGCCGTCGTCCGGCACCACGCGCCGGTACTGGTTCTCGACCTCGCAGCGGCCCTCCGCCAGCTGCCGCAGCACCATGTGCACCGACTGGAGCACGTCGAGCGGCTCGAACCCGGAGATCACCACCGGCTTGCCGTAGTCGGCGGGCAGGAACTCGAACGGTCGCGCGCCGACCACGGTGCAGACGTGACCGGGGCCGATGAATCCGTCGAGGCGCAGGTCGGGCGACTCGAGCAGCGCGCGCAGCGGCGGCACGATCGTCACGTGGTTGCAGTAGACGAAGAAGTTCCGCACGCCCTCCGCCTTGGCGCGCATCAGCGTCAGCGCCGTCGACGGGGCGGTCGTCTCGAACCCGACGGCGAAGAAGACCACCTCCCGCTCCGGGTTCTCGCGCGCCAGCCGCAGCGCGTCGAGCGGCGAGTAGACCATGCGCACGTCCGCGCCTGCCGCCTTCGCGTCCAGCAGGCTGCCGTTGCCGCCGGGGACGCGCATCATGTCGCCGAAGCACGTGAAGATCACCTCGGGCCGCAGCGCGACGGCGATTCCGTCGTCGACGCGCCCCATCGGGATCACGCACACCGGGCAGCCCGGCCCGTGCACCAGCTCGACGTTCTCCGGCAGGAGGTCGTCGATGCCGTACTTGTAGATCGCGTGCGTGTGGCCGCCGCAGACCTCCATCACCTTGTAGTGGCGGCCAGGCTCCACCGTCGCGAGGATCTCGGCCGCCAGCGCGCGGCCCAGCTCCGCGTCCCGGAACTCGTCCACGAATCTCACGCTCCTGGCCGCCTTCGGTTTCTGCCCGGCGGAGCCGGGCTCCGCCGAAGGCTGACGACACCGGCCGCGCGATCCTGCGCCCTCGCCGCTCGGCCGTACCTCACGTACTGCCCTTCGCGGCTCGGGCTTGGCTCGCTTGCCGGATGTCGCCCCAGGAACGTGAGGAACCTCATACGGCATCCGCCTTGGCGAGGGCGACGCCCGCGTGCACGAGCAGGACGTCGCCCACCGAGACCGGCTCCACGAGATCCGTCATCACGTCGACGCCGTCGCAGCGGGCGAGCCCGGCGCGCACCTCGTCGACGCGCAGCGGCACGGCCTCGTCCGAGCACGTGACGCAGTGGTCGCTCCGACACTCGTTCACTGGATCGCGCTCGCCTTCAGATCCTCGAGCTCCTGCTCGTAGGCGGCGCCCATCTGCTGCAGCAGCGCAAGCGTCGCGCGCGCCTCGTCCTCGTCCACCTTCGAGAGCGCGAAGCCGACGTGGATCAGCACCCAGTCCCCCGCGCCGACGCCGCCGTCGAGCAGGCCGACGTTGACGTTCCGGCGCACCCCGGCGACGTCGACGCGCGCGAGGTGATTCGTCGCGTCGGCGATCTCGACGACCCGGCCCGGTATCGCAAGGCACACGTCAGCCGACTTCTGCGCGCTCCGCCGTCGGTGAAACGCCCGCCGCCCAGCGCTCCTCGATGCGCCGCGTGCGCCAGACGACCGCCGCGACGAGCCACGTCGCGGCGAAGAGGCCGACGACGACGTAGCCGACGTGTCCCAGGTCGAGGCCGCCGAGGCCGGAGCCGACGCCGAGGCTGCTGGAGAGCACCTGGAGCAGCTCGACCGTGCCGACGGCGAGCGCGACGAGCACCGACAGCGCCGAGACGGTGACGTTGTAGAAGACGCGCCGGGCGGGGCTGGCGAATGCCCAGCCGTAGGCATGGGCCATGAACGCGCCGTCGGCCGTGTCCATCAGCGACATACCGGCTGCGAACAGGATCGGCAGCGACAGGATCGCCGCCAGCGGCACGGCGTGAGTGGCGACCCCGGCCGCGAGGGCGAGCAGCCCCACCTCGGTCGCCGTGTCGAACCCGAGCCCGAAGAGCAGACCCAGCGGGTACATGTGCCACGACCGGGTCACGAGCCGCCCGAGCCGGCCGAAGAGGAGGCGGCTCGCGAGCCCGCGGTCGAGCAGCCGCTGCTCCAGGCGCGCCTCGTCGACGGAGCCGCGTCGGAGCCGGCGGGCGATCCGGACGACGTCGACGAGGACGCAGAGGTTCAGGATCCCGATCAGCCAGAGGAACGTCCCGGAGACCGCGGTGCCGACCGTGCCGCCGTAGTCCTGCAGGAGCGGCAGACGGCCGTCGACGGAGGCGGCCGCGACCGCGAGGCCGGCGGCGAGGCCGAGCACGACGGTGGAGTGCCCGAGGGCGAAGAAGAAGCCGACGCCGAGCGGGCGCCGCCCTTGCTGGAGCAGCTTGCGCGTGGTGTTGTCGATCGCCGCGATGTGGTCGGCGTCGAACGCGTGCCGGAGCCCGAACGTGTAGGCGAGCGCGCCGAGGCCGCCGAGCGCGGGCTCGCGCCGGGCGTAGAAGAGGAAGAGCCCCCAGCCGAGCGCGTGCAGCCCGAGCACGCCGATCCCCAGCCCGGCGAGGCGCCGGCGTTCGCGCACGCCGAGGGCGGCGAACCAGCCGGCGACGCGCGAGGCTCGCACCCGCAGGTTATTGCTGCCCCCGCGCAGGAAGAAACGATGCGGGCGACGATGGGAGCGACGACCCCGGACGAGCAGCTCGTAAGCCGGCGCCTCCGCGTGCACGTCACCGGAGTGGTCCAGGGCGTCGGCTTCCGCCCGTTCGCCTACGGGCTCGCGCGGCGCCACGAGCTGGGCGGCTTCGTCCTGAACGACGGCGCGGGCGTCGTGATCGAGGCGGAGGGACCACCGGAGCGGCTCGACGCCTTCGTGCGGGCGCTGCGGGACCAGGCGCCGCCGCTCGCGCGCGTCGACGCGGTGACCGCGGAGACGGTCGCGGCGCGCGGCGAACGAGGGTTCGCGATCGTCGCCAGCACCGCCGCTGCCCGCAGCGCGCTCATTCCTCCCGACGTCGCCACCTGCGACGCGTGCCTGCGCGAGCTCTTCGACCCCGCCGACCGCCGCTACCGCTACCCGTTCGTCAACTGCACGCAGTGCGGACCGCGGTTCACGATCGTGCGCCGCGTCCCGTACGACCGGCCGCTGACCACCATGGCCGGGTTCCCGCTCTGCGCCGACTGCCGTCGCGAGTACGAGGACCCACTCGACCGCCGCTACCACGCCGAGCCCGTCTGCTGCCCCACCTGCGGGCCGCGGCTGTCGCTGCCTCTGGAAGAGGCGGTGGGCCTGCTGCTCGAGGGGCGGATCCTGGCGGTGAAGGGACTCGGCGGCTACCACCTCGCCTGCGACGCCGCCGACGAGGAGGCGGTCGCGCGGCTGCGCGCGCGCAAGCTGCGCGAGGACAAGCCGTTCGCGCTGATGACGACGAGCCCGGAGGAGCTGGCGACGCTCGGGCCTGACGAGACGGAGCTGCTCCGCTCGCGGGCGCGGCCGATCGTGCTCTGCCGGCGGCTCGACGGTGCACCCGTGGCGGCGTCGGTCGCGCCGGGCACGCGCTGGCTGGGGCTGATGCTGCCCTACACGCCGCTCCACCACCTGCTGCTGCACGACGTCGGCCGCGCGCTGGTGCTGACGAGCGGCAACCGCTCCGACGAGCCGATCGCCTTCCACGACGACGAGGCGCGCGAGCGGCTCGCCGGGATCGCGGACGCGTTCCTCGCCCACGACCGCCCCATCCACCGCCGCTGCGAGGACTCCGTGCTGCGCGCGGCGTTCCCCGTCCGGCGCTCGCGCGGGTTCGTCCCCGACGCCTTGCCGCTCCCGCTCGCCGCCCGTCGTCCCGTCGTCGCCGCCGGCGCCGAGCTCAAGAGCACGTTCTGCGTCGCGCGCGGCCGCGCCGCCTTCCTCTCCGCGCACCTCGGCGACCTCGACACCGAGGACGCCTACCGCGCGTTCCGCACCGACCTCGACCTGTATCTGCAGATGCTCGACGTGCAGCCGGAGGTGGTCGCGTACGACCTGCACCCCGAGTACCTCGCGACCAAGTGGGCGCTCGAGCAGGACGCCGAGCTCGTCGGCGTCCAACACCACCACGCGCACGCCGCCGCCTGCCTCTCCGAGCACGGCGAGACCGGTCCGGCGCTGGCGCTCGTCTTCGACGGCACCGGCTTCGGGAGCGACGGCACGCTCTGGGGCGGCGAGCTGCTGCGCTGCGACCTCGCGGGCTTCGAGCGTCTCGACTGGCTCGAGCCCGTGCCGCTGCCGGGAGGCGCGGCGGCGGTCCGCGAGCCCTGGCGCGTCGCGGCGCTGCACCTCGAGCGTGCCGGCCGTCCCGTGCCGTGGCCGCGCTGGTCGGAGGTGCGGAAGACGCTGGCGGTCAACGCGCCGCCGTCGTCGGGCATGGGTCGGCTCTTCGACGCCGTCGCGGCGGTGCTCGGCGTGCGCGAGACGGTCGCCTACGAGGGGCAGGCGGCGATCGAGCTCGAGCAGCTCGCGGGCGACCTCCGGGCCGGGCCGTACCCCTGGCGGTTCGGCGACGGCACAGAGCTCGTCGGCCTGGTCCACGACGACCTCGGGGCGCGCCGAGCACCCGCGGAGATCGCGGCCGCCTTCCACGAGACGGTCGCGTGCGCCGCCGCGCAGGCGTGCGCGGACGCGGCCGAGCCGCGCACGGTCGTTCTCTCCGGCGGGACGTTCCAGAACCTGCGTCTGCTGGCCTCGACGCGCGCGCGTCTGGAGGAGCTCGGCTTTCGCGTGCTCACCCACCGGCTCGTCCCCCCGAACGACGGCGGCATCAGCTACGGCCAGGCGGCCGTGGCGGCCGCGCGCACGAACGACTGACGGAGATGACACGAAACGTCGGACAGGCGAGAATCGCGCCGTCAGCGACGAAGGAGGAGAGCGATGGCTGTCGGCATGCTGCTGATGGGCGAGGCGGTGACGCGCGACACGTACATGCAGTTGACGGAGCAGATGTTCGGGAACTACCCGATGCGCGAGGACCAGGCGCCGGACGGGCTGCTCGTCCACACCGCCGGCGCAACCGACCAGGGCTGGTACGTGTACGACATCTGGGAGTCGCCGGAGCACTTCCAGCGCTTCGCCGAGAGCAAGCTCGGGCCCGCGGTGGAGACCCTCGACCTGCCCGCGGGCAGCCGGCCGGACCCGCAGTTCTTTCCGATCGAGACGCTCGTCAAGGGCCCCGCGCTCTGACCGTCCGGCGATCGGGCGCTCGATTCGGGCGCCCGATCGCGTCCGGCCGCGTCAGCCGATCGCGCGGACGACCGGCACGAGCTCCAGCCGCGAGAGCCTGCGGACGCGCGACGGGTCGACGCCCTTCCGCAGGTAGCGGACCGTCCAGCTGCGCCCGGCTCGGTTCGGGTCGGTGGTCGTCCCGCCGGACCTGCACCCGTAGACGAGCCCCTGCCCCTGCACCGCCCCGGACGCGGTGCCGGTGAAGCGCTCGCAGACGTCGCCGCCGCGCAGCACCAGGCGCCAGGCGAAGAACGACCGCTCCCGCCCGTTGCGCATCGAGGCCGGCAACGGCTTCGTCAAACGCAGTCGCACCGCGATCCTGTCCGCGACGCAGACGAGCGGCACGGACGGCCCGCGCGGCGACTCGAGGCACGGGTCGAGCAGCTCGTTCCCGACCAGGCAGCGCCACGCGTCCGGCCGCGGCAGGCCGATCGACCCGGAGAAGCAGCTCCCGCGCAGCGTCCGTCGCGTCTCGACGAGGACGCGCCCGTTCGGCGCGAAGGCGTGGAAGCGGACGAGCCTCGTCGGCGTCCCGGCCGCCTGCGCCGACGTCACGAAGAGGGCGGCGCCGACGGCGAGCACCGCCGCGCAGGTCCGGGCCGGCACGCTACATGCCCATCGCGTGGTACCCGGAATCGACGTAGAGCGTCGTCCCGGTGACGTTCCGCGCCTCGTCCGAGAGCAGATAGGCAGCCGCCGCACCGACGTCGTCGGCGTCGATGTGGCGGTGCAGCGGCGCGCGTTCCTCGACGATCGACTCCATCGTCGGAAAGCCGGCGATCGAGCGCGCGGCGAGCGTGCGCACCGGCCCGGCCGAGATCGCGTTCACCCGGATGCCCTTCGCGCCGAGATCCCACGCGAGGTACCGCACGGAGGCGTCGAGCGTCGCCTTGGCGACGCCCATCACGTTGTAGTGCGGAACCGCGCGCTTGCCGCCGAGGTAGGTCATCGTCACGATCGCGCCCCCACCGGCCGCCTCCAGCAGCGGCTCCGCGGCACGCGCGGTCGCGACGAGCGAGTACGCGCTGACGTCGACGGCCGTCCAGAACCGGTCGCGTGGCGTGTCGGTGAAGCGGCCCTCGAGATCCTCGGCGGCGGCGAACGCGACCGAGTGGACGAGCACGTCGAGCTGCCCGCCGAACGTCTCCGCCACCTCCGCGAACACCCGCTCGATCGCGGCATCGTCGCGCACGTCGAGCTCCGTCACGAGCGGGCTCGAGACGCTCGCAGCGAGGTCTCGCACGTTCTGCTCGATCCGCTCTCCCTGGTAGGTGAACGCAACCTCCGCGCCGCCCTCGGCCAGGCGCCGCGCGATCGCCCACGCGATCGAGCGCTTGTTGGCGACCCCGAGGACGAGGGCACGTTTGTTCGAGAAGGCGGCGTGGGTGTCTGACACCAGTTCCGGCCGGGAGTTAGCTGACGGTTGGGAAGGTGTCAGACACCCACGCTGCTTCATCATCCGGGCGACTCTACTCGACGCTCCCGCGCGGTTAAGAGGACAGGGATGGGGTAGGGTGCGAGCCTCGTGCGTCGGCTCGCCCTCCTGTCGGCGGCGCTCGCCCTGACAGCGGCGACGACGGCGTCGGCCTCGCCGCAGCCGATCCGCCGCGATCTGCGCGAGGCTGCCTTGCCGCGTGTGCGGGCGGGCGTGCTGCGCGTTCCGCGGGAGCAGCGCAGCGGTCGCATCCGCGTGGTCGTGACGCTCGGCGCGCCGCCGCTCGCCGCGTGGCAGTCCGCCCGCAGCCTGACGTCGGCGTCCACCGCGCACCGGCTGGACGTGCACAGCGCGAGCTCGCGCGCCTATCTCGTCCACCTCGCCCGCGTGCAGCGCGCGGCGGTTGCGCAGGTCCGCGCCGCTATCCCGCGGGCGAGCGTGCAGGAGCGCTTCCGCATCCTCCTCGACGGCTTCGCGCTCGAGCTGCCGGCGCGGGCGCTGCCCACGCTTGCGGCGCTCGGCACGGTGCGCAAGGTGTATCCGAGCGTCGGCTACTTCGCGACGATGGACCGCGGACCGTCGGTGATCCACGCGAGCGACCTCACGGCAGCGACGGGCGACGGCGGCCAGGGCGTGAAGATCGCGATCGTCGACACCGGCGTCGACTCGAGCAACCCGTTCCTGAGCCCGGCCGGGTTCTCGTACCCGCCGGGGTTCCCGAGGGGCGACCGGAAGCTCACGACGCCCAAGGTGATCGTGGCGAAGGTGTTCCCCGGTCCGCTGCGCGACAAGCGAAGCGACCAGCCGTTCGACCCGACGGAGCCGCACGGGACGCACGTCGCCGGAATCGCCGCGGGCGACGCCGGCACCAGCGCACCCGCCGGCCCCGATCACCCCGCCGTCAGCGGGCTCTCGGGCGTCGCGCCGCGCGCCTGGATCGGCAACTACCGCGTGTTCACGATCCCGACGCCCCTCGGGCACGAGGCCGACACGCCGGAGATCGTCGCCGCCTTCGAGGCGGCCGCGGCCGACGGGATGAACGTCGTCAACTTCTCCGGCGGCGGCCCGCAGCTCGACCCGGCCAACGACGCGCTCGTCCAGGCCGTGCACAACCTCGTGCTCGCCGGCGTCGTGCCCGTGATCGCGGCGGGTAACGACCGCGACGACTTCGGCCTCGGCACGACCGGGTCCCCCGGCACCGCCCCCGACGCGATCACCGTCGCCGCGGTCTCGAACGCGCACGTCTTCGCCCCCGCGCTCTCCGTGCAGGGCGGGCCGCCGTCGCTGACGGCGATTCCGATCCAGGGCGCGGGCGGCGAGCGTCTGCCGGCAGCGTGGTCGGCGGCTCCGCAGACGCTCGTCGACGTCACCTCGGTGGTCGGCAGCGACGGAAAGCCGCTCGACCGGCAGCTGTGCGGGCCGGCGAACGATCCGAACGGCGAGCTCGGCACGATCCGGAAGGGCTCGCTGTCCGGCGCGATCGCGCTCGCCTGGCGCGGCGGCTGCACGTTCGTCTCGAAGGCAGCTCGCGCCGCCTACGCCGGCGCGGCGGGCCTCGTCCTCGTCGACAACCGCCCGGGCGAGGCAGACCCGATCCCGATCCCCCTCGGCATCCCCGCGGGCATGATCAGCGACCTCGACGGCGCGAACGTGCACGCGTACCTCGTCGGCGCCGGCGGCCGTGCGCAGATCCGCGTCTCGAGCTCGATCGAGGAGATCCCGACGAACCGCAGCGGCGTGATCACCAGCTTCTCGTCGGCCGGGCCGACCGACTTCGGCGGCGCGCTGAAGCCCGACATCGCCGCGCCCGGGCTCGACGTCCTCTCGTCCACGCCGCCGCAGACGACCGGCTCGACGTTCGCGGTCTTCGCGGGAACGTCGATGGCGACGCCGCATGTGGCAGGGGCGGCAGCGCTCCTGCTCCAGCGACATCCGGGCTGGACGCCGTGGAACGTCAAGTCGGCGTTGATGTCGACCGCCGGACCGGCGTGGGCCGACACCGCGCGCACGCACGAGGCGTCGACGCTCCTCGAGGGCGCCGGCCTCGCGGACGTGCTCGCCGCGGACACGCCACGCATCTTCACCGACCCGCAGTCGCTGTCGTTCGGACGCATCGACGCCGCGACGGCCGCCCGGGACTCGTCGGCGCTGGTGACGGTGACCGACGCGGGCGGCGGGAGCGGGACGTGGAGCGTGGGCGTCGACCCGCAGTCGCAGACGGACGGCGTCGCGATCGACGTCCCGCCTGCGGTGTCGGTCCCGGCGGGCGGCGACGTCTCGCTGCCGGTCGCAGTCAGGGTCTCCGCGGGCGCGACGACCGGCGAGAACGACGGCTTCCTCGTCCTGCGAGGCAACGGCGTCGAGCGCCGCATCCCGTACGCGTTCCTCGTCGAGCGCCCGGCGCTC
>Ga0209810_1002599_pt1 | contig 21168 bp, 22 predicted proteins | sample Coa_R1_7_FD_187159 | JGI IMG/M metagenome (GOLD analysis project Ga0209810, IMG submission 187159) | Surface soil microbial communities from Centralia Pennsylvania, which are recovering from an underground coalmine fire - Coalmine... | ecosystem: Environmental > Terrestrial > Soil > Unclassified... | reverse complement strand
CCCTGCGTGGGGACCACCTGGGCACCCGGCCGCCCTCCCGACCGCGCTGCGCCAAGGCTTCGAGCCACACCTCGGGGTGGGGACCGGCGTCCAGCGGCCGGGAGCAGAAGTCCTCCACCATCCAGTCCAGCTCCCTGGCCATCTCTGAGACCAGAAAGGGGCTGATCCCCTCGCTGCCCAGGCTCGGCACCAGCCGCTCCATCCGGCGCGTACTCCACCCCGGCCACGTCGGCCCGGGCGACCACCGGCACCATCGCCCGCTGACCGGCGGGGCTCCAGCAGCCAGCCTGGGAAGGACGAGCCCCGGCGCAGACGCGGGATGGCCAGCTCCACCCGCCCGGGGGGCCCACTCCCGGAGTCGGTCGCGGTTGCGGCCCCTCCCCGGCTTTGGGCTGCGCTCACCGTCGCCGGCCCCGCAGCGGGCGCTGACCTCGGCCCCATGAGCGGCCCGACCATGCCCTGCCGCAGGCCACGGGGCCGGTCGGGGTGAGCCTCGAGGTGTTCACGGACCCGGTGCGGGGGGTCCACGCCGGGCGTGGCCATCGTGTCGTTCCTCCTTCGTTGGTTGGGCCTCGAAGGATGACCCGGTGGCCATCGTCGTCTCGGCGGGCTGGTCCACCCTCTCCTCCTCCACCACGTCCCTGGACGCCAACCCCCGCAAGGGCAACCCCGTGAGGGGTGCCGCTTGATGACTACTGATCACTCAGCGGCAACGGTTCTCCACAAACCGCCTGCTAACAGCGGATGCCTCGGCCCCCTGGAGCGGGGCGGTGCAGGGGTCGACCCAAGGCCGGAGGTGGCCTGGCCCGAGTTCGAGCTGAACTCGACCGGAGTTGGAGGAGACTGGCTGGTGCCCCGCGAGGGATTCGAACCCCCGACCTACTGCTTAGAAGGCAGCTGCTCTGTCCACTGAGCTAGCGGGGCAGCCCGTACTTGCCGGGCGGGGAGGATACCCTCGTTCGGCCGACAAGACTACACGACAACGGCGAGACAGCATGCACCACGGTCCCCGATGAGGTCGATCGATCTGCGGCCTCAATCCCTCGCCACACGTCCTCTTCGAAGGTCACACATCGGCGCCCGAGGGATGTCCGGAGGGCTAGGATATGCCGGCGAATGGCCAGCGGTTCCGTCAGCCAGTCGCCCCCGGTGCTGCCGCCGGTCCCGGCCGGGCCAGAGCCGTTCTTTCGCGCCCGCGGCCTGGCGGCGTTGATCGCCGCGCTCGACGACGCGGTGATCAGCCACCGCGGACCCGGCGGCGATGCGGTGGTGGTCGTGGTCGGGGGTCGCGTCCTGGACGCGATCGCCGAGCCGCCACACGGATCGCCCCTGGTCGGGCTGGAGGCACTGAACGCGATCGACGCCATCGAGGGCTCGGGGCCCCGGGCGGCGACGCTGGACCGGCGCCTGGCGCTGGTGCTCCCCACCTACTGGCGCGAGCCGGACCGGCTGCCGCCGATTCCGGGTCGGTGGGCCGATCTGAGGGGTGTGACCGAGGCCATCGTGCGCCGCTCGCGTCGGGGGGTGGTGGTGCTGACCTCGCGATCCGACACCGGTGTGATCTTCTTCGACGAAGAAGGGATGGTCGCCGCCTACAGCCAGCGACACCCAGAGCCGGGGCCGCTCGACCTCCTCCACGAGCTGCTGACGGAGACGGACACCGTCCTGTGGGCGCGGATCGCCGACTCGGCGACGCCGGCCATCCGTCCGGCGGAGATACCGCGCCATCACGACCGCCAGCAGGAAGAGCCGATCGCGGCCCTGCCCGACCCCACCGAACGCTGTCGAGCGCAGATCGTGGACATGGTGGAAAGCATCCTCCACCTCCACGCCGAGCCGGTCGTGGCCAGGTTCCGGAGCGCGCCGGCCACCGCCTCGGGGTTGATGATGGCCGCGGACGAGATCCGCCGGCTTCGGTTGCGATTGGTGAGCCCGGCCACGATGGATCGGATCGCCGATCACGCGGAGGAGATCGTCCGCTCCATGTCCAGGAGGACGTGAGCAGGCCGAGCATTGTCCGCGTGATGTCCGCGGAAAGCTTCCATGCTTCTCGGATGCTTTACGCATCCGGTCGTGCCAGTGGATCGAGCCCGACGCTCCGTGGTTCGTCCGAGGCCGGCGGCCAGGCCATGGTCGAGTTCGCGATGGTGGCCGGGGTGTTCCTGCTCCTGCTGCTGACCGCGGTTTCAGCCTCCATCTACACGGTCCAGCGCTCGGCTGCGGTGACCGCGGTGGCCGCGGCCGCCAGGGTGGCGGCCAGCGGTACCCGCGGAGCGAGGGGAGCCAACACCCCCGACCTCGTCGACGCCCTACCCACCGCGGCTCGGATGGTGAGCCGGGTCATGATCGGTACTCGTGTCCGGCAGCTCCCGCCGCCCTCGCCGTGCCCGTCCCTGTCCTCGATCCCACCCCGCGAGGTCGACGTGTGTGCGACCGCCGCCGGCGACGCGGTGGCGGTTCGGCTGCGAGGCCGTCCGGCCGGCCCCCTGTCCCTCCCCGGCCTCGACTGGTCGCTGGACGTGGTGGCCCAGGTCCACGTGGTGACGTTCGCGCCGTGAAGGAACCCGGCTCACGGCCTGGGAGCCGGGGGCAGGCGCTGGTGGAGACGGCCATCACCATCCCCCTGATGGTGCTGCTCCTCCTCGGGTTCCTGGCCGTCCTGATCCGGATCGAGGCCCAGGTCGAGTTGGACGCCGCCACCGGCCTGGCCGCCGCGGCGGCGGTCTCGGCCCCCGCCGGCAGCCCGCTCAGCGCCACTTACGCCGAGGAGAGCTGGCACGGCACCCTGCATCAGTATCCGTACCTGGAGCCGGGACGCCTCCAGGGCTGCGGAGCGTACCAGCCCGACCAGCCGGTGACGTGCGAGGGAACCGCCACCCTCGACTACGGCAGGACGCCCATGGGGATGGTGGTGCCACTCCCGATCCAGCTGAGATCCACGGCCACGGCCTGGAGCTCTCCCTACCGATCACGTTGACATGGGCTGGACGGGGAGACGTGGAGGTCAGACGCTCGTGATATTCGCGCTCGTGCTCAGCCTGCTCTTCACCGGCATGTTCGCCCTGGTCGCCGACCTCGGCGCCCTGTTCGTCGCCTACAACCGCCTCGACCAGGATGCCCTCCTCGCCGCCCAGGCCGGGGCCTCAGCGATCGACCAGGCGGCCTTCTATCAGGGCCGTCTGGAACTCGATCGGACGCTGGCCGAGGAACGCTGCGTGGGGCTGCTGGCAGAGGCGCACGTGACCGGGACCTGCACGATCGACGCCCGATCGGTGACCGCTGACGTTCGCGCCTCGGTGGCGCTGCCGATCCCGCTCCTGGGTGCGTCGGCGCCGGTGCACGTGAGACGTGCCGCCAGCCCTGCGTTCGGGGGCAGGGTGGCGGAGGCCACGGCGTGATCCGCCGGCAGGTCGTCGCCATCGCCCTGACCGCGGTGGTGGTGGCGGTCATCGGACTCCTCTACCTGGAGGCCATCGCCCAGTCGCGGGCCACCCGTTCCGCGTGGATGCTGACCAGGGACGTGACGGCGGGGACCGTGCTGGCGGCCGACGACGTCAGGCAGGTCCGCATCCCCGACGCCGGCGACCGGTTCACGATCCTCCAGCAGAGCCCGCTGCACCGCCGGGTGGCTCACGCGATGCGGGCCGGCACCCTCCTCACCCCGGACGATCTGCTCGACCGGGACGTGGCTCAGGTCCCCCTGACCGTGCGCGCCGCCCCGGACGTGACCGTCGGCGACGCCCTGGACGTCTACGCGGTCGTGGGCGGACGGACGATGCTGGTCGGACGCCATCTGGTGGTCGTCGCGGCTGGCCGGCCGTTGTCGGTGCTGGTGCCGGCGGCCGATGAACCGGATTGGATCTCCCTGCAGGCCAACGACGTCTCGCTCTTCGCGGCCAAGAGCGACGGCACCGGGGTTCCGGACGACGGTGGGGTGGTGGTGACCGACGCGGTCCAGGAGCTGGCGGACACCGCGCGGGGGGTCCCCACCGGAGTCGAACCCTCGACCACGGTCTCCGCGCCGCCGGCCCCTCCACCGCCATCGAGCACCGCCGCGGGCGGCGCCGGGAGGCCGCAGGGAGGTCGATGACCACGGTCGTGAGCGTGCTGACCACCAAGGACGGCCAGGGCTCGACCAGCCTGGCCCTGGCGCTGGCCTGGGCCGCGGCCGACCGCGCCCACGTTCTGGCGATCGACGCCGACATGTCCGGCACCGGCAACCTGGCCGACATGATCGCGCTCGACTTCGGCGGCTGCGGCATCGGCAACCTGTTCGGCACCCAGGCGATCACCACGGCCATGCTCGAGCAGCAGGCGGTTCGCGTGCCGGCCCGTCCACGCCTGCGGGTCATCCCTGGTCTCCACGGTTTCTGCGGACCCGGCGTGGCGGACCTCCTCTCCCGGCTCGCGTCGGCTCTTCGCTCGCTGCCGGACGAGCTGGTCGTGCTCGACCTCGGCGCCGCCCTCGCCCACCCGGGGCTGGAATCCCCTCGCCGCACGGGCGAGGTCATCTGCGCCACCTCCCAGCGGGTCCTGGTCGTCATCCAGGACAGCCCGGTTCGCCTCGCGCAGTCGATCCAGGTACTGAAGGCCGCCCAGCTGCCGCAGATCGAGATCGTCGTCTACGAGACACGGCGGGGAGCATTGCGGGACCAGGTGCGCCAGGTGTTCGCCGAGCACCTGCCCGGGGCGCGACTGAGTGCCTTCCTGTCCTGGGACGAACGCCGCGCGGCCCGGGCCGAGGACGACGCGATCCCGGTCGCGCCGACGGACCTGCTGCGGGTCCTGCGCATCCCGGCGACAGGACGACCGGGGCGGGTGCGGTGATCGGCGGCATCGTTCCCGAGACGGCCCCGGTCCCCGCCTACGAGGGCCTCGAGCGGATCGACTGGCCGGAGCTCCCGGACGGAGTCCGCGACCTGGCCGAGCGCCTCGCCCACTGCCTCGAGGAGTCCCGCCGTCTCGCCGGACTTCCGCCCTCGGTGCGCGAGGAGGAGACACTGCCGGCCACGGTTGAGTCGTTGCTGCAGCGGGTGATCGAAGCCCCGCTTCGCTTCGGGGTCCAGCCCATGACCCACGAGCGGCTGCTCACCGACGCCTCCCTCCGGGAGGCGGTGGCGCTGGCCACCCGGGTGCGGGCCTCACGCCTGTGGCCGCTCTCCCGCCTGCTCTACCTGCTGCCCGACCTGGAGGAGATCCACTGCTTTCGATCCGACCGCTGGGTCGTCACCGCCGGCGGACGCAAGGCGCTGCTGCGGACCACCGGCAATCCGTTCGCCGGCGACGAAGAGGTCATCGCCTTCTTCCGGGACCGGGTCCTGGGCCTGGTGGGCGTGGTCGGCGCCACCCAGCTCAACGACGCCGCCCCGGTGGCCGAGGCGACGGTGGGCGGGATCATGCGGGTGATCGTCGCCATCAAGCCCGCCATCTCCGGCGACGCCGGGGTGCAGGCCACGATCCGGGTGTCCTCGACCGCCGCGACCCGCACCCTGGACGACTACGTCCGGCAGTCGGTGATGCCGCCCGGGGTGGCGGAGTTCCTGGGGGCCTGCGTGCACGGCCGGGCCAACCTCCTGATCGCCGGAGGCACCGCCACCGGCAAGACCACCTTGATGCGGGTGCTGGCGGGCATGATTCCCGACCACGAGACGGTGGTGGTGATCGAGGACAGCGCCGAGCTCCACCTGGAGGCGGATCGTGGCGACGGGCCGATCGACCCTCGGACCGGACGCCGCCAGCCCCGGCCCTGGGTTCCCCTCTGCATCAATCTCTGCACCGTCCCGGCCGTGCTCCGGCAGGACGCCGGCATCACGATCCGGGACCTGGTCCGGGCCGCCCTGCGCTTTCGCCCCGAACGCATCTTGCTGGGTGAGGCCCGGGGCGCGGAGATGGCGGACGTCTGCACCGCGCTCAGCACCGGACACGACGGCAGCATCGTCACCATCCACGCCGACGATGCCGTGCTCGCGATCGAGCGGGCGGCCAGCTACGCGATGGAGTCCCCGCGTTTCGGGAACAACGCCGCCAGCTACGAGCTGGCCAAACGAGCCGTGCACCAGGCCATCGACGTCGTCGTTCACCTCACCCACGCCGGAAGCGGAGCCCGCCGCGTGAGCGGCGTGGTGGCGCTGGGTGAAGCACCCGACCACGTGGTCGAGGTGTACCGGATGTCAGCCGAGGGCAGCCTCCGCCGTAGCTGCCGCCTGATCGGCGACCTTCCCCCGCGGCTTCGAACCCGCATCGGCCCCTGGCTGGGGGGACCCGAGGTCCCCTATGCGTAGCCACCGTCTCCGGACGCGCCCCGGCCGGGCGACCTCGAAGAGCCAGCGCCCTCGGGCCCTCGAGCCGGACGCCGCGGCCGCACCTCGGCTCCAGCAGGCGGGACGGCCATGATCGTACCCCCGTTGATCTTCGTGGCCCAGATCGTGCTGGTGTTCGCCCTGGCGGCCATCGCAGCCGCGCTCTATCTCGGCCCCCTGGACCGGGACGCGCGCGAACGCTGGCGTGCCCGCCTCCGGCGGCACCTCGAGCGTCAGCGCGACCTGGGCCTCAGCCTTGGCCTCGGGCTGCGGACCTGGCTGCTCCTGCGCGCCCTCTGCCTGGTCGCCGGCTTCGCCCTGGGCGCGCTGACCGGTGTACCGACCCTGGCCATCGCCGGCGGGGCCCTCGGCCTGCTCGGCCTGCCCTGGCTGCTGGCCGGTCGCGCGGCCCGGCGACGCCTGGCCATGGAGCGCGCGCTGGCCGGCCTCGCCCTGGAACTCCGGAGCCTGATGCAACAATCCAACCTGGCCCTCGACCGGGCGCTCCGGGAAACGGCGCGTGCCCCTGTGCCGGAGCTCCGGCACGTCCTGGCGCCCCTGGCGGGCGACGGCCCCGTGGCCCCGGGGCTGGTGGAGGTGGCGCGTCGGGCTCGCTCTCCCCTGGCCGACCTCCTCGTCACCTGTCTCCTCATCGCACGGACCCGGGATCCCGGCTCGCTGGTGGGACTGATCGACGACGTCCTCCGTCCCGTGCTGGAGCTCAGCGTCGAGATCCAGCAGGAGAACCACGCCACCGTGGCCCAGCAGCGTGCGGCCGCGATCGCCATCGGCGTCATCATGGCCGTCATGCTCGTGGCGGTGACACGGGTCCCCAGCATGCAAGCCTTCTACGTCTCCCCGCCGGGGCAGGCGGTGGCGCTGGCCGTCCTGGGCATGTACCTGGGGCTGGTCTGGATGATCGGACGGGTGGCCCGGCCGCTTCGCTGGACGGGGTGGGACGTCGAGGCCATCCGGCGCGAGATGGAGGCGCTCGTTGCCTGACCTGCGGCTGGCTGCGCTCGCCGCCCTGATCGGCACGCTCTGGGTGGCGGCCCTGTGGCATCTCGGCATCACCACCCATCCCGCCGTGCTCAGCTGGCGCCGCCTGGCCCGGCTGCGCGGGCTGGCCGACCGCCGGCCCCTGGGCGAGCGACTCGGGGACCGTCTCCCGCCCCTGCGCCGTCTCCGCGACGAGACCGATGTCGATCGCCTGCTCGTCATCGCCGGCCGGAACGAGACCGCCGGCGGCTGGGTCCTTCGCACCGCAGGGGCCGCCGGCGTGGCCCTGGCGGGCATGCTGGGCCTCGACGAGCTGGCCCTGGTGGCCGGCTCCGGGTCGGGGTTCCCGCCGGCGCTCGCCCTCGTTTTGGCGGCCGGCGTCGCGCTCCTCGCCTACGCGCGCCTGCGCCGGCAGGCATCCGACCGGAGGGACGCGCTGGACCGCGCCGTCGCCGACAGCCTGCCCCAGCTGGCGGCCATGACCATTCACCACCGCCTGCCGACCGGGGAGGCGCTGTTGCTACTGGCTCGTTGTCAGCGTGACCCCGCGCTCCGGGAGGTGCTCGGCCGCGACCCCGGCGGCCACGCCCGGCCCGGGGCAGCCGGTCCTGAGTTCCCCGGCGCCCTCACGGCCTGGAGCACCGCCCACACCTACGAGCTGATCGGGATCGCCTACGACGTCCCCGCCTTCACCGCGCTCGGCGCAGCCGTTCGCCGGGTCACCGAACGAGGCTTGAGCGCGCAGGACGTATACACTGGGCTGGCCAGAGCGACGTACGCGCAACGGCTCGCCGAGGCGCGCGTCGCCGCGGCCCAAGCCAAGACCCTGATCGTGATCCCGATGGGGCTGATGATCGTGCCCGTCCTCGTGCTCATCGGAGCGCCGCTGGTGGCCTCGCTGGCGGGTATCTTCGCGCAGTGATCAACCGAGTGGTCGTGCCGCTGGTGGTCGGGCTCGTGCAGCTGGGCGCGGCCCTCCTGGTGCTCGGCCGCCCGGATCCGGGACCGGCGTTGACCTTCCTCGCCGCAGGGCCGCCCACGACCGCGGAAGCGCTGGCGGCAGCCCGGCTGCTGGTGTGGGCGGTGGTGCTGAGCTGCACCGCCTACGCGGTGGGGGCGAGCCTCCACCAGGCCCGGCGTGTGACCGCCCATCCGCGGGCCCTCGAGGGATCGGCGCTGGCGGTCGGGCTGCTCATCCTGGCCGCCGGGATCGTCCACCACCTCACCTACCACGTCCCCATGTCCGGAGGATCGATCCAGGAGGCGCGCAACGCCATTGGCCGCTAGCGGAACACCGCGTCGTACGGTCCTGATCCTGCTCGAGGAACCGCACGCATGGGTGGCGGCGGCCACCCTCGCCCGGCTGGCCGGGCCGAGCATGGTCGAGACGCTGATCGCGCCGGTGCCGGGCCTGGCCTTCCTCACGGCCAGGGGGCGGGAGGGCGACGAGCTGAACGAGTGGTGGGAGCGGATGGCAACGGCTCCCGGTCGACCGATCGTGATCACCGTGCACGAGGACGACCTGCCACGCTGGGTGCCCGGTCTCGACGCGGACTTCGTGGTCGCGGTCCCGGACGAGACGACGCTGGGTCTCTACTCCCATCTTCCCAACGTCCTGGCCAGCGTGGACGACGATCCCCGCCGGCTCGCCGAGCTGGCCCTGCGCGGCCCGGCGGGGCCGATCCCGAGCGCCACCGACGGCTCGTACTCCCCGGGTGCGCGGGAGGCTCGACCTCGAGGGCGAGAGGCCGAACGGTCACCCTTCAGCCGGCGCGAGGAGCGGCCGGGGGAGAGAGAACCGGCCGGCCCCCCGTACCCCTCGCTGCGCGAGCGGACCGGGAACAGGGGCGTTGGGCACGGAGACGGAACCGAGCATCGACCCCACGGGGAGATGGCGGAGCCCGCCCGCGAGCGGGCGTATCACCGAGAGCCGCCGGAGGCCGAGGCGGCCTCGAGCTCCTCCCGGCCCCCCACCGGGAGCGGGGGAGCGAACAGGGGCATCCCGGATCCCTTCGAGCTGTTGGGCCGCGCCCGCCCGATCGAGCCCGGGGGGCCCCCCGGCGCCCCTCCGACGCCGTCGTATCGGGACCGGGGGCCGAGCTCACGTCGATCGCTGCTCGACGATCCGCAATCCCGCGGCGGGCGATCGCAGGCGCGCCCCGGATCGGGCCTCGGACCGCGTCAGATCCTCGACCGGTTGAGCCAGGGACGCCGGGTGTCGGTCAGCCCGGAGCTGGGCCAGGCCGTGCTGGCCTGCAAGCCGCTGCTGGCGGCGGTGGTGTCCCGCAAAGGGGGGGTCGGGAAGACGGCCAGCGCTGCCGCGGTGGCAGCCATCCTCGGGGAGGCCATCGATCCCTTCGGGCACACGGCGGCGCTGGTCGACGCCAACGTGGGCAACCCGGACGCCTGGGGTCGACTCGACGTGCAGGGCAGGGCCACGACCATGCGCGACCTGGTCCAGAGTCTCATGGCGGGGGTCGAACCCCCCGGGCCCGCCTACGCGGAGACGCCGGCGCTGGCGGTCTATCCGGAGTCGCGCGACGCCGTGGACGGATACGCGCCGGCCCAGATCCACCGCGTGGCCGGCTACCTGCGATCCCGGCACGCGGCCATCGTCGTCGACCTGCCCAACCGCCTGCCCGCCTTCACCTCCGCGGAGGCGGCCGTGGCCGCCGCCTGGATCGGGGAGGCCGACGTGCTGGTGCTGCCCACCACCGCCGACCCGACCGCGCTGGTGGGCGCGGTCGAGTACCTGGATTCGGACAGCGTCCAGGGCAAACCGGTCGTCGTCTCCTACATCGTCCCCAGGATCAGACAGATCCGGGAGGCTCCCCAGGTGCGTCAGCTGCTCGAACGGATCCGCGAGGTCGTGACGGCGGTGGTGGAGGTCCCGGACGACGACCGGGCGACACTGGCCCTGATCAAGCACGTCGCCATCACCGAGGTGGGCAACGAGCTCCGCCAGGCCTACCTCAACCTGGCCACGCAGGTCGTCGAGGCAGCCGCCAGCCGCCGCGGCAGATGGGCATGAACGGGATCGACCGCGGCGGCTCGTGGGAGGCCGGCCGCAGGGGCTCCGAGAGGCCCGACTACGGGAGCCGTCGCACCGACTCCCTGCGCGGGATCTGTTTCTGCCTGCTGTACGACCTCTGCTGCTGGCTGGCCGCCGTCGCCCGACCGGTGCCGGAGGACGTGGAGGAGTACACGCTGAGCACGGTCAGGGACATCCCGGATCCCCGTCAGCGCCTGAGCCGCTACGTCAACCCCGCGCTGCTCCAGGTCTGGGAGGAGGCGCTGGCGCCCTTCTTCGAGATCGGAGCCACCCTGGAACCGGAGCTGGGCGAGGCCGGCTCCTTCCAGGAGCGAGGTCGCGAGAGCGACGGTCACGTACGCTGTGAGCTCCGCTTCAGCAACCGCTCGGCCGTGATCGATCGTCATCGGCGCCGGCACCCCCTGCCCCAGGACGATTGGGTGCTCACGGTGTGGCTCTCCCCCGAGCTCGGTGGCTACGTGGAGAACGCCACCCTGCGCCGGGCCTCGGCCGACCTCTGACCACCCGACCTCCGACCACCCGGTGGAACTCCAGCGGCTGCCCCTCCCGGTCGGCAGCCCCCACCCCATCCGCCGGGGCGGCCGCCAGGCCGGCCGGCGCCGGCCGGGTCCGGTCCTGATCGGCGCCCTGGCTGCCTGCGCCGGAGCGGTCATCGCCAGCCAGCCGCCCGACCTCACCGTCGGGCTCGACCCTGGCGCCTACCGCGTGGGCGACGTGCGGCTGCCCGCCCGCGGCCAGGGGGTGTACGCGGGGCCGGAGGGAGCGGTCGTGATCGTGAGGCATCCCGATGCGACCCTGGCGGCGGCGTCGACCGACCTGCACGGAACGCACATGGTGGGACGCTGCCGCCTGCCCTCGGAGGGGCGAACCGAGCGCTGCACCTTCCGCCTCGGCAGCCGGACGCTGCGGGCGGTGGACGAACTCGACCATGGAGGCTGGGACCGTCGCTACCAGGACGGTCGACGGGTTCGGATCGTGCTCGCCGGCGCGGTGCCGGCGCCGGTCCCCATCGCCCTCGGACGCTGACGGAGCCCCCTCGCCACCCGTCAACTCAATGTTGACCTGCTCCTCCGGGCAAGCCTACGGTGGAGGTGAGGGACGAGGCCGGCCGATACGGTCGGCCGTTGGCATGGCTGGAAGGAGGTGGTGCCGATGCCCGATCTCGCCTTGCCCTGGGGATGCTCGCGGTCCCTGTGACCGCAACCTTCACGGCTCGGGTTCCACCCTAAGGAGATATGCCCATGAAGGCCGTTGTGTACAAGGAGCCGTTCCGGGTCGCGGTCGAGAACGTGCCCGATCCGACCATTCAGCATCCCAACGACGTCCTGGTCAGGATCACCTCCACCTGCATCTGCGGGTCCGACCTCCACATGTACGAGGGCCGGACCGCGGCCCGGCCGGGCATCGTGTTCGGACACGAGAACCTCGGCATCGTGGAGGAGGTGGGGAGCGCCGTCACCTCGATCAAGAGGGGCGACCGGGTCGTCATGCCCTTCAACGTGGCCTGCGGGTTCTGTAAGAACTGCGTGGCCGGATACACCGGATTCTGCCTGACGGTCAACCCCGGCTTCGCCGGCGGCGCCTACGGCTACGTGGCCATGGGCCCCTACACGGGCGGCCAGGCCGAGTACCTGCGCGTGCCCTACGCCGACTTCAACTGCCTGCCCCTGCCTCCTGGCAGGGAGCACGAGGCCGACTTCGCCATGCTGGCCGACATCTTCCCCACCGGCTACCACGGCTGCGAGCTGGCCGACGTACGGCCGGGGGAGACGGTGGCGGTGTACGGGGCCGGGCCGGTCGGCCTGATGGCCACCTACTCCGCCCTCCTGAGGGGCGCGTCGCGGGTCTTCACCGTGGACCGGGTGCCGGAACGGCTGGCCAAGGCCAAGGAGATCGGAGCCATCCCGATCAACTTCGACGAGGGCGACCCGGTGGAGCAGATCAAGGCGCAGACCGACGGCGAGGGGACCGACAAGGGGGTCGACGCCGTCGGTTATCAGGCGGTCGCCCAGGGCGCCGAGCGCGAGGACCCGGCCCTGGTGCTGAACGCCGTCATCCAGACCGTCCGTCCCACCGGCGCCATCGGAATCCCGGGGCTCTACGTGCCCTCCGACCCCGGGGGCGTCGACGACCACGCCAAGCAGGGCGTGCTGCGTCTCGCCTTCGGCAAGTTGTTCGAGAAGGGGCTCCGCCTGGGCACCGGTCAGTGCAACGTCAAGCGCTACAACCGCTACCTGCGCGACCTGATCATCTCCGGCCGGGCCAGGCCCAGCTTCGTCGTCTCCCACGAGGTGCCCCTGGACCAGGCCCCGGAGGCGTACGAGAAGTTCGACAAGCGCATCGACGGCTACACCAAGGTCATCCTGCACCCTTGATGGCGACGTGAACGACGGCCGCGCCGGGCCCGACCGGCGCGGCCGTCCACGGCTCACGCCACCGATTGCCGCGCCGACTGCAGGCGGGCGAGGCGGTCTCGCTTCATCTCCAGGCTCATCCGCAGGGCCCTCAGCAAGGGCTCGTCTCCGCTCGGGGCGAAGCGCAGGCGCGACTCCAGCTCCCGAACCTCACGCTCGGCATCGAAGACCTCGAGGTCGATCTTCATACCCACACCCCCGTCAGGCTGGACTTGGACGTCACGCCGCGGCGGCGCGACCTTCTCAGTTATCGACGGCGGGGCGGCACGGCGACAAGCGGCGATGGCCACCGGCGTTGGGCAAATCGCTGGGCGAGGGCGATCAAGCCCGAGTGGGAAGCGTCCATCGCGAACCGGAGCCAGACCGGCGACGCCCCCGGCCCATTCCTCCCGGTCAGGATTACGGGTTTCTCGTACGCCCTGCCCGGGGCCGGTGCGGAAGCATCTCGTCCATGTCCGGCGGCCTCTCGTGCCGCGCCGCGGACGACCACAGGTTCACCGACGACGACCGGCGTGCGCGGCTCCGGCACGTACTCGCCCACGTCCGCTACGGAGGGGCCGACCTCGGAGAGTGCCAGTTCGCCGCCCAGCGCGCCGGCCGGGACCGCGAAAGCTGGTACTCGACCTGGCACGAGCTGGCCGAGCGCACGCGCGACCGCGCCGAGCGGCGGCTCCGGGCGGCCGGAGGGCCGAGGGCCGGGGAGGACCTGCTGCGCGCTTCCACCTACTACCGGGCGGCCGAGCTGGCCCTGCCGCCCTGTCTCATGGCTTGCGGGCTGGAATCGTTTCGGGCCTCCCGCGAGTGCTTCCGCCGCGCCCTCGATCGGTTCGACCGGCCCGCCCACGCGGTGGAGATCCCGTTCCAGGGCGAGTCCCTCCCCGGCTATCTGCTCACCGCCCGGCCGGACCCCGCACCGACCCTGGTCGTGATCGCGGGCATGGACGGGACGGCCGAGGAGGGGTACTTCCTCACCGGTGCGGCCGCCCTCGCCCACGGCTACCACTGCCTGGTCTTCGACGGCCCGGGACAGGGCGCGCCGCTGCGGGATCGGCGGTCCACCCTCCGCCCCGACTGGGAGTCGGTGATCGGTCCGGCGCTCGACGTCCTGACCACCAGACCGGAGGTCGACCCCGGCCGCATCGTCCTCGTCGGCCAGGGTCTCGGCGGCTACCTGGCGGCGCGCGCGGCCAGCCACGACCATCGCCCCGCCGCCCTGGTCACGGACCCGGGCCTGGTCGACCTGGAGGCCGCCATCATCGCCCGGATGGGTCCGGAGCTGGTCGAACGCATCGTGGCCGAGGACCCGGCCGTGGAGCAGGCCCTCCGGTCGTCGGTCAGGCCCGAGCACCGGTTCAGTCGCGAGCGCGGCCTGCGCTCCTGCGGGCTCGCCACGCACCGCGAGTTCCTGCGCACCATGCTGGACTTCCGGCTGGATCCCGCTCGCATCCGGTGCCCGACCCTGGTCTGCGACCAGGCCACGGACGTCCGCCTCGGCAACCAGGCCAGGATGCTGTACGAGGGCCTGGGTGGCCGCAAGGACTACGTCCTGTTCGCGGCCGAGGACGGCGCCGAGCCCGAGCAGCACGGGCTCGGCCGCGCCGTGGCCGGGGTGGTCTTCGACTGGCTGGACGAGATCCTCAGCGGGGGGAGCCGGCGGTGAGCCCCGGGCGGCGGTCACGCGCCGCCGCGAGCCGTCCTCGGGTTGCGGTGGGGACCTCTCCGCGACGAGAACTGCGGGCTCCACGTACGCCACGCGGCCCCGCCCCACGCCAGCATGATCGCCGGCGGGAGATACCGCTCGACCGTCGCTCGACGAGATCACTCGATTCCCTTCCCCCCACGGCGGGGCCCCGGTAGCCGGGCTCCGGGGTCCCCGCCCCCCGGCCGTGTCGCTAGGATGGCCAGCATGTTGCTGGGGCGCGCGCAGGAGTGCGCCCGGGTGGAGGCGGTCCTGGAGACGGCCCGGTCGGGCCAGGCCGCTGCGCTCCTGCTCACCGGGGAGCCGGGGATCGGCAAGACCGCCATCCTGCGGCACGCCGTCGAGCGGGCCCGGGGGTTTCGGGTGCTGCACGCCGTCGGGGTCCAGGTCGAGGCCAGCTGGCCCTACGCCGGTCTCCACGCCCTGCTGTGGCCGCTGGTCGGCCTCCTGGGCCAGATCCCCGAGCGCCAGGCCCGGGCCCTGGAGGGGGCGCTCGCCCTGGCCCCGATCGCCGGGGCCGGGGGGATGGAGGTCGGGGCCGCCACCCTGAGCCTGCTCGAGGCCGCGGCCGAGCGGGAGCCGCTGCTCTGCGCGGTGGACGACGCCCACTGGCTCGACCCCGACTCAGCCCGGGCGCTGGGCTTCGCCGCCCGCCGGCTGGGCACCCAGCGTCTGGCGATGATCGTCGCGATGCGGAGCCACGAGGCGGCCGGTGCCCACCTCAACGGCATCCCGGAGCTGCCCATCGCGGGCCTCGAGCCGGCCGCGGGCGTGACGCTCCTGCGCCGGGAGGCCCCGGTCCCGGTGGCCGAGCAGGTGGCCCGGCACCTGGTCGCCGAGGTGGCGGGGAACCCGCTGGCGCTGCTGGAGCTGCCCCGGACCCTCTCGGCCGACCAGCTGAACGGACGGGAGCCGCTGCCGGCACCGGTCCGCGCCGCCTCGGTGATCGAGCAGGCCTTCCTGGCCGAGATCGCGGGGCTCTCGGAGTCGGCCCGCGACGCTCTGCTGGTGGCCGCCGCCAACGACAGCCAGGCGGTGGCCGAGGTCGTCCGCGCCTGCGAGGGGAGCTGGGCGGGTACCTCCGAGGCGGAACGAGCCCGCCTGCTACGTGTCGAGGGACCCAACCTCCGCTTCTCCCATCCCCTGATGCGTTCGGCCGTGTACCACGGAGCCGACCCGGAGCGCCGGCGGCGTGCGCACGCGGCCCTGGCCGAGGCGCTGCTCCTCAGCGATCCCGATCGCTCGGCCTGGCACCGCGCCCTGGCCGCGACCGGACCGGACGAGGAGGTGGCCAGGGCGCTGGAGGTGTCGGCGGCGAGGGCGGAGCGGCGGGGCGGAACCATCGCCGCGGCCAGGGTCCTCGCCACCGCGGCCCGACTGAGCCCGGAGCCGACCCGGCGGGCCCACCGCACCCTGAACGCCGCCCGCGCTGCGCTGGCGGCGGGCACGATCGCTGAGGCGGAGACGCTGGTCGAGGAGGGACTGGCCCTGGCCGACGACGCGTTGCTGCGCGCCGACCTCATCCTGGAGGGGGCCAACGTCGCCTTCCGGCGGCACGGGACCATGCCGGTGCCGACCCTGGTGGCCGAGGCCGAGCGGGTCCGGGACCTGGACCCCGTCCGCGCCTCGGGCATGCTGGCGCAGGCGGCCCGCTACCTCCTCGATCGCCCGGAGGTCGAGGCGGCGAGACCGCTGGTGGCACGGGCCCTGGCCCTCCTCGAGGGACACCCGATCGAGGCCAGGGCCTCCGTCCTGGCCGTGCACGCCTGGCTCCGGCTGCTCGAGGGCGAGATGACGGAGGCACGGCGGCTGGCCCTCGAGGTCCTCGATCGCGTGCCCGCCATCGACGCCCGCTCCACCGCTCGGCTGGCCGGCATCCTGGTGCTGGCGGAGGAGCACGAGACGGCCCGCCGCGTCCTCGAGGCCACGGTCGAGCGAGAGCGACGAGGCGGTTCCGTGGTGGGCCTGGCCTTCGTCCTCTCCGCGCTCTTCGAACTCGAGCTCCGGCAGGGACACCTGCTCCAGGCGCGGGCGCTGGCGGCCGAAGGGCTGCAGCTCATCGGCCCGTCCGGCCCGGGCGCCTGGCGACGCCACTGCCAGCAGGCGGAGCTGGAGGCACGTATCGGCAACGAGGAGGAAACCCGTTCGCTGGCCGCGGCTGCCATGAGAGGCGCGGTCGAGGCCGGGGATGCTGCCACCCTGGCCAGGGCCAGGGCGGCTTTGGGCCACCTGGAGCTGAGCCTCGGCCGCCCGGAGCCGGCGGTCGAGCTGTTGCTCGCGGCCGGCGACGGCGCCGGCCGCAACCCGGTCGTCCTCGCCTGCACCGGCGACCTGGTCGAGGCCCTGGTGCGGGCGGGTCGGCGCGCCGAGGCCCGGGCCACGCTGGCCGAGCTGGAGCGATGGGAGGGGCTCGGCGACTGGACTCGAAGCGTGATCGCTCGCGGCCGGGCGCTCCTGGCCGACGACGAGGAGGCCGACCAGTGCTTCTCGGCGGCCCTGGGAGCCGCCACCAACCGCGTGTCGCCGCTGGAGCGAGCCCGCACCGCGCTCTGCTACGGCGAGCGGCTGCGCCGCCAGGGCCACCGTCGGGCGGCGAGGGCCCAGCTCCGGGCGGCCCTGGAGACCTTCGAGCTGCACGGGGCGCGGCGGTGGGCGGAACGGGCCCGGCAGGAGCTGCAGGCCAGCGGCGCGACCGTGCGCCGGCGCGACCTCGGCCCCATCGAGGAGCTGACGCCCCAGGAGCTGCAGGTGGCCCTGCTCACGGCCTCGGGGGCCACCACCCGAGAGGTGGCCGAGCGCCTCTTCCTGAGTCCCCGCACGGTCGAGGTCCACCTGACCCGCACCTACCGAAAGCTGGGGGTTCGCTCCCGCACCGAGCTGGCGGCCCGCTTCGCCGCCGGGCCCCCGGACCCTCCGCCCGACCCCCGGATCGCGTAGGCGGCCCCGGCATGGCCGGTCCGCCACCGTACACTGCGGTCGTGCGTGTCGGCGTCGCCCTGCAGGAGTACGACCTGGAGAGCGGCCGGCCGGCCACCCTGAGGGAGCTGACCCACCAGGCCCGGCGGGCGGAGGAACTCGGTTTCGACTCGGTCTGGGTCATGGATCACTTCTGGATCGAGCGTGACCGGCGCCGGCGCGGAGCGCTGGAGCCGTTGGTGGCCCTCACCCACCTGGCAGCGCACACCCGGCAGATCCAGCTCGGGGTGCTGGTGCTCTGCAACCCCTTCCGCCACCCGGGCCAGCTGGCCCGGGAGGCCGCGACCCTGGCCGAGGCCGCCGGCGGCCGCCTGATCCTCGGCCTCGGGGCGGGCTGGCACCGGCCGGAGTTCGAAGCCTTCGGCCTCCCCTTCGACCACCTCGTGTCACGGCTGGAGGAGACGCTGGAGGTGCTGCCACCCCTGCTGCGCGGCGAGCGGGTGAGCTTCGAGGGACGCTACCTCCATCTGGACGAGGCCGAGATCGTCGTCACCGCCCCGGCGCCACCGGTATGGGTGGCGGCGGCGGGGCCCCGGATGCTGCGCCTGGCCGCCCGCCGGGCCGCGGGCTGGAACGCCGCCTGGGGCGGCCCGGACACCGGCTGGTACCGGGAACTGCTGGCGGCGCTGCGCCGGGCGGAGGCCGCCGAGGGCCGCGCCCGCCCGCTCACGGCGAGCGCCGGCCTGCTCGCCCTGCCGGTCGAGGGCAGCACCCTGGACCGGATCCTGGCCGGAGCGGCGAGGCTGGCCGGGGAGAGCGAGGTCTCCCTGCGGGGCCGGGTCGCCGCCGGCGGTCCCGAACGCCTGGCCCGGGTCATCGGCGACTACGCCGAGGCGGGGGCGGAGCACGTGCTGCTCTCGCTCTCCGTGACCCCCTTCTCCGGCCTCGACCCGACCTATCTGGATCGGGCGGGGAAGGCCCTGGCCGTGCTCGGGGGAGCGACCCGGCCCCAGCCCCCCACAGGCGGCTCCTCTCCGTGAACGGAAGTGGCCGGGCGGCTCCGGCCGCCCGGCCACCCCTCGGGGGGGATCTCCCGGTTCAGGAAGTCGGTCGCGCCTCAGGTCGTCTGCGGACGGGCGGCGGACATCGTCCGCGCCGATGCCCGGCCGGCCAGTGCCGCCAGTACACCGGCGACCACCACCGCCGCCCCGACGATCAGGGTCAGCGGCTCGGGCAGGGAGATCGCGAGCCAGCGGTCGAGCGAGTAGGCGCCCGGACCGGCGAGGGCGATGGCCACCACGGAGGCGAGAATGGTCAGCGGGAACTCGAAGCCGCCGTTGTGGTTCCAGAACCCCCTGCTCAGGTGGACCGTGGCGATCGCGACCAGCATCGAGCCGGCGATCGCGTAAGCCGCCAGCGGCGTCACCAGGCCCAGCGCCAGGGCCAGGCCGCCCAGGAACTCGGCCAGCCCTGCGACCACGGCCCAGAGAGGCGCAGGCCGGATGTTGAGCTGCCCCAGCGTCCCGGCGAAGCCCTTCAGGCCGGGGCCGCCGAACCATCCGAACAGCTTCTGTGCACCATGGGCCGCCACGGTGAGGCCAACGACGGCCCGAAGGATCAACACCCCAATTCCGAGCATGCGCCGTCACCTCCTCGATCGATGGTGTCCTGGCCATCCATTACCCGCGCTTCCCGGGGCTCAAACCCGGCCCCACCGAGGCCCTGCCGCTCGGGGGCCGCCGGGGACGGCGCCGGCTGCGGGACGATGCGGTGCCAGCACTCGTCCAGCAGGGCGACGTGTTCCATGAGGTCCTGGAGCTGCGCCGTCAGCTCGGCGTGCAGCTTCTCGTCGGTCTCGTAGGCGTACTTCTCCAGCGCGATCTCCCAGGCTGCCTTCAGTGCCATGACACCCCCCGGACCATCCACTTCGAACCGCGGGCCGCTTGCCTCGCGGCCCTGCCCGATGCTGCACAGATACCCGCCCCGGCCGGCGTCGAAACCCGCCACGGAACCGGCCGATGGGGATGCCACACCCTCCGCCGTGACGGGACGATCGACGGCACCGGCGCGGCCGACCGGACGCCGTGATAGGATCTCGGGGAGGCTACACCCTACGATGGTAGTTATCGAGATTCCGCCGGCACGGCCGGGACAGAACGAGGTGGCGCTCGGTGTCTGAGCCGATCGAGCAGATCGCCCTGCGGCTGACCCAGCTCGGGTTCTCGCAGTACGAGGCCCGTACCTACGTCGGGTTACTGGTCGCGCAGGGGACCACCGGGTACGCCATCTCCAACCAGACGGGGGTGCCGCAGCCGAAGGTGTACGAGACGCTGCGCCGGCTGGTGGAGCGCGGGGCGGTGGTCCAGACCGCTCAGCGCCCCGCCCGCTACGCGGCCGTCCCTCCGGGCCAGCTGCTGGCCACCCTGGAGGCGGACTTCCGGTCGCGCCTGGACGCCGCCCGGCGCGGGCTGGACTCGCTGCCCCGGAGAGACGACCGGCAGCCGCCACTGGCGGTGTCCCGCCTCGGCGGTTTCGAGGACGTGGTCGAGCGGGCCCGCGAGGCCATCGCGCGGGCGCAGAACCGGGTCTACCTGCACGGCCGTACGGGCGAGCTCCACCCCCTGGGGGAGGTGGTCGGCACCGCCGGCGAACGGGGCGTGCGGTTCGTGATCGTGCACTTCGGCCCCCTCCCCTTCCCCCGTCCGCGGGGCCAGGTGGTGCGGCACGCCAGCACCGAGGGTACGCTCTACTCCTCCCGCCAGGTCCGGCACCTGGCCGCGGTCGTCGACTCCCGGTGGTCGCTGTGGGCGCTGGCCCGCGACGGCGAGGGCTGGGAGGGGTTGTACAGCGACGCCCCGCTGCTGGCCAGCCTGGTCAAGACCTACATCCGTCACGACCTCTTCGTGCAGCGGATCTACGCCGACCTGCCGGACGTCCTCGAAGCGCGCTACGGGCCGGGCCTGCTCGAGCTGGCCGACTTCTCCGCCGACGCCGACGAGGCCGACGACCGGGCCGAAGGTGCGGGCTGATCGGGCCGGCCGGATGAGGGCCGGGCGACCCATCCGGGGATGGCGGAGGCCGGAACGGGCCGGGGAGCGCGACCGGCGGCTGCCGGGCCGGGGAGAGGGGTGATGCGGAAGGTCGACCTGCACTGCTACCCGGGCACCCGGCCCTGGATCGAGTCCCAGGGGCCGTTCGTCGAGGCGCTGGCCGCTTACTGGAACCACGCGTGGGTCCCGAGGGAGGAGGAGGAGGTCGTCCGGGAGTTCCGCAGGGCCGGCGTGGAGGTGGTCCTGGTGGCCTTCGACATCGAGACCGTGACCGGGGCCCCGCCCTGCACCAACGACTACGTGGCCGGCCTGCGGGATCGGTATCCCGACTGCGTCCTCCAGGCCTGGGCCGCGGTCGACCCATTCAAGGGGGAGGCGGCGCTGCGGGAGGCGGAGCGGGCGATCCGGGAGCTGGGCCTGCTCGGCTTCCACTTCCACCCCATCATGGGTCGTTACGCGGTCAACGACCCCGAGCTGCGTCCGCTCTTCGAGACCATCGCCGGCCTCGGGGTGCCGGTCATGATCGACGTGGGCACCACCGGCATGGGGGCCGGCCTGCCCGGGGGCATGGGCGCTCGCCTCCGGCACGCCCATCCGCTCGCCGTCGACGACCTGGCCGCCACCTTCCCCAACCTCACCATCGTCGCCGCCCACCCGGGCTGGCCCTGGGTGGACGAGATGACGGCGGTGGCGCTGCACAAGGCCAACGTCTACTGGGAGCTGTCGGGCTGGGCGCCGA